>Ga0210033_1000928_pt1 | contig 27839 bp, 25 predicted proteins | sample CryGeymeta201501_FD_185465 | JGI IMG/M metagenome (GOLD analysis project Ga0210033, IMG submission 185465) | Groundwater microbial communities from Crystal Geyser aquifers in Utah, USA - Crystal Geyser metaG 2015-01 (SPAdes) (version 2) | ecosystem: Environmental > Aquatic > Deep subsurface >... | reverse complement strand
TACTTCGTTTCTTACTGCCGTGCGTTGGGACAGACACACGCTGCCGACAAGCTTTGGCTTCGCTGATTTTTGCTCCGTTTGGCAAAGCTCAAACAAGTTTGGCTCTGGCCCTCACTAATCGCAAAATTTGGCTTTAGCGTTGGCTCACGGGGCTTGGCAATGTGTGTGGCTGTGAAGCGTGGGCTATATTTTCAAAGTGTCTTCAAGTGTTTTTTTAAAGTCATTTTCGTTTGCATAGTTGTAGAACGGAACACCTGTTATCAAATAATTGTCTGTGTCAATTTTGATGGTCTTTTCTTCTTCTCTTATTTGCTTCAAAAAGTCCTCTTTCCACTTGTCGTGAGCAACCAAATGAGCACCTTTTGGCTCAATGAATACTTGATAAGTCAAATCCTTGCCCTTTTTCTGTTTGCAGAATAAAATAAAGTCAGGTTCAAATGCTCTGCCTAATTTGTCAATGATTTTAATTTCTCTTTCGTTTCGGATTAAGTAAATGTTTGTGAATTTTTCCTTTAGTCCTTCAAATCGTCTTTGAAACAATTCAACAAATTTCTTTTCTTCACTTGTTCCGTAGTTTGCATTGTAAACATACCAAGGTTCATTTGCTACAAGTGTTTCTTGTCCATCTGCTCTTTCGCTGTCTTTGTAAACTTTAATTTCCTTGTCCTTGAAAACCTTATGAACATATTCGTTGATGTAGTCTGAACCTTCAAACTCTGTTAAGTTAGATTTTATTTCCGATTCAATGCTTTGTAAAAGTCCTTGAATAGAAAGTAAATAATCATTATTTGTGATGGCTGCAAGTCTTGATTTTGAGTCATTAAAAGTAATTTCTAAACTTCCTAAATAGTCTGTACTGTCAATGAAATTAGATAGCGAACCTACATTTGGGAAATACCTTTCTAAACTGTCGAAGTAAAAGAATGGATTTTGTGCCAAAGCAAAGCGAATAATATGTTTTGGAATCGCAGATAGTTTGATGTCCTTACTTTCAATTTTGTCGCTTGTAGTTTCTTCTTCTGTATTGAAAACACCTGACATTCTACCAATTCCCGAGGATAGAGTATGAGCAAAATTTCGTTTTGAAACTCCTAAGTCTGCAAATGACTTTACATTGCCATAACTTTTCTCAACTTTTTTATTGAAAATAACTTTACCGGTCTTGTAAAATTCAGTTTCTTTAAATTCTAATTTCAAGGTAAGTTGTTTTGTTACCAACTTATCTTCGTCCTCGTAAATTCCTGATTCTACAAGTGCTTTCTTCAATTCCGAAATATATCGGCTGTCCTCTTTTGTGTGGTAATAAAGTTCTTCCAATATTTTTAAATCATTGGCTTGGTCGTCATCATATTTTCTTGTGTATTTGTCTTGACCTTCTTCCAATGCAAAAGGAAAATATCTTGCTCCTCGTCCAATTAATTGGGCTTCTGCAAGTGTTGTTGCTCCAACGGTTGTATTTGTTCCTCCTGTATTTTGACCTTCGTATAAACGAACAATATCAAACAAGTTCAATACGTCCCAACCTTCGTTTAATTTTTGCACTGCAAAAACGGCACGAATCGGATTGTTCTCATCTTCCAAAGTGTTTAACAGAAGTTGATTTTTCTCTGCTTCTTCATCGTTGTTTGCACTGATGCAATTTTCAAAACGGAAATTCGATTTTATTCTTCTTGAAATTTCGGCTGATGAAATATTGATGGAATCAAAGAAGTTGAACGCTTTTTGAACTATTGAAACTGTTGCTGTATTTCTTATTTGGTCAACCAATTGTGCTGACATTAAATCAATGAGATTGTGAAAATCTACTTTGTTTTGTTCGGATTCCTTAATTGTCTTTTTTGCTTTGAAGAGAATTACAGGCTTTAAATTGATGTTGTTGGCTGTTGCCAACTCTTGACGATATAAGTTTAAAATTAATGATTGTATAATTCTTTCTTGTTGGTCAAATCCCGACCTGATAAGATTTATTTCTTTTGAATATTTGTCAATTCTAAATTGGGCTAGGTCGTATTTGAAAATTACTTTATCCTGATATTTTTTTAATATTTCCGCATTGCCATAGTCTAATGTAGCAGTAAATTCTAAAAGTATGTTGTCGAAATTCTGTTTTAGAATTTCAATTACAGTTCCTTCCCAACTGCCAAATAATTTACCGTTGTTTTTTGTTGCAGAACTTAAATGATGAGCTTCATCAGCAATAAGCACTATTTTTTTGTCTTTAAAATCTTCGTAAGTAACGCTGTTCTCTTTTGTATTATTTAAGTCAATGTGAAGTTGCTGAATAGTGGTGAATTTGATATTGATGTTTTTATAATCTGCAGTTTCAAAGGTGTCTGTTTCTTTTATGTAAACTTCTTTTCCGTCAATTACTATTTTATCATTGAACAAATATTTTGAAGCTAGTGGATTCAAAAAGTTGTCCTTCGTTTTCTTGATGATGTTGTTTGAGTTTACAAAAAACAAAAAATTTCTAAACCCTTTTTCATACAAATAAAGCATCAAACCAGCCATTACCAAAGTTTTTCCACTGCCTGTTGCCATATTGTACAGCAAGTGAAAAGGTTTTTTAGGTCTGCCTTCAAACTCTTCAGTATGGCAAAGTATGTAACGCTGAAAAGCTTCTATTTGATAAGGTCGCTGACCAAAACCAGGTTTTAGATTGTCAAGAATATAATTTGGAACTACTGTTTGCGAAATAGCTCTTTTACCAAATTCTTCTACTATTTTTTCGTGTAAAAAAGCCATTGTTATTTTTCCTTATTTTGGTTGCCAATTTTTTTCAATTCCTTATCAAAATCAGACAGTATTTTTTGTGTTTTGTTAAATTGGTCGTATTCTAAACTTGCTTTGGAGATTGCTTTACTGTGCGAAATTTTTCCTTTTCCGTCCAAAATTTTAAATTCATTAAAATTCAAAAACTTATCTACACTGTTTGCCAAACCTTCCATCGTAAAAGTATTTTCACGTTCAATAAGGTTTTCGATATAATCAAAGTACCCAGTTACTGTTCGCTCTAACTGCTTTATCTCTTTTTCTTGTAAGTAGTTTTTGGCTATTGCAGTATCTGATTTTAAGACTCTACCTTCAGGCCCTTTTTTCCAGTTGGTTAAACCCATATTTTCTTTTTTTGCATTGGCATTTTTAAAGATAATTTCAGCCGCCGTCTGTCCTGTAATGGCAAAATGGAATTTGTTTTGCACCATTGCATAAAAATTTTGGGTAATTTCTGCTTTTGGGTCATAATCAATACTGCATTCTGCAAAAATGTCTGTAATTTGCTGATAAATTCTGCGTTCACTGGCTCTGATGGAACGAACACGCTCCAATAACTCTCTAAAATAATCTTTGCCAAAAACAGTTTCGCCTTGTTTCAATCTGCTATCGTCTAATACAAAACCTTTAATAATGTATTCTTTTAGCGTTTTTGTAGCCCAAATTCTAAATTGTGTAGCCTTGGTAGAATTTACCCGATAACCTACCGAAATAACCGCATCTAAGTTATAAAACTTAGTTTTATAGTTCTTGCCGTCAGCGGCAGTTGTTTCCAAAATGGAAACAACTGAATTTTCTTCTAACTCATTGCTTTCAAATATGTTAGTAAGGTGCTTGTTGATGGCAGGCACACCTACATCAAACAGTTCAGCCATCATTTTTTGGGTCAACCAAATGGTTTCATTTTGTAGCAATACATTTAGCGTAACATTACCACTTGGTGCGTTATACAGAATGAAATTATTTTTAGGCACTAAATCGCTCATTACTTCTTTTTAAGTTGGTAAAAATCTTGTGTAACTTTCTTTTCTTCGGATGTAACTGCAAAGTCTTTATCGTTCAATGAAGAAAGATTTACATACAATTGGTTTTTGTCTAACAACTCCACCAAATGTTGTTTTTGCTCTGCTAAGGTCAAGGTTTTAAATTCTTCAATATGTGCTTCTTGCTTTTGCAAGTCCACATTGTAATTGAGGAAAGATTTTGCTTTCATCTGTTCCCAAATTTTCAATATTACTCTTTTGTCTTTAGCAGATTCAATTTGTTCAACAAAGTTTTGATTGGATTTTTTTAATTCGAGGTAAACGAACTCACCCCCACCTTTCCAATCATAAGCCTTTGAAACTCCAGATTGTTCATTGTTTATAACATTCTGTAATCTTTTTACACTATCATTTTCGCCATAATCTAACTGTTCTATACCAATATACTGCCTTCCAATTTTATGGGCAACTGCACAAGTTGTCCCACTTCCTAAATGATAATCCAATACAATATCATTTTCATTAGTTGACAGTTCAATTATTCGGGCAATTAAAACTTCGGGCTTCTTAGCTGTAGGGAAACTAACGCCACCTTCATTTTGAGTGTTTTGAAAATCTATGTCAGTCCAAAAATCACATAATAACATTCCTAAATCTTCACTGAACTTTTGATTAGAATAAACTTTTTTAATTCCTTGAGATAATGGCGTTATCACTTGCCCATTATAGTAAAGACCTTTTGAAACACTAACTACAATATGTTCATAAACAGAATCTTTTTTTGCTCTTGAAATTTTATCTGCTTCTATATTTTTATGTGATTGTAAACGACAAATTGAAGCTGAATTTGCTAAATAAAAATCTTTAAAGATTTTGTTTTCTATGTTTAAATCATCTAGTTTTTGAGTTTCGCTTAAGATTTTTAAATCCTTTAGTTTATCTACAAGTTTAGATAGTGAATATTCGCCTTTTTTATTCTTTTCAAGAATAAGTGAGTAATGAGTATCCCAATTTTCCCTTTTTGTATATTGAGGATTTAAAGAAACCTTATCGCCTTTTTTGTAAACAAGAATTAAATCTTTTTGCTTAATAATTGTTTTGTCTTTATGTGCTGTTTTAGTTCCACTTGGAGTTGATGATTTTACTGCAATTACATTTATAAAGTTATTTATGCCAAATATCTCATCATTAAGAACCTTTAAATATGCTTCTTCAATATCGTCAACATTGATAAAAATTAAGCCATCTTCTCTAAGTAAATCTTTTGCAACAGAAAGTCTATTTTTCATAAATGAAAGCCAAGTTGAATGATTAAATGAATCATTATACTTGAAACTATCATTTCCTGTATTAAATGGTGGGTCAATATAAATTAACTTTACTTGTCCTGCAAATTCCTCTTTAAGAGAATGTAATCCTAATAGATTATTACCCTTGATTATTAGATTATCTGTAATAATGCCCTTTTCGTTTCGGTTAAATTTATCAAGTTGTTTTTCTCCTTTGGCGGTAAAGCGTTTGGCTTTGGTTAAAACCTTTGGCTCTAACAGTTGGGTTATTTCGTCTTGTGCAAGGGTTTCATTAAAAAATATTTCTTCTCGTTTATCTTCTTCACGGCTTTGCCCACCTTCCAAAACGCAGTCTTTAAAAGGCCAAACTAAAGCAACTTCGTTGCGTTGCTTTAAATATTTTCCGTCAATGTTTAGTCCAACTTTGTTTTTGTATGCAGTGTAGCTATCATTCAAATAATTCTTTTGCTCCAAAAACTGCACAAATAAAGATTGGTTGAAAACCAAAACACCTTTGATGTCAAGAAAGAATTTTACTTTCAGTTCCTTGTCGTCAAGCAACAAGCCAATAAGTTCAGCATCATAATTCTGTGCTTTATTTATTACAACCCATTTTTTTAATTCTCCGTTGTCGGTAACGAAGTTGGGTTCTTTTTTAAGTTGCTTTTCAAGTGTTTCGTATAACTTCATTTCTTGTCGGTTGCTTTAGTGATTGATACTTTTCCATTTAATTTCAGTAATGGAGAATCTGAAGCGTAAGGCACTTTCCCAGAAGGAACTACTTTAGCTGAATCAGTTAAGTGAACTTCTTGGTCGTCAAAAAATATGTGTGCTCCAAATGCTTTTAAAACATTGTCTTTAGAAAGTCCGCCCAAAAAATATGCTTCGTCAACATATACGCCCCATTTGCGAAGCGTTTTGATAACTCTCATATGTGACGGTGCGTTTCTTGCTGTTACAATTGCAATTCTCAAAGGAGAAAGTTCAATTGTTGTCGGCAACTCTTCTTGAATTTTTGAAAGTTTGATTAGCAATTTTGCAAACGGACCTTCTCCCAATGGTTCGTCTTGATGTTCTTGCTCATATTTATGAAAGGCTTCAATTCCTTCTGTTTTGTATCTATGTTCCGATTCATCTGAAAATAAAACTGCATCTGCATCAAATGCAATTTTCACTCTGTTGTCAGTTGGTTTAAATTCTGTTGGTGGTTCGTAAATATAAGCGGCTGCACATTTTTTAGAATCAATTACACTTTGAACATCTTTAAGGTCTTTGCTTAAAAATAAGTCAATATCAAAAGCATCTATATAAGGTGCTAAAGGTTCGCCACCACTAAACGCCATTCTTGTAATGTCCAAATTGTATTTACCAACGGAGTTCATAATTCTTACACCTGTTTCGGGGCTGTTTCTCGACATTACAACAACTTCAACAATTCTTTTCTTAGCATTTTCATTTAAGTGCAATAAACTTTGAACAAGGTGGAAAGCTGTCCCAAGTTCTAAGGGTTCATCTTCGTGTTCAAGTTGATATTTTCTGAAACCAGAAATACCTTCGGTATTAAAGATTTCATTTTCCTTTTCAAGATTGAAAAGTGCTCGGCTGGAAACTCCAACAACTAATATTTCGGAAAAATCGACAGCCATTATTTAGTTTTCTTTTTATTGTATTTAATTTTCTCCTCTGCAACTTGCATAGCTTGTAAAGCCAAATCTTCGTCTTGCACTTCGTAATATAGTTTGTCTGAAAGCCAAGCAATTATCACTTCATTTTTTTGGTCTTTATAAAAGTTGGCAAGTGATTTTACTTGCTCTTTTGTCGGCATTCTTTTGTCTTGCTCGATTTTGCTCAAGATGGTTGGGTCAAGCGAAAGTTTAGCTCCAACTTCTCTAAGCAATAGTCCTTTTGCTTCTCGTAATTCTCGTAATGTCGTCCCAATTGTTTTCAATGTGCTTTCTTTTGACTTGACAAATATTGGCAAATGTAAAAATTATTTTCAGAAAAAAGATCAAAAGTTGCCTCCAAATTTTCAACAGTCCACTTGTCGGGTGGTGGGTGGGCTTTGGGTGCGGTTGGGCAAAATTAAATGTGGTGTTTTTGTGTTGGCAAGTGCGTTGGCAAAACACCTCTTTTAATTTTGCGAAGCGTTGGCATTTTTGTCCTTCGTTTCTGTTCGTTTGTTGTCGGTCGTGTCGGTCGTTTAGGGTGAGTGCTAACGGGATTCGTTTGTGAGCCTAGTGGGGCGGGATTGCCGATTAACTTGTTTATAACCGATATAGACTTGCGGTTATCTACCTATTTTACAATAGATAACCGATAAAGCGTTTCGGTTTATTTATTTTCAAATGTAGTTAAAATTATCCTATTTACAAATCATCAAAAGGGCTTTTTATTAGCTGTAAATTTTTAGTGCTTACATGAGTATAAATTTCTGTTGTTTTGCTGCTGTTGTGCCCTAATAACTCTTGTATGTATCTTAAATCGGTACCCGATTCTAATAAGTGAGTGGCATAACTATGCCTCAACCAATGTAGGGCAACTGGTTTTGTTATTTTTGTTTTTCTTAAACATTGTTTTAGCACTAATTGTAAACTTCTATCTGAATATTTTTCCCCTTTGTTTTGCCCTTCAAATAAATATGTGCTAGGTTTATACTTTTTAAAATATTCACGTAATAAATCTAAAATTTTAATGCTAAGTGGAGTTATTCTATCTTTTTTACCCTTGCCATTTCGTATTACAACAATATTTCGACACGAATCAATATCATTGGGTTTAAGGTTTATCAACTCACCACACCTAAGTCCACACGAGTATATTAAACTTAACATGGCTTTGTGTTTTACATTTGTTGGTGCATCTAAAATGGCTTTTACCTCCCCCTTACTTAGCACATTGGGCAACAATTTAGGGCGTTTGGGGCGGTGTACCAAATCCACATCAATCATTTTGTTTTCTACTGTTTTAAAAAATAATTTAATGGCATTTACTACTTGGTTTTGAAACGATGCAGAGTAGTTGTTGGCTAAAATATATTCGTTGTTAAATGTTATTACATCTTGGTTGGTAATTTCTGCAATAGGTTTATTGTGATAAAATTTTAAAAACGATTTTATGGATTCGGTATATGTTTTTATGGTGTTTGGGCTGTAGCGTTTCGATTTTAACCAAAGGGTAAAATCGTTTAACATAACCGCTGCCTCTTCAGAAATTTTTACAACAACAATTGGTACAAGAAAGGTATCGTCAATATCAACTTTATCTTTAAAAATGGCGTAAATTTTAGTCAAGTTTTCATCGGTATCATCTACATGCCACGATTTTAATGTGTTGCTCCACAAAGCACCTTCTAGTTCTTGTACCAAGTTTTTAAAGTAGTCGTCAAAGCCAAAACGAACAAGCAAACGCACTTGTTTTTGATGTATTAAACGCTCTAGTTGAATGATTTTTACTGCCATTTTTTAGATTAAAACAAAAACCCTAAATTACTTATTTTGCTTTATCACCAATCATCAAAAGGGCTTTTTATTAGCTGTAAACTTTTATACGAATAAAAGGATGAACCAAAAATAGCAAAAAACCAATAAAAATGTTAATTTGTATTAATTGCTTCCATACAACCCCATTTTATTACCCTCCGAATCTGTAAAATGTGCATAATAACCAGGTTTGTTGTCGATGTAAGTATTGGGTATGGTAGAAGAAGTTTCGCTTTCTTTCTTTTTTATCAATTTTTTGGTTTTTATAACCTCTCCTCCATTTTCTTTTATTCGTTTTAAAATGGTTTCGAAATCGCCAGTTGCATCCCAAAAAAGGATGGGACCAACTCCACTGGTAATTTTTTCTTCTATTTTTATTAACGCTCCGTTAAGTAGTTTTTTACCATTTTCATTTTCATTAAAAACAGCATGAGGAATATTGTTGAGTACTTCAAAGAAAAAAGAAGCACCAAAAACATTTTCATAAAAAGTGGCTGCTCTTTTTAAATCTTCAGCAGGTATTTGTATCCAAGTAATACTGGAATGTTCCATGGTTAGTTAATTATTTTAAACACAAAGTTAATAAAACACCTTAAATAATACCAATTGATTTTAATTCTAAATATTTATTAATGGTATTTATTGAGAGTTCTTGTGGTTTGCATTTGATGGCTTGAATACCGTGTTTTTTTAGCTCTTTAATAATTTGATTTTTTTCTAGTATAAATTTATTGGCAATGGTTTGCTGGTAAATATCTAACACTGTTTTAGCTTCTTTTTTGGCATATTCTTCCAATTCTGTATTTTCGAAAAACAGCACAATCAATAAATGGTATTTATTAATCATTCTTAAAACAGGTATCACCCTTTCTAAGGCGTAAAAACTATCAAAATTAGTGTATAAAAACAGTAAACTTCTGTTCGGTATCTTCCTGCGTATGTTGGCATAGAGCAACTCGTAGTTGGCTTCCGAATAATCGTAGTTTTCTTTGTATAAAGTGTGCAAAATCTTTTTTAGCTGTGTGCTCGATTTGTCGGCTTTTAAAAATGTATCTACTCCATCCGAAAAAGTAATTAAGCCTGCATTATCTTGTTTTTTTAGAATAATGTTCGACAAAGCCAATGAAGTGTTAATGGCATAATCTACTAAGGTTAAACCATTAAAAGGCATTTTCATAATTCTGCTTTTATCGATAATCGAATAAATTTGTTGTGAACGTTCGTCTTCAAAATGGTTGGTCATTAGCTCGTTAATGGTGCTGGTGGCTTTCCAGTTGATGTTTCGTGGGTCATCGCCCTGCACGTAAGCCTTAATTTGATCGAACTCATAACTTTTACCTACTTTTTTCCTTTTGTTATCACCCTGTGTAAATGAGGGATGGTTTAAAGCAATTAATTCTTGTTGTTTCATTTGAAGGATAGATGGATACACTGCTGTATTAAATTTTGCGTTGGTGGTTTCCTTTTTTCTGATTAAAAAGAGTGCCGAACTAATCATTACATGAACATCACCAAAAGCATATTCGCCCCTTATAAAAGGTTTTAGTTGATAGTTGATGGTGTCGCTTTCTTTTTTATGCAAGGTAGTTACGATGTTAAAATCTCTTTCGGTGAGCTGATAAGGTAATTCGTCTATTATTTTAAGTTTTAGTGTTAATAACGACTTATTTTTAAGATGAATCACTACTTTATTTTCATCACTTAATGATAAAATAGCAGCAACTGTTCGGGTTACCTCAACAATGCTTTTTTTGGAATATAGTATAAAAAAATCTATCAACAACAAAACAACCAGTAATACCAATAAACCTAAGGCAAAATAAAATAAGGAAAGAATAAAAAATGATGCAAAAAAACAAAGTATAATTGCTCCAAGTACGTAAAAAACCCTATCGGTGAGGTATAAACTATTTAGCAATTTCATTATCTCGGAACATCAATTTTTTTAATAATTTCTTGTATTACCGAATGGATGGTTATCCCTTCCATTTCTTTTTCTGGAGAGAGAATTATTCTGTGGTTCAGCACAGGATAACAAACGGTTTGTATATCGTCGGGTGTCACAAAATCACGACCTCTTAGTGCAGCAATAGCTTTTGATGTTTTTAGTATTGCTAACGATGCTCTTGGTGAAGCACCTAAAAACAAATTTCCATTATTTCGGGTTTCATTAATAATGGAAGCGATGTAAACAATCAATTCTTTTTTGATGTGAATGTTTTCGATAATGGCAGTGCATTTTTGTATTTCTTCGGGATGAATAACAGCATCAACGACATTTATTTTAGCAGTAGAAAAATCGTTTTTAAAACGTTCTAAAATGGTTATTTCATTTTCAAGACTTGGGTAATCTACTTTTAGTTTAAATAAAAAACGATCCAATTGGGCTTCTGGCAATTTATAAGTTCCTTCTTGTTCTATCGGATTTTGTGTGGCGATAACAAAAAATGGTAGCCCCAAAATATAGGTTTCTCCATCAACGGTAATTTGTTTTTCTTCCATTGCCTCAAAAAGTGCAGCTTGTGTTTTAGCAGGAGAACGATTAATTTCATCTATTAAAACAAGGTTAGAAAAAATAGGTCCTTTTTTAAAAGTAAACTCCGATTTTTGAAGATTAAACACATTAACACCAATTAAATCGGAAGGCATTAAATCGGGCGTAAATTGTATTCTTTTAAACTTAATGTGTAAACATTGTGCAATCAATTTTGCCAGTAATGTTTTTGCTACGCCAGGCACTCCTTCTAATAAAATGTGTCCACCCGTAAACATTCCAGCCAATATTAATTGAATGAGGTCGTCGTTGCCAACAATCACTTTTTGAATTTCAATCTTTGTTTTTTCGTAAACTTCATTCACAAATTTAATGTCGGGGTTAATTTCTACAACAGTATTTGTTGTTGCATTTTCTCCTTCTAAAATTATTTTTTCTTGTTCTTCTTGTTGATTCATGTTTTTGTTTTCCATTAGTTGCAATTTTTATAATAAAACGCTACTGCGTTGTGTAAATTTATTAAATCTTTTGAGTTTGCCAAGGGGCTAAATCTTACGGTTCTAAAAAGTTTAAATAGAGTATCAATTTTTTCTTTTTCAATCCCCGATTTTGCAGCTACTTGATTTATTAATTCGGGTTCTTCGATAGTTGTTACAATTTGATATTTATTTCTAAAAGAAGCGAACAAAAGTAGATACATCTCGTTGGCAATTAATTGGTGTTTTCCTTTTTGAAAATACAAAACTCCAATGGCTTCAGTGTATGCGATGGATGTATTGGTGTTTTTTGGTTGCAACGGAATAATTCGTTGCTCTCTTTTTGAACGAAACAGTAAATAAATTAAAACGGTACTTAAAAATAAATACCAACCCCAACGCAAGGTGTAATGCGAAAATAAAAATTGCATTGGATTTTCCGTGGGCATTCCATTTTCATTAAAAGTATTAATCGGTTTTTGACTTATTTCGTCCCAATAAATAGCTCCGTTGTTGAGGTTCGATAGTATTTTGTTGGCATGGTCAAACCCATTCTTTTGTATCATGTTGTAATTCGTAAATAAGATGGGGTTGGTATGAATGATAACTTTTCCTTTGCCAAAATCAAAATAATAACAGTTGATGTTATTGTTAAGAGTCGAAATGGCTTTAAATCCGTAATTAACTAACGTGTCATTAAAATAAGTTGTAGTATAGGCACTCCAACCATAAGTGGTGGTATCTTTTAAGTATTGGTAATGAAAGGAATAGTTTTCTTTGTTTGGAACATCAAAAGCAACCGAAACAATACTATCCTCATAACTCCCATAATTATAAATGGTATCGGAAACCGGCAACAACATTCTTGTAATTTCTAAAGGAGCATAATTGGTAGCTATAAAAACTGTATTTCCTTTTTCGGCAAATGATAAGATGTGGTTTGCACGAAGAGAATCGATGTATAAATAATCGCCAACAACCACATAATTTGCATTTGAAACGGTGGTGTCGAGGTTTTCAAGAAACTTATTTTTAATGGTGTGCGTCTTTTTTTTATTGCTTTCCAACAGCTCATAAAATAACTTTAACCCATAAGGTTGGTCGCTTTCTTTTTTATAAATTTCTGTCCAATTGTATTTTGGAGTATATTGTTTGATGTACAGATAAAAAGCAAAAATACCTCCACCCAAAATAACCAAAAATAAGATGACAATAAGGTTTCTATTCATTTGGGAGGAGTTGTTTTTTAAAATCATCAAAAGTAGGCTGAAGTAGATAAAAAGCCGCTTCAGTTAAATGCCGTTCGCCATACCAAACAGGCTCAAAAACAAAAACAATAGTTTTAAATCCATCTTTCAGCATCACCTCTTTTATTTCGGAATGATACTCCCAATTGGTTTTTTCTTTCGCCCAAACAATTAATTTTTTTTCAGATAATAACTTAATAATTATTAAGAAGTTGATGCGTAAGGCAATGTGAAAATTTTTCCCTGTTAAGGCTTCAGCTAACAACAAATCTAAATCTATTTCGTGCATTTTCTCTTCAATCTCCTTCATCGATTCAATGCTAAAATCTTGCTTTTTTATGTTGGGGTTTTTATTGAGGTTGACTAAAATTTTAATAATTAAAAAAAGAACCAACATAATTACAATACCATAAAAAACATATTTTAAAGCACTCCAATCATATTTTAATTGAGAAAAATTTAGGTTTTTCTCTTTGGGTTGGTCTAGCTCTTTGTAATTTTCGGTATAGTCAACTCCTTTAACAACTTTCTCCCATTCTGTTTTTTTTATTTGAAGAGAATCGTTTTTTTGTGCCAACAACAAAGTGGTTGTTAAACACACCGTCCCAATCAACCAATATGTTTTTAAAAACCTCATTTTTTACTTTTAATCCTACTAATTCTATCTATCAGATTTTCTGCTGTATAAGTTTCTTTTAACGTAAAATAGAGCACCCCAGAAGAAGATGCTATTAAAATAAGATACGTTAAAAAACTAAATGAAATTAAAAATGCAGCTAACGCTATAGTTATTGTTGTTGCCATTTCTTGATCTGCAGTTAAACTCCAAATTAATCCATCTCTAATTATGAATTTAACGAACACAGAAACAAAAGAAGTATACGACAGCATGCTAATTACAGATAGGAGTAAAGACAATGCAATAAATTTCCACCAACTTTTATGAAGTAGTCGTCCTATTTGACCAACAGCCCTAAAAAAACTACTATTTTCATTAACACTAATGCAACACATCAATACTAGTAAGGGTAACAACAGAAAAGCTAAAAAAATAACCCAACCATTACCAATTACAATTAAACCAACAAAAATTGAAACACACATCAAACAGGAAATTAAAGTGTTACTGAATGAGGTTTTTTTAAAACTAAATTTAGTATTGTTAGTATTTTTTAGTCGGTGCTGTGTAAATAAAATGGAAGACACCAGTATTAAAAGAAATAGTATTCCACCTAAAACACCCGTTAACGGAAATTCGGAGTAGTTAAAATAATTAACTAAAGTATATTCAGTTGTGTAATAATCTCTTATAAAGAACAACTCTAATGGATCCATTACCATAGGGAAAACAAAAAAAACAGAACAACCAAAAACAAGCAGGAAATAAGTGGAAAAGTTTTTAAAAAACAACCGTAGGGTTTCAGAAAAAAGCTGATTTACAGAAAGAATATCGTAAGGATTAAAAGGTTTGCTCTCATTATAAACAGGTGGAACATCAACAATACTCTCAAAGTCAGTTGTTTTTTTAGCAATTCGCCTAGGATACCAAACAAAATAAATGATAACGAAAGCCAACGACAATAAAATAAAAGAAAAACGAATAATGCTTGAAATATCGGTATGACGGGTTACAAAACCCTCAACAAAAGCAGCTAAAAGTATTACAGGGCTTATTCCAATAATTATTTTTAAACCATTTCTGGCACTCATTTTAAAAGCCTGAAAACGAGTATATGTTCTTGGAAACAACAATCCTTTCCCTAACGTAATACCTGCTCCACCAGCAATAATAATAGCAGATATTTCTAAAGCTCCATGAGTCCAAATGGACAAAAAAGATTTTCGGAATAAATTATTCTCCAAAAAGAAATATTGAAAAAAACCAGACAAGACACCACTGTTATTTATGGCGGCTGTCAAAGCATCTTTTTCTACAAAGAAAAATTGAAAAACACCAACCATCACTCCGTTATACATCATAATTATCAAACTGCCGATAGAGGCAAAAACACCTAAAAAGAAAGTAGTAAAAGCTACTTTTAAATTATTAAGCAAAATGGGCAAAAAAGTTTCCATTTCTCCACTATCCGCATACACATGCATAGGACTTCCGTCGGCAATGTTTTTGTTGGTCATTTCAATGTAAGAATCTCCTAAAATTGTTCGGGCAAAATCTGGTGAATAAATGCTAGTAACTACTCCCAAAACAAAACAAGACCAAAACACAAGGAACGAAATTAACATTGCCCTTCTAGCAGAATAAATTACCAAAGGCAGTTCTTTTATCCAAAAATCAGAGACAACAGACCAGTTGTTTTTTTTAGCTTTATTAATGTCGTTGAACAAAAGTTTTGCTACTCCGTTTAAATAAATTTTTACTGAACGAGCACGATAAAATGTTCTTGCATAAGAAAGATCGTCTGTAATTTGAACAAAAAGTTTACTTATTTCTTGAGGGGTGGCATCTTTTTTTAAGAGATTATGCTCAAAGTTTTTCCACTTTTCTTTATTTTGTTCGATAAAATCAGATTCTTTCATAAAGAAGCAAAAGATAAGCGACCAATTTAGTAAAAGCACACCATATAAAAAAATGAATACGATTGAAATAACAACCACTCAAAATGTAACCATCGAGCACGAGCTTTCTCCGTTGATATACCGAATGGTAGCTTTTCTGCTCGACTTGATTATTCTGGTGGTAGGTTGTTCTATTTTAGCGTTAGTGGTGGAGGGTATTTTTGGAAAAGCTGCGGATATTGTAATGTATTTTACCATTGTTCCCATTTTGTTTTTTTATAGCTTGGCTTTCGAATATTTTAATAATGGACAATCTATTGGAAAAAAAGCACTCCGATTAAGGGTTATAAAAAAAGATGGAGGAAAAGTGTTGTTTTTAGATTATGCCATGAGGTGGGTTTTTAGAACAATAGATATTTATGGGTCGTTTGGTTCAATTGCAAGCTTAGGAATAATGGCATCATCAAAAAACCAACGGTTAGGTGATTTTTTAGCCAACACCGTTGTAGTTAGAGTTGGTAAAACGGAAAGAATGCAGCTTAATAATTTATTACGACTCAACCAACTAGAAAATTATGTTCCTACCTATCCACAAGTGATAAACATGAATGAAGAAGCTATGTTGATTGTAAAAGAAGTACTTCATAAAAATAAAACACACAATAACTATTCACACCAAAAAGCATTGGATTTTTTAGTTGAAAAAATAGAAAATGAACTTGAATTAAAAGCCCCAACAGATAAAATACGGTTTTTAAATACCTTACTTAAAGATTATGTAGTGCTAACTCGTTAACACCTTAACATAAACTTAACACAGCAATAAATATCTGATAACATAAAATTTATTTAAACCTTATATTTTTGTGCTAGAATTAAAAACAATAGAAATTTAGATAACAATAACTAAACAATATGAGAAAGATTAATTTACTGTTAATAGGGTTGGGAATCGCAACCTGCACAATGGCACAAGACACTACTAAAATAGAAGAATTTAAGCCAAATGGAAATGTGATGGGAAAAGTTTTTGCTAACTTTCATTACGATTTAACCAAAGATGCCAATCGTTCAGCATTTGAGTTAACTAGAGGTTATTTTGGGTACAACCATAACTTTACCAAAAAAGTAATAGGAGTAGTAATGTTAGATGTCGGCTCCGACAATGTTAGTGTTTACACGGCTTATTTAAAAAATGCTTATTTAAAATGGCAAGCAACCAAAAAATTAACCACAACATTTGGTTTAGCGGGAACAAAACAATTTGGCGAACAAGAAAAATTTTGGGGGTATAGATATGTGGCAAAATCTTTTCAAGATGAATATAAATTTGGCTCTAGTGCCGATATGGGAGTTTATATAGATTATAAAATGAACGATTATGTTCAGCTCGACTTAAGCGTTAACAATGGTGAAGGATACAAAAAAAATCAGGATGCAGACGGCGATTATAAATATGGAGTTGGGTTATCGTTAAAACCAATCAAAGGGTTACTAATAAGAGGATATTTTGATATGGTTACTATCCCTACTAAAGGCGATACGATAACAGGCTTAAAAGAAAGTCAATCTACCATTGCTGCGTTTATTGGATATAAGCACGATAAATTTAGAATAGGTGCAGAATACAACATTCAAACCAATCAAGGCTCTAATTTAGGGGAAAACTTAACAGGTATTTCAGGATATTTAACAGTGGTGTTGAGTAAAAAGCTAGAAGTATTTGCAAGATACGACCTATTAACTTCTGTAAAAATAGATAGTAAAGACTTAAACAATTGGAACAACGGAAAAGATGGTTCTGCAATAATTGGTGGTTTTCAATACAAGCCGGTTAAAGACGTAGCGGTTTCTGTCAACTATCAAGGATGGACACCAGAACAAGGAAAAGATATAGAAATAGATCCTAATACATCATTTCCAGTAGAAGTAGATACTAAATACGTGCAAAATCCAATGGTGTTTTTAAATTTAGAATATAAATTTTAATGCCATTTCGACAGTAGAGAAACTTCATACAAAAAACAAGTGTAAATTCACTAAGCCCTCTAACCAGAGGGTTTTTTAGTTAAAAATTAAGTTGATAAATAGCACTTAAATCATCGTCACTACTAAAATTTACGCCTAAATCTTTAATTATTCCAGAGCCAACACCATATACCCACCCATGAATAGATAAAGGTTGTTTATTGGCCCATGCGGCTTGTACAATAGAGGTTTTTGCCAAGTTACAAACCTGTTCCACAATGTTTAACTCTACAAAACGATTGCTTTTTTGTGTTTCAGATGTAATGGCATCCAATTCTTTGCTGTGAAATCGATAAACATCTTTAATATGTCGAATCCAGTTATCTAAAATTCCAAAATGTTGCTTACTCATGGCGGCATTTATTCCTCCACAATTATAATGACCACAAACAATAATATGCTTTACTTTTAAAATAGTAACAGCATAGTCCAACACACTCAATAAACTCATGTCGGAATGAATCACCATGTTAGAGATGTTACGGTGTACAAAAACTTCTCCAGATTCTGCTCCTATTATTTCGTTTGCAGGTACACGACTATCAGCACAGCCTATCCATAAAAGAGAAGGTTGTTGCTGATGCTCCAATTTTTTAAAAAAATCAGCATCAAGTGCAAGTTTTTTACTCACCCAATTTTTATTATGCTGTATTATTTTATGATAAAAATCTTTTTCCATGTTCATGGCTTTATTATAGAATAAAATGCAAGGATAAAAATATACAAAAATTATGTTCTTATGCGTTTTATATTTCTTAACAATAACTTAACATAGCGATAATAAGTGTTTAACAGCATCATGTTGTTATCAGGGTACATTTGCTTCAAATAAATTATAAAAAAATACTAAAAATGAAAACAAAACAAATTACAAAAATAATTTTAGGAGCAGTAGTAGTTTTAACACTAGTTTCTTGTGGAGGAAATACCGATAAAAATGAAACAAAAACTGACCAAGCAGCTTTAACAGGCGATATTAAAATAGACGGCTCAAGTACGGTTTATCCAATAACCGAAGCGGTAGCAGAAGAGTTTAGAGCAGAACAACCAGGAGTAAATGTTACCGTTGGGGTTTCAGGAACAGGTGGTGGTTTTAAAAAATTCTCGAGAGGCGAAACTGAAATAAGCGATGCCTCAAGACCAATTAAAGACAAAGAAAAAGCAGCATGTGAAGAAAACGGAATTAGTTACGTAGAATTAGAAGTGGCTTACGATGGTTTGGCAGTGTTGGTAAATCCAGCAAATACTTGGGTGGATTACTTAACAGTTGAAGAATTAAAGAAAATTTGGGAACCTGCTGCACAAGGAGTGGTAATGAAATGGAACCAAATTAGAAAAGAATGGCCTAATGAAGAAATTCATTTGTTTGGACCTGGCGTAGCTTCTGGAACTTATGACTATTTTACCGAAGTAATTAATGGTGAAGAAGGTGCAAGTAGAGGTGATTATACTGCTAGTGAAGACGACAATGTATTGGTACAAGGAGTTTCGACCGACAAATTAGGTTTAGCATTTTTTGGTTTGGCTTATTATGAAGAAAACAAGGATAAATTAAAATTAGTTCCTGTAAATGGTGGAAACGGAGCTGTTCTTCCTACCCAAGAAACCGTTGCCAATGGAACTTATACTCCATTATCTCGTCCAATTTTTATTTACGTAAGCAACAAAGCAGCACAAAAAGAAGAAGTAGTTTCGTTTGTTAATTTTTACTTGGAAATTGTACCATCCATATCAAAAGAAGTAGGTTATGTACCTATTCCAAACGATATTCTTGCTAAACAGGTAGAAAAATTTAACACTTTTGTTGCCCAAAAATAGTTAAATAAAAAGACCGAGACGGAATCCGTCAGCTGACGAAGTTGGAATTACTTCCTCCGTCAGCTGACGGATTCCGACCTTTTTAGTAAATGTATCAATGAGAACAAGGACACAGGAAAAAATAATAGAAACACTTTTAAAGCTAGCGGCTAGCATTACGATATTAACTACTATCGGAATAATTGGTGTTTTGCTTTATGAAACCATTGCTTTTTTTAAAGAAGTTTCAATAGTCGATTTTTTAACCGATACCGAATGGACTCCTTTGTTTGCTCAAAAACACTTTGGAATATTACCCTTGGTTTCGGGAACAGTGCTTACCACTTTAATTGCTATTGCTGTTGCTCTTCCAATTGGATTAACCATTGCTGTTTATTTAAACATGTATGCCCCAAAAGCGTTTAGAAAAACCTTTAAACCCATGTTGGAGGTTTTGGCAGCTGTACCAACAGTTGTTTATGGTTTTTTTGCATTAACAGTGGTTACCCCATTTTTACAATCCATTTATCCCGATTTATCTGGTTTTAATTCACTTTCAGCAGGTATTGTTATGGGAATCATGATTATTCCTTTTGTGTCCTCTTTAAGCGAAGATGCTTTGTATGCGATACCAAAAACCCTAAAAGAAGCCTCTTTTGGAATGGGAGCCACTCGTTTTCAAACCTCTTTTAAAGTAATGGTTCCAGCAGCATCATCAGGCATTATTGTTTCTGTTATTTTAGCCATTTCAAGAGCCATTGGCGAAACCATGATTGTTGCCATTGCCGCCGGTCAGCAACCCCGATTAACATTCGACCCAACCGTTCCAATTGAAACCATTACTGCCTATATTGTTCAAGTGAGTATGGGCGATGTGCCTCATGGTTCGTTAGAATACCGAACCATTTTTGCAGCAGGAATCACACTGTTTATTTTCACCTTTTTACTCAACACGGTTAGTTTTTGGATAAAGAAAAAATACCAAGAAAAATATGACTAACTCCCAAAAAAATAAGTTAATCGACAATGCCTTTAAAATTTTTGGCGTTGCTTGTACGCTTTTTGGTTTAATCATATTAGCCATCTTAATTTATGATATTTTAAAAACTGGCTTAACCCGAATTGATTGGGATTTTATCACCAATTTACCATCTAGAAGAGCACAAAAAGCAGGTATTTATACCGCTTTGATGGGAACTGTATGGATATTGTTTTTAACTGCTATTATTGCGTTTCCAATTGGTGTTGGAGCAGGAATATACTTGGAAGAATACGGTAAAAAATCGAAATGGGCTAATTTTTTAGAAATCAATATTGCCAACTTAGCAGGAGTACCTTCTATTATTTATGGTTTATTAGGATTAGAAATTTTTGTTCGTGCATTTAATTTGGGTGGTAGTTTGTTGGCAGGAAGTTTAACCCTTTCGTTACTTATTTTACCCATCGTTATTGTTTCTACTCGTGAGGCTTTAAAAGCGGTTCCGAGTTCTATCAAAGATGCTTCGGTTGCCTTGGGAGCTTCTAAATGGCAAACCATATGGAATCAAACTTTGCCAGCATCTGTTGGTGGAGTATTAACGGGTGTAATTTTAGCCATTTCTCGTGCAATTGGCGAAACAGCTCCTTTAATTGTTGTAGGTGCTTTGGCTTATGTTCCTTTTGCTCCTTCAAGTCCAATGGACGAATTTACCGTAATGCCCATACAAATATTTAACTGGGTATCCAGACCTCAACACGAATTTGCAGTAAATTCAGCGGCAGCGATAATTATTTTATTATTAATTACTTTTATGATGAATGGCGTTGCTGTATATTATAGAAACAAATGGCAGAAAAAAATTAAGTGGTAATTAAGCCCTAATAGGTTTTAAAAACCTATTAGGGCTCACTACTAAAAAAAGATGATGAAAGTTGAAGAAAAAGAACACATTATGACAGAACCGAAAACAATACCAGAAATCAATAAAAAAGCATTGATTGAAGCAAGAAATGTTAATGTTTTTTATGGTCATTTCCAAGCCTTAAAAGACATCAATATTTCTATGAACAAAAATTCGGTTACGGCTTTTATTGGTCCTTCTGGATGCGGAAAATCTACTTTTTTAAGATGTTTTAATCGTATGAATGATTATATAGATGGGTATTCAATAAAAGGAGAAATAGTAATAGATCAAAAGAAAATTAATTGGAAAAATGTAGTTATTGAGGAGTTAAGAAAAGAAGTGGGTATGGTCTTTCAAAAACCAAATCCTTTTCCAAAAACAATTTTCGAAAATGTGGCTTATGGGCTTAAAATCCAAGGAATTAAAGACAAATCATTTATTGAGGAAAGAGTTATCAAATCGATAAAAGATGTTGCTTTGTGGGATGAAGTAAAGGATGATTTAAAAAAATCGGCATTAGCACTTTCTGGTGGACAACAACAACGTTTATGTATTGCCAGAACATTGGCAGTAGAACCAAAAATTGTTTTAATGGATGAGCCAACATCGGCTTTAGACCCTATTTCTACCGCTTCAATTGAAGAATTGATGTTTGAATTAAAACAAAAATATACCATTGTTATTGTTACCCATAATATGCAGCAAGCAGCTAGAATTAGTGATAAAACTGCCTTTTTTTATATGGGAGAGATAATTGAATATGACGACACTAAAATAATTTTTACAAATCCAAAACAAGAAAAAACACAAAACTATATTACAGGAAGATTTGGGTAAAGTCAGAAGACCGAAGTCAGAAGACCGAAGTCAGAAGAAAAAACTAGTAACTTCAAACCTCAAATAACAAATACAAATAACAAACCTCAAATAAATCTTCGGACTTCCGTCTTCGGACTTCCGACAAACCTTAAACCACTATGACACATTTAGATTCAGAATTAAAACAAATAAAACAACAAGTTATCGAAATGATGAGCTTGGTAAGAAGTCAATTAGCTAAAGGGAAAGACGCTGTTTTAACATTCGACAAAGATTTAGTTCATGAAATTAACGCCAACGAAAATAGGGTAAATGCCATGGAACTTAACATCGATAGAGCTGTTGAGGATGTCTTAGCATTGTATAGTCCTGTAGCTGTTGATTTGCGATTTGTGATGGCAGCCTATAAAATAAGTTCCGATTTGGAGCGAATTGCTGACAATGCGGTTGGTATTGCCAAATACATTAACAGTGTCGATAGACAATTAGCTCAAAAAAATTTGGATAAAATTCGTTTTACAGAAATGTATGAAAATGCACTAACAATGTTAGACAATGTTTTTGAAGCTTTTGAAAAAGAAGACACCAAATTAGCAAGGCAAGTATTTATTAAAGATGCTTTATTAAATGAAATAAATAGCAATGCAGCCCATATTGCCATCGAACTAATACATGCAAAACCAGAAAAAATTCACAACTATTTGTATTTACTTTCTATTATTAGAAAATTGGAACGAGTAGGTGATTTAACAAAAAATATTGCAGAAGAGCTTATCTTTTATATCGAAGCAAAAGTTTTAAAACACCAAAAAACAACTAATCCTTAAATTTATCACCACAATTGTTGCAATAGTTAGAGGTTGTTGGATTTTCTTTTTCACATATAGGGCATTTTTTTCTAATTTTTTTGCTCCTTGAAATTTCTACTGTAATAATTCCTGTAGGGATAGCGATAATAACATACCCTAATATCATCGCAAATGAGGCTAAAATTTTTCCAAATATAGTTTGAGGAACAATGTCTCCAAAACCAACTGTAGTAATAGTTACTATTGCCCAATAAATACCTTGTGGAATACTATTAAATCCACTTTTTTCTCCTTCCAAAACATACATTAGTGTTCCCATAAACACCACAATGGCTAAGACCGACAAAAAAAACACAGTAATTTTATACCTACTTTCTTTTAAAGCCACCACTAACAATTGAGCCTCTTTGTTAAGGTGGGCTAATCGTAATATACGAAAAATACGTAATAATCTAAAAACTCGAACAGAAATTAAATAATGGTATCCGCTTGCAAAGAACTCTAAATAGGTTGGGAAGATAGATAGTAAATCTATTATTCCCCAAAAACTAAAAATGTATTGTAAAGGTTTAGGTGAACTGTAAATTCTAAGTAAATATTCGATAGAAAAAAGAATAGTTAACATCCACTCAATAATAGAGAAAGATAAAAAATAATTTTGATGGAAATATGGAATGCTTTCGGCAATTACAACAAAAACACTAAACAGTATTATCCAAAGTAAACTGACATCGAACAGTTTTCCAGCTTTAGTATCATGTTCAAAAATTATTTGATAAATTTTTTCTTTCATCTCAGAAATGTAATTATTTACTTTTTCTTAATCGTTAAATTTAAACAAAGTGAATAAACTTTTATTAAAAGAGTATAAAAGAATCAAATCATTTTTTTTAACGCATCTTTAATTTTATTAAAAGCCAATTACTTAACATTGTCTTAACATTGTCTTAACATTAATTTATTGATTCAAATAAGATTTCCTTTTACTTTTACAGTGCTATTTTTTTGCACATAATTTTTTTATTAGCTCGATTTTGTTATGACAGAGAGTAATCGAAGAGTCTTTTTAAGAGAAAAACTCAAAACAAAAACAATCATCTTAAACACGTTTGCCGAATTTTTGGCATCAACTATTTTCTCTGCGTTGTATTTTATTTTTATTAGCAGGTACTTAGATCAAGGATTTCACACCGATTATATTTTATTATCTTTTTCAATCGGATTGGCTTTTTTTGCAGCTGTTTACATTCCATTTCATACCTATCGCATACATATTATTCCGTTTATTACTTTGGTAACAGCCTTACGAAAAAGAAAGCCAATAATTTTACTCCATAAAATTCCAGTACAAATTTTAGGTGCTTTTGTTGGAGTAATGATTTTTAACACAATAAATAGCATTACCACCAAAATTAACATTGAGGACTTCCAGCTTATTCAACTTAACAATACAGCACTAATAATTGCTATAAATTCTATAACTGCGGCTTTTTTAAGTTATGTGTTTTATATGATAAGGGTATTGTTTAATTCTCGTCAATTGGCAGGAACCATTTATCTCAGTTTATTTTATGCAGCACTTTTTGCAATGACTTCTTTTTTCGCTAATGTTTCTGCATTAAATCCTTTTGGTTATTTTTTTTATGATTTATTAGGCAATCAAACAATGAAAAATCAACATTTTTTGGTATTTATTGTAAATCATGCAATTATGCCTATTGCCGCAGTGTTGATGGTGTATTTTATATTAATCCAAAAAAACAATAATAAACAAAAAAATCTTCAACAATGAGTAGGATAAGTTTAGCTTCACAAATTATTGGTGATAGAAGGTATCAATCATTAATTCTTTTTGGATTACAAGAACGCACCTTTTTGCGAATGTTGGCAGCGATGGTTGTTATTTCTGCTATTTTTTACCCTTACCCACAAATAGCCATGTGGATAGGTTTTATGTTTGCGGGTTATTCTGCTATTGCCAACGATTCTATTCAAACCATAGGCACTTTTATTTCATCTAATGTTGATACCAAATGGTGGAAACTCTGGTTATGGATTGGTGGTATTTTTGTAGCAACTGTTTTTTATAGTTGGTACACTTATGGTGGCGATGTTTCCTTTCAACGACTAACTTCTAAAGGATTTTCAGAATCTCCAACCTCATTTTCTTTTTATCAAATTATTGCCCCTGTTGTATTGTTGCTGATTACTCGTTTACGAATGCCAGTATCAACTACTTTTATGTTACTGAGCTGTTTTAGTGCTAATGCTTCTGGTATTATTGGAGTAGCTCAAAAAAGCTTAACTGGTTATGGTTTGTCGTTTGTGGTAGCAATATTGGTTTGGTACTTGTTGGCTGGACCAATAAAAAAACTAACAGCAGGTACACCTCATCCAGCTTGGCGAATTGCACAATGGATAATTAGTGGCTGGTTGTGGAGTATTTGGATTAGACACGACGCTGCTAATATTGCCATCTTTTTAAATCGTCAACTTACTTTTTTAGACTTTTTGTTCTTTGCCTCGTTTATCTTTTTTGGATTAGGGTTGTTGTTTTATTTACGTGGTGATAAAATACAAAAAATTATTACCGAAAAATCACAAACCGCCGATGTTCGTGGAGCTACGGTGATTGACTTTGTTTATACCATTATTTTGTTTGTGTTTGCCGAATGGAGCAAAATACCCATGAGTACGACTTGGATTTTCTTGGGCTTATTAGGAGGAAGAGAACTTGCTATGCAACTCTCTAAAAATGCCGAAACCAATAGAAATATGGTTGGAACACTAAAAATTGTTGGTAGAGACATTGTTTTTGCTACTTTAGGATTAATTATTTCTGTAGCACTTGCTATTGGAGTAAATACAAATATCCAAACAGAATTAATACAATATTTTGGTTGGTAAAATAGAAATAAATTAAAAATAAAAATGGAATTTTCATTAATAGATATTTTAGCAATTATTGGGTCTTTAGGGCTTTTTATATTTGGAATTAAAACAGCTAGTGAAAGCATTCAAAAAGCTTCTGGAAATTTTCTTTCACGTATGTTGAATGTAATGACCAAAAATAAATTTTCTGGAATTTTCACAGGGTTTTTATTAACATCTATTATATTTTCGTCATCATCAACCATAGTAATGGTGGTTAGTTTTGTAAATTCAGGATTAATCACATTAGTAGAATCTGTTAGTATTATGTTGGGTGCTGACATTGGTACAACTATAATTACTTGGATAGTTTCTGTTTTTGGTTTTGATCAATCCTTATCCTATTTTTTCATTTTTTTGTTTGCCATTGGAACACCTCTTATTTTTTCAAGTAAAAACAAACTAAAATATGTTGGTGAATTTATTTTTGGTGTTGCTCTATTGTTTTTAGGACTAAGCTTAATTATTAAGTTTGTTCCTACAGCCAATGAAGCTCTTCCTATATTCGAATATTTCAAAAAAATTATACCACTAGACTTTATCGATAACATCTTTTTTGTGATGATTGGCGTTATACTCACTTTAGCATTACAATCATCGGTTGCTGCCATTGTTCTTACCCAAGTGTTGTGTTTTAATGGATTGTTACCATTTGAAATAGCCATACCATTAGTTTTGGGGCAAAATTTTGGAAGAACTATTAATGCCGAATTGGCCGCTATGTCTGCCAATGTACATGCAAAAAGAACCGCACGTATACATTCTTTAATAAATATTTTTGGTTTTACCTGGATGATTATTGTTTTATCTACCTTTCCAATAGTAGAAATTATCAATTCTATTGGAGTTCAACTGTTTTCTTTAGAATCCGTTTATCTTGCCAAAGGAGCCCCAATTGGAATTGCCATATTTCATTCATTATTTAATATCATCAACACCTTTATATTGGTTTGGTTTATTCCACAATTAGTTAAACTGGCAACTAATAATATTAAATCTAAAGGAGAAACAGACGAAAAATTTCATTTAGAACACCTTTCCACAGGAATTTTACTAACACCAGATGTATCTATTTTTGAAGCACAAAAAGAAATAGCAAAATTTGGAGAAATTGTAAAAAGAATGAACGGCTTTCTAAAAAATTTAATTAAAGAAACAGAAACCAATGAAATAAATGTGTTGTTATTAAGAATAAAAAAGTATGAAGATATTACCGATAGAATTGAACAAGATGTAGCAGATTATTTAGCTAAAATCTCACAGGGGGAAATGAATGAAAATTCCAGTATTCGCATTAGAGGAATGTTAAGAATTATTGTAAATCTTGAGCGTATTGGCGATATTTATTATCAAATGTCGAAAGGTGTGGAACGAAAAAACCAACAAAAAACATACTTCACACCCGAACAACGCACGAAATTATTAAATATGTTCGATTTAGTTGAGTTAGCATTAGATAATATGAATCAAAACCTTAATTCTTATTATGATAACATTTCTTTAGATAAAGCAAGAGAATTAGAAAACAACATCAATCAATATCGAAAAATACTGAGAAAAGAACATTTTGAAAGCGTTGAAAAGGGGGAATATAATTTTGCAAGTGCCACCATTTATAGTGATTTGTTTAATTCACTAGAAAAAGTGGGAGATCATATTATTAATGTGAGCGAAGGCGTTACTGGAGAGCATTAAGCAAATTCGTACTCATGCTCAATGGCATTAATCTTAAATTGTATAATTTCACTAATTAATTTGATGTCTTCAGCTATACCAATTTCTTCAGCATCGAAATACCAGTTAATTTTTATTTCATACCCCTCTTTTAGGTTAATTTTAGATATTAATTCAGTTATTCGTAAAAGATATTTTACAGAAAGCGTATTATAATACTCTAAATCAATCATTAAAAAAGATTTTTTTAGAGGTTGTTTACAATAATCATCAACTAGTTTTAAAACACTCGAATAAAAATCATGTGGGTTAACCATAGTTGATCTTCCAAGAATTTTAATACTTCCATTTCTCAAATCCAAAACTAATTTCGGTTCTTTCTGGGATCCTTTGAGTTCAAATTTTTTCATCATACATTTATTTTTTATTTTACGATAAAATTACATGCCTTATGTTACTTTAATGCTAGGCTATATTTAAGGATATGTTATAAATTTAATGTCAATACCAACTTAAGGTGGGTTTTAAAAATTGATTCGCATCAAAATTTTCATAGTTTTTTAGAGACAATGAAAATTTTTGAAACACTATCTGGATTCCGTCAGCTGACGGATGAAGCAGTATATGAAAAACTATGAAAA
>Ga0210033_1000926_pt1 | contig 27854 bp, 28 predicted proteins | sample CryGeymeta201501_FD_185465 | JGI IMG/M metagenome (GOLD analysis project Ga0210033, IMG submission 185465) | Groundwater microbial communities from Crystal Geyser aquifers in Utah, USA - Crystal Geyser metaG 2015-01 (SPAdes) (version 2) | ecosystem: Environmental > Aquatic > Deep subsurface >... | reverse complement strand
TTTCTTAACAACCCTAGAAGATGGCCTGTTTTTAGCTATTGATTATCCGATAACTGTTATTTTATCTGATGGAACTAGCGTGGTGGTAACCAGTAATAACCAACTGCAAGACCTTATTGAAAATTGCGTAGATATTATAATAGACGACAATCCACTACCCATAGAATTAGAAACCGTATTGACAACCGATAGCTGGTTTGTTTCCTTTTTCTTTGATGATCAGGATGAAACATCAGATTTTGCAGGGTATGAATTTGTATTCCATACCGATGGAACAGCTAGTGTTACATTAGATGCAGTTTCAACTCCAGGCACGTGGTCTGTGACTTCTTCAAGTGAAGGTCAATTAAAATTAATATTGAATTTTGGACTTAATTTTCCATTAGACGAATTAGAGGAAGACTGGAAAGTTATTGAATTTTCAAATGAGCTCATTCGTTTGTTTGATATTAGTGGAGGTGATGGAAGTACCGATTATTTAACTTTTTCTAGAACACCTACCACAGGAGGTGGAGGTGGAAGTGCTGAAGCGCAACAATTAAGAGATATTTTAATCGATGGAAACTGGTTTGTAGCCCAATATCTTGATGATGGAATAGATGATGAAACCTCTGATTTTAATTCTTTTAGTTTTAATTTTATGGAAAGTGGGGTAGTGGCAGCTTCCAATACTAGCGGCACCCTTAATGGCACTTGGTTTGTTACTGGTACCGATGGTAATTTAAAACTCGTATTAAATTTTAATAATGTTAATCCTCTAGACGATTTAGATGACGACTGGATGGTAATAGATTTTCAAAATAATCAAGTACGACTTCGTGAGGATAATAATAGCAATGCGGATTTATTGACTTTTGAAAAATTGTAAAATGAATAAATTAAAAATAATTTTATGAATCATAATTTTTTTCTGACAATTTTAGCATTGGTGTCTATGAGCTTGCTATCCTTATCATGCTCAAATGATGGGAATACAAGCAATACAAACAGTGAAAATGTAGGACAACTTCAAGATGCAATCATACAAGGTAGTTGGAAAATAACTCGTTTTATTGAAGATGGTGTAAATCAAACCAGTAATTATAACGGTTTTAATTTTACTTTTAATACAAATGGTACTGTACTCGCTACAAATGGATCTAACCCTGTAAACGGCACTTGGACAACAAGTGTTAGCAGCAGTGGAACTCCAAAATTTGTATTAAATTTTAATATTTCAAATGGCCCTTTTGATGAAATAAGTGAAGATTGGAACATTGAAGCCGTTTCAAGTACCCTGATAGACTTAAAACACGTGAGTGGAGGCGATGGCAGTATAGACTTATTGTTATTTACAAAAAATTAGTTTTTCCCTTTTTTATCCCCAGTTTTTTTGTGTCAAACCACTCTGCTTATTCAGCAGGGTGGTTTTTATTTTCCATAGGACCACGAAAATGAATAATAAGTCCATTCAGAAAATTTCGTAGAAACTGGTCGCCACATTCCATATATTTTGGGTGGTCTTCTTTTCTAAAAAGGGCACCAAGTTCAGATTTTGAAACTTTAAAATCCACCAACTCCATTATTTTTGAAATATCATCGTTAGTGAGTTTTAGTGCTACACGCAATTTTTTTAAAATATCGTTGTTTGTCATCTTTATTTTTCTGTAAAAGTTTACAAATTAAAGTTATTTTTTATTGTACAGTTCTTTTCCTGCAGCTTCATAAGTGTCACCACTTACCCAAAATGGTGTTTTTGGGTTGTTACCGATTAGTCTTCCTGAAAGCACATAGGCTTTAAAAAACTTCACTAAATAATCAAAATCTATAGAATCAGCCTCATCGCTTGGCTGGTGGTAATGGTCCGTTACATTTCCAGAAAAAGAAGTAAACCCTAACGAATAAGTTGGTGCAGGAATTCCTTTTGCAGCAAAATGCACATTATCACTTCTATCAAAAAGATTTTGTTCAGGTGCAGGGTCATCCTTAGCTTGTAAGCCAAAAGCCGAAGCTGCTACTTTTATATCATTTTCGGCAGTGGTTCTTCCTAGGCCTACAACGGTAATAATGCTAGTATCATTATATCCGGCATTATCACTATTAAAACAATAGACCATTTGGTTTAAAGCAATTAAGGGGTTTTCTACATAATATTTACTTCCCAAAAGTCCTTTTTCTTCTCCTGTAAATAAAATAAAAAGAGCACTCCGTTTGGTGGGATACTTAGCAAGGTTTTCTGCCATACTCAAGACAGTGGTTACGCCCACAGCATTGTCTCTAGCACCGTTGTAGATGGAATCGCCAGTTGCATCTGGTTTGCCTATGCCCACATGGTCATAATGTCCGGAATAAATGATGTATTCATTTTTTAGTTTAGGATCGGTACCTTCGACCATTGCAATTACATTTCGGGAAATTATTTTTTCTTTTTTAATACCTGAGATTGTGATTTCAACAACGTTTTTTTTGTTAGATGCGATAGAGTTAGCAATAGCATTATTAGTGTCTAGCACCCAGAAATAGTTAAAATCTTCTTTTTCTTCGTCTTTTTCTACTAAACCTATTCTATTTTCGGAATAAGCATGGTCTATAAAACTCCATATTGCAGGGTTGATATTCGCCAACTCAACAATGGCCACAGCGCCATGTTTTTTAGCCAAAGCTTTTTTCTGTTCTATTAGTCCAAACATTTCTCGAGCAGAATCTATCGTTTCACTTCCGGCTTTTACATATACTAGCTTTCCTTTTACATCTTGTCCCTCATAATCTTTTTCAAGACCGTAGTTTACATACACAGCAGCACCGTCATAACTAAAGTTTCCTCCTTCTATGGGAGCAGGAGGTGCATGCTCTTCACCATTTATATGAATACTTCGTTTGGTTGCCGCAATAGTTTTTGATAGTGGTACGTTCTGAAAAAAGCCATCAGCATTGGGCACTTGTTTTGCACCATAGGCATGCAACTGATTGGCTAAATATTGTGCTGCAATTTTTCCTTCATTAGTTCCTGTTTCTCGACCTCGCATTTCATCGCTAGCAAGAAAATAGATGTGTGCTTCAATTTTGTTTTTTGTGATAAGTGAGGAGGCTATTTCTTTATCAGTTTGGGCAAATGAAATTAAAGAAATGAAAAGTATAAGTAATGTTAAAATGTATTTATTCATCGAATGATTTTTAGAATAACAAACTTAACCAAATAGAAGAAATAATAACCTGGTATTAAGAACTTTTTAGAATATTTTTTAATGGAATTGAAAAAAGAAAAATACCACAGCCGCCCATTCTTTTTTTATATTTTTAGCATAACCTATAGTACTATAGCTACTATTTTGGATTGTGCCGTCTTCTTTTACATAACCTATTGTGGAATAACTACTATTTTGCACGTTACCATCTTCTTTTACATATCCAACTGTGCTGTAATTGGAATTTTGAATAGTGCCGTCATTTTTTATATAGCCAATTGTGCTGTAACTAGCGTTTTGAATAGTTCCATTTTCTTTTATATAACCTACAGTACTGTAACTGCTATTTTGTATGGTTCCATCCATTTTTATGTATCCCGTAGTGCTGTAACTGCTGTTTTGTATGGTTTGTGCAGTACTATTGTAAATGGTAAAAATAAATACCAATGTAAAAAGGAATAATTTCATTGCTTTATGTGTTGTGGCTTATTACAATTTAATATCAAGTACTTTGCCATAAATGTTTACAATTGATATTTCTTAAAACAAGGTTTCTTTGATTCTTTAAAAATTCTAAAAATAGGTATAAAAAAATACATCCAAAGCTTTAAAAGCTAAAGATGTATTTTATGAATATTATTAAGGTTGAGCAAAGTATAAACCAATAAAGGTTTATTTTATCATCTCATAACTACGTTTAATAAATGCTGTCAATTCTTCTCCTTTTAACAAGTTTTGCGATAGTCGCGCAAGATCTAACGCTTGCGTGATTAGGCGTTCTTGTTTTTTCTTGGTTTTTGTATTTAGAATTTCAATTACTAATTCGTGATTAGTATTCACAACAAGATTATACATTTCGGGCATATTTCCCATCCCAAACATGCCGCCACCGCCGGTTTGACTCATTTCTTTCATTCGTCGCATAAACTCTGGTTGTGTGATGATAAACGGACTCGCATTACTATCCATAGCCTCTAGCTGTACACTGAATTTTTGTTTTGGCACAATTTCTTCTAGGATAGTTTTTAAGGTAGTTTTTTCTTCCTCATTTAGCTTTGATATAGCTTCGTCATCTTTCTTGATGAGGTTGTCTATATGGTCGCCATCAACCCTTACAAAACTTACTTTTTCTTTTTCGCTTTCTAGTTTTTGAATTAAGTGCGAAACGATAGGCGAGTCCAAAAGCAAAACTTCATAGCCTTTTTCTTTAGCAGCTTCAATATAGGCGTGTTGTTCGTCTTTATTACTTGCATATAGAATTACCAACTTTCCGTCTTTATCGGTTTGAGTATCTTTTATTTTTTCTTGCAGTTCTTCAAAAGTGAAATAAGTACCATCTACCGTTGGGTATAAAGCAAATTTATTTGATTTTTCAAAGAATTTATCTTCAGAAAGCATGCCATACTCGATGACAATCTTAATATCATTCCATTTCTTTTCAAAATCTTCACGATTGTCGTTGAATAGAGAAGTTAATTTATCGGCTACTTTTCTTGTGATGTAGCTGGATATTTTTTTAACGGCACCATCAGCTTGTAAATAGCTTCTAGAAACGTTTAAAGGAATATCCGGTGAGTCAATAACCCCGCGAAGCATGGTTAAAAATTCAGGAACGATTCCTTCCACATTATCGGTTACATAAACCTGATTTTGGTATAACTGAATGCGGTCTTTTTGCATATTCATATCCTGGCCTAATCGTGGGAAATATAAAATTCCGGTTAGGTTAAAAGGATAATCTACGTTTAGGTGAATATTAAAAAGTGGCTCTTCAAATTGCATAGGATACAACTCTCTATAGAAACTTTTATAATCTTCTTCATTTAAATCGGCAGGTTGCTTTGTCCACGCAGGATTTGGGTTATTGATGATATTATCAATCTCTACTTTTTCTTTTTTGTCGCCTTCTTTTGTATCTTCTTTCGCCACATTTGCCTCTTTGGTTCCAAATTTAATTGGGATAGGCATAAACTTGTTGTATTTATGCAGTAAACTGTCAATGCGACCTTCTTCTAAGAATTCGGTCGAATCGTCAGCTATATGCAAAATAATTTCGGTGCCTCGTTCTGTTTTGTCTGTTTCTTCTAGGGTATATTCTGGTGAGCCATCACAAGTCCATCGTGCTGCAGGTTCGTCTTTATAGGATTTAGTGAGAATTTCCACTTTACTTGCCACCATAAAGGCGGAATAGAAGCCCAAGCCAAAATGCCCTATAATTCCTGTATCTTTGCCATTTTTTTCTTTGTATTTTTCTAAAAATTCTTCTGCTCCAGAAAAAGCAATCTGGTTTATATATTTTTCAACCTCGTCCTTGGTCATTCCAATTCCTTGGTCAATAATGTGTAATTGCTTGTTTTCTTTGTCAATTTTCACTTCAATTTTTGGAGAGCCATAATCCACTTTGGCTTCGCCAATGTTTGTCAAGTGTTTCAATTTTAAAGTTGCATCTGTTGCATTCGAAATAAGCTCACGAAGGAAAATCTCGTGGTCGCTGTATAAAAACTTTTTAATTAACGGAAAGATATTCTCTACCGATACATTAATGTTTCCTGTTGCCATAATTTGTTTTGTTTAATACTGTTTCATACACTAAGGCAAAAAAAGTACCAAGTAAGGTGTGGGTGACAAGATGGCATTTAAGGAAATTAAAACGATAAGGTCTTTTAACCTGTTATAAAATTTTAAAATTGAATTAATTTTTTGGTAATCGTATGTGCCTTTGATAAGGTACATACGGTTTCTTATTTTTGGTGGGTTTATCCAAATTATTTTATACGATTTTTTATGTAACGCCTAAAATGAATTCATTATAATGACATTTTATTTTGCTGCTTTGAAACTAAATCCTTAAAGCATTGAAAAATTCAATATTTAACAAAACTTTCTGTTTAACTAATCATCTATTTACATTAAACATTTAGTATCTTTGATTTCTGATATTATTATAAAATTAGAAAAAACCAGTACGCTATGGCTGCAACAAAAAAAACAAAAACTAAAATGAAAGCTGAGGTTATTAATGACAAAATAACACAACAATATGTAATTGATATGTACATAAATTATGTACTGGACCAGGAACAAGCGCCAAAATCAGTTTATAAATTTGCGAGAGACAACGGTTTTTCAGAAGCCGAATTTTATCAATTTTTTGGCTCTTTTGATGGTTTAAAAGCTGCTATTTGGACTACATTTTTTGAAATGACTATGGATTTGGCTCATAAAAACAAAAATTATGAGTCCAATACCAATCAGGAAAAAATGCTAACGTTTTTCTTTACCTTTTTTGAATTGCTTACGGCAAACCGCAGTTATGTGCTATTCACGTTAAAAGAACACACTGAAATACTGAAAAACATGCAGCAACTTTCTGGATTGCGTAAAAAAATTAAAGTATTTGCCACAGACTTAATCGAGAATAAAAATGACGAAAAACAGTTAAAAATTTTAAAACAACCTGCTATTATTTTTTCAGAAGGGGCTTGGTTACAGACCATTTTTATTTTAAAATTTTGGATGGATGACAATTCGCCTGCATTTGAGAAAACAGATTTGGTTATTGAGAAATCTGTTAGAGCAATCTTTGAAGTGTTTGCCACGTCACCAATAGAAAGTGTGATTGATTTTGGTAAGTTTCTTTGGAAAGAAAAAATGGCATAACATTTTTGAAATAAAAGATTAAAAAGGCGTTGTTACCTAATTTTTTTTAAGTTAAAAACACCACTTTTAATCTTTCCTTTAATCTTCGAAACAATTGTAAGGGTAAAGAATAGCAATTTTTTTTAAATAAAAAGTACCCATAAATTTATGTATATAAGTAATTCATGAAAACATTAGATTCCATTCCTACAGGAAAAATTAAACGTGCTTCTCAATTGGTAAAAACCGGGGTAAAAGTTGGTGGTAACTACTTAAGATATTATGGTGAAAAATTTGTAAACCCCGAGTTAACAAAAGATAAATTAAACGAGAATAATGCCGAAGATATTTACGATAGTTTAAAGAGTTTGAAAGGAAGTGCTTTAAAAGTTGCGCAAATGTTGAGCATGGAAAAAAACATTATGCCAAAAGCCTATGTTGAAAAATTTTCTTTGGCGCAGTTTCAGGTACCGCCACTTTCTGCTCCGCTTGTGCGAAAAACTTTTAAAAAATATTTGGGTCAGGAGCCAGAAGCCTTGTTTGATACCTTTGAAGCAGACTCAGTAAATGCGGCTAGCATAGGACAAGTGCATCGTGCTACCTTAAACGGTAAGCAACTGGCTGTGAAAATTCAATACCCTGGAATTGCTGAAAGTATAAGCAGTGACCTTGCATTGGTAAAACCCGTTGCCCTTAAAATGTTTAATATTAAAGCCAAAGATTCTGATAAATATTTCAAAGAGGTAGAAGATAAGCTCATGGAGGAGACAGATTATAACCTCGAGCTACAACAAAGCCATGAAATCACAGAAGCCTGTGCTCACATTCCTAACTTAAAGTTTCCTAAATATTTTGAAAACCTTTCCAGTGAACGCATACTCACAATGGATTGGATGGATGGCGAACACCTTTCTGAATTTACAAAGCGCAATACAGATAAAGTGCTGGCAGACAAAATAGGTCAAACACTTTGGGATTTTTATATGTATCAAATGCACGTTTTAAAAAGTGTACATGCAGATCCACATCCTGGAAATTTTTTGGTAAGTAAAGAGTTTCAATTAATTGCTATCGATTTTGGATGCATAAAACGGATACCTGAAGAATTTTATGTACCCTACTTTGAGTTAGCAAAACCCGAATGTATAAATAACCCAGAGCTATTTATGGAACGAATGTTCGCTTTAGAAATTTTACGTGCAGAAGATACCCCTGAAGAATTGAAGTTCTTTTCCGAACTTTTTCATGAAATGTTGAGTTTGTTTACCCTTCCATTTCACAGGGATACTTTTGATTTTTCAGATCCTGTTTTCTTTGAAAAAATTGCGCATTTGAGTGAAAAATATTCAAAAGACACAGAAATTAGAAAAATGGATGGTAACCGGGGTTCTAAACATTTTTTATATATTAATAGAACTTTTTTTGGGTTGTATAATTTAATGAATGATTTGGGATCAAAGGTGCAAATTAATGCATATATAAAATACATAAATTTATAGTGGAATAGTTTTTTTGAAAGCAAAAAGAACCACTTAATTTTTTTTGAAATGATATTTAATATAAATCGTTCATAGAAAAATACATTAGAAAAAAATTAACAAAACTTTCTGTTTATTTATTTGATTTAAATATTAAACAAAGTTATTTTTATAGTCTATAAAATATCTGTGTGGGAATCAAAATTGCTATGAATCCTTAGAAAATATTTTCAAGCACAATTAATTTTATTTATTGGTTAGGTTGTTGAAGAGGCAAATTTCTTTTATATGAAATTTGCCTTTTTTTTGCGTTTTGAAAGTCACTTCAGTAACCACCTTTTTTGAACAATTTTCACAATTGCTCACAATCTTTGTCTTTTATTATTTGTTATAATCTAGATAAGCCCGATAGATTTAGAATGGGCAATAGCCTCTTTGCTATTTTTAAAATACATAGTAGCAATTTGTAAACTTTCAATTGTTTGTAAAGAGGTTTTTATGGAGGGTTTTTGTTTTATTCCAGTTTGTCTAATATAAACAGCTTTAATACTTAAAGGAAATATTTTAACGATACGTTCATAAACAAAAACATCTTTTTGTGAATCATCTCCTAAAAGTACGTACTTTATATTTGGGTAAAAACCGATTATATCTTTGATTTTTTCAAATTTATGATTGGAGTATCCCGAGCCGGAAAACAAAAAACTTCCAAGGCCAGCCTTGATTTTTTTAAGTTTAATTATCGCTTTAGGTAATTGATGTATTTTAGCAAAATCATTAATAAATTCATATAAATTCCATTCGCTGTTTGAAACATAAAAAAAGGAATTAAAGGAATCTTGTTGATGACCAAAAGAACTTAGTGCTTTGTAATGTTCCACAACATCCTCAAATACTTTTCTTTTATGAATGTTTTTTAGAAGTAAGATGTATATTTTTTTAAAGAAATTGTTACTGTGGGAAATTAGAAATGTATCGTCAATATCTGAAATAATTCCGTAGCTGCTAATATGAGGTTTTAAAAGTTCACCTTTTCTTACAATGTTTAAATTTTTATAAGTACAGCTTACCTGATATTTGTGCCATCCACTTACTAAAAAAAAATCAAATGGAATTGTAAATCTAAAGTAACCATCCTCTAGTGTTTTGGTATTAACTTGTATTTCTTTAAAATTTAGTAGTACGTTAATATTGGTAATAGGCTTAATTCTGTACATATGAAAAATTGAAAATGCATGCCGAAATCCTTTTCTGTCTAAACGAAATTTATCAGGTGCATTGGAACGAAACACATGTCCATACACAACTAGTTGATTGTCATTTACATATCCCCTATATAATTTTAAATCTAATTTGTTCATTTTTTAATATTTATATATAACACGAAACGCAAGAACTTATTTAAATTTAGCATTAAATTTACAAATGATGAACTTTATTAAAAAAATTCTTTTTATTGTAAATCCTATTGCTGGTGATAAAGATAAAACGGAGAGTATTGCTCTTGTACAAAAATCTTGTGATTTTAGAAAAATAGAGATAATTACCTATTTTACTACTGGTTTTAATGACGAGGAACAAATTACGGCTTCAGTAAAAACAAACAATCCTGATCGTGTTATTGTTCTTGGGGGTGATGGAACAATACGTTTATTAGCAATGGTTTTAAAGGGAACGTCAATACCCATAGCAATACTTCCTGCAGGTTCAGCTAATGGTATGGCCGCAAGTTTAAACTTGCCTAAAAATATAGAACAACAACTGGAGTTGGCTTTTCAAAATAGCACAGTAACTATAGATCTTCTAAATCTCAATAATGAATTGTGTATGCATATTGCTGATTTAGGTATCAATGCAGAGCTTGTTAAAAACTATGAACTTGGTAAGATACGCGGAAAATTAGGCTATGCCTTGAAAACCATTCCTACTTTATGGAATAGTACCTATCCATTTACCTTTAAAATACATATAAATAATACCACTTTTGAAAGAAAAGGTGTTTTATTGGCTTTTGCTAATGCCAGAAATTATGGTACAGGAGCGACATTGAACCCTTTGGGGAGATTAAATGACGGCAAATTTGAGATAGTCATTTTTAAAAATCTTAATTTTATTCAAATGCTAAAGACATTAAACAGCATAAATGATTTTGACCCCGAAGTTGTTGAAATTATTTCAACAGAGAGAGCTATTGTGAAATGTAAAAAACCTGTACCCTTTCAAATGGATGGGGAATATATGGGCGAAACCAAAATGGTAAGAGCATCTTTATATCCCGAAAAATTATTGTTTGTAGTTCCGGATCCTATTATTGAAAAACCTTTTTTTAACTTAAAATCCTAAATTTTTTTATTTCCTGTTTCTGATTAATTCTAAAACACCATTAATAAAAGTTAAAGGATGTATTGGGTTTCCAGGAACATATAAATCAATGGTATGGGTTTCCAGAAAATGTCTGTTTAATGCTGGACTATCGGCAAAAATACCGCCGCTAATGGCATCGGTTCCGGCAAGTATAATAATTTTTGGTTCGGGTATAGCATCATAGCAAATTTGTAAAGGCTCTGCCATACCTTTAGTAATGGGGCCTGTAATTACAATCCCATCAGCGTGTCTAGGTGATGCAACAAATTCAATTCCATAACGGCCCATATCAAAGTTAACATTACCGCAGGCACCAAGTTCTAACTCGCAGCTGCCATCGCCTCCTGCACATACTTGACGAAGTTTTAGAGAGCCGCTAAAATAATCACTGATTTCCTTTCTTATGCTCTCGGGATTTAATTTAATTGGTGATTCTACTCCTTGTTTTACAATCAATGCTTCACGACTATTACTTGCTATTTTATAGTCTTTTGTAAATGTTATTTTTTTTGGAAAAGCCATAGAACACTCTCCGCAAAAGGTACATTTACCTAAATCTATCTGCAAAGGATTGATAGTTATGGCCTTTGTTGGACATAGTTCTTCAAGTGCATTTACATCAACCTTTTCGTTGCTAATAATAGGCAAACCACGAAAAACACCTGGAATTTCAATTGTGGTTACATCTGGTATATATTGTTTTCCTTGGTGAAAGAGTATTTTTAAATTGTTAATCATACGTTCGTTTTTAACTTGAAATTATAAATCGTGACCGGCATAAGATAAATTAAAGCTTTTATTGCTTATTGGGAAATCTGAAATTTCATTATTTCTTACCGCTAAAGCCATTGCTAGCCAATTATGAAAAGAAGGGTCTTTTATTTTATAGTGAACCAATTCTCCTTGCGCATTGGTAATAGCGCAATGGCAAATTTCACCTCGCCAGCCTTCTATCATTGAAAGTATAAAGGCATTTGGAGTAGGTTTTGGCATTTCTATTTTAGTAGTATTATGTGACGGTATGGCATTTAATAGGGTTTTAATATAGGTAATAGATTGTTGTATTTCTCGATATTTAATTCTTGCACGCGAATATGCATCGCCGTGATGTTTAAGAATTGGTTGATGCAAAATGGTTGAGTAAAGGTGGTATGGGTGAGAACTTCTTATATCTCGGTTTATATTGGTCATTCTTGCTGCCATTCCCACAAGGCCAATGTTTTTGCCTACTTGATTGGTTATGATTCCTGTTTTCTCCAGTCTACCTAAAACGGTAGGAGCAGCAAAGGTTGCTTTGCTTATTTCTTCAAAATCGGTTTCAAAGGCTTCTAAAACTGTTTTTAATTTTTCACCTAATTCGTTAGTGAAAGGAAAATTTGAATATCCCGAACGAATTAACCCTTTCGCAATCCTGTTTCCACACCATAGTTGAAAAAAGTTAATAATGGGTGTTCTAAGCCGGCCATAAACGGCACTGCCTAATTGATATGCCACATCGGTACACATACCGCTTAGGTCGCCGGTATGAACAGCAATGCGTTCTAATTCTAATGCTAAAGTTCGTTCAAAGTGTGCTTGTTCTGTAGTTTCTACATTACATAAAGACTCCCATAAATTTGCAAAGGCTGTGGTGTGACCAACAACAGAGTCGCCAGAAATATTTTCGGCTAAAGTGTGTCGTTCTATTAATTTTTTCTTTTGCAGAAATAGGGTTTCAATACCGCGATGTTGATAGCCTAATTGGATTTCGAGATGCAAAATTTGTTCGCCATTACAAAGAAAACGAAAATGGCCGGGTTCAATAATTCCTGCGTGAATGGGCCCAACGCCAACTTCGTGCAATTCTTCACTTTCTATTTTGAAAAATGGATAATTGGCAATGGTATTGTTTTTATTTGAAGCGTTAAAAGGATATCTAACCGGTTTTAACCAAGGATGATTAAGGAAGGGAATACCGAAATTTTCGTGAATTTCCCGTTCAAATTTTTCAAAAGCTAAATGATGTTGTGCAAAACATTCCAGAGGTGTTTCAAGCCCCACCAAAGATGATGATAGAAGAATTGTAGCGTCTTTATCGTTTGCAATACAGCAAATGAGTTTTACGTTCTCTTGAACAGCAATGCCGTAATAATTTACGCAATGACAGTCTTCATTTTGCAACAAAGCGGTGTTGTATTCCAAAAACTTGTTGTACTCCAAAGTAGGAATCGAATCAAAAGGAATTTGCTGGTTATTTTTTATAACAATAGCGTTCATATCTATAAAGGTAAGTTTTTAACGGCTTCATTAATCAAATCAACCATTTCCTGTGGTGGATTTAATCCGAGATACACCACAAGACCCAGAAAAAGGAATTGTGAAATAGACTCATAGGGTTTTATGCGTTCTAAATTGGTTTCATCAAAATCTACCGCTGGGGAAAACAGGAGTTTGAATATGTTTTTTCCAAAAGCCCAAATAATGATGGTGAGTAGAAATAAAACCAAAATAAGGACGAAAAAGTAATGCGCTTCAAACAAAGAGCGGAAAATTAAAAATTCGCTTACAAACAAACCTGACGGTGGCATTGCCGTTGCTGAAATGAATCCTAAAAGAACGACCATTGCTCCGGTAAGGTTATACTTAAAATAATTGCCCACATCATAAATGCTTTTGCTTTTGTAAATGCGATAAATTTGCCCCATTTGAAAAAACAAGCTGGATTTCACAAAAGAGTGAAGGATAATATGTAGTATGGCGGCATAATAGCCAATGCCACCGGCAGCAATACCCAACATTACGATACCCATATGTTCAATACTGGAATAAGCAAACATTCGTTTTATGTTTTTCACTTTTATCATATAAACGGTGGCGATAAATATGGAAAGTACCGCAGAAATCATAAGGATATTATTGGTCCAAGAAATTAATTTTGTTTGTGCAGTAATTTCGTAAAAACGAAAGATGCCTATAAATCCTACATTCATTAAAACACTAGATAATAAGGCTCCGGCTGGCGAGGGTGCTTTATCTTTTGCATCAATCCCGGCAGTGTACATAGGCACTAATCCTATTTTAGCGGTATAACCGGTAAAAATAAAAATGAAGGCTAATCGAAGCCAAAACGGGTCTAACTCATTGGCTCTTTGTATTAAGGAGGTAAAAGTTAAATCACTTTGACCCACTTGCTGAACGGCAATACTTAGAAACAAAATGCCTATAAAAACAAAAGTAATACTTATAGAACAAACAAAAACATATTTCCAAGTGCCTTCTAAAGTGCGAACATTTCTGCGGTGATAAATGAGGGCGGAAGCTGAAAGGGTGGTTAATTCTACAAAAATCCAGGTTACAGCAATATGATTGGATAGGTATGCTAAACTTAATGCAAAGAGGAGTACAACCATAGAGGCATAATACATCGCTCTATTTCTTGGGTTATCCTCATTTTTTGAAAAGAAAACATAACTATGGTAAAAGGCTGGGATGGCAATGATACTAATGGTAAAAAGCAGTAAAATTCCTATAGCATCGGGTAGGAAATAACTGTATTCTTCTATGTTTTTATGGGTGTATTCATAGATGGTAAATAACCATTGAAGAATTATAAAAATAGCCACCAATGTATAATTCATCTTTTTGTTTCTATTAAAAAAGAGGGACACACATATAGCAAATGCTCCGATTAAATAAGGTATGGTCATATTTTGAGTGATAGTTTATTAAATTTTTTACAACAAAATCAACAAAGGTTAATCTTTTAAATTTCTTAATTGATCTACATCTCCGCCTCCAAGAACATCTCCAATTTTATTTACAAATATTCCAAGAAGCAATACGGTAATAAAAAGGTCAAGAAGAATGCCAGTGTTTACAAGTAATGGCATTTCGTTACCTACGGCTAGGGATAAAATAAAAACGCCGTTTTCAATCACTAAAAAGCCCATAACGTGCGTAAGGATTTTTTTTCTGGTGCCAATGATATATAAACCCGTAAATAAAGCAGACAGAGCTGCAACAAAATACACTTTGTTTAATTGGGAGTCTTCAATGGTGTTAGACAACAAAAAAGTGGACACAACTATGGATGTTACAATAATAAGGGAAATAAAGTTGGGCACATAAGGTTCTGCTTCTCTAGTAATAGCATTTCGATTTATTACATAATTAAGAAATAAAGGCACTGCAAGTGTTTTAAAAATAACGGTTTCTAAAAGGATAAAAGTAAGGTTTAAAGGGTTCATTTCTCCCAATTCAATAAAGCTTACTCCAAACAATAGAATGCCTTGAAAGGCAATAATTTTTACATAACTCATCAGCCGGTTTGCTATACTTAAATAGATAAGCGACATAGAAAATACGATTAATAATACATTGGTCATTTTTATATTTTTTTAAATCAATTTACTTTTTTTAAATACTTATTTTTACACTATTTAGTACTCCTTGTTACACAAATTTTCCCATAATTAATAACACCCCAAAAAATATTAATATAGAAATAGAGGTAAGTGTAAATATAAACTGGGCATTGTTTCCCATTCTAAATCGTGCTGAAAAGGACTCTAAAAATCCAACCATAATAGCAAACAGGATTTGTACCAATAAAAATATTAGGATGGAAATTAGTATTGAAAAAGTACCGGTAAAAAAGTTGGCTATAAGAGCGCCGTACATTGCAAACTTTAGGTTTGTACCATATAGAATCAAACCTAAATCGAACCCGCTGTTGTCTAGAATCATTACTTCGTGCACCATCGTTAATTCTAAATGCGTTTTAGGGTCATCTACCGGCATACGGCTGTTTTCAATCATGGCAATCATAATTAATACGAACGTTGCTAAAACACCCAGACCATAAGAGATATAAGAACCAAAATGGAGCGATGTAAATATTTCGTGAAACGAAGTATGACCCGTGTACAAAGCAAAAGAACCCATTAAAATAAAGAAAGCTGGTTCTGCTAACATCGAGTATAATGCTTCACGACTTGCACCCATTCCTTCAAAACTACTTCCGGTATCTAAAGCACCAATAATGCTGAAAAATTTTCCCAGAGCTAGCACATAAGCAAAAAACACAAAATCGCCATCAAAAGATACAATGCCTCTGTACTGTCCAAATGGTATTACTAAAATGGCCATAATAATGGAAGCAAAGTAAATGCTAGGCGCTATCTGAAAAATAAAACTGGTAGTACGGCTAAAAACAGCTCCTTTTTTCCACAATCGAATAACATCTTTCATGGGCTGAAATATTCCGGGCCCTTTTCTGCCAGAAGTGATGCTTTTAGTTCTTATTACTATCCCCATAAAAAACAAACTTGCAACGATTATTAATACAAGACTTAGCATATTATATTTGGTTTAAAAAGTAAATTATTTTTTTTATTACATCCTGTAAAATAGGAAATCCAATTATTAATGTAATGAATACAGCCCCATAAAGTACATAAAACTGGGCATTACCGTTTTGCAAAAACTGAAATTTTCCGAAGAAATATCGCATTCGTTTCCAGGGTTTTTCAAAGAGCCATATTTCTATTTTGTCGTGTGGATGGGTTTCATGTTTTCCTAGTGTAGGGAAAACACCGTCAATTTCAATTTTATGTTTTTTAATGGATAAAAGTGGTTCTGCAAGTTTTCTGTACGATCTTATAAACGAACTTGCGGTATATTGCATATTTTTGGTTTCCCCTACATAACCACAACCCCAAGTGGCTAGTATTGGTTTTGGTTTTTTGTTTGTAACCAATTTTCTAATAAAGAAAATTAAGGCTCCTAAAACAATAAACCCCATGGCACAAAATCCTATATATTGAAGTGTATCACTAATTTGAATGGAAGTTTGATTATTGCTTATGAAATTCATTTTATCCCCATACAATTTTATAGGTTCAAGCAAAAGAGATAAGAAAAATTTAGGAAATAAACCAATAGAAACAATACCGGCTGCGGCCATATACATTGGCACGAGTTTTCCTGATTTGGATTCAGAGGGTACTTCATTATAATCCTGACGTGGATTCCCTAAAAAGATGGTTCCAAAGGCTTTAGTAAAGCATAGTAGCGCAAGACCTCCGATTAGCACCAATCCAAAAACTGAAAAAAGTAGGGTCATTATATTCAGCATTGCAATGTTTTTCATTCCCTGAAATAGTCCTGAGTATATAAGAAATTCAGATACAAAACCGTTAAAAGGAGGAAGCCCGCAAATAGCAAGCGAAGCAATCAGAAATAAAATTGTGGTATGTGGCATTCGTTTTACAAGCCCTCCCAAATGTTCAATATTCATGGTATGAGTAGCTTGATACACGTTACCGGCACCATAAAATAGTAGCGATTTAAATAAGGAATGATTTAAAACATGAAGCAAAGCACCTCCAAAACCAAGAAAAACTAAACTACTGTTTTCTTGTCCTATTCCCAGGGTTCCCAACCCGATGCCGATGCCGATAATGCCAATATTTTCAATGCTGTGGTAGGCGAGGAGTTTTTTTAAATTGTGTTGTATTATAGCAAGCATTACCCCATAAATACCTGAAATAACGGAAAACACAAGAATAAAATATCCCAACACCAAATAATCGGTTTGAATGAGCTGCAACATTCTCAAGATGCCAAAAATTCCAATTTTAATAATAACCCCGGACATTACCCCCGAAATATGAGAAGGGGAAGCAGGATGTGCATACGGAAGCCAAGTATGAAAAGGCACAAATCCGGCTTTGATAGCAAAACCAATAAAAAATGTAAAAAACAAACCCAAACTCACCACAGAAGGAAAGGTGGTGGAAAACTGTCGTATCGCTTCAAAATCATAGGAACCGGTTCGATAATACACCCAAATAAAGGCTAAAGTAAGAAATAATACCCCAACGTGCGATTGTATTAAAAAAGTGATGCCTGCTTTAAGGGTTGCTTGTTTTTGGTATTCAAAAATGATGAGAACAAAACAAGAAAGCGTCATAATTTCCCAAGCAAATAAAAAGATTAAGGAATTTTGAATGAGGCAAATAGCTATAAGTGAAGTTTGCATTAAAAGATAGGCAAGACAATGTAACGAGATATTTGAAGTCTGCTCTCGATACGCTTTCATATAATGCAGACCATACAAGGCACCAGTGACAAGGGTGAAATTTATCAATAAAATAAACCATCCGGAAAGTGCGTCAATCCGAATAGATATTTCACCTGTAATGAGTGTTCCGGATAAAATAAATTCTAATTTTTCACCCAATAAAGCAGGTAAAGCAATATATCCACTTAATATAGCACTGATAATTACTGCGGAAAGCGTAAGAATTCCTTTCCATTTCACTTTTAAAAATGGTATCACCAGTAGTGACAGTATCAAAATTGCTATATAGATTTGAATATAAGCCATCAGATTAGGTTAAATAAAGTGCCAAAAAACACCAATAAAATAAAGAAAATTCCATAAACAATGTACATTTGAACTTTCCCATTTTGTATGAATTGAAAATAATTTAATCCACGAAGGACTAGTTTTGTTACTTTTTCAAAAATGTTATTTTCAAAAAAATCAGCATAATGGGACGTATGTTTTCTTGATTCTGGGAAAATATCATTTGTTTTAATTTCTAGATATTTTTTATTCTCCTTTACAATAAAGCTCAAAAGTTTGCTTAGGCTTTTAGAATAGGATTTTCCGGTGTATTGCATTTGCACATTTGGCGTCACATAGCCGCAACCCCAAGTTGTGTTTTGTACTAAAGGCCGAAGTTTTACAAAATAATTTCTAATAAGAAAAACACCTATCAGAAGGATTAAAAATAACATAGAATATCTACCCACATTTTCCATAAGTGTAAGCATTGGGGTGAAAGTTTCTAGATTAGTCAGGCTGGAAACAGGTATCACCGATTGTATAATCTGGAGTGTTATGCCAAAATAAAATTGCGGAAAAAATCCTATAGAAAACATAATAGCAACAATAAAATATTGTGGAGCGCGCATCCATAAAGAGACTTCAGTAGGAGGATGGACTAATATCTGCCTCGGATTTCCCAAAAATACGGTGCCAAAAGTTTTGGTAAAAGTCAATAAGGATAGTCCACCAATAAAAGCTAAACTAGCTAGTGAAAGAATCATTAGAGTAGAATGGGTCAGACCAATAGTATGTATTCCATTTAAAAATCCGTTATAAATTAAAAATTCAGAAATAAACCCGTTTAAAGGAGGTAAACCACCAATGGCAATGGCGCCAATTAGAAATAAAACAGCAGTTTGAGGCATTTGGCGTATGAGTCCACCCAGTTTTTCCATATCCCGCGTATGGGTTTGTTGGTAAACAGAGCCAACGGCAAAAAACAACAGCGATTTAAATAAGGAATGATTTAAAGTATGTAATAAAGCACTGCTAAGCCCAATAACCATTAACATTGTATTATTAAATCCGGCGCCAATAAGAAATAGTCCAATGCCAGCTCCAATAATACCTATGTTTTCAATAGTACAATAAGCCAACATTTTTTTAAAATCCCGATGCACACTTGCATTTAAAATGCCAAATATTCCTGTTATGATGGATATAATAAGAATGGATTCGCCAATAAGCAGTAATTCACTTTGCAGCATTAATGCTACACGAATTATTCCGTAAATCCCCAATTTTACGATTACGCCAGACATAACACCCGAAATATGGGAAGGTGCGGCAGGATGTGCGTGAGGAAGCCAAGAATGCAGTGGCACAAAACCCGCCTTGATACCAAAACCTACAAAAAATACTAGAAACAACCAAGCATTAAAGTTGGTGCCAAAATAATCGCTAATGGCAAGAAAATCAAACGAACCTTGAGCAAAATACACCCAAATAAAGCCGACTGTTAAAAATGCTACACCTAGATGCATTTGCACCATATAATTGAGGCCTGCCTTAAGAGTGTCTTTTTTTTCGTGTTCAAATAGTACTAAAAATAAGGAAGAGAGCGACATCATTTCCCAAGCGATCAGAAATGCCAAGCTGTGTTGCAGCATACAAACCCAAAGCATGGATGCCTGAAAAAGGAGAAATAGCGTCCAGTGTAAAGACAGGTTCGCCTTTTGTGTATGATAAGGTTTCATATACCCAATCCCATAGAAAGCACCACTTAAACAGGTTAAATTAATAATCAATATAAACCAAGCAGCTAAGGCGTCAATGCGCAGAGGAATTTCACCAAAAAAGGAGGATCCTGGCAGAAAAATTTCTATCGGAGTGCCGAGTAAAGCGTTTACTGCAGGAATGGATGTGGCAATTGCAACAAGTAAAACAAAAAAGAAACTGACAAATGCTTTTATTTTTGAAGGCAATAAAGGAATGCTTAGAATTCCAATGCCCACGATAATTGCCGATGACAGAATCAGCCAAAAATTATCCATATTCTTTATATGTCTTAATTTTAAAAATCAGTTAGGATATTTTATAGATGAAAACACCCTTAAATACAATCAAATTTAAGTAAACATTTTTCACCTTTGAAGGAAGAATTTTCTTGAAAATGTTTTAAATCTTGAAAAGAGTAAATTTGATGCTGCAAAATTGGGGCTTTTTATTCAAAAATAGGTAACATAAAGCAAGTTTTTTTGAAGACTTTAAGAATAATAATGTTTATTTGTTTTGAATAATTACACTTTACAATGCAATACTATTTCTAAATAAATATTCTATTAGTAAAGATTTTAATTGCTAGGAAAACAAGGAAATTAAAAGAATTGGACAGGGTACTTTTTTTGAAAGTAAAGATTTCTAAATCAAAACATTTTTTTGTAAGTAGTAGAAAAAATTTTGGACAGAAAAATTGCGGAAATATTAAAATTTATGTTGTATTTTTTATATGCTATGCATGCATATATAATGAAGCATTAAAGTAATAACTTAACTATCATAATGCGTATATTGCAAGCCTATTTAGGGTAAAATCTTATTTTATTTAATTATGAGAAAAATGTACAATTCAAAAATAATTGGTTTGGGAAGTTATGTTCCTGACAACATAGTAACCAACGACGACTTATCCAAAATGATGGATACAAATGATGAATGGATACAAGAACGTACTGGCATAAAAGAGCGTCATTGGGCAGTACCCGGCACAGGAGATACTACTTCTGCTATGGGTGTAAAGGCCGCAAAAGTAGCAATAGAAAGAGCGGGTATGGATAAAAATGATATAGATTTCATCATTTTTGCTACGTTAAGTCCCGATTTTTATTTTCCTGGTCCCGGAGTTTTGGTACAAAAAGAATTAGATATAAAAACGATAGGAGCTCTCGATGTACGCAACCAATGTTCGGGATTTGTTTATGCCATTTCGGTGGCCGACCAGTTCATAAAAACCGGAATGTATAAAAATATATTGGTTATAGGAGCCGAATTACATTCGCACGGATTAGATAAAACCACAAGAGGCAGGGGCGTTACAGTTATCTTTGGAGATGGTGCAGGTGCCGTAATTTTAAGCAGAGAAGAAAATCCTGACAAAGGATTGCTTTCTACACACTTACATGCACAAGGCGAGCATTTTAAAGAGCTTTCACTCGTTGCTCCCGGAATGGGTCAACGTTGGATTAACGATATTTTAAAAGATAACGATCCTGATGATGAGTCTTACTTTCCATATATGAATGGGCCGTTTGTGTTTAAAAATGCCATTGTTCGATTTACAGAAGTTATTATGGAAGGATTGCAGAAAAATGGATTGGTAAAAGAAGACATCAATTTGTTGATACCGCATCAGGCTAATTTACGTATTTCGCAATTTGTTCAAAAAAAGTTTGGACTTTCGGATGATAGAGTTTTCAATAACATTATGACCTACGGAAATACCACAGCAGCTTCTATTCCCATAGCTCTAACCCAAGCTTGGGAACAGGGAAAAATCAAAGAAAACGATTTGGTTGTTCTCGCTGCTTTTGGAAGCGGATTTACTTGGGGAAGCGTTATTATTAGGTGGTAGGTTGTAGGTATTAGGTGATAGGTATTATGTATTTGTTGATTGTAGGATGAATGGGGTCGTATTTGGTAGTTAACTACTTATAGACTGTTAGAGCATATAAGGATGATGTCTTATTCATAAGATTAATAAAACTTCATAGTAGCTCTGACCTTCGTTTAATGCCGAAAGTAATGATAGCATTAATCCAATGCCTTTATAAAATTCTCTATAGTTTCTATTAATTCTGGCATAACTTTTCGGTTAGGCTCGTTATAGGATTTGGCATTTTCCATCGTGTCTCCTGGGGTTATCTTTTTAAAGATATGGTTCATCCCTTCAATTATTAATAACTCGGCATCCGGTTTTGCTATTTTTAATAGTTTAGCTTCATTTTCATCTACCTGAATATCCTGGTTGCCATTAATTATAAATACTGGAATGTTAAGTTTTGCAATTTCTTTTTGTGGATTGTATGCCATCCAAGTTCGCATAAAAGGTTGCACGCTTGGTCTAAAAATAGAAGAGAGACCTTCGCCATAATTAGTAGCAATACCATTTACCCGTAAATCATCAAAACTATTTCGTGCGTCCTCTTTTAATGCCGGTGCTTGGCGTTCCAATTGGTCAACGATTACATCATCAATTTCCTGACCGGCTCCAGCGATAGAAATAAATGCATCTGCCCGATTTTCTTGCGCGGTTACCATTCCAACTAAAGAACCTTCGCTGTGTCCAATGATAACAATTTTAGAAAAACGGGGATCTTTTTTAAAATAGGCAGTAACATCCATAGCATCTTTGATAAAATCATCAAACACAATGTTTTCTTCTTTTAACCTTCCCTGTCTAGCTAGGTTTACCAAACGTTTGTCATACCGGAAGGTTGCAATTTTTCTATTGCTTAAACCTTCAGCCAGATATTTTAAAGAATTGTTGTTTACCATCGGTTGGTTGCCATTTCTATCGGTTGGTCCGGAGCCTTGAATGAGAATGGCTAGGGTTGAAGTTTCTTCGTTTTCTGGAACAAGCAGCAAACCATCGATGAGGTTATTTATTTTTATTTCCTCTGCTTTGTATGTTTTATTTTGGCTAAAAGAGTTGAAAACAATCAGGAAGGTAATAAGTATTAGTATGTAGCTTTTCATAAGTACACTATTTTTGTTATCAGTTTATTTTTTAAAATTGGCAATTGCTTCTTGTGCTTCTATTGGTTTTTGTGTGCCTAGTAGTAATTTCTTGCCACTTAATAACTCAATTTTTATACCTTTATTTCCTTTTACATTAAGTGCTCTGCCTTTTTTTAAGCTAATGCGATATCCCCAGCCGCCATAATCGCCTATAGGACTATAAGAAACTACCTCACAAGATTTTATTTCGCACCAAAGAATGGTTTTTAAAGAATTTCTGAATGGATAAAAGGCATAATGGATGCCGAGAGTGTCTATTTTAATTTTCAATTTTAAAACACGAATCAAAAAAAGAAAAAGGAAAACAAGTAATGTATTTGTAATTAACAACAACCAAAATTCTTCAGAATTGGTATCAAATTCCTCTTGATTTATAAGAATTATTAATGGGAGGAACGAAACAAGAAGGATGAAAAAGAATAAAATTTTTAACCAAGGCTGGTTAAATTGCTGCTCTTCATAAAATGTTTTCATGAGTTAGTTTTGAAATTGTTTTTAAGTTCTCGTTCTGTTTTTATAAAAAGCATGACACAACAAAAAATTAAAACGCCAATTGCCAATGGGATACTGATATTTTCCGAAGGATTAATGATAGAGCCTATAATGCCAATTAATACCATATAAATACCCTGTTTTATCATTTCTTTGGAAGAATATCTCTGAGAAAAATCCCATTTCTCCTGAGAGTTCATAGACGTTTTAGTGCGATAGCCGTAAAGATGGTTAATTTTTTTTGGCGGAAACTTAAAAAATAAGTAGCCGCCAGTTATAAACACTAATCCTGTTAAGCCTAAAATTAAAAATAAAGAATTTGAAAAGACCATTAGTATATTGAAATTTGATAGAATATAATTTTAGAGAGAATCTCTGCCACTAGTAAACTTACAATAAATAAAAGAGTAGATTTTGTTCCCTTGGCGTTTGTTGCCACTTTAAAACCGTTATAGGCAAGTACTACAAACCAAACAAGAATTAAAATACCAATTAATGCAAAAACTAGTATTAGAATTAAATTATCAAATATAAGCTGCATTGCTTCTTTATCTAAAGTCATTCCGGTAAGGTTGTTTCCCATAATAGACATGGTGTTTTTTATATTGAAAAAAAAGAGAAACATGAAAACTGGGAGTGAAATCAGTGAAGTAATGCATATATCCAAAAACCTGGTTTTAGTATTTACAATTTTGCCAGATATATATAGCATGAGGGATAAAATTATCATATTTATCAAAGCCTCTGCGAAGGCTACTGAAAAATTAATATTATTGATAAAGTGTACATCTAAGATGCCATCTCTTCTCGTATTAAATATTGTAGCAAGCAGTATAGATATTGTAAATAAAATTAGACCTGAAAACAGAAGTTTTTTATCGGAATAAATAGAAAACGGATTTGTAAGAATTTTTAGCATTATAGATTTTCTTCTTTTAAAGTGCGTAATTTTTCAATAATATCGTCCAGTTTGTTTCTTATAGTAGGGTAACTGTTTCCCATCTGTTTTGCCATTTCTTTTAAGCTGCCGCTAGTCATAAAAAATTGCATCATAAAGTCTTGCTCTTCTTGATGCAGTTTTAAAAATATTGGTAGCGCAAAGTTTCCACCGACAGAGGTATTACAGTGCTCACATTTTAATTGTGCAACCTGTAAAATGCTTTCGCATGAGGGACAGTGAATGGGTAATTTTGGATTCATTTTTAAATTATATTAAAACAAATATAAATAAAATTTAGTTTTAAATAAATAAAAATTAGTTTTTATTTTTTTTCTGAACTTTATAATTAATGTAGTATCTTTAAATTACTAATTAATAAATTATAACCAACATGAAAACAATAGGAACAATATTATTACTGCTAGGTGCTATAGGCACTATAATTTTTGGGATACAAGCCATTCAGGATTCAGATAGTTTTAGTTTTCTAGGAATGGATATAGCTGTAAGTACCGCTAACTGGACGCCTGTTATTATAAGTGCTGTTATTTTAATTGTGGGATTGGTGATGACTATGAGGGGAAAAAAGGTTTAAGTTGGGTTTCAAAGAATTCTGTTTTAGGAGGATTACCTTCCGGTATTCCCTTTTAATCCTAATGCGGCAAATAATGAGCTAAATATAGACCTAACAAATAAACCGACAGGTTTATATGTCTATGAACTTTATGACAGCAATGGAATAGTGGTTATAGCTGGCGAAAGCCCTAACGTTTTGGAAACAATTGATACTTCAAGTTTAGGAGAAGGTATTTATTTCTTGCATTTTTATGAAAATGGAACTCTAACCATTAAACAGGTTGTCATTGACCATCAATAAAGTATTTTAATATGAAAAATTTATTAGTTTTAATTGTAGGATGTTTGATGGTAAACCAAACTTATGCTCAATGGACTGCTGTAACAGACCCTAACTTTGAGGCCTTTTTGGAGGCCAATGGTATGGGGGACGGTATCCCTAACAATGGACAGGTGCTTACGGCAAATATTGAAAATGTTACCGTTTTGGATTTGCCCTCAAGTGCTGAGGTTTCTGATTTAACCGGGATTGAGGATTTTAGCGCATTGGAGTTTTTGGATTTTAGTGCCAACAATGTGGCATCGGTAGATCTTTCACAGAATACGGCTTTGCACTTTACAAGCTAAAATACTGATTATGAAAAAATTATTCTTTCTACTGATTTTATTACCACTTTTTTCTTTTTCTCAAATAGCAGAATTTGAAACAAATTATTCAATTGGAAACGGGTATACTATGGAAATGCAAATGAAATGGGAATTGTATGAGAACAAACTAATAGGATATTTTACTGATAGGAAAATTGTCAAAATGATGGAAAAACAAAACCAACCTACAACCCAAGTTTATGAGTTGGAAATGTTTGAAAAAGACCCTGAAGCAAAATTTAAACAGGATATTCACGGCAATTACATTTACCAAACCGAAATTATAAGGATTATTGTAACAATAGGGCAACTTATAAAAATGACTACTAAAGATGACTTCTCAGGACAAGTTAATGATGTAAGTTATGTTTATATTGATATGTAGTTTATGTTAATCAAAGTTAATTAAATACAAAAGAGGGTTTCCAGTTTGATTGCCCTCTTTTTTTGATTTTAATAATTCTGGGAGTATCAATTTAGTTAAGAAAGTTAAAAAAGTTAAGTTTTTTCTGGAGGGTATAGAGAAAAAAAATATAGTTATTAACAGGCTTAAAAATCGACTAAATTGTCAACTAAAAAAATAATGCCCTGTATATCAATTACATACAAGGCAAATTGTGGAGTCGGAGGGATTCAACCTAGTTAGCCTCTATTATGTCCCATTGGTAATAAAATTAGCTCGTAATACCTTATTTTGCTAAATTTGTTTATATTTGTTTTTTGGTAAAAAGTTAGGGGTTACGACAAAATTATGCCCCTAATTATGCCCCTAATATAATAAACGATGGCATACAATTGCACTTTTAATTTAAAAGATCCTTCAAGTAAGAAACCCACTTTAATTTATTTGAGAGCCTCCATAAAGTCTCAAAATAAATACCTAAAGTATTCAACCGGAGAAAAAATACATCCAAAATTGTGGGACCCGCTCAATAAATTTCCAATAAAGCAAAAAGGGAAGACTAAAGAAGCAATAGAAATCAATTCCGTTATTTCTCAACTGAGCCGGTTTGAGGAACAGTTCCAGTTGATCTGTAGGACAGTTGAACAGCAACAAAAAACTCTTACGGTTGAAATTATACGCAACGAATTGGATAAAGAATTTAAAAAATATTCCCCTAAAAAGAATGAATTTATGGATGCTTTTGATCTACTAATAGCAGAAAAAAAAGAACAAGGAAACATTACGGAGGGCACAATTAATCGCTATATAAATATTCAAGATCTACTGGAAAAATTTAGTATTAAAAAGAACTACCCCCTACAGTTTAATTCCATAAACCAAAAATTTTATACTAAGTTTTTAAACTATTCCCGGGAAGACTTAAAACATAAAAACAATACTTTAGGTAGAAATATTGGATTTATAAAAACTTTTATGAATTGGGCATTAATAAATAAATTGCACGATAACTTAGATTTTAAAAGTTTTGTAAAGCCCACAAGTGAAACGGATGAAATCGCATTAAGTTTGAAAGAACTTGACACACTTTTTAATGCTGATCTTACAAAGCATCCCCGGCTGGAACGTGTAAGGGATATATTTGTTTTTGGATGTACAACTGGAATGCGCTACTCAGATTATTCAACCATCAAAAAGGAAAATATTAGAAATGAGATAATCTATAGAAATGCGCAAAAAGGGAAAGATAATTTAGGAATACCACTAAATAAATATTCTAGGGCAATTCTTAAAAAATATGATTATAATTTACCCGTAATTAGTCCTTCCAAATTTCGGGAGTATATTAAACTTGCTTGCGAAAAAGCCGGTTTTGTAGAAAATATGATTAAAACATCCTTTATTGGTAACAAACGTATTGAAATTATCAAGCCTAAATACAAATTTATAAGCACCCATACTGCCAGGCGTACCTTTATTACCCTATCATTAGAAAAGGGGATGCGCCCGGATGTTGTTATGAGCATAACCGGCCATAAAAGTTATAATAGTTTTCAAAAATATATAAAACTGTCCACAAAGGTTAGAGAGGACGAAATGATAAAAGCATGGAGTTAATACAAAATAAAATACCAGATTTTTGGAAAACAAAGCTGGAAACTGATACAAACATATCTAATATTGATGAGTATATATTAGATATTATTTCAGAAGCAAACATCCACAGTAATGAAAAGTATAAAGTTTTTGCACTTAATTATTTTAATATTGATATTGAGAATGAAACAGTGATAAATGGAAAAAAAGTTGATTTGGAAAAATTGCTTCAAACCACCCTTAAGATTAAAAACGAAATAAATAACCTTTCTAAAAATACTATTTTTTCAGTTTACATTAATTCTGCCCCCAATATGGATAGGGCGGACAAAGTGAGCCACTTGCGGCGGATGAAAGTGAGCATAGCAAAGTAATTGCTCAAAATCGATTCATTTGAAGTTAAAATTAGTGATTATTTTTCATTTTTTTACGCATAGACTCT
>Ga0210033_1000924_pt1 | contig 27866 bp, 26 predicted proteins | sample CryGeymeta201501_FD_185465 | JGI IMG/M metagenome (GOLD analysis project Ga0210033, IMG submission 185465) | Groundwater microbial communities from Crystal Geyser aquifers in Utah, USA - Crystal Geyser metaG 2015-01 (SPAdes) (version 2) | ecosystem: Environmental > Aquatic > Deep subsurface >... | reverse complement strand
AATTGCGGAGATTTTTTTAAGTATTTTAAAACAGATTTTCCCTCCCGACCAAAACCTAAGATAGCGATTTTCATAGTCATAATAATAGTTGATTTATGCCAAAATGTGAATATAATTATATCGCGGGGTGGACCAGTAGCAGGTCGCTAGGCCCATAACCTGAAGAACGCCGGTGCAAGTCCGGCCCCCGCAACACGAATCCGCCGGTGTAGCTCAGTGGTAGAGCGGACGTTTCATAAGCGTTAGGTCGCAGGTTCAATTCCTGCCACCGGCACCATTGACTATTGACTAAATGACGATGACAAAAAATCTTCAACAAATTAAAAGCTTGGCCTTAAAAGATATAGAGACCGCAAAGGACTTACATAATTTGGAGCAAATCAGAATTAAATATCTCGGTCGGAAAGGGGAGTTGACGCAAATTTTGCGCAATCTTAAAAATTTATCAATAGATGAGCGGCGAAAATTAGGTCCTTTGGCTCAAAAACTCAAAAGAGAACTGGAAGAAAAAATTAAGCAGAAATCTCAAGGGTTCTCCGTTTATAATCCATCGTTCAAGGTTTCTCCAATTGATGTCAGCAAACCTGGCAGAAAAATTTCCATTGGTCATCTTCATCCTTTGACAAAAATCGAAGAAGAAGTTTGCCAAATTTTTCTTTCAATGAATTTTTCGGTGGTGGAAGGTCCGGAAATTGAAGATGAATATCATCATTTTGACGCCTTAAATATCCCCAAAGATCATCCAGCGCGAGATGCTTGGAATACGTTTCGGATTAAGAATTCAAAAATATTGCTCCGGGCTCACACTTCTCCGATGCAAATTCGTTATATGGAAACGCATCAGCCGCCATTTCAGATTATTGTCCCTGGCCGAGTTTTTCGCTATGAAGCCACTGATGCCTCCCATGAGACAACTTTTACTCAAGTAGAAGGATTAATGGTTGGCGAAAATATCTCTTTGGCAAATTTCAAGTTTATTATTGAGAAATTTCTTAAGAAACTTTTTGGCGAAAAAACCGAATTTGAGTTGCGGCCGAGTTATTATCCTTTTACCGAACCCGGTGTTGATGTTTATATGAAATGGCGGGGCAGGTGGTTAGAAGTGGCCGGAAGCGGAATGGTTCATCCGAAAGTTTTTGAAGCAGTCGGCTATAATCCGTACGAGTGGCAGGGCTTTGCTTTTGGTTTTGGTCTTAATCGTTTAGCTATGATTAAATACAATATTCCCGACATCAGATTATTCTATTCGGGCGACCTAAGATTCATTCAACAGTTTTAATGACCAAAAAGAAGGAATTATTTTTAGAAGAAGCGGTTCTTGACGACCTGGCTCAGGATTTTAATTCCTTAGAATTGCCGCTTTCCCAAAGGGCCTTTAAATTAGTGGGAGCCGCGGTTTTTTTAATAGCCAGCGTAGTGATTCTAAGAATATTATTTTTAGGCGGCTGGCAGGGCGATTTTTACAATCAGCGGGCATTGATTAATGCCAGTCAGGTAACCGTTAATCGGGCCGAACGCGGCATTATTTTCGACCGATTCAATAAACCGCTGGTCAAAAATCTTCCCAGCTTCCGTTTGAACTTAAATCTGGTTGAGTTGTTTAAAAACAATGAAAATAAACTTCAAACAATAGAAACTCTCCAGCAGGTTCTTAATTTACCAGCCAACTACATAGAAGGCTTGCTTAAAGAAGTTGACTTGGAAAAGCAAAATTCGGTCACTATTGCCAGACAATTAAGCATTGAAGATGTAATTAAAATCAAAAACTTGAATTTGCCGGCGGTTCAAATTGAGGATGATTTTAAAAGGCAATATGTGGAAGGAGAAGTTTTGGCTCATCTTGTCGGCTATACCGGACAGGTTGACAAAAATGACGTAAAAAACATTCCTTCCTTTTCTTTTAATGATGTTATCGGCAAAAGCGGCTTAGAGGCTTATTATGACAAGGAATTGAGAGGAGGGGACGGGGAAACAATAAGTTATCGCAACGTTAAAGGCGAAATTATTGATAATAAATTATTGAAAAATCCGACTCCGGGCTATCAACTTTATTCCACGATTGATACTGAGTTCCAATCGTATTTTTTTAATCGTCTTAAACAAGCCCTAAGTTATTTGGGAAGTCCGGCTGGGGTTGGCATCGCCCTTAATCCTCAAAACGGAGAAATTTTAGCTTTGGTCAGTCTGCCGAGTTTCAACAATAATGAAATTAAAAGCGGAGCCCTTAATAATCCTTATAAACCTTTTTTCAATCGGGCAATTTCCGGAGCCTACACTCCCGGCTCAACCATCAAGCCCTTGGTGGCTTTTGCCGCTTTAAAAGAAAATATTATTACGCCCGATAAAGAAATTTTCTCTCCGGGTTATTTAGAAATTCCCAATCCTTATTATCCTGACAAGCCCTCCCGTTTTCTTGATTGGAAACCGCACGGCTGGGTTGATTTGTATTCAGCCATTGCTCGCTCGTGTAATGTTTATTTTTATACTGTCGGCGGCGGCTATGAGGATATCAAAGGACTAGGAATAGACAGGTTGAAAGAATATTGGCAGAAGTTTGGATTAGGCAGAAAGACCGGCGTTGATTTACCCTCGGAAAATGGCGGTTTTCTGCCAGATGCTCAAACAAAGGAAAAAAATAGAGGGGAAATTTGGCGAATAGGCGACACCTACAACGTAAGCATCGGCCAGGGAGACCTTTTAGTCACGCCGCTTCAACTTATTAATTACACTACCGTAATTGCCAACGGAGGCAAAATTTACCGACCCTTTATTGTTAAAAAAATTGCGGCTGAAGACGGAAAGACAATTAAAGAAATAAATTCCCAAATTATTGAAGATTATTCATCAAATATTGAAATTATAAAAGAAATTCAACGGGGAATGATTGATGCCGTAAAAAAGCCCTATGGTACCGCCTATCTTTTGGCGGATTTACCAGTTTCCGTGGCCGCTAAAACCGGCACGTCTCAGATTGAAAGCAATACAAAAATCAACGCATTTTTTGTCGGCTATGCACCGGTTGAAAATCCGGAAATAGCCATTTTGGTTTTGGTGGAAAACGCCCGGGAGGGTAGCTTAAATGCCGTGCCGGTGGCAAAAGACATTTTAAATTGGTATTATTACAATAGATTAATTAAAAGTTTATAAACCTTATGAACAGCGAACTACGACAAGACCTGGTTTCCGGCGATTGGATTGTCATTGCGTCGGGTCGGGCAAAAAAACATCTTCAATTATTAAAAAAAACAGGAAAAAGAAAAAAAGCGCCAATTTCGGGCTGCCCCTTTGAAAATCCCGTTAAAAACGGCAATAAACCGATTCTTTTATATGGGAGGAAAAATGAAGGAAAAAAGAGGAAAGAAAGAGATTGGCAGGCGATGCTCATTGAAAATAAATATCCGGTTTTTACTCACGAGAACGTTTGCGGCAGAAATTTTAAGCATGGTCCTTATTCGGTAGTGGAAGGAATTGGTCATCATGACATACTCATCACTAGAGACCATAATGATAATTTTTCCCACCTCAACAAAGATTCGGCCAATTTGGTTTTTCAGGCATTCCGCGACCGATATCTGATGCTTTATAACGATCCCTGTCTTAATTACATTTCCATTTTTCAAAACCGGGGACCGAAAGCCGGCGCCACCATTTATCATCCTCATTATCAGATAATCGCTTTGCCTATTATCCCGCCTGATGTCGGACATTCTCTTTCCGGTTCGGCTCGTTATTTTAAAGAATTTAAAAAATGCGTCCACTGCACCATGATTAAATGGGAGAAAAAAGAGAAAAAAAGAATCATTTATGAAAACAGAGGAGCAATCGCTTTTACTCCTTTTATCTCCCGCGAACCGTTTGAATTGAGAATTTTTCCCAAAAAACATCTGCCTTATTTTGAAAATACTTTGGACGAGGATTTAGAATGGGTGGCTGACGCTTTACAAAAATCTTTATTAAAAATTGAAAGAAAATTAAATGATCCGGATTATAATTTTTTCATTCACACGGCGCCCTTGAAAGACAAACAAAAGTACAAAAATTACCACTGGCACATTGAAATTCAGCCGAAAATCAGCATTTCCGCCGGATTTGAATTGGGAACCGGCATTGAAATTACGGTAGTTGACCCGGATGAGGCGGCCAAGATTTTAAAATCTTAATTCAGAATTTAGGATGCAGAATTAAGAATTGCCGAAATTCTAAATTCTTAATTTTGAATTCTTAATTAGCGAGCGAAGCGAGCTTATGGTTTCAGCGCTTTTGGGAGCAGTTTCAATTCTTATTTTATCAGCAATTGAAAACACCGGTTATCTTGGCGTTTTTTTCCTGACGGCGTTGGAAAGTGCGAGTATTCCCGTCCCTTCGGAAATTATTATGCCGTTTTCGGGATTTTTAGTGACGACCGGCCGCTTTTCTTTATGGTTGGTGATTTTTTGGGCCACAGTGGGCAATCTTTTGGGTTCTCTGGTTTTGTACATAATTGGCTGCTACGGCGGCAGACGATTTATTTTAAAATACGGTCGATATTTCTTTTTTAGCGAACACGAATTGAACAAATCAGACGAATGGTTTAAAAAATACGGTTCGCCGGCGATTTTTTTGGGTCGCATGCTGCCGATTGTACGCACCTATATTTCATTACCGGCCGGCGTGACCAAAATAAGTTTGCCTAAATTTTTAATTTACACGTTTACTGGTTCTCTTCCTTGGAATTTTGCGCTCGCTTATATCGGAGTGGCGCTGGGCCAGAATTGGAAGGGGATAGAAGTTTATTTCCGGAAGTTTGATTATTTGATTTTGATATTGATTTTAGCGGCAATCGGCTGGTGGGTTTGGCGGCATATTAAGCGGGGATTGACAAAATTATAAATTTGTGTATAATTAAAGGCAGTTTTATAGTGGAAGGCTTATTGTGAGCAACCCGTAAAAGCGGGATAAACCAAGAGCCACTGGCTGTTTAAAAATTTGAAAGGAGGTGTGCGATGGAAGGATCGCGAGCCAAAGATTTTGGAAAGGAGTTGGGGATGATTCATGAAGGGATTATTACTCTTCGGAATCTTGGTTTGTCAGCCGAGGGCTGGCAAAAAATGACTTGTGATAAAAATTTGGCCCGAAAAGTGATTGAATTGGTTGAGGGCCAAAAAGAACTCTGGCTGGAAGAAATTTTGGCTAGGGAACAAGCTTGCCATCTGGCTTTCTTCGGTCAGGAATTTGACTTGACCGATTTCGCCGATACCTTAAAAAAGTATGGCGAATTAAAAATCAAATTTTGGCAGAAGTTTGAGATGGAGCCCGCATTTTTGCCGGAAGTGGCAATGCCGCAAGATGCCAATTTTCGCGGCTGGAAAATTAAACCGAAAAGTTGGTTGTGGCAGAAAGTTGCCGAGGGCAAAGTTTTCCGCGATATCCACGATGTTGATGGCAAAGTGGCGGCTGTCAAGGAAGTCAAACTCGATGGTATCACAGTCCTGATTGATACTCGGCTCAAGCCGAAATATGATGCTGGTAAGCAGATGTACAAAAATGACAATCTGCTAGGCCCCATCATTGAGGATTTGCGCAGGGCCGGAAAAATTACTAAATATAAATACGGTCCTCAATCTTCCCGTTTCGGCGTTTCTGCTGATGAGTGGGAGGAGCATATCAAGCCGGCCTTGGCCGAAAAACTTGGACTGGAAATAAGTCAGCTCCGACTTGAGCGCGCCATTGAGGTCGATGTTATTCCTCAACTTTACCCATATATGCCTCGCAAGGACGACGGCAACAGTAATACTTGGGTATGGTATGGGGAATATTTTGAGGATCGCGGCCACCTGTTCTCTAGTGACGACTTTTTCTACAATAGTCTGGGGCTTCTCTACTACGATCTGCTTGGCTTCCGCCAGTCCTACAAGTCTGTCCGTCCCCTAGCAGTGCTTTGAAAACTTGAGTATAGTAAATTTGTTTCTTTTGAATTTTTGGGTCTTGGAAATTATTTCCAAGACCCTTTATTTTTGCTGATTTTGATATTGATTTTAGCGGCAATCGGCTGGTGGGTTTGGCGGCATATTAGAAAAAAATAAGATAGAACAGATTAAAGACCAAAATTTTTGAAATTATAGCGCCGAAAAGTAGTTCATTGTAAAGCACGCCCAATTAAAATAATTCAGACGATATACTTAAGTATATCGTCTGAATTTAAAACTCCCATATTTTTTAAATGGGCTATCCCTGAAAGTTGTTTAACTTGTTTAATATGTTTAATAATTGCTTAAAAAGCGCCAGCGACCTCTATTTCTTCGCCTATCTGCCTGTAGCTTAAACCTTTTTCCAACAAATAAAGAATACCCAACCTCTTTTCAATCATAATTTTTTCGTCCGGAGTGAAAAATTTCTTAAGCAAAAAATTTAATTCCTTACAGGTTTTTGCCTTTTTGATATTCTTTAAAAACCGATTTCAGAGAATACTTTTAAATTTTTCTTCAAAATATTTTTTACTTGTTTTTGACACAGTTTAAAAATTAACAATAATTGATATATCTAAGTATATCGCCATAAACAAAATAAAAGCAAGACCCAGAAGAAAAGAGCCAGGGAAAAAGAAAGAAAGAAAAAAAGAAAAAGAAAGAAAAAAAGGAAAAAAAGAAAGAAAAAAAAGGAAAAAAAGAGATAGTGTGGCGAGGGTGTCTTTCTCTGGCCGATATACCTAAGTATATCAATTATATTTTTGCTATACAAAAAATGTGTTCTAAGAAAAGCACTTGACCTTTGGCCTGTGATTCTTTGTGAGGGCCGATTGAAATTGAAATTGAAAAATCAATCGTGCCCTCCTTTTATTTTTCCTAAATTTTTATTATACTAATAAATAGGTTAATACATCTTGGTTTAGAAAAAATCAAGGTCGCCGAAATATATTAATTTCGGAATTTTAAAACATTGCCAAGGATATAATATCAAAAAGAAAATTTTATTTTTAGTTAATAAAATATGAAAAAAATCATAATCTTTAACTGGAAAATGTACCCTTCTTCGCTGAAAGAAGCGAAAGAGCTTTTTAATTCAATATTAAAACAAATCAAAAACTTAGAAATAGTTGTTGCCGCGCCATTTATCTATTTATCGGAATTTGTCGGTCTTATCAATAAGACCAAAATAAAGTTAGGAGCGCAGGATGTTTTTTATAAAGATGAGGGCGCTTATACTGGCGAAATTTCGCCAACTATGCTCAAAAATTTGGGCGTGGAATATATTATAATAGGACACTCCGAACGCCGAAAGTATTTAGACGAAACCGATGAAATGATAAATAAAAAAGTTTCGGCGGCTTTAAAAACAGGATTAAAAGTCGTTTTATGTGTCGGCGAACCCACTCGCGCTAGGGCGCGAGAATTAAGAATTAAGAATGCAGAATTAAGAAAAGCAAAAATTTATGTTAAAAAGCAGTTAAAAAAAGATTTGGAAAATTCTAAATCCTTAATTCTGAATTCTAAATTACGCAATCAATTAGTGATTGCGTACGAGCCGGTTTGGGCCATTGGCACCGGCAACCCCTGCTGTCCTAAAGACGCTTTGAAAATGATAAAATTCATAAAAAAATTTTTAAGTGTCAAGTGTCAAGTGTCAAGTGTCAAGGTTTTATATGGCGGCTCTGTTGATAGTAAAAACATTAAAAATTTTGTAAAATATTCCGAAATTGACGGCGCCCTGGTCGGCGGCGCGAGCTTAAAAATAAAAGAGGTGAAAAAAATAATTAAAATAATAAAATAATTAAAAGTATGGAGAACGATATTTCAAAATCAAAAAATCAAGCCATTATTATTTTTCTGGGATTTCTGATGTTGGTTATCATTTATTCTCTTTTCTTCGGGCCGGCAAAAAAGTATGGCGATTCATTGATGCCGGCAAAAACAATCAATGTTTCGGCCGAAGGCAAGGTGACGGTCTCGCCTGATATCGCCAAACTCTCTTTTTCGGTTGTTTCCGAGGGTGCTAATTCCAAACTTCTGGCTGAGAATAATAATAAGAAGATGAATGCGGCGATTGATTTTGCAAAATCACAGGGGATTGAAGAAAAAGACATTAAAACCACGGAATATAATCTCAGTCCTCGCTATGAATACGACGAAAAAACCAAAAAGACATTTATCAGCGGCTATACGCTAACCCAAACGGTTTTAGTTAAGGTCCGCGACTTAAATAAAGTGGCAGAAGTTTTAGGCGGTTTGCCAGCCTTGGGCATCAATCAGATTAGTTCAATTTCTTTTGACATTGATGAGCCGGAGAAATATTTAAGCGAAGCCAGAAATCAGGCCTTTGATAAGGTCAAAGAAAAAGCCAAAGCTATGGCAGAGAAAAACGGCGTGAAACTCGGTCGGGTGATTAATTTTTATGAATATCAATCCACTCCTTATTATCAGAATGTGAGAGCATTAGGTATGGGTGGAGCAGAAGCGGTTCAGCCCTTACCACAGATTCAACCCGGCAGTCAGGAAGTAACGATACAAGTCAGTGTGACTTACGAAATAAAGTAAGCTGATATTATGAGGTTTAAGAAATCTACCATCAGTGCTATAATTATTTTAGTAGGTTTAGCCACTATTGTGGTGATGTCGGGTTTGAATTTTCTTATGCCTCAAAATACGCAGACAGACGTGGATAATTACATGAATAAAATTTTCCTCTCCACAAAAGATGATGTTAAAATTGCAGCTGACTTGTATGAAGTGGAAAATCCCGCTGGTTGGTTAGTGTTGGTTCATATGATGCCGGCCACCAAGGAATCTTGGACTGAGTTAGCCAAAAATTTCCAAAATGCTGGTTATGAAAATTTGGCTATTGACTTGAGGGGTCATGGTGAATCGGATGGCGGACCAGATGGCTATAAAAGTTTTGCCGATAGCCAACACCAAAAAAGTATTTTGGATTTGGAAGCAGCTGCTAATTACTTAATAAAAGAGCGACAAGCGACAAGCGACAAGATTATTTTTATCGGCGCTTCCATTGGCGCTAATTTGTCGCTACAATATATCAGTGAACATTCGGAATTCAAAACCGCAGTTCTGCTCTCACCGGGCTTGAATTATCGGGGGATTAAAACCGAATCGTTGGCAAAAAATCTCAGAGCCGGACAAAAAGTGTTTTTCGTTTCGAGCCGCGACGACGGTGAAAACGCCGAAGAAAATCAGAAACTTTATCAGTCGGTGCCGGCCGGAGTTGAAAAAGAAATAAAAATTTACGAAGCCGCTGGTCACGGCACGACGATATTAGAAAATGAGCAGGAATTAAAAAATCTGATTTTAGAATTTCTTGGAGTAAAATGAACGCAAATTTATTAAGACAAATTTCCAAGTTTGTTGTGGTTGGCTTTATTAATACCGGCATTGATTTCGGGATTTTGAATTTATTGATGTTTTTAACCGGCATTTACAGCGGTCGCTGGATTATTCTGCTTAATTCGATTTCCTTTGCCGTAGCCGTCATCAACAGTTATCTCTGGAATAAATATTGGACTTTTAAAAAAGAAGGAAGCGAAACGGGACAGATTGCCAGAGAGTTCTCTCAATTTTTGGTTGTCAGCATCGTTGGTATCTCGTTAAACAGCGGAATCGTTTATGGTATCAGCACTTTCGTTCCGGCGCTTTTCGGTTTATCCCCGGCTCTTTGGGTGAACTTCGCCAAGGTTTTAGCAACTGTAGTTTCGATGGCCTGGAATTTCACAGGATATAAATTTATTGTTTTTAAAAAATAGAAGCGGATTAACGCGGATTTAAACGCTGATTAACGCGGATAAACCGCGTTTGGTTTTTATGTTTGTAGAAAATGTTAAATTAAGTTCATATAGTAATTATAAAATCGGCGGTCCGGCCAGATATTTTTTTGAAGCAAAAAGCATTGATGACATTATTAAGGCTCTGGAAAAATGGCGCCTACTTGCCCCGTACCAAATTCGCAAAGCGAATTTTGGTAGCGGGGTTTTCACTTTGGGAGCCGGAACGAATATTTTGTTTGGAGACGAAGGATTTAACGGATTAATTCTGAAACCAAACATTCAACTTATTAAAAAGGAGGGAGATATCTTAAGGGTCGGCGCTGGCGTTCTAATCAGTCAATTAGTTGATTACTTGATTAATAAAAATTTATCCGGCTTAGAATGGGCGGGTGGTTTGCCCGGAACTGTCGGCGGAGCCGTTCGGGGCAATGCCGGTTCTTTTGGCGGTGAGATACAGACAATTGTCAAAGAGGTGGTGAGTTTAGATATTTCAAGACCCCAAACGAAAATCATCAGGAGAAACAATCGGGATTGCAACTTTAGTTATCGCTCGAGCATTTTTAAGCTTAATAAAAACAGGGAAATTATTGTTGAAGCCGCCTTAATCCTAAAAAAAGGGGATAGAAAATTAATGCAGACAATTATTGAGGAAAATATCAATTATCGCCGGCAAAAACAGCCCCTAGAGCACCCGAATATCGGCAGTATCTTCAAAAATGTGGCTCTTAAAAAAGTGGCCAAAAACGCGCATAAAAGCTTCAATTCAGTCATAAAAAACGACCCTTTTCCGGTAATTCCGGCCGCCCATCTGATATCTGAGGCAGGACTCAAGGGAATTTCCCATGGCGGAGCAATGATTTCACCAAAACACCCGAATTTTATAGTTAATGTCTTGGGTGCCACCGCAAAAGATGTCAAAAATTTAATTCAATTGGTAAAAAAAGAAGTGAAGAAAAAATTTAACATCGGGTTGGAGGAGGAAATAGTCCGTCTTTGAGTTATCCACAGTTGCAATTAATTTCATTTGTTCTAAAATTAATAGTAGAAGTTATAAATAAGTATCACAGGTCAGCGGGATTGAATGGTCGACGATCAAAAGCTGACTATAAAATAAATCTTTACTCGTGAACGCCGGAAATACTATTAGGGCGTTTGCGAAACGCCAAATGGCAAAGAAAAGAAAGAAAAAGAAATAAATCATTCTTCCCCTCTTTCCCCACCCCGACGTTACGTCGGAGTTAAGAAAGAGGGGTTTTTTATTAAGGGCTTGCTTGAAAAATTCAAACCGAAGGTGTAGAATTTTTCATAAGCAAACCTTAACCCCGCCCATACTTTACTAATGATGTTGGTTCCAGAAAAAGAAAGATTGTTCAGAACAAACTATTTATCTTTAAGCCATTATCGCCAGCAAAGTATGGGCGGGGTGCTCAATTCTATCACCAAATTTTCTGCGTCTGATGGCTTGAAAATTTGGATATAATTGGCACATGAAACTCAATATCAAAGCCACAAATTTAGACCTTACGCCGGCCATCCGCGAATACATAGAAATAAAAATCGGTTCCCTCAGCCATTTTCTTAAAAGATTTGAAACCGAAAATGAAATTGAGGTTTTTGTTGAGATTGCCCGAACCACCAGGCATCATCGGAGCGGCAATATTTTCTACGCCGAGGCGAGTTTTTCCATAGGCAAAAAACCTCTAAGAGCCGAACATTTCGATTGGGATGTCAGGGTAGCCATAGATGAAGTTAAGGACAGACTACAACAGGAGATTAAAAAATACAAAGAGATTAAAATAGAGAAATATAGAGAAAAATAGATAAATATAGAAAATAGATGTTTTCCCTTTTTAAAAAATTTTTTGGCAAATATGATTTCGAACCCTTAATTAAATCCATCAATTTTCAAGAGCCGGAATTGGAAAAACTTACCGATGAAGAATTGAAAGGCAAAGGTTTGGATTTAAAAAAAACGGTCCAAAATGGTAAAAGCCTCGACGACGCTTTAGTCGAGGCTTTTGCATTAATTCGGGAAGCGGCCAAACGAACTCTTAATCAGAGACACTTTGACGTTCAATTGATTGGCGGCATTATTTTGCATCAGGGAAAAATTGCCGAGATGTTAACCGGCGAGGGAAAAACTTTGGCTGCTACAGCTCCGGTTTATCTTAATGCTTTAAGCGGCAGAGGCGTTCACGTCATCACGGTCAATGATTATTTGGCGCGCCGCGATGCGGTCTGGATGGGACAAATTTACTATGCCTTAGGGCTTTCAATTGGCTGCCTGACTCATGAAGGTGCTTATTTGTATGACCCGGAATTTACGACACAGCAAATAGCAAATAGCAAAGCGCAAAGCGTTGATGATAAAGATAAAAAAAGAGATGTTTTAGGGGCTTTTAAAGTATTTCAGGAATTTCTCCGGCCAATCTCGAGAAAAGAGGCTTATTTGGCTGATATTACTTATGGCACCAATCATGAATTCGGCTTTGATTACCTTCGCGATAATTTATCTTATGATTTAACCCAGCAGGTTCAAGTTACTCGCCTTCATTACGCCATTATTGATGAGGTTGACAGCATTTTAATTGACGAGGCGCGAACGCCATTAATTATTGCCGTTCCGGACACCGAGTCCAGCGATTATTATCGGATTTTTACCAGGGTCGTCAGTCAACTTTCTGAAAATGAGGATTATTTGGTGGACGAAAAAATGAAAACAGTCAGCATTACCGACGAGGGTATTGATAAAGTAGAAAAAATATTGAAATTAAAAGACCTTTACGGCCCGGAAAATCTCCGGCTGGTTCATTATTTGGAAGAATGTTTAAAAGCCAAAACATTATTTCACCGCGACAAACAATACTTGATTAAAAACGGAGAAATCATCATCGTAGATGAATTTACCGGTCGCTTGATGTACGGTCGCCGTTATTCGGGCGGACTGCATCAGGCAATTGAAGCAAAAGAAAACGTTCAGGTTCAGCAGGAATCGCGGACTTTTGCCCAAATTACAATTCAGAATTATTTCCGCTTGTATAAAAAAATCGCGGGAATGACTGGCACGGCTCAAACCTCGGCTGAGGAATTTCATAAAGTTTACAATTTGGAAGTGGTCAGCGTTCCGCCGAACAAACCGATGATTAGAAAAGATAATTCCGACATGATTTATAAAACTTTGGAAGCCAAATGTCGGGCGGTGATTAAAGAAGTGAAAGAACGGCATCTGGAAGGACAGCCGATTTTGCTCGGAACAACTTCAATAACCAATAATGAAATTATATCGGACTTGCTGAAGCAAGCCGGGATTCCTCATGAAGTTTTGAACGCCAAGAATCATGAACGCGAAGGCTTGATTATTAGCCAGGCCGGAAAATTGGGAGCCGTGACCGTGGCCACCAATATGGCTGGTCGCGGCGTTGACATTGTTTTGGCTGGCAATCCGCCTGTGCCTGAGGAAGCCCAAAAAATCAAAGAACTCGGCGGCCTTTATGTGATTGGCACTGAACGGCACGAAGCCAGAAGAATTGATAACCAGCTTCGCGGCAGAAGCGGCAGGCAGGGCGATCCGGGAACTTCACGATTTTTTCTCTCTTTGGAAGACGACCTTTTGCGAATTTTCGGCGGCGAGAAAATTAAATCTTTAATGGAAAGTTTTAATCTGCCGGAAGACCAACCGATTGAATCTAAATTAGTTTCAAAGGTAGTCAATGAAGCCCAGAAAAAAGTTGAAGGATTTAACTTTGACAGCCGCAAACACCTGCTGGAATACGATGATATTTTAAATAAACAGCGAACCACTATTTACAGAAAAAGGCAGGAACTTTTGGAAAAGAAATCACTGCCCCAGATTTTAGGGATGCTGGATATTCTATGGATGAACCACTTGGAAAATATGGAAGCATTAAGAGAATCGGTGGGAATGAGAGCTTACGGTCAGCACGACCCCTTGGTAGAATACCGTCGGGAAAGTCATATTATGTTTAAAGATATGATGAATGGTTTTGACAAGTGGCTTGAAGAAAATAAAGAAAAAATTGAAGAAGCACAGAAAAATATGGCTGCGACGCAAAATAATACACAAACTTCGAAACCGCAGCCTTCGCCGGAAGTTTTAAAGAAGATTGGTCGCAATGACCCCTGCTGGTGCGGCTCAAAAGATTCTAAAACCGGTAAACCAATTAAATATAAAAGGTGTCATGGGGTGTAAAATAAATTTATTTAACTGGACGCAGTTGAATTGATTGGGCGGTAATGCTGCCGTCTGAATTTGCTTTACCATATGCTGAAATCGGCAAGCTGGGGATTTGAAATGTTGTGGCGGCTCAATAAGAGTGAAGTTATTTGTTCCTGTAAGGCAGTCATTGAATCTTTTAAGACGTCTGCCACCTCATCTGTTTTAACTTTGCCTTGCTCTGTTAATTTTTCGAGTATTTTCTGTTTTCTGTCCTCTTTTACTTTCTGCATATGGCGGTTAAAATCAGCCAGTCCCAAAGCGACATTTTCCTGTTCTTCTTTTTCTTTTTCTGTTCTTTTTAACTCAATCTCCCACTCTTTTTTTCATTACCAGCCAAATTACTCCCGCTCCTAAAACAATTCCCAAGAAAAAAATAAATATATTCATAAAATGATTTTATTCCAACATTCTCAAAAATGTTGAAATGTTTTGTTTGCTGGCCTAATTTTTTGTTGGCCAATTTCCAAAATCTCCTTCGGGTCGCGGGGGTTGATAGATTTATTTTAACATAAACAAACCAAAAATGCCCAGCTACGCTGGGCATTTTTGTGGAAGGTGTGTCTTTTGGGCGCTATCACAATTAAGCAATTTCTACAAAATAAGAGTTAATCAAGTTCTCAAATCGGTCAAGCTCTACCTACTTGAACACGTTTTCTAAGTACCTTTTTTAATAAAACCTTGTATTATTTTCCGTAAGTACGCGTGTTCTTATGGCAAGTCGCGCACATGGCGATAAGATTTCCAAGATTATCGGGGCCATCCGCACTACGATGGTGAGCTTCCCAATACCCATAAGAAAGAGAGTGTGGGCACCTACTACCAGATCTGTGATGCGAACATGCCAACATAGTACATTCACATCTCCCGCCAGCCCTCTCATATAGTCTCCTTTTAACATCTTGAGAAATAGACATGCTGTTTTTTATTATTTTTAATTAATTCTTCTACCTTTTTGCCTGTGGATAACTCCACTTGTTTACTACCGACTAATTGTTATACTTAAAGTGTACCCGAAAAAAACCCGAAAGTCAATAGCAATTATCAATATGCTCACAAAAAGGCAAAAACAAATATTAGATTTTATAAAAGATTACCTCAAAAGAAACGGTTATTCCCCCTCTTTAAAAGAGGTAGCTAGGCATTTTCATTTAAAGTCTGTCGGAACGGTTCATGAACATTTCAAAAATTTAGAAAAAGGAGGATATCTCAATAAAGAAGAAAATAAGCCGCGAAGCGTTAATCCCCGAAAAAATCAAGAAACCATTGAAGTTCCTTTAGCTGGAGTTATAGCCGCTGGCCAACCAATAGAAGCCATAGAATCGTATAATGAAACAATAACTGTCCCAAAAAACGAAGTAGGAAAATTTGGGAAATTTTATGCTCTCCAAGTTGCGGGAAATAGTATGGTAGACGATGGAATTTATGATGGAGACATTGTTATTGTCCGACAACAGAGTGTTGCTGAAAACGGCCAAACAGTTGTAGCAATAATTAATGATAATGAGGCAACGCTTAAAAGAATTTATAGAGAGAAAAATAGATTTAGATTACAGCCGGCAAATCCGTCTTTATTCCCCATTTATACAAAAGAAGTTGAAGTAAGAGGCGTTGTGGTAAAAATAATCAGGAATTTAGAAAAGAAAATAGATAAAGATGATATATCTGATAAAAAATTACAAAGACGAATTGATTACTCTTGGGATTTTAACGGCGCGAAAACAAAACCCTGTATTCATGGTTTTCATACCTACCCGGCAATGTTTATTCCCCAAGTAGCACGAAGACTGCTTTTAACTTACAGCAAAAAAGGAGACACAATTTGTGATATTTTTTGTGGTTCCGGCACTGCTTTAATTGAAAGCAGGTTATTGAGTAGAAATTCTTACGGAATTGATTTGAATCCATTAGCCGTATTTTTGGCAAAAGTTAAAACGACCCCGATAAATCCGCAATTGCTTTCAAGGGAATATTTAAAACTTGTAAACAGAATTGGTAAAATAAAAAATGCCCAACTTAAAAAACCAAAATTCAAAAACCTAGAATTTTGGTTTAAGGATAAAGTCATTATTGAACTTTCTAAAATCAAAAAAGCGATAAAAGAAATTAAAAATAAAGAAATTCAAAATTTCTTTCTAATTGCTTTTAGCGAGGTTGTCCGAAAATCTTCAAATGCGAAAAATGGAGAGTTTAAATTGGTAAGAATAAAAAAAGAAAAATTAGAAAATTATAATCCAGACGTATTAGCAATGTTCAAACAAAAATCTGAATCAAATATAAAAAGAATGGAGGAGTTTTATAAAGATGTCGATAAAAACACTTGGGTTAAAATTATACTTGGGGATTCTTCAAAAAATAACGATATTAAAGAAAATTCGATAGATTGTGTTATCACTTCCCCGCCCTACGGGGACAGCAGGACGACAGTTGCTTATGGTCAATTTTCTAGACTTTCCGCGCAGTGGATAGATATTTTTGATAATCCTAATGACGCTTCCGGCATTGATAATGAATTACTTGGCGGCAGGGCATCTAAAACATTGGTTCATTCTTTGCCTTCTAGATATCTAAAGAACGCTTTGGATAAAATCGCCAAAAGAGATGAGACTCGCGCAAAAGATGTTTTAAGTTTTTATTCTGGATTAAATGATTGTTTAAAACAAGCATATAAAATACTTAGACCGAAAAAATATTTCTGTCTCGTTATTGGCAACCGCCTTGTAAAACAAGTTCGTATCCCCACAGATTTCATAATCGCCGAACTAGGAGAAAAAATCGGCTTTACCTGCGAAGATATTTTTGTTCGTAATATCCCAACCAAAAGAATGCCTATTAAAAATTCTCCGACTAATAAGGCCGGTGTATTAGAGGAAACAATGACAAAAGAAAGTATTATAGTTTTAAGAAAGAATTAAATCAGTTTTCTGTAAATTTTAAAGACGTTGGGCAAACTGGTTTTCTTTAGTCGAAAAGCGGAGCCGTGATCGTGAGGTCGGCCATCTGGATATCTGCCGATCCTTATATCATAAAACAAGTTTTTTAAAAAAGCGTTGAAACTTCCATTTTTCAAAATATAGGCCTCTTGGTAATGAAATTTTTCTTTACCATTGGAATCCTTTTTTGACGTTGCTAAAACCAAAATTATTCCCTTACCGAATTTCTTATTGAATAGCTTTTCAAGTTCTGTTTTATTATAAGAAAAAACATATTCATTATTTTTGAGAATTGATAATTTCTGACCAGTATTTTTCAATTTAAATCCTTGTTTATTTTTAGCAGTTGAAGTAATTGTTTGATGAATAACTCTTAAACCGTCTTTTTCTCTTGGATATCCAAATTTTTTAAGTAATTTAGAATTTAACAAGTCATCTGGTTTCTTTGTAAATAAGGTTATTAAAGAGGCAGTTTCTAATCTTTGAGATTTAAGTTCTAATTTACCTAAGTCGGGCAAAGAAATGTTGTTTTCTTTGAGCCCCAAAAATTGTTCAAGCGTATGACCTATGCCTGTATTATGGAAACGTAAACTAGAAATAAAACCTCGAAAGTGAAGTGGTCGTTGTGGCGGAGGAAAAGCACCATGCGGTATTTGGGAGACAACTTCTCCATTGCTTTTGCGAGTATATCTCCTATCTCTTTTCGTTCCAAGAGTTCATGGGGAAGCGGCGAGGGGTCAACAAGTTTTTCCGAAAGCACGTTTTCGCCATCTGCATTTTCTCCGCCAAAGGCCGATCCGCCTCTGGCGGAAAATTCGGAAAACGGTATGGTCCTTTTCTTTTTAAGAAAGTTGATGGCCGCGTTTTTAGCGATACTGAAAATCCAAGTTTTGAAAGTATATCATAGAGGTTTAACTCCATCAAATAGGATGCGAGAATTTCTCTTGTTTTTTAAATAAATTTTTGATACAATTAAGATACCCAGAAGCGGGTATTTTGTTTTCTATGCCCAGTAACATTACTTCGATTACCTTGTTTTTTAGCAAAAACAAGGCAGAAAATGGACTGGGTAAAATTAGCAAGATTATTAAACAGAACTTCATCTACCCAGTAACTCAACTAGTTGAGTTACTGGGTTAAGTCGAAGTAATGTTACTGGGTATGCCTAAAAAACCTAAAAAAACAGCTGAAAAAGTCAGTGAAAAAATCCCCAAAAACAACAATGTTTCTTATGAAGCCAAGGACATTTATGTTTTGGAAGGTTTAGAACCGGTCAGAAAGCGGCCGGCAATGTATATCGGTTCCACCGGACCTGACGGTTTGCACCACTTAGTTTGGGAGTGTGTTGATAACTCATTGACTTATGACACGCCTGTTTTGATTGAAAAAGACGGAAAAGTGATGCTAAAAAAGATTGGTGAAGTTGTTGATTCTGCAATTGAAACCAACCAGAAGAAAGATTTACTTTCAAATAACCAAATGGAAATTTTGCGTTCTGGTTTTAACATAAAAACCCTGAGCTTTGACCCCTCAAATCTTAAATTATCATGGAAGCCAGCTTCGAGTTTGATTCGTCATAAAGTTAATAGCGAAATTTATGAAATTACTTTACAAAATAACAGAAAAATTGGAATTACCCCTTATCATTCGCTTTTTACTGTCAAAAACGGAGAGGTGGCAGGAATTAGAGGCGATGAATTAAAAGAGGGCAGTTATATTGTGGTGCCCAAAAATTTTCCCGAACCAGAAAATTATCTAAAGGAAATTGACCTACTCAAAGAATTATTGGTTTTACCGACTGCAAAGACAAAATCAATCTTCCTCTACGGCGTAAAATATTTATTGAGTTCAGAGGTCAAGCTCTTGATTAAAAATTATTTTCAAGAAAAAGTAGGTAATCGGTGGTCAAATATTTTTTACGATTTCAAACGTCACGATTATTTGCCTTTTAATGTCTGGCGGACTTTCCCGGCAACCATTAGAGATCATTTTTCTTGTTTTTTAGGAACAAGATTTAATGAAAGGGTAAGGATAAAATCAAAAATTCCGATTAATCGTCATCTTATAGAACTTTTGGGTATTTACGCGGCAGAAGGAACGAATCTTTCCGGTAGGACAAATCGGATTGTTTGGAGTTTTGGCAGTCACGAAAAAGAATTGATTCATTACACGGCTGCTCTCGTTGAAAAAGTTTTTGGGATACAAATAGAACCGCATTATGCCCATGAGACCAGCCAAACTATCCAAATTGATTCCTTATTGATTAGCCTTATTTTAAAAGAGATATTTAAACCGGGGAATAATAGTCGTCAGAAAGTGGTTCCGTCTTTGATTTTTAACATCAATCCTTGGCTTCGAGAAAGATACCTTATTGCTTATTTAGCTGGCGACGGTTATCCATCTCAGGTATTTACCCAGTACCTTCTAAATAATTCTTCTCCAGACAGCGGTGAACGGTCTAAATTTACAGCGGTTTCAGCAAGTAAAGAATTCATTGAAGGATTAAGCCATCTTTTGTTTTCTTTGGGTAAGACATTTTCCATTGGGGAAATAAGACAAAAAAGAAACAGTGAAATTGCGATGAATTATCGCGGCCGAATCACCAAATATCCTTTTAACCGACAGACTCATTCGTGGCGCATTGATTTCTATTGGCATGCTAATTCTTCATACATCGGGTATCTACCAGCGGCCGAGATTATTTCCTCAATCTCATGGCAGAGACCTTATTCATTTAGCCTAAACACTCATGGCGGAGTCTCTGCTGGTAAAGTAGTCGCCCTTTTAGAAACTAAACGTATTACTTTACATTCTAATGCCCAAAGATTTATTGAATCTGATCTTGGTGTATTGAAAGTAGTTAAAATCAGAAAGATTAATTATCGCCATCCTTGGGTTTATGACTTTTCGGTTCCTGATGCTGAAAATTTCGTCGGCGGTTCAGCGCCAATTATGGTTCATAACAGTATTGACGAGGCAATGGCTGGCTATGCCAAAAACATCAAAGTAGAACTTTTGAAAGAAAATCAGGTGGCAGTGACTGATGATGGTCGGGGTATCCCGGTTGATATGCATCCCCAGACAAAAAAATCCGCCTTGGAAACAGTAATGTGCACTCTCCACGCCGGCGGTAAATTCGGCGGCGAGTCATATAAAGTAGCTGGCGGACTTCATGGCGTGGGCGTCTCGGTGGTTAATGCTTTGTCGAAATGGATGAGAGTAGAAGTCTGTCGCGATAATAATCTTTATTCTCAGGAATACGAGAAAGGCAAGCCGAAATACAAAGTAAGAAAAGAAGGGAAGTGTTCACCCGCCCAAATTTCGCAAGGCGAAACTTGGGCGGGCAGGGCAACTGGCACCAAAGTTATTTTCGGCCCGAACCCGGAAATTTTTTCCAAAGTAGAGTTTGACCGAAAAAGAATTATAGACCATCTTCGGCAACAAGCTTTTCTTACCAAAGGTACTAAAATTGAATTTATTGATGAGCGGGAAGCCGCACCATTATATTATGCTTTTTGTTTTGAAGGTGGACTGCTATCTTTTATTAACTATCTCAATCGCTCCAATCAATCGGTTCAAAAGGAAATTTTTTACGTTAATAAGTCTTATGAAAACATTGAGGTGGAGGTGGCTTTTGTTTACAACCAAGAAATTGAAACTCAAGAGTTAAGTTTTGCCAATAATATTTATACCCCGGACGGCGGAATGCACTTGACCGGTTTTCGTTCGGCCTTAACCCGAACTTTAAATGATTATGGTCGGACCAACGGCTATCTTAAAGATTCCGAAGATAATTTGATTGGCGATGACATCAGGGAGGGCTTGGTGGCAATTGTCTCCGTTAAATTAAGAGAGCCCCAATTTGAAGGTCAGACCAAAGCCCGCTTGGGTAATCCGCCGGCCCGAACCGCAGTGGAAACAGTAGTTAATGAATCCTTAAAGGAATTTCTGGAAAAAAATTCCAATGACAGTCGGGCAATCATTGAAAAATGCCTGCTGACGGCTAAAGCCCGCAAAGCGGCCAAGGCAGCCAAAGAAACGGTTTTAAGAAAAGGCATTTTGGAAGGAATGACTTTGCCGGGAAAATTAGCTGACTGTTCCAGCCGCGACCCGGAAGAATCCGAATTGTTTATTGTGGAAGGCGATTCTGCCGGCGGCAGCGCCAAGTCGGCGCGGGACAGACGTTTTCAGGCTATCTTACCTTTGCGGGGAAAAATTTTGAACGTGGAAAAAGCCCGGGTTGACAAAATGCTTTTAAATAAAGAAATTCGCGCTTTGGTGATGGCCATTGGCACTGCCATTGGCGATGAATTCGACCTTTCAAAATTGCGTTATCACCGAGTCATCATCGCCACCGATGCTGACGTGGATGGCGCGCATATCCGCACCCTCCTTCTGACACTCTTTTATCGGTATTTTAACGAGGTGATTAAAAACGGTCATCTTTATATTGCCCAGCCGCCTTTATATCGGCTTCAGACTGGAAAAGAAATAAAATATGCGTATAATGATGCAGAAAAGGAGAAAATTATGAAAGAATTGGCAAAGGGCGAAAAACGGCAGACTAGTATCAATATCCAGCGCTACAAAGGGCTTGGAGAGATGAATCCGGAGCAGCTTTGGGAGACAACAATGGACGACCAAAACAGGATTTTAAAATCGGTGACGATTGAAGATGCTCAGGAAGCCGAAAGATTGTTTGATATTTTAATGGGGGAGCAGGTTGAACCCCGAAAACATTTTATTCAAAGTCAGGCGACAATGGTTAAAAATTTGGACATATAACGATAACAATGTTTAACAAACCCAAATCTTACATCCAAGAATCCTATCGGGAAATTCATAGGGTTAATTGGCCTACCCGCAAGGAGACCGTACGTTTAACCTTAATTGTTATTGGCATGTCCATAGGAGTGGCGATTTTTTTGGGTATTTTGGATTTCGTATTTACTTATTTATTGGAAAAGTTTCTTGTATAATTCAGAATTTAAAAGTCAAATGGAACAAACAAAAGAGAAAAAATCATCCGCCGCATCCGCCCCAAAAGATATTAAAAAAAGGGGGGAAAGACACTGGTACGCAGTCCATACTTACTCGGGCTACGAAGATGCGGTAGGCCGCTATTTACGTCAAAGAGTTAATTCTTTGGAGATGAACGATAAAATTTTTAATATTGTTGTCCCCAAGGAAACGAAAATTAAAATAAAAAACGGCAAACGTAAGGTGGTGGAAGAAAAAATTTATCCCGGCTATGTGTTGGTTGATATGACGATGAGCGAGGATTCTTGGTACGTGGTTAGAAATACCCCGAGAGTCACCGGTTTTGTCGGCGCCGACTCAACAGAGCCGACTCCGCTTTCCAAAGAAGAAGTCGAGGCCCTATTGGATCGGATGAAAGGAGAAGAGCCCAAATTTAAAATTGAATTTCGGACCGGTGAAACCGTGAGAATTATTGACGGGCCATTCAAGGATTATGAGGGAAAAGTGGCTGAAATAGACGAAGAGCACGGTAAAATGAAAGTGATGGTTCCGATTTTCGGTCGGGAAACAAGAGTGGAGTTGGATTCTTTACAAGTACAAAAAATTTAGGGCTTTGTCTAAATTTTGGAGGCAATAACCGAACAAAATTTAGAAACAAAACCTTTACCCCGGCCTCTATGCTTATTAAATAAGGAATAATTCTATTTACTGATATTAAACTTAGTAATAAATATTTTATCGTAATTTTATGGGCTTAAAGGGCGGGGTGCTCCATGTTGTAGATAAATTTTCATCGCTACGCTGGAGCTTCGCTCGAAAATTTAAACAACATGGGCAAGCTAATTAAAACAATCGTAAAATTACAAATTTCTGCCGGAGCAGCCAATCCGGCGCCGCCGGTTGGGCCGGCTTTGGGTCAGCACGGCGTTAATATCGCCCAGTTTTGTCAGGAGTTTAATGAAGCCACCGGGAAAATGACCGGAGACATTATTCCGGTTGAAATTACGATTTACGAAGACCGAAGTTTTGATTTTAAATTAAAAACTCCGCCTGCCTCGGATTTATTAAAAAAGGCGGCTGGCATTAAAAAGGGTTCTGGCGATCCGCTGAAAAATAAAGTCGGCAGAGTGACCAAAGCTCAGATTAAAGAAATCGCCGAAAAGAAGATGGCGGATTTAAACGCCAACGATATTGAAGCGGCGATAAAAATAATTGAGGGGACAGCCCGCTCAATGGGAATTATTATAGAAGAATAAAATTTTTTATTTTGTCTTATGCCGCAAAGATTATCTAAAGACGAATATTATCTAAAAATTGCCAAACAAGTTGGCTTAAGGTCAACCTGTTTTCGCAACAGGGGAGGAGCAATTATAGTTAGAGATGACCAAGTTATCGCTACGGGCTATATTGGCGCTCCACGAAAAACCAAAGATTGCTTTGAAAGGAACGAATGTTTAAGAGATAAATTGGGCATTCCCCATGGCAAACAATATGAAATGTGCCGGTCGGTTCATGCCGAAATGAATGCCATAATCAATGCGGCCAGAGCCGGAGTTTCTCTTTTTGGAGCAGATATTTATATTTCTTGTGAAAATCCAAAGGATAATACGCCAAGGGATAGTTTCCCTTGTTTTATCTGTAAAAAAATAATTATTAACTGCGGAATTAAAAGAATTGTTTGTACCGACAATAAAAATGACATAGTCATATTTAACGTGGAAGACTGGATTAAGGAGTGGCAGGAAAAAGACATACTTGACGATGAACATCAATTCGGTACTGATTTAAATATTAAAGAAGGGTATAACTAATAAAATTTCAAATGAAAAAAATAATTGGCGTAGTTGGTGAAACCGGCTCGGGAAAAGATACTTTTTGTGACTATCTAAAGAAAATTAAGAGAAATGTTTTTGTCTTTCGTTTTTCTCAGCCATTAACAGAAGCGCTGAGCATTTTTTTTGATGAAGTTAAAAAGGAAGACCAGCAATGGCTGGCACCGGCTTTAAGGGAGAGATTTGGCAACAATATTTTGGGTGAAGCAATAAAAAAGAAAATTAAAAATATTAAAAGAGGAATAATCATTTTAAACGGGATTAGAGCTTTTGAGGAGGCAAAAATGATTAAAAATTTAGGAGGCAAAATAGTTTATATTACCGCCGACTCCAAAACGAGATGGCAAAGAATACAAAACAGAGGAGAGAAAAAAGACGATAAGGTTTCTTATCAAAAATTTTTAAAAATGGAAAAAGCGGCGAGTGAAATTCTAATTTCCGAAATGGGCAGAAAAGCAGATTTTAGAATAGAAAACAACGGTTCAAAAGAAGATTTATACAGAAGCATTAAGACGGTTTTAAACAAAATCTAATCAGTAAAAACGGGGGGTGGCAAAAGCCGCCCTTTTTTGTTAGAATAGAAACGATGCAAAAAAATCCTTATCCCGGAAAATTTATCGTGTTTGAGGGTTTGGATGGCTCCGGCCAAAGTACGCAGGCCGCGCTTCTGGCCAATTATTTTATCAAGCAGGGCGAGAAAGTATTATTAACCAAAGAGCCGACGAAAACTACAGTCGCCGGTAAAAAAATCAGTCAAGTACTGAATGAGAAAATTAAAATTTCTCCTTTGGCTTTGCAGAAATTATTTGTTAAAGACCGAGCCGAACATTTGAAAAAAGAAATTATCCCGGCCCTCAAACAGGGCAAAATAGTGATTTCTGACCGTTATTTTTTTTCCACCCTGGCTTTTGGTGGACTTGACGTACCAATGAACGAATTAATCAGACTTAACGATAAATTTATCTATCCTGATATAATTTTCTTTTTGAGAGTTAGGCCCGAAGAATGCCTGCGGCGGATTGTCAGTAGGGGAGAGGGAATAAAATTTTTTGAGAAATTAAACAAGTTGAAGAAGATTCTGAAAAATTATCAAAAAGCGATCAAAATATTTACCTCCGTAGTGACCGTTAACGGCGAAAAGAGCATTGAGGCAATCAGTAAAAAAATAATTTCGCTTTAAAAAAAATATAAACTATGGCAAAGATATTTATTTTTGACGAGTTTAATCCGGAAGATATGGCCATGCTTCAGGCGCTATATTCCCGGAGTCCAAAAAGCGTTGTAGAACACGTTAAAAAGGTAAAACAGACCGGTTCGGGAAAATTTATGGAGCAGTTTTATATCGGCTATAATCATAAAAGCATTGCCGATTGCGGAAGCACTACTCTTTTTAACGAAAAACTAAGTATTTTGGCCGATAAGGCGATTCAAGATTGGCCGCTTTATTCAGGCCAGGAGACCAGCACTCGCTATATCAATATGGCAAAGCAGCCCCTAATTGATCCGATCGCCAATTCTGTTTCTAAGAAAATTCACGAGCGCTGGATGGAATTTTATATCGGAAGCCAACGGAAAATGGAAGAGCATTTAAAAGGGAAATATCCGATAAAGTCCGGAGAAGCGGGGGCGGTTTATGAAAAGGCAGTACACACAAGAGTCTTTGATAGTTTACGCGGATTTCTACCGGCCGGCATAACAACTCAACTAAGCTGGCACACGAATCTGCGTCAGGCCAGCGATAAGCTTTGTTGGCTAAGGCATAATCCGGTTGAGGAAATCCGTGACGTGGCCGAGATAATGCTGAAAAAACTCCGGAAAAAATATCCGCACAGTTTTAGTCATAAATTATACAAAGAAAGAGAGGATTATTTTGGATATGTGGCAAAGCGTTATAATTTTTACTACAACGATGAATCTCCGGAATTTTCATACAGAACAAAGATAAAGAGGCGGGAGTTGAAAAAATACGGAGATATTCTGCGTCTTCGGCCTGAAAAAACCGACTTACCCCATTTTTTAACGGAATTGGGAAATATAACGTTTGATTTTCTTTTGGATTTTGGTTCATTTCGAGATATTCAGAGGCACCGTAATGGAGTGTGTAGGATGCCTTTACTGACGACAAATCTTGGATTCAATTCTTGGTATCTTGAACAGCTTCCTATGGATTTAAGGCAAAAGGCCGATTCTTTAATTAAAGAACAGACGGCGGCGATAAAAAAGCTGAAAGAGAAACCAGAAGTTCTTCAGTATTATATTGCAATGGGATTCAATGTCTCGTGCAGAGTTTCTTATGGGCTTCCGGCAACAGTATACGTGGTTGAACTTCGCAGTAGCCGAACGGTGCATCCGACCTTGCGCAGGGTTGCGCATAAAATGCACAATGCTTTGAAAAAAATGCTTCCGCAAGTCAAACTGTACTGCGACCTGAATCCTGACGATTGGGATATAAGGAGGGGTGTCCAGGATATCATTGTAAAAAGATAATTCATAATGAAAATCCAGGTTAAAAAATTAACGCCCGACGCGAAATTGCCGGCTTTTGGACGGGAAGGAGACGCGGGGATGGATTTATATTCGTCGCAAGATATTGTTTTAAAGCCCGGTCAGAGGATTTCCTGCAAGACCGGTATCGCCATTAAAATCCCAGAAGGTTATGTAGGTTTGATTTGGGATAAAGGCGGGCCGTCGCATAAATTTGGCATAAAAACTTTAGGTGGAGTTTATGACAGTAATTATACGGGCGAATATCTGATAGGTTTGGTTAATCTAAGTCAAGAAGATTTTAATATAAAAAAAGACCAAAAAATCGCTCAGTTATTAGTACAAAAAATAGAAAGTCCGCAGATTGAAGAGGTAGACGATATTCCTAAAACAAACCGCGGCGAACAAAGATTTGGTAGCAGCGGGATAATGTGATATTTTTATAAATTAGATGGATTCAAAAATCAACGCTTTAATTAAAAAAGAAATTATCAGGCAGAAAGAAGGTCTAGTTTTAATCCCTTCAGAAAACTACGCTTCACAGGAGGTCCTAAGGGCTATGGGGACTCCTCTAAGCAATAAATATTCCGAAGGTTACCCTAAAAAAAGATATTACGGCGGCAATGAATTTATTGATGAGATTGAAACTATCGCCATTGAGCGAGCAAAAAAATTATTCAAAGCAGAACACGCCAATGTTCAGCCTCATTCGGGCTCCCAGGCCAATGCCGCAGTTTACCTGGCCCTGCTTAATTATGGAGATAAAATTTTGGGGATTGATTTATCGGCCGGGGGGCACTTAACTCACGGTTCAAAAGTTAATTTTTCCGGAAAATTATACAATTTTGCCCATTATGGAGTTAATTCAAAAACAGAGAAAATTGATTTAAAAGAAGTGGAAAAAATCGCCTTAAAATTCAGGCCAAAATTAATCATCGTTAGCACGACCACTTATTCAAGAACCCTTGATTTTAAAAAATTCCGCCAAATTGCCGATAAAGTTAAAGCCTATTTAATGGCAGACATTGCTCATATTGCGGGTTTGGTGGTGACGGGTCTTCATCCTCATCCTTTTCCCTGGTGCGATGTGGTAACCACTACCACCCATAAAACCTTGAGGGGCCCTCGGGGCGGTTTAATTTTATCAAAAATAAAAGATAGATTGGATAAGGAGGGAAAGTATAATTTAGCCGAGAAAATTGACAGAGCGGTTTTCCCCGGAACACAAGGAGGACCTTTAGACCACGTGATTGCCGCCAAAGCTATTTGCTTTTCAGAGGCGATGAAACCATTTTTTAGAAAATATCAAAAGCAGATTCTCGTCAATGCCAAAGCCATGGCCAATGAGTTTTCAAAGCAGAAAATCAGGGTGGTCAGCGGAGGAACGGATAATCATTTAATGGTCATAGATATTTCTCCTTTCGGCGTTGGATCCAAGAAAATTCAGGATGAATTAGATAAAGTCGGCATTTACGTTAATCGTAACACCATACCCTTTGATAAAAGGCCGCCGTATAATCCTTCCGGCGTCAGATTGGGTTCGCCGGCCATAACTACTCGAGGGTTTAAAGAAGAAGAATGCCGTCAGGTTGTAAGATTAATCGCGAAACTTATTACAAACATTAACAACCCGATAATTAAAAATCAGATTAAAA
>Ga0210033_1000919_pt1 | contig 27929 bp, 30 predicted proteins | sample CryGeymeta201501_FD_185465 | JGI IMG/M metagenome (GOLD analysis project Ga0210033, IMG submission 185465) | Groundwater microbial communities from Crystal Geyser aquifers in Utah, USA - Crystal Geyser metaG 2015-01 (SPAdes) (version 2) | ecosystem: Environmental > Aquatic > Deep subsurface >... | reverse complement strand
TCGAAGCCGCCGTCGTCGCCCGCCCCGCCGGGCCCTCGAGACCAACAACCAGAGAGCCTTCCTATCGCAGCAACCTATCCCCTCATGGACAGGTCATTCCATATCAGAGGCCCACGCTCGTCGGGGGCCGCGTACCGCGCGACGGGTCGACGGGTCGACGTCCACGTCACGAATGGCATCCGGGCCGGGTCGAGCCTCGGCCCGTACGGCGAGATGCGCGGTCCAGAGTGCGGTTGGGCCGGGTCGTGGGATCAGGGGAGGTAGAAGATGGGGCTGGTCCAGGCGCGTTCTTGGATGGTGTCGGGGATCGAGCCGTCGCAGCATGAGGCGAGGGCGCTGCCGGGCGTGGCAGTGGCGCAGTCCACGGCGGCTGCGTTGCAGGCGCGGCGGCTCCAGCGACAGACGGGATCTTCGAGCACGCGCACGTAGTAGAAGGCGGGCTCGCTGGGGTCGAAGTCGGGGTCCACCCAGCGGCCACAGAGGACGTCCGCGCCCGCGTAGGTCGGCTCGCAGGTCGCCAGGTCCACGGTCGCGCCGTCGGCTGCGTCGCCCGCGACCTCGTAGATCTGCTCGTGGGTCTGCCCGCCCGCGAACCAACCCTTGATCACCTGCACGTGCTGCAGCGGCGCGCCGAGGGCGTCGCGCTGTGCGGAGACGACGATCACCGGCGCCTTGCCGGCGGGCGCCACGGCGAGCTGTCCACCCATGGGCACGCCTCCGTCGTAGCCGACCTGCGCCAGATCGGTGCGGGTGCAGATGTCGTCCGGATAATCGTAGCCGCCGAAGACGCGGACCACGGGGCGCGTGCCGCTGGTGGCGTAGGTCTCGCGTCGACGCAGCGCGTCGAAGAGGGAGTCGCGCGAATTCTCCTCGGCCCAGATCACGGCGAGTCCGCCGGGTGAGCTGGTGCGCTGACTGACGGCGACGCTGCCCGGCGGCTCGAGCTGCTCGACGGCGTCGTCGTCCGTGTTGCCGACGTGGCCATGCCAGTCGTCCTCACGCACCGCACCCGGGGTGCCGTTGTGCGTGTCCGTGCTGCCCACGAAGCCGAGCATGAAGGGGTCGGCGCCGACGCGCGCGTACTCGGAGAGGCCTTCACGCAGGGCGCCGCGGGCGAAGTCATGGGGAGCGACGCAGCCGGGTCCGATGAAGCTCGAGCCCGAGCTCGTGGGATCGCAGACCGGCGTGCAGTCGCTCGGATCTGTGGCCGCGCCCGTGCACAGGTTCTCGTGCACCTCCTCGAACTCGCACAGCTCGTCCTCGCTCGCGAGCGGATCCGGGATGCCCGTGATGCACTCGGACGAGCCCTTGTGCTGGTAGATCTCCATCAGCGGCTCGAGGCGCGCGCGGCGCTCGGCTTCGGCACGCGTGTAGGGGACCTCTTCCTCGGTCATGGGCACGAACATCTGTCCGACGGAAATGTTGGAGTTGTGCGGAATGGCCAGCAGATCGCAGGCCGTGCCGGTGTCGAGGCAGTCGCGCTCGAGGGCGTTCCACATCGTATCCGCCGTGTTCGCCGACACGAAGCTCGTGGGCGTGCGCGAGACCGTGCGGTTCTTGAACAGGATGCAGCGATGGATGTTGCGTCCGCCGCCACCCGCGGAGCCCGTCCATTCGTAGCCGACGAAGGAGGTGAAGCTGCAGGCGTCCGTGCGATCGTAGGCGGCCTCGGCGGCGTCCATGGTCTCGCCCCAGACGGTCTCGAGCTGCTGCGCGCACAGCTCCGGGTTGGCACGACACATGCGCGTCTTGTGCGGCCTGGCGAAGCCGATGGCCGAGATGAAGTCGCCGAAGTCGGCCACGTGGGCGTCGCCGCCGCGGTAGCTCAGGCAGGTCGAGGAGTCGTAGCCTTCGCTGGTCGGGTCGGTGCAGATCGTGGTCTCTTCGAGCAGCTCCGAGTGGTCGGTCACGGCCGCGAAGTCGAGGGGGCGTCGAAGCTGCACCGTGCGTGTGGCGTTTCCGTCGGCGTCGTACGGGGGAAGATCCACGGCCTCGCCCCTGGCGAAGCGGTATGCGTCGGCGGGACGGTTGCGCACGTCGTAGGCGGCGGCGTCGAAGGAGAAGGCCGTGTGCACGTGCAGATCGCCGAAGAAGGGTCGGCGCAGGGGATCGCGATCGCTGCACGCCACGCGCTCGTCGGGCAGGCCGGTGATCACGGGGTTGGCGTCCACCGTGGCGTCGGTCGCCGCGTCGGTCGCCGCGTCGGCTGCCGCGTCCGCCGCGTCGATGCCTGCGTCCGCGGGCGCCGAGTCGTCGCCACAGCCGAACCCGACCAAGCCCAGCATGACCAAGGTGAGGAGCGTGCGCATGGGTCCACGATGCCCGTAGGCGTGGGCGTCGGCAAGCCTCGCGCCGAGTTGGCACACACACCGTGGGGAGGCGCGGACTCCATTGGTCAGCCAGCCTCGCGTCGCGTACACCTCCGAGGAATTGCCGCGACACCCGAGATGAAGGCTCCCGACCCCCACAGCGCTGACCCTGCGTCGCGACACCAGGCCTCGCGCCGGGGCGCGTCCCTCGCGGCGCTCGTCGTCGGTGTCGCCGCGCCCGTGGCTTACATGGTGCAACGCGCCTTCGAGATCTCCATCGCCCACGGCGCCACACCGAACCCGGCGTTGATCCTGCGCTCGGCCCACGCATCGTTCTATTGGCGCGCGATGATCGCTTCTTGGTGGGCGGGTCTGTTGGCCATCGCGGCCTGGCATTGGCTGCGCGCTCAGGACACGGAGACGCTCGGCCTCGTGCTCGGACGCGTGGCGCTCGTCCTGGCCGTCCTGCTGCCGGCGCTGGCGCTGTGGCTGCCATGAACACGCTGCGCGTGCTCGAGCGTATCCATGGCCATCTGGGCGTGCTGGGCGCGGCGGCTCTGCTGCACCCGACGATTCTGCTGTGGAAGGGTCAGCCTCTGAGCCGTCGATTGCGCATCGCCGTGGGCCTCGGGCTCTTGCTGATCACGGCCGCCCTCGCGCTGGGGCTCTTCTTCTATGGCGACTATCGCGCGCTGGTGAAGCGTGAGCTCTTCACCGAGAATCCCATGGTGGGTTTGCTCTTCGAGACCAAGGAACACCTGAGCTACGCGGCCTTCACGCTGGCCTGGGGTGCGACGCTTGCGGCCTTCTTGGCGCCGCCCGACGCGCCTGGCCTGAGGCGTGCCGCGGCGCGCGTGTTCGCCGCCGCCTTCGTTTGTGCCGTGGTCGTGGTCGTGCTCGGGGTCTGGGTCGCGTCCACGCGGAGCTTCGGAGCGTCATGAGCGAAGCGAGCGAGATCGGGGCCGCCGTGCCCGCGGAGGACGACGACCTCGAGTCGCACATCCTCGCCGTGCACCTCGGACACGCAGCGAACTGCTCGAGCGTGGGCAGCGTCGTGGATTTTCTTTTCGTCTCGGCCGTGGCCGGCGCCGCGCTCCTGGCCGCCGTGGTCGCCGCGCTGGGCAAGGAGCAGGCGGAGGTGGAGAAGGTCGCGGCGAAGGAGACGCCCGAGGGCGACGACGCGGGCTGACGTAGCCCGACCTCGGTGATTTCGTCGACGAAGCAACTGCCGTCGGTGCAGGACGAGTCCTGCACCCCACGTTCGAGCGTTGCTGATTCGGAGCTGCGGCGGCGATGGCGCGGGAATGCGTGTGCGCTCGAGCGAGTATCACGCAGGGAGACGAGCCCATGACACACGAGCGGCCCACGCATGAGCGAATTGTTCGGGAGATCCGTTGGCTGATGTTCGTCTGCGTGCCGCTCTTCTCGGCCGCCGCGGGCGCGATCCTGGTGCTGCAGGCCGATCCCGAGCAACCGGGGCTCGCGCTGGCCGGGGCGCTCAGCACGGGCTCCTTCTGTCTCTTGCTGGTGCTGCTGCGCCTGGGTCAGCCGAGGAAGAGGCATTTCCTCGGAGTGCTCTTCGTCGCGGCGGTCTTGGGCACGTTGAACGCCCCGGCGGCGGCCATCCTCGCTGGGCCGCACGCCATGCATGTCGACAACTTCGGCGAGCTGGTGGGCCTCTCCCTCTTCGGCGCCATCGTCGTCTCGCCGCTGTCGGCCGCGCTGGGCGCGAGCTTCGGCCTGGCTTGGCTTGCGGCGCTGACTCGCTTCTCCCAGGCGTCCGAGAGGGCCGCGTTGACGGATCCCTCCAGCCTCGCGCTGCGGCTCGGAGCAGGAGCGCTCGGCCTGGCGCTGGTCTCGACCTTGGGCGTCAGCGTCGGCACCTCGATGATTCGTCCGGGAGGGATCCACGGCTACCAAGCCATGGTCGCGGCGGGCACGTTCCCGGGCAGCCAGCTGCTGATCTTCTTGGCCTTCACCTCGTTGATCCTGGGTGGCCTTCTGCTCATGGCCTACGGGCTCCGGGGCAAGTACCGCCTGTTGAGATTCGTGCGCCTAGCCAAGACGGGCAAGCACGACGAGTTCTGCGTGGGCCCCGTCGACCTCGAGCCGACGCCATCGTTGCTGGCGCTGACACGCGACCGCGCGTGTGAGCGGGTCCTCTGTCGACGCTCGGCGGCCAAGGGCGACGGCGCCTACCGCCTGAACCAGGATCACCTCACGCCCTGGGCGCTGATGCCGGAGCGCGAGAGGGGGGAATGCTCCCGCGAGTCCGGCGGTACCATCGTGATGAAGGCAGGCCACGCATGACGCACGAGCGCCCCACGCACGAGCACATCGTCAGGCACATCCGCTGGCTCACGCTCCTCTCTGTGCCGATCTGCTCGGCGGCCGCCGGTGGCATCATCGTGATGCTGGCGGAGCCTCGTCAGCCAGGCTTGTTCGCGGCCGGCGCGGTCAGCACGGCCTTCTTCTCCCTGCTGCTGGTGTTGCCGCGCTTGGGCCAGCCGAAGAAGCGACACTTCCTCGGCGTACTGGTCTTCGCGGCGTTCTTGAGCGTGCTCAACGCCCCCATGGCCGTGCTGCTGGCCGAGCCGAAGGTCATGCACACCAGCGATTTCGTGCAGCTGCTGGGCCTGACGCTCTTCGGCAGCGTGGTGTTCTCGCCCCTCTCCGGCGCGCTCGGTGCGAGCTTCGGCCTGGCCTGGCTCGCGGCTCTGACGCGCTTCTCCCAAGCCACGGAGAAGCCCGCGTTGACGGATCCGTCGAGCCTCGCGCTGCGACTCGGCGCCGGCGCGCTGAGCCTCGCGTTCATCGTCGCCCTGGCCATCGGCGTCATGGTCGACGCGCCCCTGCTCCGGGAGCGAGCGCTGTACAGGGGCGGCGCCGTCCCGGGGAGCGAGATGCTGATGGTCGCCGGTCTCGCCTTCATGGTCGCGGCGGGCCTCGTACTCGGCGCCTACGGCCTGTGGTCGCGACGCGGCCGCGGTCGCCTGATGCGCACCGCACGCGGGAACGTGGGTCGGGAGTTCTGCGTCGCGCCTTCGGGACACGAGCCCGCCGCAATCGAGCTGCTCGCGCTAACACGCGACCGCGCCTGTGAGCGGATCCTGTGCCGACGCCTCGAGGCCAAAGGCGACGGCGCCTACCGCTTGAACCGTGATCACCTCACGCCCTGGGTGCGGCTGACGTAGCAAACGAGGCGCTGGTGCGGGCGCCTCTCGTGACTATGCTCGGCCAGGCATGGCCAAGAAGCGACGAGGCGACCCGACACCGGAGCCCGCCACCATGGCGCCCAACAACCCCTTCGGTGCGCTGGCCGCTCTGCGGGACGAGCTGCCGCCCGGATCCGCGCCGAGCGTGGAGCCCGTGCTCGACGCCGCGCCAAAGCCGCTCGGTAGCGCGAGCCCTGGCGGCAAGGTCGTGCTCCGGCGCGAGACCAAGGGCCGCGGCGGCAAGACCATCACGCGCATCTCGGGCCTGCCGGCGCAGGAGCTAGAAGCGTTGGCGAAGCAGATGAAGAAGGCCCTGGGCTGCGGCGCGAGCGTCGAGGACGAGGACGTCGTCCTGCTCGGCTCCTTGGTCGATCGCGCGGCCGACTGGCTCGAAGCGCGCGGCGCAACCCGCCTCGTGCGTGCCAACTGAGCAACGAACACCCGATCGGACGGATTCTGCACTATGCTTCCTCGATGCGCCCCACTGTCCGCACCGCGTCGCTGATCGCTGCCACCTGCCTCGCGCTCGGCTGCCCCGCGGGCAACCGCCAGCCCATGCGTGACGGCGGCCCCGGCGACACCGGCCCCAGCGACACGGGCACGGCGGACGGGGGCCTGATGGACTCGGCCGTCGCCATGGACGCGACGCCTCCACCCCGTGACGCGGCTCCACACGACGCGCGCCTCGATCCCGACGCGGCCTGCGCCTCGACGGTCGTGGCAGCCACGGTCGAGCGCCTGCCCGTCGACATCATCTGGATGGTCGACAACTCCGTCAGCATGGAGCCGGCGATCACCGAGGTAAACGCAGGGCTGAACCACTTCGCCGACGTGATCGGCATGAGCGGCATCGACTACCGCGTGATCATGCTGTCGCTGCGTGGTCCGGGCCGACTCACGGTGAGCGGGAGCGCGCGCTTCGGCGTGTGCATCCCCCCTCCCCTCGCGGGCGACGCCAGCTGCGGCGACGGCGCACGCTTCTTCCAGGTCGAGACGGACGTCCACAGCACACAGCAGGTCGAGCAGCTCCTGGGCACTCTGGGCCAGACCAGCGGCTATCGGCCGGGCGACGCCCGCGGCTCCGTGCCCTGGTTGCCGCTGCTTCGAACCGACGCCACCAAGACCATCGTCGTAGTGACCGACGACAACTCCCGCATCTGCGACCGGCCGGGTGGATCGGGCTGCAGCGCCAGCGATCCGCCGCTCACCCTGACCTCGCTCGAAGACTTCCCGGGCGGCCCCAACCCCTTCAACTCGACCGATCTGGGTCCTGGGCTGCTGACCGCCACCTACGGCACGATGTTCGAGGGCTACACCTTCGACGCGCTCTACGGCTGGGGCTCGGATACCGACCCCGACGTGAAATGCACCTATCCCGGTGGCGGCAGCCCTCCCTCGCCGGGCCAGACCTACACCTCGCTGGTCACGCGCACGGGCGGCGTGCGCGCGCAGATCTGCCAAGGCTCGGCGGCGTGGGGTCCCTTCTTCGACTCGGTGGCCAGCGCCGTGACGCGCACCTCGCGCATCGACTGCAACGTGGCGATCCCGCCGCCACCCGACGGCATGACCTTCGATCCCGCGCTGGTGAACGTGATCGTGCGTTCGAGCGCGGACTCCACCTATCTGCCGCGACGCACGGACGCCTCGGCCTGTGACGCCGCCGGTGGCTGGTACTACGACAACCCCAGCGCGCCCACGCAGGTGGTGCTCTGCCCGACCTCCTGCGACGCGGCCCAGGCGACCCTCGCCGCACCCGACACCGGCCTCGACGTCCAGCTCGGCTGCGCCAGCCTGCTGATTTGACGGGGGTTTCTCTGCTCGAATCGCGGACCCGCGGTCGTTCGAGCCCGTTTCTGGCAGACACGCGGCGCGCACCCTACACTGCAGGGGTGCGTCCCCTGTCCCTGCTCGCGCTCGCCCTCGTCCTGCTCGTCCCTTTGGGCGCACGGGCCGACATGTATCGCTGCACGGACTCGTCGGGCGGCCTGACCTTCACGAACATCCGGCCCGCCGGCCAGCGCTGCGTGGTGATCGTGCACGAGACGAGGCGGCCCGCCCCGAGCGCCGCCGCGCGACCGCGATCCGCGTCGACGGGTACGGCGAATCCGGACCGCTACGCGCTGTACAACGCCCACATCCGCGAAGCCGCGCGCCTGTATCAGCTGCCCGAAGCCTTCCTGCGCGCCGTGATCAAGGTCGAGAGCGACTTCGTCTCGGACGTGGTCAGCGGCGATGGCGCAATGGGCCTGATGCAGCTGATGCCGCGCACGGCCGCGAGCATGGGCGTGACCGCGCCCTTCGATCCGCGCCAGAACATCCTGGGCGGAGCGCGCTATCTGCGCGTCCTCGCCAACCAATTCAACGGCGATCTGGTGCTCACGGTCGCGGCCTACAACGCGGGCGAAGGCGCGGTCGCGCGCTACCGCGGGGTCCCTCCCTACGACGAGACCCGCCGCTACGTGCGCCGCGTCCTCTCGTTCTACTACGCCTTCCGCCGGACCTGATCCGGGGGGCGGCCTGGGCCCGGCCTTCGGGTATGTGCCTCCACGGACGAAATCGGTGGCATTGGGGTTTTGAGCGGCCGCTCGCGATCGAGTAGGCTCGGGGCATGAGTCTCGTCCGCATCTGCTCACTGGCCATCCTGGCGCTCTCCCTCGGGCTCGTCGCGCCCCACGCTTCGGCGCAACGTGCTTCCGCACGGCAACCTGCCCGACCGGCGGCCCAGCGCGCAGCGACCCCGGCAGCGACCCCCGCGGCGACGCCGCCCGCAGCCGCCGCGGACGCCCACCCCGGCCCAAGCGCCTCGCCCTACGCGCAGGCCGTGCAGCACTGCATCGAGAAGCTCGTCGCTCACGATCTCGACGGCGCCGAAGTGGACGCCCGCGAGGCGCTGCACACGGAGCCCGGCCGACCCGAGGCGCACTACTACCTCGCGGTGGCGTTGCGCACGAAGGGCCAGGGCGACGCGGCGCTGGCGGAGTATCGCGCCGCCGCCCAGATGGGCAGCGCCGTGGGTGAGCCGATGTGGCAGGCGCGCGGCATGCAGGGCGCCGCCGAGGTGCTCGAGAGTCTGCCTGGCCGGCTCGGGGACGCGCGCGAGGCCTGGTCGCAGCTGCTGGCCTTCGCGCAGGCCAACGCGGGCGTCATGCCGGTGGAGCTTCCGCGGGCGCACATCACGGCCATCGACCGCGCCAGCGAGCAGGAGCGCGTCTACATCGACGTGCGCCAGCGCATCGCGGCGCGCGAGGCGGAGCTGGCCGCGGCAGCCGCGAGCATGGCGCCGGCTCACGGCCGCGGGCACTGACCGCGCGAGCAGATGCTCCCGACTCTGGCCGCCGCCACGCTCCTGGGAGCGCTGGCTCCCATGCTCCGATCGCTGATGATGGGCGTGCCCTTCGCGCTGCTCTCGATCGGCATGGCGCTGCGCTCCTTCGCCTCCGCCGCCATGACCGTGCTGGTCTTCGGCGCGCTCGCGCGCGTGACGTTGATCTTCGTGCTGCCGCCGCTGCCGCCGCCCGAGCTCGGGCTGTGGGCCGCGGTCGTGGCCCTTTCGGTGGCGACGCCACTGGTCGTGCTCTCGGCCGCGCGTCGACGTCGACTTCGCGGCGGTCTGCTGCTGGCCTATCGCCTGAAGGACGAGGCCGTTCGCGAGCAATCGCTCGCCGCGCTCTCGCGTCTCGTCGCGCGTTCACGCCCCAAGCGTGGCCGAAGCCCGAGCGATCACGTGCAGCTGCTCTTGGTGCTGGCGGGTCCGCTGACGGCCTTCGGCCTCAGCAATAAACTCGAGGCCTGGCTGAGCGAGACGCCCGCGGACGGACTCGAAGCACGCTGGATCGCGCTGCGCGCCCAGGCGCTGGCCACCTGCCGCGTCGAGGCCGGAGATCCGGAGGGCGCCGCGCGCGCGCTCGATGAAGTGCCGGAGACGGGCGTGGATCCCTTGCTCGGCGCCTGGCTCACGGCGACCCGCGCCTTGCTCTTGGCCGTGGGTGACGCGCCCGAGGACGCGCTCGAGAAGCTCGGACCCGACGAAGAGGATCTGCAGGCAGCGCTCCTGGCCTCACGCTGCATCGTGCGAGCCCACGTGCTCGCGGCGCGCGGTCACGACGACGGAGCCGAGAAGGAGCTGCGACAGGCGCTGACAGCCGCGGGTCGCAGCGCCCTCAGCCGCGCCGCGCGACCCCACGGCCCGGCATCGGCGCTGGCGGCCCGGATCGCGGACGAGCTCGCGCACGAGGAGGACGAGGACGAAGAAGAAGAAGACGACTTCGAAGACGAGGACGAGGACTTCGAGGAGGACGAGGACTTCGAAGACGAGGACGAGGACTTCGAGGACTTCGAGGACGAGGACGGAGCCCAGCCCGAGGACGGCGCCCAGCCCGAGGACGGCGCCCAGCCCGAGGACGAGGACGGCGCCCAGCCCGAGGACGAGGACGAGGACGACAAGGACGAGGACGAGGACGACAAGGACGCCAGCTGACGACGAACGGCCCCCCTAGCCAGGTGCCAAACCAAACACCCGGTCCAACATCTGGCGCCATGCGGATGTCCCGGAGCTCGAAGGGCACGCTGCCGTCCGGGTCGAGGACCGGCAGGTCAGCCGCCACGCAGCACGGCGATGCGTCGCACACGAACGTCGAGCCCCCATCCACGATAGACGGATCGCCCGAATCATGGCAGGCAGGAGCCAGAACGACGCACCCCAGCGCTGCCAGCAACGAGCACGCCTGAGCGACGGTCTGGACGAGGCACGAGCTGGAGCGCTGTGCGCTCACGGCAAACGCACGATGTCGAACGAACGAATCCCAGGGGGCAAGACCGCGCAGGTACCCGTGGCGGTCGCTTCCCGACTGTTGTCCATGCTCTGCCGGTTCGTCACCCGATAGCTCGCCTCCGGCAGCGTCCCCGACTCGCCCTGACCCAGGACGACCGATTGATCACCGGAGGAGAACACCATGTCGAAGAGCTCGGTCTGGTAGTTGCACAGCGCCTGCTCCGGCCCCTGACACGACACGACGCGCGCTACGTCGAAGTCGCCCATGCGCACGGGATAGCGCCGGGCGCTGCATCGGGCGCAGCAGCCGATGGCCCTCCATCGCGGCCCGAACCCGTGTCCGCACCCGAGTCCACGCTAGCGGGGTTCGCGCCTCCGCAATCACAAGCCGAAACCGGCAACAGGAGCGCAAGCATGACCAGGCTCGAGCAAGTCGTGCGACACATCGTCTCGTCCCTCCTCTTCCGTGCGATTCACGCGGAATGCGCTACCAACGGAGCCAACCCTCTATGACGCCGCAAGTGTCAGCGGCGCAGCGCTGCCGTCTCCAGATCGACCTGCGCGCGGCTGGGCGGTGTGTCGGGCCATCGACGTGTTCCCCGTCTCGCCACGGGCGACGTTGGCGGTATGGTAGCGGCCATGGCTCGCATCTGGATGCCTTTGCCGGACACGGACTACGACACGACGGAGACCGCCGTGCCGTGGCGCCTGTTGACGCAGGCGGGGCACGAGGTCGTGTTCGCGACGGAGACGGGCGCGGCGCATCCCAGCTGCGATCCACGCCTGATCGACGGCGTGCTCTTCGGTCAGCTCGGGGCCGACCCCGAGGCCAAGGTCTTCTACGAGGAGATGCAGCGCAGCCGCGAGCTGGGCGAGACCGTGCCCTGGGGCGAGCTCGACGTGGCCGGCTTCGACGGCATGATCCTGCCCGGCGGCCACGCGCCCGGCATGCGGCAGTACCTGGGCTCGGAGGCACTGCAGCAGAAGGTGGCCGAGTTCTGGCGGCTCGAGCGCACGGTGGGCGCCATCTGCCACGGCGTGCTCTTGCTCGCGCGCGCCAAGGACGCGGACGGACTGAGCGTGCTGGCGAACAACCGCACCACCTGCCTGCCGAAGTACATGGAGCGCAGCGCCCACTGGCTCACGGCATGGAAGCTGGGCGGCTACTACCGCACCTATCCTGCGTTCGTGGAGGACGAGGTCTGCGGCAGCCTCGCGGACCCGGCGCGTCAGTTCGTGCGCGGGCCGACGAACTTGATCCGGAGGGGCACTTACGACGACGATCGGGGCGCCTTCGTGGTAGAGGATGGGCGCTATGTGTCGGCCCGGTGGCCCGGTGACGCCTACCTCTTCACGCGTCGTTTCATGACGCGGCTCCCCCAGGACGGCATTTCAGGATGACGGCATGAACGACACAGACAAGACGCGGGCAGACGAGCCCGCGCCCGCCGTGAGCCTGCTGCGCTTCCGCCTGAACGGCGCGGACGTCAGCGTGGCCGTGGAGGATCATCGCACCTTGCTCGAGGTGCTGCGCTACGGCCTCGATCTGACGGGCACGAAGCAGGGCTGCGACGAGGGCGAGTGCGGCGCCTGCACCGTGCTGCTCGACGACAAGCCCGTGCTCTCGTGCTGCACCCTGGCCGCGCAGGTCGAAGGTCGCGACGTGCGCACGGTGGAGGCTCTGGCCGAGCGCGAGGCCGCGGCCCTGCTCGACGCCTTCGATCGCCACGACGCCGCCCAATGCGGCTTCTGCACGCCGGGCGTGTTGATGAGCGCCGAAGCGCTGCTGATGGACACGCGCCGCGCCGTGACGATGCCCGAGGCCGCGCAAGCGCTGTCGGGCAACCTCTGCCGCTGCACCGGCTACACCAAGATCCTGCACGCCGTGGTCGACGCCAGCGAGAGGCTCGCGGAAGAGGACGCGGAGCACGGAGCCGCCTCATGACCGAGCCTGAGAAGTGGCAGATCGGCGGACACCACCGGAAGCTCGGCGCGATGGAGCGCATGCGAGGCATCGCGCGCTACACGGATGATCTGTCGCTGCCGCGCATGCTGCACGCCAAGATCCTGCGCAGCCCCCACGCCCACGCGCGCATTCTGGCCATCGACCCGACGAAGGCGATGCAGATGCCGGGCGTGATCGCCGTGATCACGGGCTCGGACATGCCCACGCCCTATGGCGTGATCCCGTGGACGCCGGACGAGAACGTGCTGGCGATCGAGAAGGCGCTCTACGTCGGAGACGGCGTGGCCTGCGTGGCCGCCGAGACCGAAGACCAAGCGGTGGCGGCGCTCGCGGGCATCGAGGTCGAGTACGAGGTCCTGCAGGCGTACTTCGATCCCGAAGAGGCGCTGGCGGCCGAGGAGACGATCAACCCCTACGCGCGCAAGGGCAACCTGAGCAAGGAGGTCGAGCTCGCCTTCGGTGACGTCGACAAGGGCCTCGAAGACGCGGCGCTCGTGATCGAGGGCGACTACGAATTCCACGGCACGACCCACGGCGCCATCGAGCCCCATTGCGCGCTGGCGAAGGTCGATCCGGACGGCCTCTTGACCGTGTGGTCCGCGACGCAGGTGCCGCACTACCTGCACCGCGAGCTGGCCAAGGTGCTCGAGATCCCCGCCCGTCAGATCCGCGTGATTCAGCCGCCAGTCGGCGGGGCCTTCGGTGGCAAGTCCGAGCCCTTCGACCTCGAGTTCTGCGTGGCCAAGCTGTCGCAGATCACCGGGCGCCCGGTGAAGCTCCTATACACGCGCGAAGAGGTCTTCTACGCGCACCGCGGCCGGCATCCGATGAAGATGCATTACCGCCACGGCTTCGACGCCAAGGGCAAGCTCGTGGCCGTGGACGCCAAGACCCTGCTCGACGGCGGCGCCTACTCGAGCTTCGGATTGGTCACGACCTACTACTCGGGGCAGCTGTTGTGCGCGCCCTACGAGCTCGGCAGCTATCGCTTCCACAGTCGCCGCGCCTACACCAACAAGCCCGCCTGCGGACCCAAGCGTGGCCACGGCAGCGTGCAGCCGCGCTTCGCCATGGAGGTGCAGCTCGACAAGGCGGCCATCGCCCTCGACCTCGATCCCATCGAGCTGCGCAGGCAGAACGCCATGGGCTCGGACTCGCTCACGGTGAACGAGCTACGCGTCGGCAGTAACGGCTTCCTCGATTGCCTGGCGGCGGTGGAGCTCGCCTCGGGCTGGAAGGAACGCCGCGCCAAGCTCGGCTTCGGACACGGCCTGGGCGTCGCCGGAAGCACCTACATCAGCGGCACCAACTACGCGATCTACCCCAACGAGATGCCGCAAGCGGCCGTGCAGATCACCCTCGATCGCAGCGGGCGCGCGCGCATCTTCAGCGGCGCGAGCGACATCGGTCAGGGCAGTGACACCATGCTCGCGGTGATCGCGGGCGAGGAGCTCGGCCTGCCCACCGAGGACATCCGCGTGCTCAGCGCCGACACGGATCTCTGTCCCGTCGACCTCGGCGCCTACTCCTCGCGCATCACGCTGATGGTGGGCAACGCCTGCCTCGACGCCGCGCGCAAGCTGCGCAAGAAGGTGACCGCGAGCGTGGCCAAGCGCTGGGAGTGCTCGGCCAAGCAGGTCAGCCTGGTCGCGCGCCAGGCCATCGACATGAACGATCCCGCGCGTCGCGTGGATCTGGTCGAGGCCTTCCACTGGGCCGAAGCGGATCACGGCCTGCTGGGCGAAGTCGGCAGCTACGACACGCCCAAGGACAGGCATGGCAGCTACCGAGGCGGCGCCATCGGCGCGTCACCGGCCTACAGCTTCACGGCCCACGTGGCCGAGGTGAAGGTCGACGACGAGACGGGCGAGGTCGAGGTCGTGAAGATCTGGTGCGCCCACGACTGCGGAAAGGCCATCAGCCGCGGCCTGGTCGAAGGACAGATCGAGGGCTCCTGCTACATGGGCGCGGCCGAGGTCGTGCTCGAGTCCCATGGCGTGAACGCCGAGATGGGCGGGCTGCATCACGGCCCGAGCTTCCTCGACTACCGCATGCCCACGACCCTCGACACCGCAGAGATCGAGGCGCTGATCGTCGAAGCCCCGGACGCACGCGGACCGCACGGCGCCAAGGAGGCCGGCGAGGGACCGCTGCACTCCACCATCCCCGCCATCGTCAACGCCATCTACGACGCCGTCGGCGTGCGCGTGGACGACCTGCCCGTCACCCCCGCCAAGCTCGTGCGCGCCATCGAAGCGCAGCGCGCCCTGATGGGAGACGCCTGATGCTGCCGCTGCTCCAAACACGCATCGCCTCGCCGCGCTCGCTCGACGAAGCGCTCGAGCTGATGGCCACCCCCCGGGCGCGCGCCGTCGCGGGCGGCACGGATCTTCTGCCCAACCTCAAGCGTCGCCTCGGCTCGGCGTCGTTGCTCGTGTCGCTCCACGCGCTGAGTGAGCTGCGCGGGATCGAGGTCGGCGACGCGGGGCTGAGCATCGGCGCCGGCACGACGCTGACGGACGTCGCGACCTCGGACTTGGTGAAGCGCCACGCGCCGAGCCTGGCGCAGGCGGCGGTTTTGGTGGCGAGCCCGCAGATCCGCAACATGGGCACGCTCGGCGGCAACCTCTGCCTCGACACGCGCTGTCGCTGGGTGAACCAGACCGACTTCTGGCGCGGCGCCCTAGGCGGCTGCTTGAAGAGCGCGCAGATGGATCCCGAGACGAGCTTCAAGAACGCCGACGTCTGCCACGTCGTGCCTGGCGGCAAGCGCTGCGTCGCGGCCGTAAGCGCCGACACCGTGCCCGTGTTGATCGCCCTCGACGCCACGGCGCGCGTGGCTTCCAAGCGAGGCGTGCGACGACTGAGGGTCGTCGACCTCTTCGTGAACGACGGCGTGCGCAACCTGGCCATCGAGCCGGACGAGCTGTTGATCGGCGTGGACGTACCGACGCACGCAGGGGCGCGACGCGAGCGCTACGTGAAGTGGCGCGTGCGCGGCAGCATCGACTTTCCGCTGGTCAGCGCGGCGCTGCGCTTCGACTTGGATGGAGACGTGGTGAAGGACGCGCGGCTCGTCGTCGGCGTGCTCGGCGCGCGACCGAAGGTCGTGGGCGTGGAGCGCGTGGCCGTGGGTCGCAAGCTAGACGCCGAACTCGCGACGGAGCTCGCGGAGCTGGCGCATCGCCAGTGCACGCCGCTCGAGAACGTGCCCTACGAAGCGGGACATCGGCGCCACCTGCTGCGCGTGCTCGTGCGTCGCGCGATCGAAGCACTCGCTCAGGGATGAGCCCGCGTCCGCAGGCCTTTGGTCTGGTGCTGGCCGCCGGCGCCTCGCGACGCGCGCGGGGTGCCAAAGCGTTGATGCAGCACGACGGTCGACCCCTGATCGTGTGTGCGCTGACGACGTTGCGCGAAGGCGGCTGCCAGCGTGCGATGGCCGTGGTCGCGCCACCTCATGTTGCGCGCATTCGCGCTGCGGTCGACGGTGCGCACCTGCTCGAGCTGGGCACGCCCGAGCACGGCATGTTCGGGTCCTTGAAGCGTGGCGCCGAGGTCGCGCGCGCCTTCGGCTACTCCGTGATGATGGCGTCGCTGGTGGATCACCCACGGGTCGCGCCCGCCACCGTCGCGGCGTTGCTGGACGCGTATCGCGAGTCGCCCGCGGAGCTACTGCGCCCGGTGCACGCCGGACGCCGTGGCCACCCGATCCTGATCGCCGGCGCACTGCTCGAACGCGTCGCCCGCGCGCCCGCCACCAGCCACACCCGCCACGTACTCGACACGGCGCTCGACGCGCGCGACGTCGAAGTGAACGACGTCGAAGTGAACGACCCCGCGATCCACCAGGACCTCGACACCGCCCGCGATCTGCGCCGCGCGCTCGGCCGCACGTAGCGACCCCGCCCGAACGTGGGGCGTCGGCTGCATGAGCCGGGTCCGGCATGGGACAAGTCCCACGTTCGCGCGTCGACTGCATGAGCCGGGTCCGGCATGGGACAAGTCCCACGCCCTGCGTTCGCGCGTCGGCTGCATGAGCCGGGTCCGGCATGGGACAAGTCCCACGCCCCACGTTCGCGCGTCGGCTGCATGAGCCGGGTCCGGCATGGGACAAGTCCCACGCCCCACGTTCGCGCGTCGGCTGCATGAGCCGGGTCCGGCATGGGACAAGTCCCACGCCCTGCGCTCCAGACCTGGTCTATCCGTGGACATGGAGTAGCCTTCGGCCATGAGCCCCACTCGACGGCGCACGGCGCCCTGGCTTTCCGTCTTCATGCTCACGCTCGCGGCCGGCTGCTATCAGAGCCACTCGCTCGACGGCGGAGCTTTCGACGCTTCCTACGATGGTACCGAGCCGGGTGACACAGGGCCGCGTGACTCCGGGCCGCGTGACTCCGGGCCACGGGACACGTCGGTGCCGCCGCCCGACGCCATCGTGCCGCCTCCGATCACGGCGCGGGTGGACGTGCTCTTCGTGGTCGACAACTCGAACTCGATGCTCGAGGAGCAGGTCTCCTTGAAGGAGCGCTTTCCCGAGCTGATCGAGAGCCTCACCTCGGGTCTGGTGCATGGCGCCCACGCGGGCGATCTGCGGAGCTTCCCTGCGGTGGGCGACCTGCACTTCGGCGTCGTGGATACGGACATGGGCACCGGCGGATTCCTCGTCCCCACCTGCTCCGAGTCCAACTTCGGCGACGACGGCATCCTGCAAACCCACGGAGATGTGAGCATGGGCGGCTGCAGCGGGACCTACCCGAGCTTCTTGAGCTTCCGCTTCGGCGACAATAGCGGCACCTTCGCCGCGGACGCTTCCTGCCTCGCCAGCCTGGGCACGGGCGGCTGCGGCTTCGAGCAACCCCTCGAGGCGGCGCTCAAGGCGGTGACGCCGAGCACGCTGAGCACGACCTTCGTGATGGGCACGCGGGGCCACGGCGACGTGGAGAACGCTGGCTTCCTGCGGCCCGACTCCATCCTGGCCGTGGTCGTCCTCAGCGACGAGAACGACTGCTCCGCGTCGGATCCACTGCTCTTCGATCCTTCTTCGCCCCGCTACATGGGCGACCTGAACCTGCGCTGCTTCCAGTTCCCCGAGACGCTCTACCCCACCGATCGCTACGTGACGGGCCTGCTCGCGCTTCGACCCGATCCCAGCCGCCTCGTCTTCAGCGCCATCGTCGGCGTGCCCGTCGACTTGACGCTCGACCCCAGCACCACCCACTTCGGCACCATTCTCGACGACCCGCGCATGCGGGAGACGGTCAATCCCGCGACCCTCAGCAACCTCACGCCCTCCTGCGACGTGACCGGTCGCGGCCGCGCCTACCCTCCGCGTCGAGCCGTGACCGTGGCCCGTGATCTCGAGCGCGCCGGCGCCCACACCACCGTCGGCTCCATCTGCCAGTCGGACTACAGCGCGCCCATCCGCGCCATCGTGAACCAGATCGCCGACGCCATCGAGGGAGGCTAATCGCCCAAACGTGGGGCGCGGGAGTCGTCGCGTGCTGGACCCACAGCTTCGACACCGCCCGCGAACTGCGCCGCGCGCTCGGCTCCGCGTAGCGACTGTGGCCACCAGCGCCGACGACGGAATCTGGGCACGCCTTGCTTGCTCACGCCGCCACACGCTCGCGCTCACGCACTACCATCAGGGGCGAGCTCGGTGGACCCAGCATCCACACAGGTTCACTCGCATCTCCGCGCACCCGGAGCCGGCCGCCGTGTTCGCCATCGAGATGGAAGGCGCTGCACAGGCTGATCAAGTTCTCGGCCTCGTCACCGCCGCCGTGCGAGCGGTAGGTTACATGGTGGAGAGTGACGTCTTGCCGTTCGCACACGGGGCAGCTGCATTGAAAGCTGTCCCGGCGGTGAATCGCCTCCCACTTGCTGCTGTCGCCGAGTAGCTCTCCAAAGCTCTGAAACCACGCGTCCACGAGAAAGGGCACGAAACGTCCCGGCAGACCCGAGCGCCGATACGCCGCCTCGAGCTGCCGGAAGAAGAGCGCCACCTCCTCGGTCACACGTAGCCTCGTGGTCGTGAAACCGCGGTAGCGCGTCCCGTTAGGCTCCATCGCGGGCGCCACGGCCTGGCTGGACCCGGCCTCGCTCGATCCCGCCGGCTCCAATCAGCGCGCCATCTCGGTCGGCAGCGCAACGGTCATCTGGACGACGGCCACCGGGCGGGCGACGTCGCTCTCCACGTCCGTCAGCGTTTCGCGCGCGACCTCGCCAGACTTCGCCAGGCGCTCCATCGCGCGCACACGCCCGAGCTCCGGCTCGGTGGGCGAACCTGCCGATAGCGCTCGCTGCCCCTTACGCGCCAGCAACTCCACCGCCGACACCTCCTCACGCAGGTGCTTGTAGGTCCGCACCTCCGCGCGTTCGATCCACGCAGCCTCGACGGCTTCGGACGCCGCACGCTCGGATGAAGCCGGTCGCCACCACACCACCGCGACGCCGTCACCGTCGACACCAGGCACGCCGCCTCGAAGCCCACTCGCCCGGACGCGAGCGCACTGGCCAGATCGGAGCGCGCGCCCGCTCGCCGCACCATCCGTCAGTGGGTTGCGTCGCTGCACCATCCGGGTCCGGCATGGGACAAGTCCCACGCCCCACGTTCGCACGTCGGTGGGTTCGGGCGCGTTCGGCATGGGACAAGTCCCACGCCCCACGTTCGCACGTCGGTGGGTTCGGGCGCGTCCTTGGAGCCCGTGGGGGAGGCACGCGCGGAGCTCCCTCCGTGCGAGCCTCCCCCTCGGGCGGTGAGTCGATTGGATGGTCCGTTTCCGTCACCAAGAGTGACGCGTCGTCACCGGGTCGCGTCGCGCCCGTCACCTTCCACGTGCTAAGCCGTTCGCGCATGACCTCGGATGAGCTACCCGCCTTGCCCGCGCCCGCGCGACGCATCTACTGCAACCGCACGCTGAACCTGCGCGCCATCGGCGCTGTCGGCTTCGACATGGACTACACGCTCGTGCACTACCGCACGGAGGCGTGGGAGCGACGCGCCTACGAGTACGCGCAGCGCCCCCTGATCGAGCGCGGCTGGCCCGTCGCCGAACTCGACTTCGATCCGTCGCTGGTCGCCCTGGGGCTCATCCTCGACCTCGAGTGCGGCAACCTGGTGAAGGCCAACCGCTTCGGCTACGTGAAGCGCGCCTACCACGGCACCAAGAGCCTCGAGTATCAGGAGCAGCGCAAGGTCTACGGGCGCACCCAGATCGATCTCGCGCTGCCGCGCTGGGTGTTCATGAACACCCTCTTCGCGCTCTCCGAGGCCTGCCTCTACAGCCAATGCGTGGACCTGCTCGACGCGGGAAAGCTGCCCGAGGTGATGGGCTACGAGGCGCTCTATCGCATCGTGCGTTCCGGCGTGGACGAGGCGCACATGCTGGGCGAGCTGAAGGCCGAGATCGTCGCGCACCCCGAGCAGTACATCGAGCCCGATCCCGAGGTGCCGCTGGCGCTGATGGATCTGCGGCACGCCGGCAAGAAGGTCCTGCTGATCACGAACTCGGAGTGGGAGTACACGCGCGACATCATGCGTCACGCCGTCGACCCCTTCATGCCCGAGGGTCAGACCTGGCGTGACCTCTTCGATCTCGTGATCGTAGGCTCGCGCAAGCCCGCCTTCTTCACCGACAGGAGCCCGGTGTTCGAGGTGGTGGACGAGGAAGGCTTGCTGCGGCCGCACCTGGGCGCGCTGGAAGAGGGTCAGGCCTACCTCGGTGGACATGCCGGTCTGGTGGAGGATTCCCTCGGCATCAGCGGCCAGGAGATCCTCTATGTCGGCGACCACATCTTCAGCGACATCAACATCAGCAAGCGCATGCTGAGCTGGCGCACGGGGCTGGTCGTGCGCGACCTCGAGGCCGAGCTGTCGGCGCTCGAAGATTTCAAGCCCATGCAGGCCGAGCTCAGTCAGCTGATGATCGACAAGGAGCACCTCGAGCACGCCTTCTCCGTCGCGCGCCTGGCGCTGATGCGCCTCGAGCAAGGCTACGGCGCGCAGACCACGGAGAGCCCGAAGACGCTGACGGCGCGCATGCAGGCGCTGAGGACGAAGCTCGTCGCGCTGGACGCCAAGGTCGCGCCTCTGGCGCAGCGGGCGAGTGCGTTGGCGCATCCACGCTGGGGCCTGTCCATGCGCGCGGGCAACGACAAGAGCCACCTGGCGCGGCAGATCGAGCGCAACGCCGACATCTACACCTCGCGCGTCGGCAACTTCCTGCACAACACGCCCTTCGTCTACCTACGCTCACCGCGTGGCAGCCTGCCCCACGACAGCGGCCTCACGGGCGGCGCCCCGGAGTCGGACACTCCGTCGTCGTGACCGTGGCGCGGCTCGCGACGCCTGGCCCAGCGCCGCCGGACGAACTCGCTACGCCTTGGCCAGCAGCGCGGTGAGGGCGGTGGAGAGCTGCTCGACCACGTCGCGTGGGCTCAGCGCTTCGACGAAGGGCAAGCGCCATAGCGGCACGGTGTCGTGCTTGCGTTGGAGCGAGTCGACGACTCTGGCCGTGGCCTGGGCCCTCTGGTCGGCCTCGATCGAGAGCAGCTCGAGGGTGCGCGCCATGGCCTCGGTGGTCTCGGGCGCGTTTCGCAGGGTCTCGGCCCAAGCTCGCTCGGGTGCCATGGCGGCGTTGACGACGAGCGCCGCCGGTCGACCGACGAGCTTCTCGAGGCGGCGGATCAGATAGGCCGCGTCATCGCGCGCGGCGCCCGTGGGCGAAGCCACCACGAGGTAGCGTGAGCGCGAGCCCAGCAGCAGCTCAGCCATGCCCTCGTTCAACTCGACGAAGCGTCCGCGCACGCGCGCGAGCTCGCCGAAGAAGCCGGCGAGGTCACCCACGGCGGGACCGAGGACCTTCTCGAGCAGCTTGCCCGCGCGGCCCTGGGGTCGAGCGTCTCCCCCGGACTGGGCGAGGGCGGCCAGCCAGGTCACGGCGCGGCCACCGAGCAGCTTCGCGAGTCGGTCGGGGTAGTTGATGAAGTCCACGGCGTTGCGCGAGGGCGCGGTGTCGACGACCAACGCGTCCACCCGATGCTCGGCGACGGCGCGCCAGGTCAAGGTCATGGCCACCAGCTCGTGCATGCCGGGTACGGCGTTCTCGAGCATCTGATACAGGCGATTGCGCAGCATGCGCGCCAGGGCTTCGGGCTCGCCCTCGAACAGGATGCCCACGAAGGTGCGCATGGAATCGCGCGGGTTGGGCATCATGGCGAAGAGCGCGCCGTCGCCCGCGTCGATGTCCACCGGCGTGGCGTGACCTCCGAGCTGGACGCCGAGGGCATCCGCCAAGCGTCGCGCCGGATCGATGCTGACCACGAGCACGCGCTCGCCGCGTCGCGCCAAGCTCAACGCCAAGGCCGCCGAGGTGGTCGTCTTGCCGACGCCGCCGCCGCCCGCGCAGACGTAGGTCTCCGGGCTCTTCATGCCGCGCCTGCCTCTCGCAGCCAGGCGGCGACCTGCGGCCCGTGGGGATCGGAAGGCGCCATGGGCAGGCGCGTCAAACCACGCGCGTGCTCGTGACGCGCGACCTCTTCCAGCGCCTCGACCACCTCTTCGCGCATGCGCATGCGCACGGAGAGGACCTCGACCAGCTGGACCGCGGCGGCACCGACCACGCCGCCCGCGCTCGCCACCTGACGCGCGTCGGCCAGCGCCTGCGCCTCCGGGATGGGCGGGACGCGGTTCACGACCAATCGATCCACGGGCAGGCCGACCTCCTGGGCGAGCTGCTGGCAGAGGTCCAGAGTCTCGGCGAGCACCAGCCGCTCGGGCAGAGTGACGACGGCGATGGACGCGCGCCCCGGCTTCAAGAGCTCGTTCTGGACACGCGCGCACACGTCGTAGAGTGGTCCACGCCGGGTCAGCTTGCCGATCTGCTCGGCGACGCGCAGCCAGGCGACGCCGTGACCCGTCGCGGGCATGTCGAAGACGACGCGCGCGCTCGGGTTCTCGGCCACGGTCTGGCGACAGAGCTCGAGCACGGCCAGCTCACGCAGCGCCGGCGCGGCCTGGATCATCGGCTTCATGGCGAAGTTGCCCAGCGCGATCTTGGCCAGCAGAGGCGAGCCGAAGACGGGTCCGGCGGCCTGCATCACGGCGCGACGCGGATCGATGATCACATGCGTGACGCTGTCTCGTGCCTGACCCAGGGCGCGACGCCCAGGGGCTCCGTCACCGAATTCCACCAGCACGGCGCGCTGACCCGCGTCGACCGCCGCACAGACGAGGCCCGCGGCGACCGTGGTCTTGCCCACGCCTCCCTTGCCGGTGACGAAGATGGCCCGCGCCAGACGCGGCAACGGTTCCGCGCGCGAATCGGCGCTCATCGCATCGAGAGATCCCGCGCCGGGTTTCGTGCTGGAGTCCGGCGGCGTCATGCGCAACCCCGGGCCGTGTCCCCGTCGATCGGCTTCGGTTGCTCTGGCTTCATCATCGGAAGGGCCCGTCCGGGACGACGGGCAGCAAGCTCTAGCATGGTGAGATGCGCGCGGCGATCGATGAATTCGCGCTCTCGGGACGTGGTCCCTGCGGCTTCGATGCGGGGGAGGCGGGTCAGGGGATCTGCAACCCGCCGCTGACGTTGATCTCCTGACCCGTGACGTAGTCGCTCAGGGGAGAGGCGAAGAAGAGCACGGCGCGCGCGACGTCTTCGGGCTGACCGAAGCGGCCGAAGGGGATCTTGGCCAGGGAGGCCTTGCGGCTCGCCTCCGGGATGCCGAGCTCCCCACCCTGCACCTTCGCAGCGGTGAGGCGCGTCTCCGTGAAGCCAGGCGCGACGGCGTTCACGCATACACGATAGCGCCCCCATTCCTGTGCGATGGTCCGCGTCAGGCCCACGTTGCCCATCTTGGCGGCCGTGTAGTTCGCCTGACCGGGGTTGCCTCGGATGGCGGCGGTGGAGAAGAGATTCACGATCTTCCGGACGCGCCCGACCTCACCGTCACGCTCGAGCTCGGCCTTGGCCACGTCGCGCATGTGGGGTGACGCCGAGCGGATGCAGCGAAAGGTGCCGCCGAGGTTCACGTCGAGCACGAAGCTCCACTCCTCGTCCGTCATGCGATGGATCACGTGGTCGCGCGTGATGCCCGCGTTGTTGATCAAGATGTCGAGCGCGCCGAAGTCGTCCACGGCCTTCTGCATCAAGGTGTCCGTGTAGGCCGAGTCCGTCACGCTGCCCAGGGAGACGCTGGCGTGACCGGGCGCGATGGCGTCGCACGCGGCCTTGGCCTCGGCGGCGGGCGCCTCGTCCACGTCGTTGATCACGACGCGCGCGCCTTCACGCACGAAGAGCTCCGCGATGGCGCGACCGATGCCGCGACCCGCGCCGGTGACGACGGCGACACGTTCGTCGAGCAGGCCCATCAGTCGTTCAGTTCACGCTCGAGCACCAAGCGCGAGCTGGGGGTGAAGCCGCTGCGATCGAAGAAGCGCAGGAGATCGAAGTCGTTCCACGAGACCTCGGTGCGCACGTGCTCGACGCGCAGCGCCCGCGCGTTCATCAGGAACTGGCGCATCAAGGCCTCGCCCACGTGACGACCGCGCAGCTCCGGCACGACGCCGAGGGAGTCGATGACGGCGGTGGGCTCCGGACGACCGAACTCGCCGTAGTAGTTGGTCGACATCAGGAAGCCCACGACGGCACCGTCGAGCTCGGCCACCAGGGAGGTGTGGATCCGGCTGTCGCCCAGCGCCGCCCGCACGCGGTCCTGGTAGTACTCCAGACGCCGACGGCCCACGGCGGCCGCGTCGATGCGCACGATGGCTTCGAGATCCTTTTCCTCGAGGGTGCGAACGAGGACGTCGTCCGTGTCGAGGTAGCCCGCTTCGTCATTGGTCATGGCCCGAGGCGTATCCACTCTTGGGACAAGGATCAATGAGTCCGCTCAAAAGACCCGATCTGGAGAGATCGCGAGCCAAAGAGGCGCGAAGGGCGAGGACGGGAACTTCTCGGCCCTCCATGCGTACTAAGGAGAGCATGCGTGCTTCGGGAAAGGCGATCCTCACGGTCGGCCTCCTGGTTCTGCTGTTGCCGGGTGGCACTCAGCGAGCCGAGGCCGGCGTCGGCATGGTCACGCATTACTCCTTCTTCGACGGTTGGCCGAGGGAGGCCTACGCCCTCGACGGCACGGAGCGCTTTCTCGAAGAGGGTCAGCGTCCCCACTGCGACGCGGGCAGCCTGGTGCACTACCGCAGCGCGGATCTGCGCTACTCCGTGCGGGTCAACGCGGCCTTCGCGCGGCGGCTGGCCGCCTTCGATCAGCTGCTCGAGGAGCGCGGACGCGAGGCGTACGGGCGCGCGCCGATTCGCCTGGTCGAGCGTGGCGCCTACAATTGTCGCTCGGCACGCGGTCGTCGCGGTCGCATCAGCGAGCACGCCTTCGGCAACGCGCTGGATTTCCAGGGCCTCGACTTCCCGTCCCTGCGCCGAGGCCAACAAGCACCCGCGGACATGCCGGCCCGCCTACGCCGGGGCTTCTCGCTGCGCATCGCCAACGATTGGCAGCCTCGCCACGCGCGAGACGCCTACCACGCGCGCTTCCTGCACGGGCTGGCCGAGGAGCTGCGCGGTCACACCGAGATCTTCCGCGGTATCGTGGGTCCGCCACAGCGCAGGCACCGGAACCACCTCCACCTCGACGCGGCGCCCTGGCACTACGCCATGTTCGCCTACGAGACCGACGGCGAGTAGCGCGCCCGCGATCGCCGCGTGAAGAGGCGACGATCGCCTCTGGAGTCGCGATTGCGCTTTCGGATTCGGAGACGATTTGACACCCTGAACGCGGATGGGCGACGCGACTGGCTCGCGCGGAGAGGGTCGCATGACAGACTTTGGACAACCCCCTGGCGGCGGCGGATTCGGTGCACCTCCCGGCGGACCACCTCCCGGTGGCGGGTTCGGTGCGCCTCCCGGTGGTGGCGGATTCGGTGCACCTCCCGGCGGACAACCTCCCGGTGGCGGGTTCGGTGCGCCTCCCGGTGGTGGCGGATTCGGTGCACCTCCCGGCGGACAACCTCCCGGTGGCGGATTCGGTGCGCCTCCCGGTGGTGGCGGATTCGGTGCGCCTCCCGGCGGTGGCGGATTCGGTGCGCCCGCGGGCGGACAGCCTCCCGGTGGCTTCGGTACGCCCGCCAACGGTGGCGAGGGTCCGCCCCAGACGGAGACCCTGGCCATCGTCTCGGTGGTCACCGGCGCGATCGGCCTCTTCTCGTGCTGCTGTTGCCTCGCGCTGCCGCTCCCCGTGGCCGCGATCATCACGGGCGGCCTGGGTCTGAGCAAGATCAACCAGGAGCCCGGTCGGCTCAAGGGCAAGGAGCTGGCCTACATCGGCATCGGCTTCGGCATCCTGGCCGTTCTCGTCACCATCGCCATGGTGATCATCAACATGGTCAGTGGCCACGGCACGATGCAGCCCGCCTGGCGGCAGTTCAAATAGCGAGAAGCGGGTCCGCGCAAGAGCTGGACCCCCACTTCCGCACGTCGACTTTCGCACATCCGCGGACTTCGGCGCGCTAGCATCCGCGAACTTCGACGCGCGAACGTGGGGTGCGGGACTTGTCCCGCACCGACCTCGCTGCGCACGTCGACTCGCTCAGTTGGTGTGCAAGCTCCAGGTGCGATCGACGCGTCCGGAGCGATCGAAGCCGACGATGAGCAAGGGCAGCGCGCTGCCGTAGCCCTGGCTCGGTCGGCCGACCTCGTAGAACCAGTCGTTGTCCACGAAGTCGTGCTCGCCGCAGCGTGGGTGACGCGAGCAGGGCTCTCCGCGCCCGATGCGCTCCTCCACTTCGTCGCGCCTCAGACCGTCCAAAGCGTTTTCGTCGAGGGCGGCCTCCACCACGCGGCTGTGGCTGGCGCTGCCCGCGGAGTCGGCCACGTCCTCCTGCATCGCCTGATGCAAGTTCGCCAAGAGCTGCTCACGCGGGATGCTCGACCCACACCCGAGCCACGAACACGCGCACGCGCACAGCGCGACGGCCGACACGAAGTTCCACTGCCTCATATTTCCTCCTGAATCGGCGGCTTCGCCTGCGCCAAAGATACGCGACCCTTGCCGGCACCCTTGGCGTCGTAGAGCGCCTGGTCGGCACGCGCCTCCAGCTCCTCCGCGACCTCGTGTCCATCCCAGGTCGCCACGCCGATGGACACCGTCTGCGTCAGATGCGCCGCGCCCACGTCGATGGGCTCGTCGGCCATGCTCCGGCAGATGCGACGTGCGACGACGTCAGCGGCGACCGTGCCGGTCGCCGGCAGGATCAACACGAACTCGTCGCCACCGCGTCGCACGAGCACGTCGTGTCGGCGCACGGCTTGGCGCACGCGATCGGCGAAGACGCGCAGCACCGTGTCGCCGGCCTGGTGCAGGTGCGTGTCGTTCACGCCCTTGAAGTCGTCGAGATCCATCAACAGCACGCTCGGGACCGTGACGGTCTGACGCGCGCGCTCGAGCTCTTCGCGCAGCCTCGGCAAGAGGTAGTGGCGGTTGAAGGCCAAGGTGTGGGCGTCCGTGACCGCGATGCGCTCGAGGCGTGCGCGATCGATGGGCGTGACGGCGCAGTTCGCGAGCAGACGCGCGAAGGTCTCGGCCTCTTCATCGAAGGCGCGGAGCCGCGCCGAGCTGGCCGAGAGCACGCCCACGACCTTGCCCGAGACGAAGAGCGGCACGGAGAGGATCGAGCGGATGGTGAACCCCTGGCCGGGCGCGACCAAGAAGCGCGAATCCTCGGCGCAATCGTCGATGCACGCGACCTCCCCATGGGCGACGACCCAGCCCGCCACGCCGACGTTGGGCTGGAAGGAGACGGGGCGCTGGGACGCGCCCGCGCCGCTGCGTGCGCCGGCGAGCAGCTCGTGCTCGGAGTCGTCGAGCACGCGCACGGACGTGTGATCCGCGGGCAGCAGGTCGAGCGCAGCGTCCGTCACCGCGCGCAGAGCCGTCTCGAGGCAGCGTTCGTGAGCCAAGGTGCGGGTCAGCTGCATCAGCACCGTGAGTGCGCGACCGGCGTCGGTCATCCCCCAGGCTACCACGTCAGCTGCGCCGCGGCGCGCGCTGAAATGGAGCTCGACCGACCGAATGCGAACGTGGGGAAGCGCTCGCGCGACGCGCGCATCTTGGACGGAGACGCAGGCGCTGCCTTCCGCCGCATGTCGGAGGCCCTCCCGAGCGAGGCCGTTCTCTCGTAAGCTGTCGTCATGACTCGCGTGCTCGCGCTCGCTCTGCTCCTCTCGGCCTGCGGCTCGGGATCGGCGACCGACGCGGGTGCCGACGCGGGCACATCCGACACCGGCGTGACCGACACGGGCGTGGCCGACGCGACGCTCGACGCCTCGCCAGCGGACGCCGGTCCACCCGCGCCACCGCCCTCGGAGCCCGGTCGGCACGACGTCACGATCGCCGAGACGCGCATGATCGTGCCCTCCGATGGCCTGCCGCCGGAGGTCACGCCCCTGACCTCGAACAACAACCTCGACGTCGTGCGCCATGAGGGCCGCGTCTACCTGGCCTGGCGCACAGCGCCGGATCACTTCGCGGGGCCGGACACCGTGATGTACATGGTCAGCAGCGCGGACGAGCTGAGCTGGGACTTCGAAGCCGCCTTCACCATCGGCACGGATCTGCGCGAGCCGCGGCTGCTCTCCTTCAATGGCCACCTGCTGCTC
>Ga0210033_1000917_pt1 | contig 27967 bp, 20 predicted proteins | sample CryGeymeta201501_FD_185465 | JGI IMG/M metagenome (GOLD analysis project Ga0210033, IMG submission 185465) | Groundwater microbial communities from Crystal Geyser aquifers in Utah, USA - Crystal Geyser metaG 2015-01 (SPAdes) (version 2) | ecosystem: Environmental > Aquatic > Deep subsurface >... | reverse complement strand
TTCTGTCTTCTGTCTTCTGTCTTCTGTCTTCTGTCTTCTGTCTTCTGTCCTCTGTCCTCTGTCCTCTGTCCTCTGTCCTCTGTCCTCTGTCCTCTGTCCTCTGTCCTCTGTCCTCTGTCCTCTGTCCTCTGTCCTCTGTCCTCTGTCGTTGACAATCGCTTGGTCTTGGGCCGACCATGCGGCGACTGCACCGAGGCCAGGAGAGACTGCATGACGCAATCCTTACGCGCACCCGCCATCGCCGCTGCCCGCAATGGCTATGCCCCGCATTCGCGGTTGCAGGTTGGCGCTGCGCTGCGGTCGATCAACGGTCGGGTGTATGCCGGCTGCAATGTCGAGAACGCTTCGTTTTCGGTCGGCGGTTGTGCCGAGCGGGCGGCGATCGCCGCAGCGGTGTTGGCCGAAGGCAAGGATTTTCGGCTGGCCGCGATCACCGTCGCCGCCTTCGATGCCGACGGCACGGCGCTGCCGATTTCACCCTGCGGTGCTTGCCGCCAGGCGCTGATCGAGTTTGGCGAAGACGCCGAGGTCAGTTTTCTCGATGGCGATGGCCACTGGCGCTGCCAAACGGCGGCGTCGTTGATGCCGTTTCGCTTTGTGTTTCCGAGCCGCTGATTGCCGCCGCAGTCGCCGCGTCGTTGTGGCATAGCGAACAGCCTTCGCTCCAGGCGCTATCGCCATCGGCGTAGTGTTCCTGTTTCCAGATCGGCGCCGCATGTTTGATGGCTTCGATCACCATCCGGCAGGCGCGAAATGCCTCGTCGCGGTGCGGCGCGCCCGCTGCCACCACCACCGCCAGATCGCCGATACCGAGTCGACCGCGGGCGTGCGCCAGATAGAGTTTGAGTTGTGGTCCCCATTGCTGTTCGGCGCGCTCGACAATCTCGGCGAACACTTTCAACGCCAAGGCTTCGAACAGGTCGTAGCTGACCGCGGTGACCGTTCGTCCCTGGTTGTGATCGCGAATGCGGCCGATGAACATGGTCACGCCGCCGAAGCCTGGCTCGGAAACAAAGTCCAGCGCCGCCATCGGGTCGAGACGCTCGTTGGCAAAATCCACCACCCGGCAGCCGGTCTTTGCCATATTCAACCACCACTCACTGGCGGCAAAATCGCCATGCGCCCGTCCGCAGGAATCGCCTCGTGGTCACGCAGGATGCCGATCTCGCTGGCGAATGCCGAGCACTGCAACAATCCCGGGCGATAGGCCGGCCAGTGCGCACGCGCATAACCATCGAGCACGGCGCGCAAGTCGCCCACCGCCGAGGCATCCGGCAGCTCAAGCCCGATCACGCCGGCGGCATCCATCTCTCGAAACGCTCCAAACAGGCGCAGATGGATTTTCATGCGCCACCCAGCCCTGGCAGGTCGGCAAGCCAAGGCGCACTCAAGCCGACCACCTCGACCAGACTGCCGGCGGGTAGATCGGTCGCGGCTTCGGGCAACACCACCCAGGCATTGGCCAGCGCCAACGGTTGGATGCGAAAGGATTCCTGCCCGTCGAGCACGCGCGCTTGCGGCCGCCCGGCAGAATCCAGCTCGACCCGCGCTTTGAGAAACTGACGAAAGCCGGACTTTTTCGATTGCGCCGACCGCAGCGGCAGTCGCCATGACCGTTCCCGATCCAGGCCGGTCATCGCCCGCAGCACCGGGGCAACAAAAAAGCGCAAACCGACCGCGCAGGAAATGGGATTGCCGGGCAAGCCAAAGAACAACGCCCCAGCGGCCAACCGGGCAAACAACAGCGGCTTGCCGGGGCGGATCGCGACTTGGTGAAAACCGATACGGGCGCCACCCGCGATCAAGCTTTCGGGCACAAAATCGTAGCGCCCCATGGAAACGGCGCCGCTGCTGATGACGACATCGGCGGCTGCCGCCAACGCACGCTCCAGCACGGCGGCAAAAGCATCCGGCTGATCGGGAACGGTTTCGCGCAGCACGACTTCGGCACCGAGCTGCGCCAGGGCCGCAACCAGATACGGGCCATTGCTATTGCGGATCGCGCCCTCGGCCAAAGCGGCGGCAGGATCGTCCACCAATTCGCGACCGGTATTGATGATGGCGACTTTTGGCCGACGCCGCACCGCTACCTGGGCGACGCCAAGCGCCGCGAGCAGCATCAAATGTTGCGGACCCAGCACGGTACCGGCACTGACCGCCACGTCACCGGCGCGGAGATCCTCCCCAGCGCGACGCAGATGTTGCCCGGGAGGCACCGCCGCGAGCAGACGAATGCGGGTCGGGCGGTCGGCTCCATCGCGTTGCAGAACGGCCACCTGCTCGACCGGAATGACCGTATCCAGCCGCAACGGCACACTGGCGCCGGTCATGATCTCCCAGGCCTCGCCGCTGGCAACGGCACTGGCGTCACCCGCCGCCTGGGCACCGCTGACGGCAAACTCGCTGCCCGCAGCCAGCGTCGATCCAGCGCTGCGCAAAGCGAAACCATCCATCGCCGAATTATCGAACGGCGGCAAATCCGCGCGGCTGATGATCGACTCTGCCAACACCCGACCGGCGGCCGCGTCGAGCGCGCAGTATTCGCTCGGCAGCAGCGCGCAGTCGGTGACAAGGCAATCGATGGCGGCGCGGTACTCGATCACGCCAACGCGTCCGCGCCAGCCGCTGGCGGCATCGGCAAGTAGCGCGCGCGTTCGTTGGCATCCATGCCCTGCGGGTGGATCCACAAACCCCTTTTGCCGCCCTCTTTGAACAACAACCGCACGCCGCCAAAGGTCAGCGCCGGTTGCACCGGTTTGGTCAAGTCAACCAGCGTCAGCAAGGCGGCGCTGACACCGGCCAACGCCTCCATTTCGACACCGGTACGCGCCGCCGTGGCGACTTCGCAATAGACCTTGATCGCCGAAGCCGCTGGCACCGGTACGCACCGCAGTTCGACAAAATCGAGCGCCAGCGGATGACACAGCGGCATCAGCGCCGACGCCTGCTTGGCGCCCTGGATGCCGGCAATTTCGGCCATCACCAGCGCATCGCCCTTGGGCAATTGCCGTTCCACAATCAGCACAAAGGTTTCGGCATCCACCAGAAACTCGCCACAGGCTACCGCGCGCCGTGCGCTGATCGGCTTGGGTCGCACATCGGCCATATGAAAACGACTATCGCTCACCACCGCACTCCTCTGAAAGAATCAACCACCAATGGACGCCAGATGCGGCGTGATCCCGGTTTGCCCGTCGTGCAGGGCATGCGCCGCCAGCTTGAGTCCAAGCTGCGTCGCGATCGACGCCGTCAGCGCCGCTTGGTCGGCATCTGATTGCAACAGCGGACGCAGCGGCGTACCCGACGTACCGAACAAACACAGCCGCAAGTCACCGGTCGCGGTCACCCGCAGGCGATTGCAAGCGGCGCAGAAATTTTTTGCATACGGCGCAATGATGCCGATGCGCCCGGCGTAATCGGCGTGGGTAAACTCAACCGCCGGACCGGCATCAGCGAGCCGCGGCAGTTCTTGCCAACCGGCCTGCTGCAAGTCGGCTACGAGGGCGCTCGCCGAAACATGGTGGCGGTGAAAATAATCCAGGTTGTCACCGGTCTGCATCAGCTCGATAAACCGCAGACTGATCCGGCGCGTGCGCAGGTAGTCAAACCAGGCCGGCAGTTCGTGGTCGTTGCGTCCGCGCAGCAACACCGCATTGAGCTTGACCGCGTGAAAACCCAGGCCGAGCGCTTGTTCGATGCCAGCCAAAATGCTCGGCAAGCGGTCGTAACCGGTAATCCCCTTGAAGCGTTCGCGATCCAGGCTATCGACACTGACATTGATCGCGGTCAGGCCAGCTCGACGCCAGCCCGCCAGTTGATCGATCCGCACGCCATTGGTGGTCATCGCGATGTTGCGGATACCCGGCGTCGCCGCCGCCAGCGCGATGATCTGGTTGAGGTCCCGACGCAGACTGGGTTCGCCGCCGGTGATGCGCAGCTTGTGCATGCCGACACTGGCAAACGCGGTCAGCAGTCGGCCGATTTCGGCCAGCGTCAGCGGCGCCGGTCGGCCGGGCACCGCGTGATAGCCATCGGGCAGGCAATAGCTGCAACGAAAATTGCAGGCTTCAATGACCGATAGCCGCAGATACGGAAATCGGCGACCGAATCGGTCGACCAGCGCAGTCATCCAACCACTCCTTTCCAAAACGGGGAGGCGGCGCGGTTTCCCGCACCACCCTGGTGATCGACGCGGACCCGCCGCGCCAATCACGGCCGACCGCCCATACCCATGCCGGGTGAAGCAGCGGTCGACTCGGAGCGCTGCCGATGCGAACGCAGCATCGGCAGCGAGGCGAAGTCTAACGTGCGGGCCAGGCCAAATGAAGCGCTGCGATAACCGATCGTGTGCGCCGGGCTTGCCGAGCTCGCCCCGGTCTGCAAAAGTGCCGCACTTCCTCGCGACGCTTCTCGTCGCTCCTATATATCTCGCGAGCCCTACCGATGCACCCAGAAGACCCCTGGCGCAATGCCCGCCAACACGCCAAACCGACGCCTGCGCGCGGACCCACGGCAAAGCCCGTACTGGTGGCGACCGCCAGCGGTGTTGACCCGCGCCGGGAACAGCGGCAACGCGAGCTGCGATTGTTTGGCGCCAATGCCTGCCTTGCCGTGTTTGCGCAGCGGCCACAAGCGATTCGCAAGATCTATTTGTTGGAATCGATGCTGCCGCGATTCCGAGCGGTACTGGCCTGGTGCGCGCAGGCGCGCATCGGCTATCGACTGGTCGCGGCCACCGACCTGGTCAAACTCACCCAAAGTGAGCACCACGAAGGCGTCTGCTTCGAGGTTTTGCAGGCGCCACCCTTGAGTCTGGAGGCGTTGCTCGAACCGCTGAAGTCGCAGTCCCGGAGCTGGCTGGTCTGGCTCGATGGTGTCGGCAACCCACACAATTTCGGTGCCATTCTGCGCACCGCCGCGCACTTCGGCTGCCACGGGCTGATCCTCTCGCAAGCGGATCCACTGGAACTTTCCGGCGCTGCCGTTCGGGTGGCCGAAGGCGGCGCCGAGGTCGTGCCGATTGCCCGCGTCGGTGTCGGCCTGAACGCGCTCGCCACCTTGAAAGCACACGGCTACCAAAGTATCGCGACCGTGGTCCGCGACGGCGCCAATCTGTTCCAGGCCAAACTGTCACCGAAACTGGTGCTGTTGATCGGTGCCGAAGCGACCGGCCTGTCGGCCGCCCTGATCGCCGCCTGCGACCAGCGTCTGGCGATTCCCGGCACCGGTGCCGTCGACAGTTTGAACGTTGCCGCCGCCTTCGCGGTCTGCGCTGCCCGCATCGCACAAACCCGTTGAGCAAGGCGCCATGTGTAGGGTGGGTGCAACCCCCGTTCTGAAACGCCGAACATGGTGGGTTGCCACCCACCCTACGACCCGCGCCGAGTCACTTAAGCGAACAGTATTGAGATCAGCGCAGCGCATCCACCAACGCATAAGGCGTCGCGCAGAAATAACTTGCGCAGATTGCGCAGGACTTTCGTTCGCCTGCAAGGCGCACAAAGTGGAGCATAGTCGGACTATGTGACGCTTTGTGCAACGACGCAGGCGGGCGAAAGAACCAGCAAGATGGGTAAGTTATTTTTGCGCGACGCCTAAGCAAAGCGGCGGCAAGCCGCCGCACTCCAGAACCAGCAGAGTCGATCAGCGCAGCGCGTCCGTCACCGCCATCGCCAAACCCATCACGCACTAGCCTGTTAATTTGTATCGGACCCGCACACCATGAAAACTGTTCTATTTGCCTGTCTGCTGTTGCTTAACCTGTCGGCGCTGGCGGTCACGCCGAGTAAGTCCACCACCTTACGCCCGTTCAAACTCGACTATCAAATCAGTCTATTGCCAAAAACTGACCAAGCCAAGGTACAGATCACGCTCGGCACCGGTGGCACGCTGGTGCGCGAACTCAATCTGCGCTTTGATCGCAAACGCTTCACCGCGATCCAGGCCAGCGGCGATTTCCAGCTCGGGACCAGCGGCGCCCGCTGGCGTCCCAATGGCGAAGGCGCGACGCTCAGCTATCTGGTCAAGATCAGCCATGCCCGCGACACCAGCAGTTTCGACGCACGGATGACCAATGAGTGGGCCATTTTTCGCGGCGACCGCATCGTTCCCGGCATCCAGGCGCGAATGCTCAAAGGCGCGACCTCGCGAGCCACCCTGCAATTTGAACTGCCCGCTGGCTGGACCGATGTCGAAACCGGCTACGCCCGCATTGCCGCCAACCGCTTTGCCATCGACGCCCCCGGCCGCCGCTTCGATCAACCCACCGGCTGGATCATTGCCGGACAACTGGGGGTGCGTCGTGATCGCTTCGGCAGCACCGACGTATCAATTGCTGCGCCCAAAGGCGGCACGCTGGACCGGATGGCGGCACTCACCATGATCCATTTGATTTGGCCGCAGGTGGAGGCGGTGTTCGGCAAAACCCCGCGCAAAATCCTGATCGTAAGCGCCGGCAATCCGATGTGGCGCGGCGGCCTGTCATCACCCAATTCGTTTTTTCTGCACGCGGATCGGCCGCTGGTCAGTGAAAACTCGACCAGCCCGTTGGTCCACGAGCTCAGCCACGTCATCAGCGGCATCCACGGTGACGACCGCTCCGACTGGATTGCCGAGGGCATCGCCGAGTTCTATTCCATCGAGATCCCCTATCGCGCCGGTGGCATGACCCAAGACCGACAAAAAAAGGTGTACGCCAGGCTCCAGCACTGGAGCCGCGACGTCCGCAGTTTGCGGGTGGGGAGCAGCAGCGGCAAAATAACCGCCCGGGCGGTGCTGCTGATGCGCGATCTGGATCTGGAAGTGCGCAGCAAAACCGCTGGCAAGCGCAGTCTGGACGACCTGGTGCACGCGCTCCGACTGTTGCGCAAAGTTTCCACGCCGCAATTCATCGCCGCTGCCGAACGCCTGGCTGGTGGCCCGCTACAGACACTGGATAGCCCGCTGCTGCGGCCTTAGGCGTTGAACACCGCCTGAGTGAATTTCGGTATGTGCGCTCGCGCACCGTTCCGGCGCGTGGCAACGCGTAGCTTGCGAGCTCAAGTCAACCTACGGAGAGAGCACCATGAACACCCGCATGATTGTGTTGATCGCCGCCCTGATGCTCAGCGTCAGCGCCTGCGGCACCACCGGTGATCGTTATGACAACGGCTATCGCAACGACGACAGCTATCGCAGCAACCGCAACGACAACGACCATCGCCGTCGCTACCGCTGTGATGTCTGCGGCGTGGTGCGGCGGATCGAAAGCTATCGCGGAGACCGCCACAGTTCCGGCGGCGGTGCCATCGTCGGCGCCGTGGTCGGTGGCTTGCTCGGCAATCAAATCGGCAAGGGCGATGGCCGTACGGCGGCCACGGTGGTCGGTGCGGTCGGCGGCGGTTTTGCCGGCAACTCGATTGAGAAGCACTCGAACCGGACCTACTACGACATCACCATCAAAATGAACGACGGCCGCCGCGTGGTGGTGACGCAAACCCGACTGCGCAGTGTCCGTGAAGGCTCCCGCGTGATGATTCGCAACGGTCGCGCCGAACTTTATTGAGTGGGTCGCAGCGCTCGCTCAGCGGCCGGCGCGGAGCCGACAGCCACCACGACCGCTGCGTCACCACCGCCTATTGCCGATAGTGTCGGCTGACCAGCTCCGCTGTTGAAGATCAGCTCGCGCTACGCACTTCTACCGACCTACGATCACTCCCGAATCGAGGGTCATTGTTCCGGCGCGGTCATTCGCTGTTCGGCGTCGGCGGCCAGGTAGGCCAGCACGACGTAGGCCGCCACATTTTGATCGAGCACTTTGGCGTCGATCTTGTCTAGCGTGTCATCGGCGGTGTGGTGCAAGTTGAAATAATCACTGCCGTCTTGTTGCAATTCGAAGATCGGCGTGCCGACTGCACCCAGCCCACCGACATCGGCACCGCCACCGGCATCATTGCCGCCCTGTTCGATGTCGAGCACATGCAGCACCCCGGCAATTTGCTGGATCGCCGGGAAAAACCGGTCGGCCACCCGGTAGTCGAAGCGATACACGCGGGCGGCGCCAAAATCGGATTCGGCAGCGCCAGCGTGGATCACCTTGGCATTGGCGCGGACATATTCGCGGCCACCAAAGACCCCCTGTTCCTCGTTGGCAAACGCCACCACGCGGATGCTGCGGCGCGGCCGTTGCTTGGCTTTGGCGATGATTTCGGCGGCGGCCATGGTGATCGCGACACCGGCACCGTCATCGATCGCCCCGGTCCCCTGATCCCAGGAATCCAGATGGCCGCCGATCACCACGCATTCATCCGGCAATTCACGGCCGAGCACCTCGCCGACGACGTTATACGAGGTGTATTCAGCGCCCAGCGCGCTATCGATGGTGAGCTTGACCCGCACCGGTTGCGCCAACTGCAACAGCCGCTCCAACTGATCGGCATCCGGGTTGCTGAGCGCTGCCGCCGGCACCGCGGTGAGCGCGATCAGGCTGCCATCTTTGAGTTTGATCGCGCGCTTTTGCATCGCCGGATCGTTGGCAATTTGCGTGGTCGACAACCCCACCCCGGTATGCGCCAGCCGATGGCTATCGGTGCCGATCGAACGAATCAACAAGCCGACCGCGCCTTTTTGCGCGGCCACTTCGGCACCGGCGACGCGCAGCGCCACACTGGGACCATAATCGCTGCCGTTGCGCCGCGCCTGCATGTGGTGCGACACGTAGACGATCTTGCCGCGCACCTGCGCCGGATCGGCGGCTTTCAGCGCCGCAAAATCGGCAAAACCCTGCACCTCGGCACGGATCCCGGCCTTGGGCGTAGCGCTCGACCAACCGAGGGCCGCGATCACCAATTTTTGCGGCGCCGGCGAAAGTACTTCGGCCGACTCGGCGTTGCGCTTCCACACCGGAAAACTGACCGGCTGCAAACTCACCCGATCAAAACCCAGCGCCCGCATCTTGGCTTCGGCCCAGTTCACCGCACGCGCGTCGGCGGCACTGCCGGCCAGTCGCGGTCCGACCTCGGTAGTCAACGAGGCCACGATGGCGTAGGCCGCTGATCCGGCCAGCGCAGCATCGCGCAACGCCGCTGCGGCGGCAATCTGCTCGGCGCTAAATGCGGGCGGCGCCACCGGCGGCGCAGCCGCGGCCAGTGCCGATTCGGCGACCAGCAACCACATCAATCCAAAACCCAATCCGCAATTACGCATCATCCTCTCCAAAGCATGGCTAGAACCCGCCGGCGCGATGCGCGGTGGGCAAGTACCGCACAACCATCATTCAACGCGCCTTCAGTGCATCCCTTATCTCGATCAACAATTGCACCTCGGCTGACGCCTCGGCCGCCGTCACCGGCGCCGCCGCTTCCTGTTTCTTCAAGCGGTTCATCAGCTTGATTACCAGAAAAATGACGAAAGCAACAATCATGAAATCAAGGATCGACTGCACAAAAGCACCGTAGCCAATCGCCACCGCCGGCACCAGCGTGCCATCCGGACCCGGCTTTTGGCCGGCGACAAAAGCCAGCTCCGCAAAGTTCTGACCCGAGGTCATCCAGCCGACCAGCGGCATGATGATCTGGTCGACCAGGGCCGAGACAATCTTGCCGAACGCCGCGCCGATCACCACACCCACGGCCATATCCATCACATTGCCGCGCATCGCAAACGCTTTGAACTCCTGCAACATGCCCATGCTGATTGCTCCGTCAATGGATTAAAACGCGTGGAAAAACGCCGCCCGATTGTAGTCAGCCGCCAACGCGCTGCCCAGTTGCCACCGCAAAAATTGGCCCAGCTCGGACCTCCCCGCGACCACCCGCGCTCAAGCGATTCAAACGATCCGCCCGGTCAGCTCGTCGATCCCCGGAAAACTGGCGCGAAACCGATCCCCACGCCGCAGCGCCGCCACCCCGGCCGGCGTGCCGGTAAAGATCAGGTCGCCCGCGCGCAATTGGTAGAGCGTCGAAAGCGCAGCGAGGATCTCGCCAACCTGCAACACCATGTCGGCGATATCCACCTGTTGGCGCACACTTCCGTTGACTTCCAAACTGAGTCTCCCCTGCTGCGGATGGCCGATGGCGCTGACCAGACTCAAACTCGATATCGGTGCCGAATGATCGAAACCCTTGGCGCTATCCCAAGGCAGACCCTTGGCCTTGGCGGCGGCCTGCAAATCGCGGCGGGTCAGATCCAGGCCGACCGCATAACCGATCACCGTCGTCAACGCTGCGGCCACGCTCAGATCGCCACCACCGCTGCCCAACGCCACCACCAGTTCTACCTCGTGGTGCAGATCCAGGGTGGCCGATGGGTAGGGCACATCGGCATTGCCGGTCACCAAGGCATCGGCCGGCTTGCTGAAAAACACCGGCGCCTCCAGATTGACCGTGGCCGCCATCTCGCGGGCATGCGCCTCGTAATTGCGCCCGATGCAATAAATACGATGCACCGGAAACCGGGTTTTTTCGCCGCGAATGGCAAGACTGATCGGCGGCATGGGTGGAAACAAATAGGCTTCGGACATCGCAATCAGGCACTCAAGTCGGCAGCATTTTGCCGAGGGTCAATGTATCAGAAGCCGCCGCGATGGCGGTCGCCGAGCGCCACCACTGGCCCGCTACAATGCGCGATGAGCTCCCTGCTGATTACCTGTCGCGCTGGCTTTGAAAGCGAATGCGCGCAAGAACTGACCGAGTATTTCGCCGCCCGTGACCAGGCCGGCTTCGCCCGCTTGCGTGCCGACTCGGGCTATCTGGTGTTTGCCGCCGCCGATGACAGCGAACTCGCCCTGCCGGCCGCCGACACGTTGATCTTTCCGCGCCAGGTGCTGCCGATTGCCGAGCACTTCACCGCGCTCGATCCCAAGGATCGCATCAGCCCGCTACTCGATTGGCTGCAACGCCACATCAACCGCCTGCACGACGTCTGGGTGGAAGCGCCCGACAGTCCCGAAGGCGAAGCACTCAACGCTTTTTGCCGCAGTTTCGAGTCGGCGCTGGTGGCGCGCCTCAAGCGGGATCGCTGGCTCGCCGAAACCGCCTCGACCCGACTGCAACTGTTTTTCCCGATCGGCACCGAAGCGTTTTTGTGTTTGGTCGATCGCCGCCAAGCGACGCCGCATCGACAAGGCATCCTGCGATTGCGCTTTCCGTCGGCGGCGCCGAGCCGGTCCACCCTCAAGCTCGAAGAAGGCCTGCTGGTACTGCTCACCGACAAAGAACGCGAAGCCTGGCTGCAACCCGGCATGAGCGCGGTCGATATTGGCGCCGCGCCCGGCGGCTGGACCTTTCAACTGGTGCAGCGCTCGCTGCGGGTCAGCGCCGTCGATAACGGACCGATGGCGGCCAACTTGCTCGATTCCGGCCTGGTCACCCACTATCGCGAAGACGGTTTCCGCTTCGTCCCGAAAAAAGCCTTGGACTGGCTGGTCTGCGACATGGTGGAGCAACCGATCCGCGTTGCCAAACTGGTCGCCAGCTGGCTCAACGATGGCCGCTGCAAACGCGCGTTGTTCAATCTGAAATTGCCGATGAAAAAGCGCTGGCAGGAAACCCAGCTCTGCCTCGACATCATGCGCAAACAAACCGGTCGCGAGCTCGACCTGCGTGCCAAACAGCTTTACCACGACCGCGAAGAAATCACCGTTTACGCCGGGCCCGCGTCCGGCTGATTGGCGCTCCCATCGGTGCCGGTGCCGAGGGGTCCTGGCCCAACGACAGCCGAGTGGCTGCGCGGCGCGAGGCCACCCGACCACGGAGTCATCGACCACGGAGTCATCGGCTACGGAGTCATCGGCTACGGGTCTGCGCTCAGCGCCCAGCCTGCCACCAGCCCCGCAACGTCGCCGCTCTAATCGTGATGCTCGGCCTGTGCCAGAGCCGCATCGCGTTGCGCCGTGGCGGTGGCCCGATCAACGGCAAGTACGGCGTTGGCAGCGCTCAGGCAGGCATCTTTATCGACGCCGCTGACGGCACCACATTTTTGTTCGGCAATACTAAAGCGGGCATCGGCTTCGGTGGTCGCCACATCGAAGTCCGCGTTGGCGGTCTTGATCATCGCCGCCGACTCGGCCGCGGTTAATTTCTTCAGCGCCTTGTTGTCTGAATTGACGTAGGCCTGCTGTGCCGCGGCAACTTGGTCATTGGCCTGGCTGATGGTTTCGTTGGCAGCGTCGCGGGCGTCACCGATGTCTTCCACGGCGTTGGCGCGGGCGTTGGCGACATCGTCTGCGGTTTCCGACGGGGTCTCTTTACCACAGCCCACCAGCATCAAGGCGGTAACGATGGCAACGGGGAGCAATAACTTCTTCATGGTGTGGATTCCTCATTATGTGGGAGTACGCCAGCACCCGGCTGCGGGCGTGGAGGCAAAGGAGTCGCTGCCGGCTTAGCCAGCGCAGTCCACGCGCTGCTGTCGGCGGGCGGCAGGAACCGGGCGATCAGCGCCCATTGCTGGGTCGTTTCGGCATTCAGCAACCCGGTATCGCCGAACGAAATGTGCGTCATTGCCACGCTGCCGCCGCGTCAACGACGATCATCGCCGTCAGCCTCACGGCGCTCTTCGCGACGCTCTTTGGCGTCGTGGCGGTCCGCTTTTTTCTGAATGGATTTGCCAGCGGATTCGGCATCCTCTCCCACGCCGCGCATGGTGTTGCACGCGCCCATGCTGAAAGCGAAGGCGCTGATGAATAACAGCGGCAGAACCTTGTAAATGCGGATGCTCATGGTGATCTCCAGGAGATAACTTTGCCTGTTCCATTCCGCCGATCCCACCAAGACCAGGAACCGCGGCGCCAGGGTCGGAAGACCCCAACCCCGGCAAAGGCTAAGCGACGCCATCAGCCGGGTCGGTGCGGTGGCGAACCGATTGGCCACGGCCATGTCACTGGCCACTGCGGCTCGCAACGTGCCAGCCAAGGCACTGCCGCAGAGGCCGCAACCGCGAAGTGTGTGCGCTGGCGGACAGATGCCAAGGCCTGGGAGCGGTGTACTGAGACGCCGCTGCGATCGCACTGATACGCGCGGCGTCAAGCAAGCCATCGCGACTTTGCAGCGCCATCGTTGATCGGCGCTGCGGTAGTCACCCGCAACGGTCAACAGCAACCCGGCCAGGTGTCAAAATCAGGACAGGCGACGATGTTCGAATACGGCGCGCAGCGCTCCGGAACCAAACCTTGTGGGCCTGCGCCGATGCGCCGTGAAGCGCGGTCTGGCTGCGCGTCGGGGCGATCACGATGAACATCCGATGGAACCGATGGCGACGCTCGGGTGGCATCAGGAAACTCATTCGCCAATGGCGTAAGCGGCACTTTGGGCCGCACCCGAACGGCCACCGCGCGCCGTTGCGCGCTGAGCTGTTCAGCACCGACCAGATGGAACAACACGGCAAGGCGCTGGCGCGAATCCACACACTGAGCCACACCGCGCCAAGCAACCGGCTGCTACAACAGCTGGATGAAAATGAGCAGCTGTTGATGGTCAGCTACGATTTGCTGACGGCAGCGGTTACTGCACGTTCGCGCATCGCCCCAGCGGGCGAGTGGCTGCTCGACAATTTCTACTTGATCGAAGAGCAGATTCGCGCCGCTCGACTGCATTTGCCCAAGGGCTACAGCCGCGAATTGCCACGATTGGCGCGCGGCCCTTCCAGCGGATTGCCCCGCGTCTATGATTTGGCGCTGGAAGCGATTTCGCATGGTGACGGTCGCGTCGACGCCGAGGCTCTGCTCAAGTTTGTGGCGGCTTATCAGTCCGTCAGCCCGCTCACCCTGGGCGAGCTCTGGGCCATTCCGATCATGTTGCGGCTGGCCTTGATTGAAAATCTGTGTCGGGTCGGCGCCCGCATCAGCGCGGACCGCAGGCACGTCAACCAAGCCCAGAACTGGGCCGACCAGATGATCGAGATGGCCGCCAACGATCCGAAAAATCTGATCCTGGTGATCGCCGACATGGCACGCTCGGCACCACCGATGGTCGGCCCGTTTATCGCCGAACTGGCGCGTCGCCTGCAAGGACATGGTCCGGCCCTGGCGTTGCCGCTGACCTGGATTGAACAGCATCTCGCCGAATCGAGTCTGACCATTGAGCGAGTGGTGCTGTTGGAAAACCAGCAACAGGCTGCCGACCAGGTTTCGATCAGCAACAGCATCGGCAGTCTGCGGTTTCTTGGCGCCATGGACTGGCGGATATTCGTGGAAACCATGAGTGTCGTTGAAGCCATCCTCGGCGAAGATGCCGCCAAAAGCTATCGGGCGATGGATTTCGCCAGCCGTGATCGCTACCGACATGTCGTTGACCGCATCGCCAAGCAGAGTCGTCGCTCCGAAGCCGAAGTCGCGCGCCTCGCCATCGACCTGGCCCAGCACAGTGCTGATCGGGTCGGCAGCAACGCCCACACTGCCCATGTGGGCTACTACCTGATCGATCAGGGACTGCCGCAGTTGGAGCGCGCGGCGGAAGCGCGCTTGCCGCCGCTGACCCGGATCCGGCGCTGGCTGGGGCAGACGCCGTTGGCGCTCTATCTCGGCGCGCTCGCGCTCATCACAACGCTATCGACGTGGGCGGTGCTGACACTGGCCAGTGGGCCGCACTTTGCCGGTTGGCGCCTGCTGCTGCCGGCCATGCTGGTGGCGTTGGCTGCAAGCAAGCTGGCGGCGGCGTTGGTGAATTGGGTGGCCACACAATTGCTGGTACCGCAACGCTTGCCGCGCATGGATTTTTCGCAAGGTATACCGACCACCATGAGCACTTTGGTGGTGGTGCCGTGCCTGTTGCTGAGTGCGGAAAATATCGATGAGCTGTTGCAATCGCTGGAAGTGCGATTTCTGGGTAATCAGGACGAACACCTGTACTTCTGCCTGCTCAGTGACTTCGGCGATGCCGCCGAAGCAACGCTGACCAGCGATCAGCCGCTGTTGCAACAGACGCAATTGGGCATCGAGAAATTGAACGCGCAATATCGCAGCGGCAATGGTGATCGTTTTTTCCTGTTGCATCGGCGACGTCGGTGGAATCCGGCGGACCGCGTCTGGATGGGCTTTGAGCGCAAACGCGGAAAACTCGCCGCCTTGAACAGCCGCCTGCGCGGTGCTGGCAACGACGACTTCGCGCTGGTAGTGGGCAATTTTGCCGCCCTGGGCGCGATCAAATACGTCATCACCCTGGATACCGACACGCAACTGCCACGCGAATCCGCGCGTCAGTTCGTCGGCGCCATGGCGCATCCGCTCAACCGCGCGCGATTGGCGGCGAGCGGACATCGAATCGACGGCGGCTACGGCATTCTGCAACCGCGGATGGCGGCCAGTCTTTCGGCTGCCAACCGCTCGCGATATGCGCAACTGTTCGGCAGTGAGCCCGGCATCGATCCATATACTTGCTCGGTCTCGGATGTTTATCAGGATGGATTCGGCGAGGGCTCGTTCATCGGCAAGGGTATCTACGATGTGGATGCCTTCGAAGCCGCGACTGCGGAGAAATTTCCTGACAACCGAATCCTCAGTCACGACCTGCTCGAAGGCTGCTACGCGCGCTCTGGCCTATTGAGCGACGTTCACCTGTACGAGGAATATCCTGCGCACTACCAAACCGACATGAAGCGGCGCGAGCGCTGGATTCGCGGCGACTGGCAGATCGCGCATTGGCTGCTGGCGCAAGTACCCACTGGGTCAGGCGCGCGCCTGCCGAACCCGCTGACGATGCTGTCGCGCTGGAAGATTTTCGACAATCTGCGGCGCAGTCTGGTGACCAGTGCAGTGCTGCTACTGCTGTTGCTCGGCTGGGGCTGGGTGGCCGCGGCCGGCTGGTGGACACTGGCGATCATCAGCAGCTTCTTGCTACCGCCGCTGTTGATTGCGCTGGTCAGCGCCGTGCGCAAACCTCCATCGCTGCGTCTGGGTCGGCACCTGGGCCTGGTGGCGCAGGCACTCATCCGCAACTGCGCCCAAGCGGGTTTCCGCATTGCCTGCCTGCCGCATGAAGCCGCACTCAGTCTGATCGCGATCTTGCGCAGTACCGGGCGCATGCTGTTCACCCACCGACTGCTGCTGGAGTGGAACAGTTGGTCTGAGCAAGCGCAAGACCCGGCCAGCGCACTCGCTCGCCTGTACCGGTCCATGTGGGCGGGACCAGCGTTGGCGGTCGTCACCGCTTCGGCGCTGACGATTCTGCGGCCAGACGCCTTGGCAGCCGCTGCGCCGTTGCTCGGGCTGTGGCTGGCGGCGCCCGCAATCGCCTGGTGGCTGAGCCTGCCGCTGCTGCAGCGAGCGCCGCAACTGAGCGCCGATCAGCTCCGCTTCCTGAATCGGATGGCACGCAAGACCTGGGCATTCTTCGATCATTTCGTCAGCGCGGAAGATCATTGGCTGGTGCCCGACAACTATCAGGAACATCCCGGCCCGGCACTCGCACGGCGCACCTCACCGACCAACATTGGCATCGCCTTGCTGGCGAATTTGGCGGCCTGCGATTTCGGCTACATCAGCATCGGCTCGCTACTCAAACGCAGCGCTCGGAGTTTCGCTACGTTGGCGACTTTGGAGCGCCACCAGGGACACTTCTATAACTGGTACGACACGGCAACGCTGGCGCCGCTGGCGCCGCGCTACGTCTCCACCGTTGACAGCGGCAACCTGGCTGCGCATTTGTTGACCTTGCGCGTGGGCTTGCTGGCGCTACCCGATCAACCGATCTTCGGGCCACGCGTGTTTGACGGTTTGGTGGCTACCCTGGCGCTCTGCTCCGAGGCCGGTAACGCCGCCGCCACGGCGCCGCTCGCGCACCTGCGCACGCTGCTGCAAGCAGCCAGCGCCGACCGCTCACAAACGCTCCTGGCAAGCCTGCAACACCTGGACTGGTTGACCGATGCCGCCAGCGCATTGCGCGCTGCTCTGGCCACCGATGCCACAACGACAGCGGCGCAGTGGGCCGCTGCTCTGGAACGGCAATGCCAGGATCAACGCGATGAACTCAAGCATTTAGCGCCCTGGCTGGTACTGCCTGCAGCGCCCGATGGCATCGTTGCCAGTGCCGATCTGGATGGCACCATCACCCTGTCGGAACTGGCGCTGCACAGCACCCGGTCGTTGCCGGCAATCGATGCGCCGGGGCACCCCCAGTGGTCTGCCGACCAGCGGACCTGGTACACCCTGCGCCGCGAGTTGATTGCGGTCGCCGCTGAACGCGCGACCGAGCGGATGGCAACCATCGCCGACCTGGCAGCGCAGGCGACCGGGTTTGCCAACATGCGCTACGCCTTCCTCTACGACCACACCCGCCACCTGTTGGCGATCGGCTACAACGTCGATGCGTTTCGGCGCGATGCCAGTTTTTACGATCTGCTGGCATCGGAAGCGCGACTGTGCAACTTCGTCGCCATCGCCCAGGGTCAACTACCGCAAGAAAGTTGGTTTGCGCTTGGACGCTTGCTGACCACGGCCGGCGGCGAGCCTGTGCTGCTGTCATGGAGCGGCTCGATGTTCGAATACCTGATGCCGCTGCTGGTGATGCCGAGTTACCACGGCACCCTGCTCGAACAGACCTGTCGCGCGGCGGTGACGCGGCAGATCGCCTACGGCAACCAACGGTCACTGCCCTGGGGCGTATCCGAATCTGGCTACCACATCGTCGATGCCAGTCGCAGCTATCAGTACCATGCTTTTGGCGTGCCCGGCCTGGGACTGAAACGCGGATTGGCCGAGGATCTGGTGGTCGCCCCGTACGCCTCGGCACTAGCGCTGATGGTGGCTCCGGAGGCGGCATGCGGCAATCTGCAACGCTTGGCCATGATCGGCATGGAAGGCCAGTACGGCTTTTTCGAAGCCATCGATTACACGCCATCGCGCCTGCCACGGGGCCAGTCCAGCGCAATCGTGCGCTCGTTCATGGCCCACCACCAGGGGATGAATCTGTTGGCGCTGACCTCGCTGCTGCTGGATCGGCCGATGCAACGACGTTTCGAATCCGACCCGCTATTTCAAGCCACCTTGCTGTTGCTACAGGAGCGCACCGTGCAAACTTCGATATTCCACACCCGCGTTGACGGGCATGCGCAAAGCAGCGACCCGGCGATGACCGCAAACCCACCCGCGCGCACGCTGATCGACGCCGAGACGGCGACACCACAGGTTCAGCTACTGTCCAACGGTCGCTACCAGGTCATGATCAGCAACGCCGGTGGTGGCTACAGTCGCTGGCAGCAATTGGCGCTGACGCGCTGGCGCGAAGACAGCACCCGCGACCACTGGGGCACTTTCATCTATTTGCGTGACACCGACAACGGCAAAGTCTGGTCGGTCACCCATCAACCAACGCTGCAACCAGCGGACAGCTACGAGGCCCTGTTTACCGAAGGCCGTGCCGAGTTTCGGCGTCGCGACCAGCAGATCGAAACCTACACCGAGATCATGGTGTCGCCAGAAGACGACATCGAACTGCGCCGGGTTCGCCTCAGTAACCATTCTCGCCGCCGCCGCAACATCGAAATCACCAGTTACGCCGAAGTGGTGCTCGCCCCACCGGCCGCCGACAACATGCAGCCGTCATTTGGCAACCTGTTCGTGCAAACCGAAATCATCGCCAGCCGCCGCGCCATTTTATGCACGCGGCGGCCACGCTCGATCAATGAGCAGGCGCCGTGGATGATGCAGCTGATGGCCACCAACGGCACCGACATCAGTGCGGTCTCGTACGAAACTGACCGCATGCGCTTCATCGGCCGAGGCAACACCTTGCAGGCGCCGCGCGCACTGAGCGTGCCAGCTGCGCTGTCCGGTACCGATGGATCGGTGCTCGATCCGATCGTGGCGATCCGCTGTCGGGTGACGCTCGAACCCGGGCAAACCGCCACCATTGATCTGATCACCGGCGCCGCCAACAGTCGCAAAGCCTGCATGCTGCTGATCGATAAATATCAGGACCGACATCTCGCCGACCGCGTTTGCGAACTCGCCTGCACCCATAGCGAAGTGACCTTGCGGCAGATCAACGCCAGCGAAGCAGATGCGCATTGCTATCGGCAGTTGGCCAGTTCGGTGATCTACGCCAATGCTGCCCTGCGCGCCGATGCCGGTATTTTGAAGCAGAATCGCCGCGGACAATCCGGCCTGTGGGCCTACGCCATTTCCGGTGATCTGCCGATTGTGCTGCTGAAAATCGCCGACAGCACGCACCTCGCGCTGGCGCGGCAGATGATCCAATGTCACGCCTATTGGCGGCTGAAGGGTTTGGCCGTCGACCTGGTGATCTGGAATGAAGAACACGTCGGCTACCGGCAACAGTTGCACGACCAAATCATGGGCCTGATTGCCACCGGCAGCGAAGCCCAGTCGATCGACCGACCGGGCGGCATTTTTGTCCGCTCCGCCGAGCAAATCTCGCACGAAGATCGCATTCTGTTGCAGGCGGTCGCCCGCGTCATCATTGCCGATAGTGTCGGTGACCTGGCAGCGCACCTGGGTCGCGTGCGCAAGCCCGAGAAGCGCATGGCCAGGCTCACGCCGACCCGCAGCTACAGCCCACAAACTGCCGCAGCCAGCGCCGCCGCACAACCGGACCTCATTCTCGGCAACGGCCGCGGTGGCTTCAGCGCCGATGGCAGCGAGTATTGGATCACCACCACGCCCACCCAGATGACGCCGCTGCCCTGGGTCAATGTGCTCGCCAATCCACACTTCGGCACGGTCGTCAGCGAAGGCGGCGTCGCCTATAGCTGGAGTGAAAACGCCCATGAGTTCCGGCTCACACCGTGGCACGACGACACGGTCGCTGCGGGCGCTGGCGAAGCCATCTATCTGCGCGACGAGGAAACCGGGCACTACTGGTCGCCGACGCCGATGCCGTGCGGTGATGCCATGCCCTACCTGACGCGGCACGGCTTCGGCTACAGCGTGTTTGAACACTGCGCCGATGGCATCCGCTCCGAACTGTGGGTCTATGTGGACTTGCACGATGCGGTCAAGTTCTCGGTGCTGAAAATACACAACCAGTCCGGGCGCAGCCGCCACCTGTCGGCAACCGGCTATGTCGAGTGGGTGCTCGGTGACCTGCCAACCAAATCGGCCATGCATGTGGTGACCGAACTGGACCCGGGCAGCGGCGCGTTGTTCGCGCGCAATGCCTTCAACCCCGAATTCGCCGACCGCGTCGCGTTCTTTGATGTCGATGATTTGGCCCGCAGCTTCAGCGGTGACCGCAGCGAGTTTCTGGGGCGCAACGGCAGCCTGCAATTTCCCCAAGCGATGACGCGGACCCGGCTTTCCGGCAGGCTCGGCGCGGCGCTGGATCCCTGCGGCGCCATCCAGGTGCCATTCGAACTCAACGACGGCGCCGACCACGAAATCGTTTTCCGCCTCGGCGCCGGACGTGATCGTCACCACGCCCGTGACCTGACCAAAAAGCTGCGGCAGCCGGGTGCTGCCCGCAATGCATTGCAGCAGCTAAGGGACTACTGGAAACACACCCTCAGTGCGGTAGAAATAGACACCCCGGATCTGGCGCTGAATCTGTTAAGCAACGGCTGGCTGGTCTATCAGAGCCTGGCTTGCCGCCTGTGGGCACGCAGCGGTTTTTACCAGTCTGGCGGTGCCTTTGGCTTTCGCGACCAATTGCAGGATGTCATGGCGCTGGTGCACGCCGAACCGCGACTGCTGCGTGCGCACCTGCTGCTTTGTGCCGAACACCAGTTTGCACAGGGCGATGTGCAGCATTGGTGGCACCCGCCGCTCGGCCGTGGCGTGCGCACGCGCTGCTCGGACGACTATTTGTGGTTGCCGCTGGCGGTCGCACGCTACGTCCGCATCACCGGCGATAGCGGCGTGCTCGACGAGGCCATTCACTTTCTGGACGGCCGCGGCCTCAACGCCGACGAGGAATCGTATTACGACCAGCCCGGCCGCAGCGCCGAAGTCGCCAGCCTGTACCAGCATTGCCTGCGCGCCATCGAACACGGACTTCGCTTTGGCGTCCATGGTCTGCCGTTGATGGGCTCCGGCGACTGGAACGATGGCATGAATCTGGTGGGTATCGGCGGCCAAGGCGAGAGCGTCTGGCTCGGCTTTTTCCTCTACAAAGTGTTGTTGGATTTCGCCGCTGTTGCGGATCGACATAGCGATCCCGGTTTCGCCGAACGCTGCCGCGCGCAGGCTGCGCAACTGCAAACAAACCTCGAACTGCATGCCTGGGATGGCGACTGGTATCGCCGCGCCTGGTTCGATGACGGCAAACCACTGGGTGCCTCCGTCAACGCTGAATGCAGCATCGATTCAATCGCCCAGAGTTGGTCGGTATTGTCCGCCGCCGGTAGTTCGGAGCGCGCCCACCGCGCCATGGATGCCCTCGACCAGCATCTGGTACGCCGTGACGCTGGCCTGATCCAGCTGCTCGATCCACCGTTCGACAAAGCCGGACTCAATCCCGGTTACATCCAGGGTTATGTCCCCGGCGTGCGCGAGAATGGTGGCCAGTACACCCACGCCGCGGTGTGGGCCACCATGGCCTTCGCCGCGCTCGGCGACAGCCACCGCGCCTGGGCACTGCTGGACCTGATCAATCCCCTAAGGCACACGCAAAATGCCGCCGCGATTGCCATCTACAAAGCCGAACCCTACGTCGTCGCCGCCGATGTTTATGCGATCGAACCGCATACCGGTCGTGGCGGCTGGACCTGGTACACCGGATCGGCCGGCTGGTTGTATCGGCTGATTGTGGAGTCACTGCTCGGCCTTGATCGCCAAGGGGATCGGCTACAGATCACCCCGTGCCTGCCCGAACATTGGACCCACTACACGATGCGCTATCGCTTTGGTGGATCGCTGTATCGAATTGAAGTGCAGCAGTCGCTGAGCGCGGATGGCGACCGCCACCACCGCATCAGCGTCGATGGCATCGATCCAGGCGAGCTCGGCATCGCCTTGATCGACGATCAACAGGAGCACGCGGTCGTGGTGCAAATCGAGCGCGCCCGCCCGGACACCGCCACGACGACACCGATTCCGCCGCAAACCGCGCACCCCGACCGTGTTCAACCAGAAGGATTGCCAGCATGACCCACACCGTAGCGGATGCCCTGGTGTTGTTCGGCGCCACCGGCGATCTCGCCTTCAAGAAAATATTTCCGGCGCTGCAAGCCTTGATCCAGCGCGGCGAGCTCGATCTGCCAATCATCGGTGTCGCCCGGGCCGGCGGGTCCTTGGAAAAACTGCGCCAGCGCGTGCGCGACAGTCTGGAAACCAATGGCCCGCTCGATGCCGATGCCGGTGCCCAGCTATCGGCGCAGTTGCGCTATGTCGATGGCGATTATGCCGACGCGGCGACCTATCGAAAATTGAAGCAGGCGCTCGGTGCGGCGCGCCGTCCGCTGTATTACCTGGCGGTGCCACCGAGTCTGTTCGCCACTGTCATTCAGGGCCTCGCCAGCGCCGACGCCGCCGCTGGCGCGCGTGTCGTGGTCGAGAAACCATTTGGCCGCGACCTGGCTTCGGCGCAGGCGCTGAACTTGGCGTTGCTTGCGGTGTTTCCGGAGGCATCGGTATTTCGCATCGATCACTACCTCGGCAAAGAGGCGGTGCAAAACTTGCTCTATTTCCGCTTCGCCAATGCGTTTCTGGACCCCATCTGGAATCGCCAATACGTTGATAACGTGCAGATCACCATGGCCGAAACCCTGGGCATGGAGGGCCGTGGCAGCTTCTATGAGTCGGTCGGCACACTGCGCGACGTGGTGCAGAATCACTTGTTGCAGGTGGTCGCGCTGTTGGCGATGGACGCTCCCACAGGCCACGATCTGGAATCCCTGCACGCCGAGAAATTGCGTCTGTTCCGCGCCATACGACCACTCGATCCAGCCGAGCTGGTGCGTGGCCAGTTCGTCGGCTATCGCGACGAAAAAGGCGTCGCTGCCAATTCGGAGGTCGAGACTTACGCCGCCCTGTGCTTGCACATCGACACCTGGCGCTGGGCCGACGTGCCGTTCTACATCCGCGCCGGCAAGTGTCTGCCGGTGGCCACCACCGAGGTCATGGTGCATTTGAAATGCCCGCCATTGGCAATCTTCGACGACCTGAGTCAGCACAGCTCGAACTACTTTCGCTTCCGGCTCAGTCCGCAAGTGGTGATCGCGGCGGGCGCGCAGGTCAAACAAGCCGGTGACGAAATGCGTGGGCAGCCGGTGCAACTGATCGCCCGCCATGAGCCCAGTGGCACGACCCTTCCCTACGAGCGGCTGTTGCTCGATGCGATCCACGGCGATTCCGCCTTATTCAGTCGCGGCGACCTGGTCGAAGCCGCGTGGCGGGTACTCGATCCGGTACTTGCCAGCAACACCGGCCCGCGCCATCCGGTGCAGAGCTACCCAGTGGCGAGCTGGGGACCAACGGCCGCCGCTGCCATCGTTACCGATGGCCGCCACTGGCACGACCCAATCCCCGAGGAGACCACCCCATGCTGAATCCAACCACCATGGTTTTCCTGATCGATGTCGACAACACCCTGCTCGACAATGATCGCTTTGTCGCCGACCTCAGCGACCGGCTCGATCGGGCGTTCGGCCAGACCCAGCGCGAACGCTATTGGCAGATTTACGAAGATTTGCGCAGCACCCTTGGCTACGCCGATTATCTCGGCACCTTGCAGCGCTTTCGTGCTGGCGCCGACTCGGCCCAGGCGCTGTTCTCGATGTCGGCGTTTCTGCTGGACTATCCGTTTGTGGATCGGCTCTACCCGCGGGCGTTGGCCGCCCTCAACCACCTCGCCAAACTCGGCACCACGGTCATTCTTTCCGATGGCGATATCGTGTTTCAGCCGCGCAAGATCGAACGCTCCGGACTCGCTGCGGCGGTCGCTGGCAGGGTCCAGATCAACGTCCACAAAGAGCGCATGCTGGTCACTGTCCAGCACCGTTTTCCGGCCAGGCATTACGTGATGATCGACGACAAGTTGAAATTGTTGATCGCCATGAAACGCATCCTCGGCGACTTGTTGACCACGGTTTGGGTACGCCAGGGCCACTATGCCTTGGCGGCCGAGCCCGCGCTCGGTGCGGCCAGCGCCGATTTAGTTATCGACGACATCGGCGCGCTGTGTCGCCTGACGCTGGCCGATTTCCGTGTCGCCGTTGCCAGCCCCCAGCCGCTGCACGCCGCATCAGCACTGGGCTAGCACGCGCCATTGAGCGCATTGATTTGCACCGATACTTGCGGCTTACCGCACTACCATCAGGAGTTCCGATGAAACCGACAATCGCTTTACAGCAACTTGGCCAGAGCTTGTGGTTGGACAACATCACCCGCCCCCTGCTCGACACCGGCACCTTGCAGCGTTACATCGCCGACCTATCCATCACCGGCCTGACCTCGAACCCGAGCATCTTCGACAGCGCCATTACTGGCAGCCATGCCTACGACGATGGCATCCGTGCAAAAGTCCAGGCCGGCCAATCCGGCGCCGCCCTGTTTATCGAACTGGCGCTGGAAGATTTGCGCCGCGCCGCTGATTGTTTGCGGCCGGCATTCGACTTGAGTGCTCAGCTTGATGGTTGGGTGTCGATGGAGATTTCACCGCTGCTCGCCGACGACACCGAAGCCAGCATCGCCGCTGCGCAGCGCATCCACCAGCAGGCAGATCGGCCCAATCTGTTCGTCAAAATTCCAGGCACAACCAAAGGACTTGCCGCCATCGAGGCGTCGATCTTTGCCGGCATTCCGATCAACGTGACCTTGCTGTTCTCGCGCGAACAATATCTGGCCGCCGCTGCGGCTTACCTGCGCGGCATCGAGCGGCGCTTGCAGGCCAATCTCGACCCCCGCGTCGGCTCGGTCGCCTCGCTGTTTATCAGTCGCTGGGATGTGGCGGTCAACGCCCAAGTGCCGGGCGCATTGCGCAATCAACTCGGCATCGCCATCGGCGGACGCGTGTACTCGGCCTACCGCCAACTGCTGGCGTCTCCGCGATGGCGACGGTTGGCCGATGCGGGCGCAATGCCGCAGCGCTTGCTCTGGGCCAGCACCGGGAGCAAAGACCCGGACGCCAGCGACACGCTGTATGTCGAAACCTTGGCCGCCGCCGACACCATCAACACGATGCCCGAAAAGACCCTGCTGGCGTTTGCCGAACACGGGGCGCCAACGACCGCGATGGCTGCAGACGGCGGCGCGGCCGAGGCGATGCTCGAACGCTTCGTGGCGGCGGGCATCGACCTGGACGCCCTGGCGCTGCGCTTGCAACGCGAAGGCGCCCAGGCCTTTGTCAAATCCTGGCAACAACTGCTGCAACAGATTGCCGACAAGGGCCGCACGCTGACCAGCGCCGCAGCGGCGACCGCATGAGCACCACCGTCAGTCCGCTGGCAGGCCAGCCGGTGCCAGCGGCGCTGCTGCTTGATGTACCGAAGCTGCTCGCGGCCTACGACGAACTGCGGCCGGATCCCGCAATTCCTGCGCAGCGCGTCGCCTTTGGCACTTCGGGCCACCGCGGCAGCGCTTTTGTTCGCAGCTTCAACGAGTGGCATGTGCTGGCGATCAGTCAAGCGATTTGTGATTTTCGCCAGAGTCAGAACATCACCGGCCCGCTTTTCCTGGGTTTTGACACCCACGCCCTGTCACCACCAGCGTTCGCCACCGCGCTCGGCGTATTGGCGGGCAATGGTGTCAGCACAATGATTGCCGATGGTGATGAGTTCACCCCGACACCAGCGATCTCGCACGCCATCCTCAACGCCAACCGTGGTCGCCGCCACGGCCTCGCCGACGGCATCGTGATCACGCCCTCGCACAATCCGCCTGAGCACGGTGGCTTCAAATACAACCCGCCCAGCGGCGGCCCCGCCGACACCGCCAGCACCGGCTGGATCGAGCGGCGCGCCAATGCCTTGCTCGAAGAAAATCTGCAATCGGTGCGGCGGCTACCGCTCGCCCAAGCACGCCTCAGCAACTGCGTGCACCATCATGATTTTCTCGGCAGCTATGTCGCCGATCTCGGCCAGGTACTGGATTTTGACACCCTGCGTCAGGCCGGCCTGCGGATCGGAGTCGATGCCCTCGGCGGCGCTGGCCTGCACTACTGGGCACGGATCGCCGAGCAGTATCAGCTCGACCTCGACATCGTCGGCGATAGCGTCGATCCGACCTTCGCGTTCATGAGCCTGGATTGGGACGGCAAGATCCGCATGGACCCGTCCTCGGCCTACGCCATGCAGCGACTGATCGCTCTGAAGGACCAATACGACATCGCGTTCGCCTGCGACACCGATTACGACCGCCACGGCATCGTCACCCCGAGTGTTGGCCTATTGCCGAGCAACCACTACCTCGCCGTCGCCATCGACTATTTGTTCCGTCACCGTCTGCACTGGAAGCAAGCCGCCGCCGTCGGCAAAACCGTGGTCAGCAGCGCCTTGATCGACCGCGTCAGCGCCCGCCTCTGGCGCCGACTGCACGAGGTACCGGTTGGCTTCAAATGGTTTGTCGAAGGACTGCACGACTCCAGCCTCGGCTTTGCCGGCGAGGAAAGCGCCGGCGCTACCTTCAGCCGAATCGACGGCGGTGTCTGGACCACCGACAAAGACGGTATCGTGGCCGCGCTGTTGGCCGCCGAAATCACCGCGCGCAGCGGCCGCGATCCCGGCTTGTTGTATCGCGAACTGGTCAGCGAGCTCGGCGAACCGTTTGCCGATCGGGTCGAAGCTCCGGCCACAGCCGCGCAAAAAGCATTACTGTCCAAACTCGCGCCCGCGCAAGTGCGGAGCAGCGAATTGGCCGGCGAGCCGATCCTCAGCGTGCTCGATCACGCCCCCGGCAATCAGGCGCCGATCGGTGGCATCAAGGTGACGACCGCCAATGGCTGGTTCGCCGCGCGACCGTCGGGCACCGAAGACATCTACAAAATCTACGCCGAAAGTTTTCGCGACCAAGCGCACCTGCGCCGCCTGTTGCAAGAAGCGCAAACCATCGTTGACAGCGCCTTGGCGAACCCCTGATGGCAAGCCGACACCACATTCTGGCGATCAATGCGGGCTCGTCGAGCATCAAGTTCGCGTTGTATCAAATTGGTCATCCCTTGCGACGCTTGCACAGTGGCAGTCTGGATCGCATCGGTCAGGCCGAAGCCCGCATGCTGGTGCAGGGGCCGAATGCCGGTGACCGGCGCAGCGATTTGGTCGCCGCGCTCGATCAGCCCCAAGCGATTGCCATCCTGATCGACTGGATCAACGCCCACACCACGGCACAGGCGTTGGCGGCGATTGGCCACCGGCTGGTGCATGGTGGGCCGAATTACAGCGCACCGCAGTGGCTGAGCGCGGCGGTGATCGCCGACTTGCAGCAGTTGCTGCCGCTGGATCCCGCACACCTGCCGACGACGCTGGCGCTGATCGACGCGCTCGGTCAACACTTTCCGGATGTGCCACAAGTGGCGTGTTTCGACACCGCGTTTCATCACGCGCTGCCGCGGGTTGCGCAACTGCTAGCGATTCCGCGCCGTTATCAAACGCTGGGTCTGCGCCGCTTTGGTTTTCATGGCCTGTCTTACGAATTTCTGCTCGGCGAACTGCGTCGATTGGCCGGTACCGAGGCCGCGCAGGGACGGGTCATTCTTGCCCACCTGGGCAACGGCGCCAGTGTCGCGGCGGTGCGCAATGGCCAATCGATCGACACCAGCATGGGCTTCACGCCGGCCTCGGGCCTGCCGATGGGGACGCGTGCAGGCGATATCGATCCCGGACTGGTCGGGTATTTGGCGCGCACCGAGCAGATGAGTCCGGCGCAATTCAACCAGATGGTCACCGAACAGTCGGGCTTGCTCGGGGTCTCCGGAACCAGCGCCGACCTGCGCAATTTACTTGCCATGGAAAGCCAATCACCGGCTGCCGCCGATGCCATCGAACTGTTCTGCTATCAGGTCAAAAAGTGGATCGGTGCGATGGCGGCAGCGCTCGGTGGTGTGGACACCCTGGTGTTCGCCGGTGGCATCGGTGAAAACGCGCCAGAGATCCGTGCGCGCATCTG
>Ga0210033_1000910_pt1 | contig 28040 bp, 19 predicted proteins | sample CryGeymeta201501_FD_185465 | JGI IMG/M metagenome (GOLD analysis project Ga0210033, IMG submission 185465) | Groundwater microbial communities from Crystal Geyser aquifers in Utah, USA - Crystal Geyser metaG 2015-01 (SPAdes) (version 2) | ecosystem: Environmental > Aquatic > Deep subsurface >... | reverse complement strand
ACTGCGTTCGGCTCGTTGCCCCTTTCGCTGCGCTCAGGGGCCGCCAGACGATTACAGGTGTCTGGCGACTCGCCTCACTGCGTTCGGCTCGTTGCCCCTTTCGCTGCGCTCAGGGGCCGCCAGACGATTACAGGTGTCTGGCGACTCGCCTCACTGCGTTCGGCTCGTTGCCCCTTTCGCTGCGCTCAGGGGCCGCCAGACGAGCCCGCCGTGTCGTCGACGACGCTCTGGCATCGCCTCCTCCATGCCAAACGAGACTCGGTTCACTTCGTTTCGGCCCAGCCCGGTCCGCAATGCGCAACAGACTCCTGGGGAGGGCTGGGGGCGATCGCGGTGGATGAGGTCAGGTGAGGAGGCCGGCGGAGAGCCTCTCGTCGACCACGGCCAGGCGGCGCTCGAGTTCGTGGAGGGTGGGCTCATCGAGGCCGCGGCCCTCCATCCAGGCGCAGAGCAGGTCACGGCGCACGCGTCGGGTCTCGTCGTGGGAGGCCTGGATGGCGGCGCGGAGCGGGGGGCGGTCTGGCTGGGTGATGAGGAGGTCGAGCAGGGCGGCGTCCAGGGCTCGGCTGTCATCGTAGATGAGGCGGAGGCGGGGTGGGTAGACGTCGAAGGCGAAGATGGGGAGCAGGACGGCGGTGCCGGGGCGGAGGGGAGGCGAGGTGATCTGACGGGCGAGGTGGCCGATGAGGGGATCGGGGTGGGGGTGGAGGTGGGACGGGAGGCTGGGGTGATGTCTGCGTCGTCGTAGGAACATGGGGATGCCCACGGCCGCCAGGCCAACGAGGGTGAGGGTCAGGAGGGCCAGAGTGATCAAGAGCGCCGGGTTCACAGGTGGCGACACAGTTGTGGAGTGGGGTGGTCGGGGCCCGTCATGACGCTGGCGAGGGCAACGGCGCGGGGTGGGCGCCGAGGATCTGTGCAGGGCGTCGAGGACTCTGGTGGACGTTTCCACTCTCATGGTATATGGAGGATGTAGCTCTGTGGCCACATGGAGGCGTCATCAGGCTTGAGCATGTCACGGCTCACGGGGCCGTGACAAGGGTCGCGCCGCGAAGGTTCTGCGGATCGCATCCCCTCCAGCGGGGGGGCGTGCCGGTTTCATGGAGGGGGCGAACGACTTGACTTCGGCGCCGTCCTCCGCCTAATTTGTCTCCGGTGATCAAGTGGGTACCCCTCCGTCTCTTCAACGACAAGCCCAAGTGGTTGATGTGAATCGTCCTCCCGCCTATGTCCTTAAATTCATCTCTGGCAAGTACCAGGGTGGCGAGTTCCCGATCGAGGTTGGTCAGGAAGTCATCATCGGGCGCAGCAGCGAGCTGGACATGGTGCTCGTCGAGGACATGGTCTCGCGCAAGCACTCGCGGATCAGCTTCGAGGCGACGGACTTGTTCATCGAGGACCTCGGCAGCACGAACGGGACGTTCGTCAACGGCGAGAAGGTCTCGAAGAAGAAGTTGAAGGTCGGCGATCGCATCCTGGTGGGCACGAGCATCATCAAGCTGGTGGCCGGGAGCGAGGCCTCGAACGCGAGCGTGTCGGACTCGGAGCCGATCCGTCGCGATCAGGGTGGCAACGCGTTCCACGCCTCGACGACGCAGACGTTCAACACGCGCGCGTCGACGCAGACGATGACGGGGTCGATCTCGGGGTTGATCGAGGAGGTGCCGCTGCCGGATCTGCTGCAGCTGTTCGCGACCTCGAAGAAGAGCGGTGTGTTGCTGTTGCGTTCGGACCGTGAGGGCCGGGTCTACCTTCGCGAGGGCCGGGTGTACTTCGCGGTGATCGACAACAACTATGACACGCCTTCGGAGAAGACGTTCTACCGGATGATGTCGTGGGAGAAGGGGACGTTCACGCTGGAGCAGCCGACGAACGAGCGGTTTGAGAACGAGCTGGACATCTCGACCGAGGCCCTGATGATGGAGGGCATGCGGCAGCTGGACGAGATCCGGAACCTTGGGACGATCCCATCGTTCGAGGACAACCTGTACATCGATCAGCCGCTGATCCCGCCGCTGCGGTCGTTGACGCCGGAGCTGCTGGACACGCTGCAGCTGATCCACAACTATGGCAACCTGGAGCTGATCCTGAACAGCTCGCTGGCGTCGGACCTGGAGACGATGCAGGACATCGTGTACCTGATCCGGAACGAGTACGTACGGGTGATGTAGCCGTCTGGGCTGTGCGTCTACCGTCTTGAACATGAAACCCTCGCTTGCGAGGGTTTTCGTGCTCTGTGGGCGCGGTGGGTGATGTCAGGCGAGCTGGCCGTGCACGATGGTGTGGGTGACGCAGCGGGTGTCGGCGGAGAAGACGAGGGCCTCGGGGAGGGCCTCGGGGGGGACGTCGCGGAGGGCGTGGTCGTCGAGGTTGACGGCGACGAGGTCGGCGAGCTGCCCGGGGGCGATGGTGCCGGCGTCGAGGCCGAGGCCGAGGGCGCGGGCGCCGTGGCGGGCGCCGATCTCGAGGAGGCCCGGGGCGAGCCGGAGGGTGTCGGCGGCGGTGTGGGGCTGGGCGAGTCCGGCGAGCACGTTGCGGCGGCGGAGGCGGAGGCGCTCGTTGTTCTCGATGAGGCGGAGCTCCTCGAAGGGGTTGACGGTGATGTGGCTGTCGGAGCCGATGCACAGGGGCACGCCGGCCGAGAGCAGGGCGAGGGCGGGAAGGACGCCGTCGCCGAGGTTGGCCTCGGTGGTGGGGCAGGCGCAGACGGTGGCGCCGGCGTCGGCGAGGCGCTGAGGGTCGTCGGGTGCGAGCCAGGTGGCGTGGACGGCGGTGAGGTGGGCGTCGAGGAGGCCGGCGTCGTGGACGACGGCGATGGGGGCCTTGCCGAAGGCGCGGACGCACTGGTCGATCTCGGCGGTCTGCTCGCAGAGGTGCATGTGGACGGGGAGGTGGCGGGTGCGGTTGAAGGCGGCGAGCTGCTGGAGCCAGGCGTAGGGGACGGCGCGGATGGAGTGGGGGGCCAGGCCGATGTTGACGCGGGGGTGATCGCCGTAGTCGGCGAGCAGGGCGTCGACCATGGCGAACCAGGGGGGCAGGTCGGGGACGACGAAGCGGCGCTGGGCGTCGGTGGCGGGCTGACCGATGGCGGAGGTGTGGTAGAGGGCCAGGAGGAGGGTGATGCGGAGGCCGGCGTCGAGGGCGGCGTCGATGCATTGGCGGGCCATGCGGACGGGGTCGTCGAAGGGGGCGCCGGTGGCCTGATGGTGGAGGTAGTGGAACTCGCCGACGGCGGTGTAGCCCGCGGCGCGGAGCTCGCGGTAGAGGCCGGTGGCGATCTGATACATGCGGTCGGGGTCGAGGGAGAGGGCGAGGTCGTACATGAGTTCGCGCCAGGACCAGAAGTCCTCGTCGGGACGGTCGGCGCGGAGGTGCTCGGTGCGGCCGCGGAGGGCGCGCTGGAAGGCGTGGCTGTGGGCGTTGACGAAGCCGGGCAGGAGGGCCTGCCGGGGCAGGGCGAGGACGTCGGCGCCGTCGGGCGGGGACTGAACGGCGACGATGCGGCCGGAGGCTTCGTCGATGGCGACGGCGAGCCCTGCGACGAGGTCACCGTCGATGAGGACGCGCTCGGGGAGGAACCAGCGGGGGGCGGTCATGGGGGCTCCAGGGCAGGGCGTGGCCCTGGAGCGGCGCGTTCGAGGGGCGCCAGGCCCGCCGCCGGCTCGGTGAGGGGTTAGAAGCCGTTCGGAAAATATATGCCTTGTTTCCTCGTATCTTCTAGACCGCCGTGCATCTCAGTGGGCGTCGCGACGCAGGGTCTTCTGCGAGCTATTACAGTTCGCTCGTCTGGGGCGCGTTGAGCCCGCGACGCAGGGCCTCCTGCGAGCTATCGCTCGCCGGACTCCCTGCTCTGCGGGCTCAACACACCCCAGACTCGCTATCGCTCACAGAACCCTCTGCGCTGCGACGCCCACTGAGATGCAGGCTGGGGTGGTCCCCAGGTGTGTCTTCTGCTCGGTCATGGGCCTCTGGGCCCACTCCCTCACATCAGACGCCACCTGGAAACAGAATCTACGTCGGATCCATCGGCATCTGTTTTCCGAATGACTTCTTACTTGAGGCGGAGGAAGCCTTCCTCGGTCAGGAGGTAGCGGTTGGGGAGTCGCTCCTGGAGATCGCGGCGGGCGTCTTCGTCGGCGAGGTCCTCGAGGGCGGTCCAGTCGCCTTTTTCGACGAAGCGATCGCAGACGACCTGGAGGATGCGGCCGGAGTCCTCGAAGCGGAGGTTGGCCTGGAGGGCCTGGTGCGCCCAGTCGGCGTCGTGGGTGACGGCCTGGTTGGCGGCGTGGAAGCGGATGCCCTCGTTGTCGTCGGTGAGGAAGCGTGCGACCTGCTTCTGGATGTCTTCGATGTCGCTGAACTTGGAGGCTCGGAGGATGAGCTGCTCCTTCTTCTCGGGGTCGCGGGTGTAGTCGATGGTCATGGCGGTGAGGAGCTGGCAGAGGAAGTCAGCCATCTCCTGTCGGTCGAGGAGGTCCCCGAGGACCTTCATGGGCCAGTTGACCTGCTGCTCCTCCTCGAGGACGACGGCCTTGACGGGCTCGATGGCGGACTCGCCGAGGTTGACGAGGAGATCGTAGATAAAGAGCTTCTCCTCGTTGTCGTAGGTGGTGTTCTGGGTGTTGAGCTTGAAGCGCTCGCAGAGGATGGTGATGGCCTCGGGGGTGCCGATGTCGCGGAGCTGCTCGGCGGTGTAATTGCGCTCGGGGGACTGGACCCACATGTTGAGGAGCTTCTTGCGGAGGCTCTGGAGCTGGCGTTCTTGTTTCTTGTCCTTGTCAAAAAGGAAGTCGAGCATTCCCATGAGAGCACCGCAGGTCGAGGAAGTGAGGGGGGAGTGCGCCGTGGAGCACCCGGCAGCGAACGGGCCCGGGCAGCCAGAGGCGGCGAGTCGGGGGCGGGTTCGGCAGGGGGGTGTGGGTCGCTGGCGCGCCAACGGAGAACGGGGGGAAGTTAAAGCGCGGTTGGTGGGAAGTCAAATCGCAGGTTGGGGTCGGGTGCGCGGGGGTGGGATTGAATCAGCCTGCTGAGCGTGCTAGTAGACACAGCGCGGCAGCATGTGCGTATGGCGAGGTCGTCGTCGCAGGGGGGGAGCGCCTTGAGGGCGCAGGTGTCGAGGTCGGCGCCAGGGATGAAGCCAGGGTCTCACAGGCAGGGGCCACAATCGGGAGTCAAGGGAGCCATGAACGCAGGTCCGGGTCGGTACAACAACGTGATGGAAGTGGTGGGCGACACGCCGATCGTGCGGCTGAACCACGTGGCGAGCCACATCAAGGCGACGATCTGGGCGAAGCTCGAGTATCTGAACCCGGGCGGGTCGGTGAAGGATCGTGCGGCGCTTCAGATCATCGAGGACGCCGAGCGCGAGGGGCTGCTTCGTCCGGGCGGGACGATCGTGGAGGCGACGAGCGGGAACACGGGTGTGGGCCTGGCGATGGCGGCGGCGCTCAAGGGGTATAAGTGCGTCTTTGTGATGCCGGACAAGATGTCGGACGAGAAGATCCGGACGCTGCGATCGTTCGGGGCGAAGGTGGTGATCACGCCGACGGACGTGACGCCGGAGGATCCGCGGAGCTACTACAAGGTGAGCCGCCGGATCGCGGATGAGACGCCGGGTGCGTTCTACGCCAACCAGTACCACAACCAGAGCAACCCTCGGGCGCACTACCTGACGACGGGTCCGGAGATCTGGAAGCAGACCGACGGGAAGATCGACGCGTTCGTGGCGACGATGGGGACGGGCGGGACGCTGTCGGGTACGGGGAAGTACCTCAAGGAGCAGAACCCGGACGTGAAGGTGGTGGGGGTGGACCCGGTGGGTTCGATCTTCTACGACTATTTCCACACGGGGAAGATGACCGAGGCGCACTCCTACAAGGTGGAGGGTTTCGGCGAGGACTTTTTGCCGACGGCGATGGACTTCTCGGTGGTGGATGATGTGGTGCGGGTGACGGACAAGGAGTGCTTCATGATGGCACGCCGGCTGGTCCGTCAGGAGGGCATCTACACGGGCGGTTCGGCGGGCGGGGCGGTGGCGGGTGCGATCAGCTACGCCGAGAAGGTGGGCAAGCCGATCAACATCGTGGTGCTGCTGCCGGACTCGGCGTCGAAGTATCTGTCGAAGGTGTTCAACGACGACTGGCTGCGTGAGCACGGCTTTCTGGGCGACGAGTTCCAGGCGGGCACGGTGGCGGACCTGCTGACGAAGAAGGGCGGCCCTCGCGAGGTGATCACGGCGAGCCCGAGCACGCGGCTTCGGGAGGTGATCGAGGTGATGAAGCGGGAGGGGATCAGCCAGCTTCCGGTGGTGGACGGGTCGCGCGTGGTGGGGGTGGTGAACGAGAGCGACGTGCTGGCCCACGTGTTGACCGAGGGCGCGCCGCTGGACTCCTCGATCGAGGGGTTGGTGGAGAACGCCTTCGCGATCGTGGAGCCGACCAACATGATCAGCCTTGTGGGTCAGATGTTTACGCAGGGCAAGGTGGTCATGGTGATGGACCAGCAGCGGCTGGTGGGGATCATCACGAAGATCGATTACATCGATTACGTGTCCCGCGCAGGCTGAGGGTTGTCTGGCTGGAAGGTGGACGCGGCGCTGGATATGGGCGTCGCGGGGTGGTTCGTTGTGGCCGACGCGATGCAATGTGCAGATTGAGGAGTCGTCATGCTGGAAGGTCAGACCAATCCCTCGGCGTCGCTTCCCTCCGGGGTGCGGATGGAGGCGACAGGCCCATACCGGGGCTCGCTGGGCCGCACGTTGCGCGTCCCGATGACGGTGGCGAGCGGCTCGGGCGCGACGTTTGTGGCGTCGGTGTTCACGCAGGTGAGCGTGTCGGAGGAGCCTGGGCTTCGGGCGAGCGCGTACGAGGGGACGCTGAACGTGGTGGTCGACCCGCACACGGGGGCGCGCTACAACCTGGCGGTGCCGGTGTTGTACCACGACGAGCGGCTGTGTCTGTTCGTGCTGCTGGCGCCGGACAGTCTGCGGCACCGGGAGTATGCGCTGCGGCGGGAGGTGCTGGAGCGTCTGTCGGCGCACGAGGAGGGCCTGCCGGCGTACGTGCGTCGGTTCAGGGTGGTGTTCGGGCCGGTGGAGCTGGAGCATGCCGAGCAGGAGGCGCGTGACGCGCACGCGGCGCCGGGCGCGGCGGCTGCGGAGCTGACCCGGCTTCGCAAGGAGCTGGAGGACCGGGAGCACCGGCTGCTGGAGGACCGTCACAGCCTGGAGGCGATGCGGCTGAACCTGGAGGAGCTTCAGGCGCGGCTGAAGGATCAGGAGGAGTCGTTGGTGCGCGCCGGGCTGCTGGTGGCGCCGAGCGACGAGGAGCCGACGTCGGTGGTGCCTCGGGAGGTGTTCTACGGTCCGCCGAAGGGCAAGAAGGGGCGTTCGGTGGTGCCGGGTCCGGCGCAGACGGGCGAGACGCCTGTGGCGAGCACGGAGGCGCGTCCGGGTTGGGGGACGGGGCTGGAGTCGGGCTGGGAGCTGGAGGAGCGGAGCTCGGCGCCGCCGCTGCCGCGTCCGTCGTCGCCTTCACGTCCCGCGGTGCCGCCGGTGCCGAAGGCGGCGTTGGGGCGGGTGTCTGCGCCGCCGATCCCGGCGTCGGCGCCGGCGTCGGCGTCGCCTGTGGCGGTGCCGCCGATCCCGCCGTCCGCGGGAGCTGCGCCGCCCGCGGCGCCTGCGCCGATGGCGTCATCGCCGCCGGTGCCGGGTTCGGGTTCGAGGATCCCTGCGGTGCGCTCGTCGCCGTCGCAGGTGAGCGTGACGGACGATCTGCCGCGGACGTTCAACCGTTTGAAGGCGGGGAGCCGGTCGTACTACCACACGGAGGCCGGGGGCGAGGCGTTGTTGGCGTACCGTCTGCCGGAGGGGCGGATGGGTCACTTCCTGGATGTGGGGCTGCGCTTGTATCTGCAGTTCCACGACCTGGAGGAGTTCCCGCTGGTGAGCCTGCTGTTGGTGTGTCACGGGGCGGACGACGTGGCGCAGGACGACATCTACTGGCCGCTGGACGTGCGCAAGCCGACGGACCGCCGGCTGCTGGACAAGCTGATGGGGAGCTTCCGTCTGCGGGTGGCGCTGTATGGTGAAGATCTCCAGCTGCGTCAAGTGCTTACGTTCGATGAGCCGCTTGAGTTGAACGCGACGCACGTCACGCAGCTGGCCGAGCGTCGGCTGGCGACGGCGAAGGGCGAGCTGGTGGACTTCGAGGGCGCGCTGCGTCGGCTGGAGGCGCCGGACTATGAGCGTCTGGGGTCGATGCGTCACAACTTCCATCGGGAGTCGTTCACGAGCGTGCAGTCGCCGTCGGAGGCGAAGCTGGCGGCGGGGATCGTGGGTTACTGGTCGGGTCCGGAGACGTTCCGTTACCTGATCGAGAACCGGTCGTTCAGCCTGGAGTGGTTCGCGCAGATCCAGGAGCGGGTGGTGCGGGCGGCGGTGAAGTTCGGCATCGTGATGACGTCGGAGCTGCGGCAGGTGGCGGTGGATATCGAGTTGGCGGCGGACGAGGCCGCGCTGGTGCAGCACCTGGCGAGCACGTGGGCGCAGACGACGCTGGGCGTGGGCGTGAAGAACGACCTCGATGAGCTTGGGGAGTGGGAGAACTGGCAGGGGCTGATCGAGGCGATGGACGATCTGGGGCTTCGGCTGGACGAGGCGTTGAGTGGTCTGGCGCAGTCGTCTCTGCAGCGGGCGCGTCGTTTCGTGAAGGAGCACAACCTGCCGGCGAACCTTCCGGACGGCGATCTGGAGGTGGATGAGGGCCCTGAGGAGGCGGCCGAGGCCGGTCCTGGCCAGGCGACGCAGATCGACATGACCGGCGGCCTGAAGTCGGCGCCGCGCAAGGAGCTGATCGCGCTGCTCGGGGATGAGGAGCGTCGCCTGGCGGCGGCGCGTCAGCTCGTCGAGCGGGCCGACCCGACGGATCTGAAGGTGGTGCTGGATGTCGCCGAGGAGATGGAGGACGAGGAGCTGAGCGCCCTGTCCGAGACGCTGTCGGCGATGGCGATGGAGATCGAGGGGCCGCTGATCGAGGCCTTGTCGGAGGACAGCCCGACGATCGCGTACCTGGCGGTGTTTGCGCTGTGCACGATGCGCAGCAAGAAGGCTCGGCCCCTCGTGCTGGAGGTCATCCAGGACGAGGAGCGCGCGCCCGATCCGTTCATACTCGCCGAGGCGCTGGCGCTGTACGGCGAGGAGCTGCTGGACGACCTGATCGCGGCGCTGCACAAGGCGGGGGAGGTGACGGTGGAGCACCCGCTGGTCATCCTGCTGGCGAACCTGGCTCGGAGCGAGGGCGACGACGTGTACGAGTACGTCGAGACGGAGTTCCCGAAGGTGGTCGCGATGGCTCGGACGGTGAAGTTCTGACGAGGCCGAGGCGGCGCGATTGCCTCGGTTGGCACATTCTTTAATTATTTCAAAAGGTTATGGTCGACCCTCTTATGGCCCTGCGGCGATGAGGATGGCGTCGCCGTGCGTGCGCTCCAGGCTGTCGAGGTGCTGGAGGAGGCTGTGGTGTCGGCTCCAGAAGGCGTCGGAGGCGCGCTGCTGCTCGGGGCTGGTGGCGAGGTCGGGGAAGAGCCATGGGTCGACGCGCCGGCGGTCGAGGACGCGGAGGGCGCGCAGGGTCTGGGGCCGGAGGCGCTGCAGCTCCGGCAGCATCGCGGCCAGGTCGGGCCTCAGGTCCTCCTTGAGCGACTCGCCGAAGTCATCGATGTGGAGGCCGAGGGTGGTGAGCTGGACGAGCTCGGCGCCGCGTCGGCGGTAGAGGGGGTTGTTGAGGAGGTAGCTCAGGACGAGCACGTCGCTAACCTGGCCAGCGAGCCAGGCGGTGCTGTGGGTGCCGACGAGGTCCTGGAGGCGTTCGAGCTGGACGTGTCGGGGGCGGTGGTTGCGGAGGGCCTCCAGGGCGAGGAGGGCGGAGCCGGGCTCGGTGGAGAGGGGGGCGCCGGGGGTGAGCCAGGGCTTCCAGAGGGGGAGGTGCTCGGCGGGGAAGCGTCGTGGCTCGGTGGGGAGGCGGAACCAGGCGCCGGTGAGCCACTCGGCGTCGCGGTCGGTGTCGGTCTGGAGGCGCAGGCGCCAGGGGGGCGGGGTGCCGTCCTTGAGGCGGGAGGCCCGGTCGACGACGGCGAGCTCGATGCGGGCCGGTCGGGCCGCGGCGAGGTCGAGGCGGGTGTCGAGGAGCTCGGCGAGCCGGAAGGCGGCGACGGGGGCGATGTGGTTGAGGGGGAGGTCGCGGGTGCGGGGGGCAAAGACGGCGGGCTCGGCGCCGGGGCGCTCGGCGTCGAGCTGGAGGCCGGAGCGCTCGTCGGCCTCGAGGGCGTCGAAGTCGTGGCCGACCTGGAGGGTGAGGGCGCGGGCGCCCTCGAAGCGGTGGTCGTGGTGGAAGGTGGCGTCGAGGGCGTCGAGGAGGGGATCGCCGGGGCCGTGGCGGCGGAGGGCGTCGAAGGCGAGGGTGCGGGCCTCCTGGAGCTGGTCGGCGTCGATGAGGAGGTGGACGCGTCGGGTGTCGAAGTCGGCGCTGGGGCCGAACCGGGCCTGGGCGAGGTCGAGCAGGCGGGTGGCGCGCTCGTTGTCGTGGGCCTGGCGGAGGGCGTCGAGGGCGAGGGTGGTGCCCTCGAGGGAGTCGGGTGCGGGGGCGAGGGCCGCGGTGAGGTTGGCCGAGGCGCTGTCGACGGCCTGACGGACGAGCAGGGGGCGGGTGTTCTGGCGGTAGCGGTCGAGGGTGAGGTGATCGATGGTGTTGAGGTGCCCGCCGGCGGTGGGCAGGAGCCAGGCGCGCCAGGCGAAGATGCCCCAGGGGGAGAACTGGAGGGCGAGGCCGACGGTGCAGATGAGCAGGGCGAGCACGAGCAGCCAGGCGAACCGCTCGACGATACCGAAGGCGCGCTCGCCGGGCGTGACGCGGTGCGCTCGCCGGTCCGGGTCGTAGTGCCGGGGCTGGCGGCTGAGCGGGGCGACGCGTTCGCCTTCGCGGGTATCATCGCTGGGGGGTGGAGCGTTCATCGTGGACCGGCGCGTCAAGCCGAGGAGGCCGAGCGGGACGGACTCGGCGGTGCGATCTGGATTGTGGGGCGCAAGCGGGGGGGAGGCAATAAAGCGGTGTACGCCAGGCGCCGTTGGCTGCGGTGCATGGACGTGCACGGCGCGCGACGGTGAGCCACGGTCGGGGTGGGTGATCAGGGGAGTGGTCAGGGGGGATCGGGGGATGGTATAGACGCGCAGGTTGGACGGTACGGCATGTGAGGAGGTTCGGATGAGCGAGCAGCGGGACAAGACGGCACAGCTTCGTGGGTTGATGGCCGAGCGCATCCTGGTGATGGATGGCGCGATGGGGACGATGATCCAGGGCTACGGGCTGTCGGAGGAGGACTTCCGGGGGGCGCGGCTGGCGGACTGGCCGGTGTCGCTCAAGGGGAACAACGACCTGCTCGTGTTGACGCGGCCGGACGTGATCGAGGCGATCCATCGGGAGTTCCTGGCGGCGGGGGCGGACATCATCGAGACCAACACGTTCAACGCGACCTCGATCTCGCAGGCGGACTACGGCGCTGAGGCGCTGGTGTATGAGATCAACGTCGAGGCGGCGAGGCTGGCGCGGCGGGTGGTGGACGGTTGGATGGCGTCGGAGGATGGGGGGCGGCCGCGGTTCGTGGCGGGCTCGATGGGGCCGACGAACAAGACGCTGAGCATGTCGCCGGACGTGAACGACCCGGGGTATCGGGCGCTGGACTTCGACGCGATGGCGGCGGCCTACCGGGAGCAGGCGCTGGGGCTGATCGACGGCGGGGTGGATATCCTGTTGCCGGAGACGTCGATCGATGCGCTGAACCTGAAGGCGGCGCTGGTGGGGATCGAGGAGGCGTTCGAGGCGCGGGGTTATCGGGTGCCGGTGATCGCGTCGCTGACGATCGTGGACATGAGCGGTCGGACGCTGTCGGGGCAGACGATCGAGGCGGCGTGGGTGTCCATCGCCAGCGCGAACCTGCTGGCGGTGGGGATCAACTGCTCGCTGGGGCCAGCGCAGATGCGGCCCTACGTGGAGGAGCTGAGCCGTCTGGCCCACGTGCCGGTGGTGTGCTACCCGAACGCGGGGCTGCCCAACGCCTTCGGTGGCTACGACCTGACGGCGGAGGCGATGGCGGCGACGGTGGCGGAGTTCGCCGAGGCGGGCCAGGTGAACGTGCTGGGGGGCTGCTGCGGCACGCGTCCGGCGCACATCCGGGCGATGGCCGAGGCGGTGGAGGGGCGGCCGCCGCGGGTGGTGCCGCCGCGGAGCCCGTGGTCGACCTACAGCGGCTTTGAGGCGCTGGTGCTGCGGCCGGAGAGCAACTTCGCGCTGATCGGGGAGCGCACGAACGTGACGGGGTCGCGCCTGTTCTCGCGGCTCATCAAGAGCGGGGACTACGAGTCGGCGCTGGCGGTGGCGCGTCAGCAGGTGGAGGGCGGGGCGAACATCCTCGACGTGAACATGGACGCGGGGCTGCTGGACGCGAAGGCGGCGATGGCCACGTTCCTGCGGCTGGTGGCGTCGGAGCCGGACATCGCGCGGCTGCCGTTGATGGTGGACTCGTCGGACTTCGAGGTGTTGGAGGAGGGGCTGAAGAACATCCAGGGCAAGGCGATCGTGAACTCGCTGAGCCTGAAGGATGGGGAGGCGGCGTTCCTCGACAAGGCGCGTCGGGTCAAGCGGCATGGGGCCGCGGTGGTCGTGATGATGTTCGATGAGCAGGGGCAGGCGACGGAGGCCGACCACAAGGTGGCGATCGCCGAGCGGGCCTACCGCCTGTTGACCGAGGAGGTGGGCTTTGCGCCGAGCGACCTGATCTTCGATCCGAACATCCTGACGGTGGGGACGGGGATCGAGGAGCACGCCCGGTACGCGTTGGAGTTCATCGAGGCGACGCGTCGGATCAAGGCGCGTTGGCCGGAGGTGAAGGTGAGCGGCGGGGTGAGCAACATCTCGTTCGCGTTCCGGGGCAACGACCACGTGCGGGAGGCGATGCACGCGGCCTTCCTCTACCACGCGATCCGGGCGGGGCTCGACATGGGCATCGTGAACGCCGGGCAGCTCGAGGTGTACGAGGCGATCGAGCCGGAGCTGAGGGAGCGGGTGGAGGACGTCCTGTTCGACCGTCGCCCCGACGCGACCGAGCGGCTGCTGGAGCACGCCGAGACGGTGCGCGGCGGCGCGCGGGTGGAGGCGCAGGCCCAGGCGTGGCGGAGCCTGCCGGTCCGGGAGCGGCTGACCCACGCGCTGGTCAAGGGGCTGGTGGACCACATCGACGAGGACGTGGCCGAGGCGTTGACGGAGGTGGAGCGGCCGCTGGAGCTGATCGAGGGCCCGCTGATGGACGGCATGAACGTGGTCGGCGACCTGTTCGGCGCCGGCAAGATGTTCCTGCCGCAGGTGGTCAAGAGCGCGCGCGTGATGAAGCGGGCGGTGGCGACGCTGCTGCCGCTGATGGAGGCTGAGAAGGCCGGTGGCCAGGTCCAGGGCAAGGTCTTGCTGGCGACGGTGAAGGGCGATGTGCACGACATCGGCAAGAACATCGTCGGGGTGGTGCTGGGCTGCAACAACTACGAGGTGATCGACCTCGGGGTGATGGTGCGCGCCGAGGCGATCCTGGAGGCGGCGCAGCGTGAGCAGGTGCAGCTGGTGGGGTTGAGCGGGCTGATCACGCCGTCGCTGGACGAGATGGCCCACGTGGCGCGGGAGATGAAGCGTCTGGGGTTGACGATGCCGCTCCTGATCGGCGGCGCGACGACGAGCCGCCGCCACACCTCGGTGAAGATCGCGCCGGGCTACGGGGCGCCGACGGTGCACGTGGCCGACGCGTCGCGGGTGGTGGGCGTGGCCAAGGCGCTGCTGGGTGAGCCCGAGGTGCGGGAGGCCTACGTCGCAGAGAACGCCCGGTTGCAGGTCCGCGACCGGGAGATCCACGCGAGCCGGGTGGCGACGAAGCTCCTGCCGATCGAGGAGGCGCGCCGGAACCGGACGCCGGTGACGTGGGCGGCGGAGGAGCTGGCGACGCCGACGTTCCTCGGGGCGCGGGAGGTGGATGTGCCGCTGTCGGCGCTGGTGGAATACATCGACTGGACGCCGTTCTTCACGGCATGGGAGCTACGCGCGCCCTATCCCGCCATCCTTAAGCATCCTGAATACGGGGCGGCGGCCCGCGAGCTGTTCGAGCACGGCCAGGCGCTGCTGGCCCGGGTGGTGGAGGAGGGCTGGTTGACGGCGCGCGGCGTCTACGGCTTCTTCCCGGCCAACGCCGACGGCGACGACATCGTGGTCTACACCGACGCCACGCGCCGGTCCGAGCGCGTCCGCCTGTGCATGCTCCGCCAGCAGAAGGAGCGCCCGAGCGAGGAGCTGGCGAACCAGTCGCTGGCAGACTTCGTGGCGCCGGTCGAGACGGGGCTGGCGGACTACGTGGGCGCGTTCGCGGTGACCTCGGGCCTGGGCCTGACGCCCCACGTCGAGCGCTTCGAGGCCGAGCACGACGACTACCACGCGATCCTGCTCAAGGTGCTCGCCGATCGGCTGGCCGAGGCGTTCGCCGAGTACCTGCACGCCGAGGCCCGCAAGGCCTGGGGCTATGGCGCCGCCGAGGCCCTGTCGGCCTCGGAGCTGATCGGCGAGAAGTACCGTGGGATTCGCCCCGCGCCGGGCTACCCGGCCTGCCCCGACCACACCGAGAAGCTCAAGCTCTGGGAGCTGCTCGACGTGGAGGCCCGAACGGGCATGACCCTGACCGAGTCGATGGCGATGTGGCCGGCGTCCTCGGTGAGCGGGTGGTATCTGGCGCACCCGGCGTCGCGGTACTTCTCGATCAAGGCCATCGGCGGGGATCAGGTGATGGACTACGCCCGGCGCAAGGGGATGAACGTGCGGGACGTGGAGCGTTGGTTGGCCCCGGTGCTGGGGTACGACGCGGAGTAGGGGTGTGCACCTGTGACGTCCTGCTTGATCAGAACGTGGGCGTCGTGGCGGCAGCTCCTCCCGATCCATCAATTCGATGGACCAGCCTATCAGATCGAAGCAGAGACCCGCGCTCTCCGTGCGCTCGCCGGTCCGCCACGGTGCGGGGAAGCGGCCGAAGGTGCGTGGCGCTGTCGCGCGGCCTGGTGCGACCTCGCGGTCGGGCGTACAGGCATCGCCGTCGCGCTGGCGGAGCATCAGGTCCGCTGGACAGCGGCTCGCGGGCTCGGCGCGCTGGACGTCGGGTGTTCCGGGCGCCGCGGCGTCCTGCACGCGATTCGGCCGCTCTGAGCGCCAGGATCGAGCCGGCCCGGTTCGTGCACACCCATGAGGACAGGTTCAGTCCTGACCGCTCCCCTCGCTGCGCTCCGCATGCGGGACCTCAGGGGGCGCGCTTGAGCTCGGTGTCGGTCACCGGCGGTGCGCTCCGTTCGCGGCGCGTTGAGACCCTCAAGAGGTGATTCGATGTTGAAAGAGCTCAGGGATCTCCCGCCCGGACTCGTTGGACTGAGCGCCATCGGGACGGTGACCCGGGAAGACTACGAGCGCGCCTTCGAGCCCATCGTCGACGTGGCGCGGCGCGAGGGGCGCCGCCTGCGATTTCTGTACGACTTCGGTCCAGAGTTCGACGGCTTCACGCCCGGTGCGGTGTGGGAAGACGCGAAGCTTGGGCTTCGAGCCATCCGGCTGTTCGACGGCTGCGCCATCGTGAGCGACATCGGCTGGATCCGGGAGTCGGTGCAGCTCATCGGCGTGCTGATGCCGTGCCCAGTGAAGGTGTTCGGCACGCTGGAGCGGGTTGACGCGGTCGCGTGGTTGCGCGGGCTGCCGAAGGGGGCTGCGGTCACGCCCCGTCTTGTTCCGGAGTTCGGGGTCCTCGTCGTCGAGGTCGAACAGGCCCTGCGCGTGCAGGACTTCGACGCCCTGGCGCTGACGGCGGACGTGTGGAGCGAAGCGCACGGCGAGCTGCAGGGGATCGTCTTCCACGCGCACGAGTTTCCCGGCTGGGAGGACTTCGGCAGCTTCCTGCGGCATGCGCAGTTCGTGCACGACCATCATCGGCAGGTGAAGAAGGTCGCTTTGTCGGTGGATGGTCGACTGGTCGACCTCATGGCTCACCTCGGCGAGCACTTCGTGCAGGCCGAGGTGAAGCACTTCGGGTACGACGAGCTCGACAGCGCGGTCAAGTGGGCAGGGACGCGCGACAGCGCGGCGGTCGCGACCGCGGCGGACGGCGAAGCGAGGTAGACGGGGGCTCCTGGCCGCTGGCTGCAGACATTGAACACTGACTGAGAACTGAGGAGATACGATGAAGATTCAGCTCAACACAGACGGTAACATCGAGGGAACCGAGCACCTCGCCGCCCACGTCAACGAGATTGTGGAGGGTGCCCTCAGCCGATTCAGCGAGAGGATCACGCGGGTGGAGGTCCACCTGAGCGATCAGAACGGCGACAAGACCGGGCAACACGACAAGCGCTGCATGCTGGAGGCTCGCCTGGAAGGGCGGCAGCCCACCGCCGTGACGCACGACGCCGCGACTCTGGATGCGGCCGTGGAGGGCGCGGCGGACAAGATGAAGCGATCCCTCGAGAGCACGTTGGAGCGGTTGAAGGACGCCGAGCGAAGTTGATGGTTCAGGAGTCGCTGCGAGAGGGGAGCATCATGCATCGAGTTCCATATTGACGAGGTTATGTCATGTTCACAAGGTATAACAATAATTCAGTCGCAAAGAGGTCAATCATGGCGAAGCGTATGTCGAGGGTTTCATCATCCACACCATCATCGAGCACGAAGTCGACCGGCTCCGTGGTCCAGCACAGCGAGCCGATCGCTCCTTCCGAGGAGGCCATCGCGCATCGAGCCTACGAGAAGTTCGTCGCGCGTGGCTACGCGCACGGTTCGGACCGGGAGGACTGGACCAGCGCGCATCAGGAGCTGAGCGCCGAGCTCGGGCGGGACGGGCTCAGCTCGCATCGGACCGTGCTGTGACTGCATGTTTTTGATCAATTTGAGTGGTAGTGAGCACGAGCGACAACACAAGGGGTGATACATGGCGCGCGAAAACTCGATGGTTTGCCTCTACAGGAGCCATGAAGAAGCAGAGGTAGGCGTGAAGCTGCTTCAGACGGCCGGCTTCAACATGAAGAATCTGTCGATCGTGGGGAAGGACTTCCACACCGAGGAGCACCCGATCGGGTACTACAACACGGGCGATCGGATGATGTACTGGGGCACGCGGGGCGCCTTCTGGGGTGGTCTGTGGGGGCTCCTGTTCGGCTCAGCCTTCTTCATGATCCCTGGCATTGGCCCGCTGGTCGTCGCCGGTCCGCTCGTTTCCTGGATTGTCGGCGCGCTCGAGGGTGCTGTGCTGGTCGGGGGACTGAGCGCGCTCGGTGCCGGGCTCTACAGTATCGGGATCCCGAAGGACAGCGTCCTGAAGTACGAGACGGCGATCAAGTCGGGGAGCTTTCTGCTCCTGGCTCACGGCACCGCCAATGACGTGTCCATCGCCAAGGAGATCGTGTCTGCCACGCGGCCAGAAGCGTCTACGGTGCACGCGATGTGAGCAGGGGCGTTCGCGTTGTCGCCACCGAGCGCGCTCGGCTCGGCGAGTCTGGCCGTTTCGGGTCGGCGCGCATTGGCGAGGAGCTGAGGATCGGGAGCGCTGGTTGGCACGTCCCCTGCTGCGGCGGGGCCATGAAGGAGTCCGAACCATGAGCACCGCGCGCGAAGCGCTCTCGCCCGAGCAGCTGCGCAACACCGACGCGTACTGGCGAGCTGCCAATTACCTCTCAGTGGGGCAGATCTATCTCTACGATAATCCGCTGTTGAAGCGTCGTTTGGTGATTGACGACGTTAAGCGTATGCTGTTGGGGCATTGGGGTACGACCCCTGGGCAAAATTTTATTTATACGCACTTGAACCGGGTCATCAAGAAGTACGACCTGGACATGATCTACATCTCGGGGCCGGGACACGGCGGCCCGGCGGTCGTCGGAAACACGTACCTCGAGGGCACCTACAGCGAGGTCTATCCGGACATCAGCCAGGACGAGGCCGGGCTTCAGAAGCTCTTCCTGCAGTTTTCGTTTCCAGGGGGGATCCCGAGTCACGCGTCGCCGGAGTGTCCAGGCTCGATCCACGAGGGTGGCGAGCTCGGCTACTCCCTCAGCCATGCGTTCGGGGCGGTGTTCGACAATCCCGAGCTCGTCGTGGCGTGCGTTATCGGGGACGGTGAGGCGGAGACGGGGCCGCTGGCGACGGCCTGGCACTCGAACAAGTTCCTCGATCCGGTGACGGACGGCGCGGTGCTGCCGATCCTCCATCTCAACGGGTACAAGATCAGCAGCCCGGCGCTCCTGGCCCGCATCGAGCGCGAGGAGCTGGAGCAGCTTCTTGGAGGCTGCGGCTGGACGCCTCTGTTCGTCGAGGGCGACGAGCCGATGGAGATGCACCAGCTCATGGCCGCGACCCTGGAGCGGGCCATCGAGGAGGTGCGACGGATCCAGGCTCATGCCCGCGCGCACAACGATGCCACGCGTCCGCGCTGGCCGATGATCGTCCTGAAGTCGCCGAAGGGTTGGACCGGCCCTGGGGTGGTCGATGGCCTGCAGGTGGAAGGGACCTTTCGGGCGCATCAGGTTCCGCTCCACCCGCGAGCCCATCCCGACCACCTGGCGCAGCTCGAGGCCTGGCTGAGGAGCTACCGGCCGGAGGAGCTGTTCGATGCGCAGGGCCGCCTGCAGCCAGCGCTCGCCGACCTTGCGCCCAGGGGTGACCGGCGGATGGGCGCGAATCCACACGCCAACGGCGGCATGCTGCTCCGCGACCTGCAGATGCCGGACTTTCGTGACTATGCGGAGACCGTGCCGTCGCCGGGCGCTCGCGGCATCGGTGACACCCACGTGGTGGGGCGCTTTTTGCGCGACGTGGCGAAGGTAAACATGGAGCAGCGGAACTTTCGGGTGTTTGGACCCGACGAGACGCTCTCCAACGGTCTTGGAGCGCTCTTTGAGGTGACGGAGCGCCAATGGGACGCCGCGACGGCGCCCCTTGACGAGTACCTGGCGCCGGCCGGGCGCGTGATGGAGATGCTCAGCGAACACCAGTGTGAGGGCTGGCTCGAGGGCTACCTGCTCACCGGGCGTCATGGGGTCTTCAACTGCTACGAGGCGTTCATCCACATCGTGGATTCGATGTTCAACCAGCACGCCAAGTGGCTGAAGGTCAGCGCCGAGGTGCCGTGGCGTCGCCAGATCGCGTCGCTGAACTACCTCCTGTCCTCACATGTCTGGCGCCAGGACCACAACGGCTTCTCGCACCAGGATCCTGGGTTCGTGGACCACGTCGTGAACAAGAAGGCCGAGGTGGTGCGGGTCTACTTCCCGCCGGATGCCAACTGCCTGCTGTCGGTGATGGACCACTGCCTGCGCAGCCGCCACTACGTCAACCTCGTCATCGCGGGCAAGCACCCCGCGCCGCAGTGGCTGACGATGGACGCGGCCGTCAAGCACTGCGCGGCGGGGATCGGCATCTGGCCGTGGGCCAGCAACGACCAGGGTGGTTCGCCCGACGTGGTCATGGCCTGCTGTGGCGACGTGCCCACGCTCGAGACGCTCGCCGCCGTGTCCATCATGCGTGAGCAGCTGCCCGAGCTGAAGATCCGGGTGGTGAATGTGGTCGACCTCATGCGACTGCAGCCGCCCCGCGAGCACCCGCACGGCTTGTGCGATGCGGACTTCGACGAGCTCTTTACGAGGGACAAGCCGGTCATCTTCGCGTTCCACGCCTACCCGTGGTTGATCCATCGGCTGACCTACCGTCGCACCAATCACGCGAACCTGCATGTCCGCGGCTACAAAGAAGAGGGCACCATCACGACGCCCTTCGACATGACGGTGTTGAACGAGCTGGACCGGTTTCACCTCGTGAAGGACGCCATCGACCGGCTGCCGCAGACCGGAGACAGGGGGGCCGGGCTGAAGCAGCGGCTCAAGGACAAGCTCGTCGAGCACAAGCGATACATCGACAGGCATGGAGAGGACCTGCCGGAGATTCAGGGGTGGAGGTGGTGGGCGACCGATGCATAGGCTCCGGCGGTTGTGGGACTACCTGCGCTCGACCTTCTGGTTCGTGCCTTCGGTGATGGTCGTTGGCAGCTGCGTGCTCGCGGTCGGGTTGATCGCCATGGACTCGACCGCGGTCGACGGGTGGCTGGCTCAGTGGCCGCGCCTGTTCGGGGCCGGCCCGGAGGGCTCGCGCGGGATGATGTCCACCATCGCCAGCTCGATGATGACCGTCGTGGGTGTCACGTTCTCCATGATTCTGGTGGTGCTGGCGCTGGCGTCGAGCCAGTACACCTCGCGCGTGCTGAGGAACTTCATTCGCAGCCGGGTCACGCAGTTCATCCTCGGCACCTTCGCAGGTGTCTTTACGTATTCTCTCATTGTGGTGCGGACGATTCGAGGTGGGAAGAGTGGGTCATTTGTTCCGTCTATGGCCGTATTCATCGGATTTTTACTTGCTTCAGGCAGCGCAAGTGCGCTTATTTTCTTTATACATTATATAGCGACCTCAATTCAGGTTTCAAGTATTATTGACGACGTCTCCATGGAGACCATGGCGGCCGTTGACCGCATCTTCCCGAACGACCTGGAGGCCGGACCCCGTGACGACGATGAGCCGCCCTCGCCGCAGATTCCGCCCGGGCGGAGGTGGTGGTCCGTTCCGGCCACGGGGAACGGGTACATCCAGGACGTGGACGACGCGGCGCTGGTGCGTCTGGCGCGGGAGCACAAGACCATCGTGCGGATGGAGCAGCGCATCGGCGACTTTGCCGTCAACGACGTCGTGCTGGTCTCGGTGGCCCTGGAGGAGCCGCCGGACGAGGAGCTCATCTGCGCGCTCCAGTCGGCCTTCAGCATCGGCCGCCACCGGACGCTGGAGCAGGATGTGGCCTTCGGCGTCAGGCAGATCGTCGACATCGCGTTGCGCGCGCTCTCACCCGGCACCAACGACACCACGACGGCCGTGATGTGTGTGGACCATCTGATGGCGATCTTGTCGCGCCTGGCGTCTCGGGCGATCCCTCCGTCGCATCGCTGCGAGGACGGCATCTTGAGGGTGATCACCCTGGGGCCGACCTTCGCCAGCCTGGTGGCCGACGCGTTCGATCAGATTCGAGGGAGCTCCGCTGGCAACGTCGGCATGATGCTGCGCCTGCTCGGCGCGCTGGAAACGATCGCCTCCCGGACGGACAGCCCGGCGCGGCGGCGGGTGCTTCACACGCAAGCGCTGTGGATCTCCGAGCTGGCGGATCGCACCGTCGAGGCCCCCCACGAACGCTCACTGCTTGATGCGCAGCTGACGCGCGTGTTCGAGGCGCTCGAAGCGGCCTACGCGCCCATGAGGCCCTGCTTGATAAGCACGCGGGAGCCCTCGCGGTAGCTGAGGCCGGAGAGCTGGTCCTTGTGCTCGACGAGGAAGCCCTTGACGGCGTCGGGGGCGGTGTAACCGTACTGTCGCAGGGCCCAGCCGATGGCCTTGCGGATGAAAAACTCCTTTTCGTGCATGCGATTACGGCAAAATTCGAAGAGGAGGTCGGGGTCGGTCTTCGCCTTGTGGTGGAGTTGGGCGAGGAGGGCGGTGCGGCGGAGCCAGAGGTCGTCGTGGTCGATCCAGGCCTCGAGGGTGGGCTGGATGGCGGGTCGGTCGCGGAGGAAGGCGGCGCCGACGGCGTGCATGGCGAGCTCGTCGACGATGTCCCACCAGGCGCCCTCGGTGATGAGCTGTTGGTACAGGGGGAGGGCGTCGGCGGTGATGTGTTGCTTGAAGGTGATGGCGATCCAGCAGGCCAGGGCCTTCTCCTCGCGGTGGGGGAGGGCCCACAGGGCGAGGATGCGGTCGCGGTAGTCGTCGAAGGTGGGCAGGGGCCAGGTCTTCTTCCAGGTCTTGACGTGGTCCTTCCAGGCGGAGCAGGGGACGCCGTAGAAGGGCATGTCGGTCTTGAGGTAGGCGGCCATCTCGGCGGCCTTGCTGGCGTCCTGGTGGGCGCGGCAGAAGGTCTGGAAGGCGTCGATCATGGGGTGGAGGGCGGTCATCAGTCCTCGGGTTTTTCGCCTTCGGGGGCCATCTTGACGATGCGGGGCTCGAAGCGGGCGATGATGTCGACGAGGTCGTTCTGGTCGCGCATGACGTCGTTGATGTTCTTGTAGACGCCGGGGTTCTCGTCGATGCCGGCGCTGATGAGGGTGACATTGGCCTGGGCGAGGCGCTGCTTGATGGCGGACCAGGTGAAGGCGTCGCGGGCGGCGGAGCGGGACATGACGCGTCCGGCGCCGTGGGCGGCGCTCTCGAGGGAGGCGGCGTTGCCCCGGCCGCGGACGACGTAGCCGGGGTCGGCCATCGAGCCTGGGATGATGCCGAGGACGCCGTCGCCAGCGGGGGTGGCGCCCTTGCGGTGGACGATGACGTCGCGGTCGCCGTGGCGCTCGCGCCAGGCGAAGTTGTGGTGGTTCTCGACCGTGGCCAGCGCGTGGCACTTGAGGGTGCGGACGAGCTCGCGGTGGATGACCTCGTGGTTGGCGGCGGCGTACTGGCCCATGAGCTCCATGGCGTACCAGTACGCCTGGCCCTCGTCGGAGTCGAGGTCGAGCCAGGCGAGGTGGCTGAGCTCGGGGGGGAGCTCGGGGTGGAGCTCGCGGGCGAGGCGCGAGTAGTGGTTGGCAACGGTGGCGCCCGCGCCGCGGCTGCCGCTGTGGGAGAGAATGGCGAGGTAGGTGCCGGGGGCGAGGCCGAGCTCGGGCTGGGCGAGGGTGACGGTGCCGAACTCGACGAAGTGGTTGCCGGAGCCGCTGGTGCCGAGCTGGCGTCGGGCCTTCTCGTGCAGGGGGCGGGTGATGGGGTTGGCGGCCCAGTCCTCGTCCATCACGGCATGGTCACGAGGCCGCTCGAAGTTGGCGCCGATGCCGAAGCGCGTCTCGCCCTCGAGGATCTGCACGAGGCGCTCGACCTCGCCCTTGAGGGTGTTGACGGGGAGGTCGGTGACGGTCAGGCGCATACGGCAGGCGATGTCGACGCCGACGGCGTAGGGGATGACCGCGTTCTCGGTGGCGAGCACGCCGCCGATGGGCAGGCCGTAGCCGACGTGGGCGTCGGGCATGAGGGCGCCGGAGACGGCGACGGGGAGTCGGCAGGCGTTGGCCATCTGCCGGATGGCGGCGTCGTCGATGTCCTGGCCCCACTGCTGCCAGGGCGCGGGCTCGGGTCGCTCGTTGAAGGTGGGGCGCACGACGGGGGTGGTCAGGTGCATGGCCAGCTCGCCGAAGTGGGGATCAGTGAGGTGGTCGGCAGGGGCGGCGACGACGGCCTGGAGGGTGTCGCGCAGGGTGCGCTTGTCGAGGCCGGCCTCGGCGGCGGCCTTGCAGATGGATTGGGCGAGCCTGAGGGCGTCGCCCTTCTTCGGCAGGCCGAGGTTCTGGAGTTCGCGTGGTTTCATGGGGCTGCTGGAGCTGAGGGGTGCGGTGGTCTGCCCCGGGCGCAGGGCGGCGGCGCTGGGATTCCCGGGGCCGCGACGTCGATTGGGGGGAGAAGGTGGGGTTGGCGGCGGAGATCGCAAGGGTGAGTGTGCATCAAACCCTGGTCAAGATGGCTCAAAACGGCTAATGAAGGGCGCCTTCCACTGCGATGAGGAGCCGCTGCATGACCATCCAGACGACGTACACCGCGATCTTTGACCAGCTCGAGGCGCTGTGCGCGCGCCTGTCCCTCGAACCGGCCGCGCTGGGGCGGGCCGCCTCGGCGCTGCTCCGGCACCAGCCCGTGGAGGCGCCGTTCGACGCCGACGGGGAGGCGATGGACGGGGTGGTGCGGCTGCTGTGGGCGATGGTGATCCGGGAGACGGCGGTGGATCACGCCGGCCTGGTGCTCGGGTCGATGCGCCTGGAGCTGCTGGGGGCGGGCGAGCAGTCGCTGGCCGAGGTGCGGGGAGACCTGCTGGCCTCGGCGGCGCTGCATCCGCGGTGGGTGCTGGGTCGGGAGGACGTGCGGCTGCCGGCGTCGTGGGTGCACAGCGCGAACGCGGTCGAGGAGGTGCTGGCGTGGCGCGGCGTCGACCTGCGGCTGTTGCTGGTGCAGCCCCTGTCGGACTGGAAGGGGGTGTCGGAGGAGCTCGAGGCGCTGCGGGCCAGCGCGTCCGAGGCTGCGCTGCGCCTGCTGGAGCGCGGGGACGTGGTGCGCGACTACCTGGCGCCGGTGGGCGGCGAAGGCTGGGTGACGCGGGCGCTGACCCTGCACGGGCAGGGCCGGTCGGCGGAGGCGTCCCGAGATCTCGCGAAGGCCCGCGAGGCAGGGGTCGCCGAGGGACGCGTCCTGTCGTTGCAGGCGATGATGCATCGGGAGGACGGGGCGCTGGCCGAGGCGCTGGAGGCCTACGACGCCGCGCTGGCCGCCGGCGTGGAGAACCTCGCCGAGGTCCACTTCGACCGTGCGCTGACCCTGGGCCTGCTCGGCGACCAGGACGGGGCGCTGGCGGGCTACGACGCCGCCCTGGCCCTGCGCCCGACGTGGACGGCGCCGCTGCTGAACAAGGCCGTGCTCTGGTCGGAGCGCGGCGAGTCGGAGGCCGCGCGCTCGGTGCTCGAGCAGGCGATCTCCCAGGACGCCGAGGACGCCGAGCTGCACTACAACCTCAGCCTCGCGCTCCTGGCCCTCGGCCGAACGGTCGAGGCGCTGGCCGCGCTGGATCGCGCGATCACGCTCGACCCGACCTCGGCGGCCGCCCACAACAATCGCGGCGTCCTGCGGCGCCAGACCGGTGAGCTGGCCGGGGCGCTGGAGGACTTCGCCGCGGCGCTGGAGGCGCAGGAGCACTCCCGGACCCGGGTGAACCGGGCAGGCGTGGCGCTGGAGCTCGGCCGCTGGGACGTGGCGCTGACCGACGCGGAGGTCCTGCTCGGGGCCTACCCCGCGGCGGCGGCCGCCCACATCATCAAGGCCCAGGCGTGCGAAGGTCTCTCGCGCAAGGCCCAGGCCGTGAGCAGCTACGTGGCCGCCCTGCGCCACGCCAGCGAAGGCGAGGACGCGATCGCGACCGCCGAGGCCGGCCTCGCCCGCCTCGGCTATGCCGGGCCCGCGACGTGGCCGCTGCCCCAGTCGCCCGCCGTGGCCCCCGTGCGCCGCTACCTCGAGTCCCTCGCCCCGGAGCTCTACGACGCCGTCGTCCTGGCGATGTCTGAGGCCAATGGCGCGATGATGGAGCAGGCCCCGGCGGACGCCCTCGTGGCGCTCGATGCGGGGATCGTCGTAGCCGCCGACTACTTCGAGCTGTGGCTGCAGCGCGCGTCCGTCCACGTGATGCTCGGTGACCTCGACGCCGCCGCCACCGACAACGCCCGCGGCCTCGACCTCTGCCCCACCGCCGATATGGGTTGGGCCCAACGCGCCGACCTCGCCGCAGCCCGCGGCGACCTCGACGGCGCCCTCGAGGCCATGAGCCGCGCCGTCGCCCTGTTCCCCACCCAGGTCGCCCACCTCATGAAGCGCAGCTACCTCCGCGGGCTCGCCGAAGACCTCGAGGGCTCCACCGCCGACCTTCGCGCCGTGCTCGCCCTCGACCCCGCCCACGAGGACGCGCTCTACAACCTCGCCCACGCCCTCCAGGGCCAGGGCGCCTACGCCGAGGCGATCGAGGTCTACGGTCAGGCGCTGAGCGCGCGGCCCGACGACGTGCAGGCCCTCCTGAACCGCGGCACGGCGCGCGTTGCCCTCTCCGACACCGACGGCGCGCTGGCCGACTTCGACGCCGCCATCGTCGCCGCCCCCGACTATGCGTTCGCCTACGCCAAGCGCGGGCTCGTGCTGTCCATCCTCGGCGAGCTCTGGGCCGCGGCCTTCGACCTGCTGATGGCGCTGCTGATCGCCCCCGAGGACTGGCCTATGTCCGAGCCGACCCGAGAGAGCTTCGCTGGCGTGCTCGGCGAGGTGCGCGACGCCGGGCAGGTACCCACCGAGGCACAACTCGCGGCGATCGTCGAGCGCACCCTCGACCTCGGCGTCGCGCAGCGCGCGCTGCCGGTTCTGGAGGCATTCGAGGAGGATCTGGGCGGCCTGGCTGAGTTCTGGAGCCTCTGCGGCCGCCTGATGGCGCTGGACGAGCGCGCCGAGGACGCCGAGGCCGCCTGGCGCCGTGCGCTGAGCCTCGATGCCCGCTGCGCGAGCGCCGGCTATCACCTCGGGACCTGGCTCGCCGAGTGTGGGGACGCCGAGACGGCGCTGCCCTCGCTCCAGGAGGCCATCGCCGACCGTCGCGCCTGGGACACATGGTCGCTCGCAGCTGCGCACTACCGGTGCGGCGAGGCTGCGCTGGCGCTCAAGCGCCCCGAGGTCGCCATCGTGGCGTTCGAGCAGGCCGTCGCCGCCGACGCGACGATGATGGAGGCCCACTTCAAGCTCGGCTTCGCACGTGACCTGGCCGGGGACGTGGAGGGGGCCCTCGTGGCCTACTCCGCCGCGATCGCCCTGGAGCCCGGCGAGTCGACGCCCTGGTTCAACCGGGCCTGCGAGCACGCCCGCGCCGGACAGCGCGAGGCCGCGCTGTCCGATCTCGCCGAGGCGATCTCACGCGAGCCGGCCTGGTCGATGGCGGCGTGGCAGGATGACTATTTCGCGCCGCTGTGGGAGGATGCCGCCTTCGTCGCGGTGGCCGGTCCGCGGCCTGGCGACGCGTCGAGCTGAACGCCGCGGGGCTCGGTGCCCCGTGGGCGTCTGTGACCACCCCTCACCCTCCGGTGACGCATGATCCCTATCTGGGCGGGCCTCCTGGCTGGACTGTTGCACGTCATCTCTGGCCCCGATCATCTGGTCGCGCTGGCGCCCATGGCCGTCCATCAGCCCGGCCGTGCGGTGCGCACCGGCGCGATGTGGGGCCTGGGGCACGGGCTCGGCGTCGTCGCGCTCGGCACGCTCGGGATCTTCGTGCGCGGAAGCATCGACGTGCAGGCGTGGTCGGCGTGGGCCGAGGGCCTGGTGGGGATCGTGCTGATCGTCGTTGGAGGCTGGGCGCTGCGGTCCGCCTTCAAAGTGGTCGTGCACGTCCATGAACACGAGCACATGCCGGTCGCTCCCGTCGCTGCGCACGACCACGACCACGACCATGACCACCTCCACGTCCACGTTGGCAAGATGCCTCATGACGTCCCACAGGCCCATTCCCGGCACGGCCACGCCGCGTTTGGCGTCGGCATGCTGCACGGCGCCGCCGGTGTCGGCCACCTCTTCGGTGTGATCCCGTCCATGGCGCTGCCGCCGGCCTCGGCAGCGCTCTATCTCGGCGCCTACCTCGTCGCGGCGGTGGCCTCGATGGCCGGCTTCGGCCTGGTGCTGGGACGGCTGTCGCATCGCGCGTCGGCGCGGACGATGCGGGGCGTGCTGGGGGCGTGCGGGGTGGCCTCGGTGGTGTTGGGGGTGGTGTGGGTGGGCCTGGCGGTGTGATCGGCGCGCCGAGCTATCGGCGCCGCCGCGCGCCGAGGGCGAGGATGGCGAAGAGGAGGATGCCGCCGACGAGCGCCGGGGGGTGGGACGGGATGGAGGGCACCGCCGCGCAGCTGTTGGCGTGGTCTCCGATCCCTGAGGGTCGGTAGTCCGACTCGTCGTCCTGGGCCACGGGCGGCTGGGGCAGGTCCTCGGCGTTGTCGAAGGTCACCGTGTAGGGCTCGCTGAAACCCGAGAAATTGCCCGCGAGGTCGAGCGCGCCGACCCGGAACGCGAGGGTCTTGCCCGCACCCGCGCCAGGGAAGGTGGACTCACAGCTGCCGATCCCGACGTCCGCGGTGCCGAACCGTGACGCGCGGATCGACCGCGCTCCGGTCAAGGTGATGGGGTCAAAGCCTTCCTCCTCACCGTCGAGCACGAACACGTTGGTGTCCCGTCGGCAAACGTGCATGAACGGCGGGTAGGGCGGGTGTAGTGTCGCTGGCCGTTGACCAACCCGGAGGACAACGGCCGATGAGAGCGAAGAAGGTAGTGACCGCAGCCCCCGACATCCGAGCCCTT
>Ga0210033_1000903_pt1 | contig 28097 bp, 31 predicted proteins | sample CryGeymeta201501_FD_185465 | JGI IMG/M metagenome (GOLD analysis project Ga0210033, IMG submission 185465) | Groundwater microbial communities from Crystal Geyser aquifers in Utah, USA - Crystal Geyser metaG 2015-01 (SPAdes) (version 2) | ecosystem: Environmental > Aquatic > Deep subsurface >... | reverse complement strand
CAACAGAGTCCCAAAGCCCCGGAAGGCGGTTGGGGCAACTGGCGCGCCGCAGCGGCCAAGAAGGACACCTGACAGCCGAAGCCTGGGCCGCGCGTTGACCCGTCACCGCGCGACCTTTCACAGCTCGAGCTTGAGATCGAACAGCCAGACCAGGATCGGCACCGGGGCAACCGCCAGCGCGACGGTCAGCGCCACGGCGGGAAGCCGGAACAGCCGGGTCAGCCCGGCCAGCAGCAAAATCCCGCCCCCCCCGCCAAGGATCGAATTTCCCGGCAAGTTGACCAGCACGGCAAGGGCAAGGTGGCGGTGCCCGACCATCAGCGCGGCCAGCGGCGCGGGCAGGCGCGCGCGCAGCAGGGCAAGGCGCTGACCCTGATCGAGCGGCTCGAGCCGTGCCACCAATGCGTCAGCGCGGCGCAGATGCAGATCGGCCAGGGTGCGGTGCAGCGCGCCGTAGGGAATCGCCTGCCCCACCACAAAGGCCGTCAGCAGGCCGGTCACGGTTGCGAGATAGACCGGCGGTGCCACCCAGGCCCCCTCGACCATCATCAGCGCCACGCCCAGTTCGACCCCAGGCACGAACGGCAGGGCGATCATCGCGCTGTAGGCCACCAGCAGCCCGATCAGCAGCCCCAGCCGCAACCCGGCCGAGCCTTTCAGCACATCGCTCTCATCCATCACCCAGGTGGCAGCGCGCTGTGCCAGCCAGACGAAAATCAGCAGGGCTGCCAGCCGCAAGGCCACGCGACACACCGCCGCAGCGCTGCTGTTCCCCCGCACGGGTGGCGCGGGGGTGGCATTGCAGGGCGGCGGGTCAGCCACTGTTCGAGGTCCAGCGGCAGCGGTCGAAATCGACATACTCGAGCAGGGTGTCGCTGCCCGCCGGGCCGACCAGGCGCGAGCAACCCTCAAGCTGATCTGCGCCATCGAACGCCGCCACCACCCCGCCTGGGTGATCGGGTGCCTCGCTGAGGCACAGCGTCGCGCCGGGTGCCAGCGTCGCCCTGGCGCGCTGCCCCGTGCGGTTCTCGGCGGTGAAGACGTAAGGCGCATCCGCGCCGTTGGTGATGCAGATGTCGGCAGCCGTTGCCACGCCCGCGGCAAGGGTCGCGGTCAGGACGGACAGCAGGGCAAGTGGGAATGTTCGCATGGCAGTATCCTTCCTTTGCCCCCAGCGTCGGTCCACACGGCGCGCATGTCCAGCACCAAGACGATCTCTCGCGATCAGTTTACTGCGACTGTCTGGCCGGGGTGTGCCGTCCCCCCCCCTCCCCCCCCGCAAACGCGGTCACGAAGGAGTGAACCGGCGGGCGGTAACAACGCGCCCGGCCATTGGTCACTGCCTTACTGATCAACAGGAGGACGTTCAATGAAACTCAAATTCGCCGCCGGTTTGCTGGCGCTTTCGCTTGTCACCCCGGCTGCCATGGCCCAGGACATGCCGTTCGGCTCGCCCGACGATGTCGCCTTTGCCACGCAGCTCTGGGATGTGCTGCTGGCGGCCAAGATGGTCGGCCCCGGCATGATCCGGGTGTTTCCCTATGAGGGCACCGATCCCCATGGCATGATGCTGGAAACCCTTTACACCCGCGCCACCGTGGCAGGCGAAGAGGGCGATCTGATCGTCAAGCGCAACTTCGGGCCGGAAGGCGTGAGTGCTGCCGATGTGCTGAACGAACCCGACAAGCATCTGGGGGCCTATACCGTGATGTTCCGCCGGGCGGCGGGCTTTGATCCCGAGGACAAGGATTTCTTCTGGGTCAAGTATCTGCCCGATGGCACGCCGGACAAGACCCCCGAAGGGATGCCGATGGTCGGCAAGGTCGCCAAGGGGATGGATGCGGGCTGCATCGCATGCCATACCGGCGCACCGGGTGGTGATCTTTTGTGGACCACCGACCATCTGAAATACTGATCACGCGCTGATCCAAAACCCGCCGGGAACCCGATGGCTTACGCCTTTTCCATGACCATGGGCGCAATTCTGGGGTTCTCGGCACATCGCGCCGGGATTTGCACCGTCAAGGCGGTGGCCGAAGTGCTGACCACCCGGCGCGCGCATTTCCTGTGGTCGTTTGCCAAGACCTCGCTGTGGGTGATGGTGGCGGCCTCGCTGGCCGGGGCGCTGTCGTTTGCGCCGGGCTTTCGCCACTGGCCGCTGAGTGCGGCCTCGGTGATCGGCGGGGTGCTGTTCGGGCTGGGGGCGGGAGTCAACGGCGGCTGCACCTTTTCCACCCTGTCGCGGCTGATGGACGGCAATTCGGCCCTGCTGGCGACGGTGCTCGGCTGGCCGCTTGGTCTGGCGCTTGGCCTGCAGTTCTGGGCCCATCAGGCGATTACGCCGGTGGCGGCCCCGGCCACGGCCGGTCTGGCTGCCATCAATCCGCTTTTTCTGGTTCTGCTTGTCTGGGCGCTGTGGGAGGGGTATCGCCTGCTGCGCCGGATGCGGCACGGCGGCAGCGCCGGCCGCGTGTTTGGCGCCCATACCTATACCTTGTCGGCGGCGGCGGCGTTGCTGGGGTTGGCCAATGGCGGACTGGTGCTAAGTAGCGGGCCGTGGTCGTTCACCGGCACCATCCTGTGCGCGATGGATGCGGGCACCTTGGCCAATTGTGCCGATCCGCTGCTGCCGTGGCTGATTTTTGCCGCCGCTGTGGCGGGGATGGCGGGGTCGGCCTGGCAGCGCGGCTCGCTGGTGCTGCGCGCGCCCCGGCTGCGCGCGGTGCTGCGCCACGGCGGGGCGGGCGTGGTGATGGGGGTTGGGGCGGCCCTGATCCCGGGCGGCAACGAAGGGCTCATCCTGTTCGGCATCCCGTCGTTCTCGCCGCATGCCCTGCCTGCTTACGTTGGTATCCTGACCGGCATTCTGCTGGCGCTGCTGGCGATGCGCGCCGCCGGGCGCACCCTGCCCACCATCCTGTGCGAAGGCGACATCTGCCGCGCCAGGCTGTAACATCGGCCCGGTCCGGCGGGGGGATCGCAGATGGATTTATCGCTGCGGCACAGCGACAAAAAGCGCAAGGCGATGCCCTGCCGACGCAGCCTGAGGGTGAAGACGGGGGGGCGGGCGGTCGCGTTCCCGTCGCTGGCACGACGGGGAAAGGGCATGATCCCTGCTCGGAGTCTTCAAATCCGATAGCCCTGCCCGGTCCGGCGGGTCAGATTGCCCGAGTCGATGCCGCCACCTGCGGTGCCAGGTCCGTTACATGCGCCTGCAATCCGCCGGCGACTCGATGCTGGACCGGATCGGGCGGCACCTCGCGCCGGGATTTGCTGCCGCACCTGCCCCGGACCCCGGCGCACAGCCGCAAATGGCCCCACAAGCCGCCCGGTTCAGAGGCCAGACAAGGCATGCTGCGGCGGCTCGCGGGTTTCGTGCAACGGGCTTTACGCCCGCCCCGCGCTCGTCTAGTCAGGGGCAGCAGCAGAAAGTCGGCCATGCGCATTCTGATCACCAACGACGATGGCATCAATGCACCAGGGCTTGAGGTTCTGACCCGGATCGCGACCGAGATCGCCGGGGCGGCGGGCGAGGTCTGGACGGTGGCCCCGGCGTTCGAGCAATCGGGGGTCAGCCACGCCATCAGCTACACCCGCCCGATGATGATTGCCAGACTGGGCCCGCGCCGCTTTGCCGCCGAAGGCAGCCCGGCCGATTGCGTGCTGGCCGGGCTTTACGACGTGTTGCAGGGGGCGCGGCCGGATCTGGTGCTGTCGGGGGTGAACCGGGGCAACAACACCGCCGAGAACGCGCTTTATTCCGGCACCATCGGCGGCGCGATCGAAGCGGCGTTACAGGGTCTGCCGGCGATTGCACTGTCGCAGTTTCTCGGCCCCGAAACCGAAGGCCTGGATGACCCGTTCGAGGCCGCCAGCCGACACGGGGTCGCGGTGGTGCGCGCCCTGCTTGCGAAGGCAAGGTGGGATGGCGAGGATTATCGGCTGTTCTACAACGTCAACTTCCCGCCCCTGCCCGCCGCCCGGGTCAAGGGCATGCAGGTCACGGCGCAGGGCTTTCGCCGCGACACCGCGTTTTCGGTCGAGCCGCACCATTCGCCCTCGGGGCGCAAGTTCCTGTGGATCAAGGGCGGCGCGCAACATGCGCCCACCCTGCCCGGCACCGATGCCGCCGTCAGCCTTGACGGCTACATCTCGATCACCCCGATGCGCGCCGATCTGACCGCCCACGACGCGCTGGCCGAGCTTGAGGTGCGGCTGGCATGAGCCACAGCGGCACCCGAGACGAGGACGACCCGGCCGAGCGCAAGATGCGCTTTCTGTTCGGGCTGCGCTCGCGCGGGGTGACCGATGCGCGGGTGCTGGGGGCGATGGAAAAGATCGACCGCGGCCTGTTCGTGCGCGGATTGTTCGCGGCGCGCGCCTATGACGACATGCCGCTGCCGATCGCCTGCGGCCAGACCATCAGCCAGCCCTCGGTGGTGGGGCTGATGACCCAGGCGCTCGACGTGCAGCCGCGCGACGTGGTGCTGGAAATCGGCACCGGCTCGGGCTATCAGGCCGCCATTCTTTCGCAACTGGCGCGCCGGGTCTATACGGTTGACCGCCACCGCCGCCTGGTGCGCGAAGCCTCTGAACTGTTTCGCACCCTGAACCTGGGCAATATCACCGCACTGGTGGTTGATGGCTGTCATGGCCTGCCCGATCAGGCCCCGTTCGACCGCATCATCGTCACCGCCGCCGCCGAAGACCCGCCCGGCCCGCTCTTGGCGCAGTTGAAAATCGGCGGTATCATGGTGCTGCCGGTGGGCCAGTCGGACGCGGTGCAAAGCCTGATCAAGGTTACCCGCAGCGCGCGCGGCTTCGATTACGACGAGTTGTTGCCGGTGCGCTTTGTGCCGCTGGTCGAGGGACTCGGGCCCGACTGACAACCCAGAGAGCCCCGGGGTCAACCCGGGCGAATGAAAGCGAGGCAGCACCGTGCATCACCATCCGTTCCTGATCATGCCCCCGCCCTTCGGGAACCTGCCCCGGATGCTGCGGGCGGCAAGCCTGAGCGCCGCGCTGGCGGGGCTGGCGGGGTGCGCGACCGACACCCTCGACTGGGACATGCGCAACCGCACCAGCGCGCTCAACACCTCGCAGGCGGCCCAGGCGGCGACCACCAGCCGCCCCGCCGCCGATGCAAGGGGGGTGCTGTCCTACCCCGGCTATCAGGTGGCGGTGGCCAGGCGCGGCGATACCGTGACAACCGTCGCCAACCGGGTTGGCCTCGATGCGGTCGAACTGGCGCGCTACAACGCCATCGAGCCCGGCCAGACCCTGCGCGCAGGCGAGCTTCTGGTGCTGCCCAGCCGGGTTGCCAATGCAGCGCCCCTTGGCACCGGCGGCCAGACCTCGGGCATCGACGTGACCACGCTGGCCGCCAACGCGATCGACCGGGCGGCGGGCGCGACCCCGGCAGCCAGCGCGCCATCCGCCGCCACTGCCGCCGGGGCCGAGCCGGTGCGCCACAAGGTGGTGCGCGGCGAAACCGCCTATTCGATTGCCCGCACCTACAACGTCTCGGCCCGCGCTCTGGCCGACTGGAACGGGCTTGATGCCGACATGAACGTGCGCGAAGGCCAGACCCTGCTGATCCCGGTTGCCACCCAACCTGCTCCGGCAAGGGGCGAATCCGCGCCCGGCGCGGGATCGCCCACCCCGCTGCCGCCCTCGGCCTCGCTGCCGCTGCCCGCCCAGGACGAAGCTGCCGCCAGCGCCCCCGCGCCGGACACCCCCGCCTCGCCCGACCTTGGCGCGGGCCGCAGCGCCGCCTCGGCGGCAACCTATGTCATGCCGGTCGCTGGCAAGATCATCCGCACCTACCAGAAGGGTCGCAACGAGGGCATCGACATCGCCGCCCCGGCCGGCACCGCAGTGCGCGCCGCTGCCAATGGCACCGTGGCGGCGATCACCAAGGACACCGAGCAGGTCGAAGTGCTGGTGCTGCGCCACGCCGATGGTCGCCTGACGGTCTATGCCAGCGTGACCGCGATATCGGTCGCCAAGGGGGCATCGGTCAAGCGCGGCCAGACCATCGCCGCCGTTGCCGCCGCCGACCCCGCAATTCTGCATTTCGAGGTCCGCGACAGCGGCGGCGACAGCACCGACCCGATGGCGTTCCTGCAATAACCGCCATCGCGACGGGGCCTTTCGCTTCTTCTTTGCGCAACTACTCCGGGGGTCCGGGGGCAGCGCCCCCGGCGGCCTACCCGCGCCCAATGATCCGCACCCCGTGCCGCGCCGCCAGATCGGTGAAGAACTGCCAGGCCACCCGGCCCGAGCGGCTGCCGCGTGTCGCCTGCCACTCAATCGCCTCGGCGCGCAGGGTCGCGGGCTCGACCTTCACCCCCCAGGCCGCGCAATAACCCGCGATCATCGCCAGGTATTCGTCCTGCGAACAGGGATGGAAGCCCAGCCACAGCCCGAAACGATCTGACAGCGACACTTTTTCCTCGACCGCCTCCGACGGGCTGATCGCGGTCGAGCGTTCGTTCTCGATCATCTCGCGCGGCATCAGATGGCGGCGGTTCGAGGTGGCGTAAAGGATCACGTTGTCGGGCCGCCCCTCGATCCCGCCATCGAGCACCGCCTTCAGCGATTTGTAGTGCTGATCGTCCTGACTGAACGACAGATCATCACAAAACAGCACGAAACGCGCCTTCGATCCCCGCAGATGGCCCAGCAGGCGGCCCACCGACGGCAGGTCTTCGCGCGCCAGCTCGACCAGCTTCAAGGCCAGGCCACGGCTCCGCACTTCCGCGTGTATCGCCTTGACAAGGCTTGATTTCCCCATCCCGCGCGCGCCCCAGAGCAAGGCATTGTTGGCCGGTAGCCCGGTCGCGAAATGCAGGGTGTTCTCAAGCAGGATGTCGCGCGCCCGGTTGACCCCTACCAGAAGCCCGAGATCGACCCGCGCCACCTGCGCCACCGGCTCCAGCCGGTCGGGGGCGATGTGCCAGACAAAGGCATCGGCGGCGGCGAAATCGGGGGCCTGCATCGGGGCCGGGCTGAGGCGCTCCAGCGCCGCGGCAATCCGCGCCAGAGGCTCGCCCGCGCTCATGCCTTGCCTGCCGCGCCCGCGTCGGCCTTCGCGTCGGCCTTCTCGTCGGCCTCGTCGTCGGCCTCGTCGTCGTCGTCGTCGTCCATCCACAGACCTTGCGCCCGCAGATCAGCCTCGCGCTTTTTCTCGATCCGCACGATCAGCAGGATCGAGACCTCGTAAAGCGGGTAGATCGCGCCGAACAGGATCATCTGCGACATCATGTCGGGCGGCGTCACCAGCGCCGCCACCAGCAGGATGATGACAATGGCATATTTGCGCATGCCCTTGAGACCCTTGGAAGATACCAGCCCGGCCTTGCCCATCAGCGTCAGCAGCACCGGCAACTGGAAGCACACCCCGAAGGCCAGAATGAAATTGGTGGTCAGCGCCAGATACTGCTCCATCGAGCCCTGAAACAGCACCCCCGCCGTGCCGGGGGCAACCTTGGGGATCGCCCCGCTGGCATCCGGGCTGGTGCCCATGGATTGCTGGAAGCCGAGAAAGAAATTGAAGGCAATCGGCAGCACCACGTAAAAGGCAAAGGCCGCGCCAAGGGCGAACATCACCGGCGAGGCCACCAGAAACGGCAGAAACGCACCTTTTTCGGATTTGTAAAGCCCCGGTGCCACGAAACGCCACATCTGGGTCGCGATCACCGGGAAGGCCAGGATGAAGCCCCCCATGAACGAGATCCGGATGGCGACGAAGAACCCTTCCTGCAACTTGATCAGCACCAGGCCGCAGGCCTGGCCACGATCGGCCAGCGCGCCGCAGATCGGGCGGGTGAGAAAGTTGAAGATCGGGTTCCACACCAGAAACGCGATCAGCACCCCCACCACAAAGGCCCCCAGCGAGACCAGGATGCGCGAGCGCAACTCCTTCAGGTGCTCGATCAGCGGGGCGCTGCTGTCGTCGATATTATTGGTGCTCATGCCTCACCCTTGGGCGCGGCCGGCTTGCGCGCGGTTTTCTTGCCCTCAAGGGCAGCACGGACCACTTCGGCGGTCTTGGCGGTCTTGGCGGCCCGGGTGCTCTTGACGGCGGCGGGTTCAGGCAGGTCGGCAGGCGCGGCCGGTGCGGGTGCGGCCTTGGCCGCCGCCGCCTCGGCGCGGGCCGCGCGCCGCGCCGCCTGGGCATCGGCCAGCGCCTGGGTGGCCGGCCCCTTGGCCGCCGTTGCGGCTGGCGCGGCTGCCGGTGCGGCTGCGGGCGCGGTGATGCTGGCCGCGGCCTGGCGCACCACATCGCCCGGCCTGGTCTTGAGCGGGTCAAAGGCTTCGAACTTGCTGGCGGCACCCTTGAGCGCATCCAGCCCCATGCTCTTGGCCGAGGTCATGGATTTCAGATCCTTGGCCACATCCTTGACCCCGGCCTCGTCGGCCGCACTTTCCATCGCGCGCTGAAAATCCCGCGCCATGCTGCGCGCCTTGGCGGTAAAGCGCCCCATGGTGCGGAACATGCCGGGCAACTCTTTCGGGCCGATCACGATCAGCGCCACCACCCCGATCAGCAGCAGTTCGGTCCAGCCGATATCAAACATCTCTCACCCGCCCCGCCGCGCCTGTGCCGCCAGAACCCAAGGGCTCAGACCTTGTCCTTTTCAACCGGAGGGGTCACGTCGCGCGCCACCTCGGGGCCTTTCTCGATCTCGGTGGTTTCTTCCTTGATGCCCTTCTTGAAGGCATTGATGCCTTTGCCGACTTCACCCATCAGCGAACTGACCTTGCCGCGCCCGAACATGACAAGCACGACAACGGCGATCAGCAGCAGGCCGGGAAGGCCGATATTTTGCAGCATGGGTCTCTCCCTTCAGACCCCGGAGCGGGGCCTCTGACAGTCATATATCATCATTTATGGTGTGGCGCGGGCGGATCAAAGACCAAATCGCTCAAGCCCGCAAGATTTCGCCTGATCAGGCCAAGTATCGCCTTCAGCGCTTGAGCGGAAACACAAAACAGCGGTCGCGGCGGATCATCAGCCAGAGCGGCATGCCGGGATGGGGCAGAAACACCCCCGGCACGCTGGCGGTCAGGCGCAGCGGGCCGTCGTCCATGGCAAACTCGACCAGGCTTTCGCGGCCCAGAAAGCGCGCCCGCAGCACCGTGCCGCGTGCCGCCGTGCCATCCATCGCGGTCGGCTCGGGGCCGCGCCCGCCGCGATCAAAGTCGATCTTGATGTGCTGCGGCCGGATCACGATCTCGACCGCGGTGCCGTCGGCATGGCCGGGCGTCAGGAAGCTGCCGAACGGGGTTTCGGTCAGCGCGCCCCGTGACTGGCCCCGGATCACGTTGACATCGCTGAAGAATGCCGCTGCCGCCCGATCGACCGGCGCGTTGTAGACGTTGTAGGGCGCGCCATGCTGGACGATCCGGCCCGCCCGCATCAGCGCAATCTCGTCGGCCATGCGCATCGCCTCGTCGGGCTCGTGGGTGACCAGCAGCACCGCCGTGCCTTCCTCTTTCAGCACTTCCAGCGTGGTGTCGCGGATGCCGTCGCGCAGGCGGTTGTCGAGGCCGGAAAAGGGCTCGTCCATCAGCATCACGCGCGGGCGCGGGGCCAGCGCCCGGGCCAGCGCCACGCGCTGCTGCTCGCCCCCCGACAACTGGTGCGGATGCTTGGGGCCAAACCCCGCGAGATTGACCCGCTCGAGCAGTTCCGCCACCCGCCGCGCCTTGGCCGCAGCTTCGCCGGTCAGCCCGAACGCCACGTTCTGCGCCACCGTAAGATGCGGAAACAGCGCGAAATCCTGAAACATCAGCCCGACCGAACGGGCTTCGGGCGGCAGGCTGGTGGTCGCGTCAAACACCGCGCGGCCGTCGATCGCGATGGTGCCGGTGTCGGGGCGTTCGACCCCGGCGATCATCCGCAGGGTGGTGGTCTTGCCACAGCCCGATGGCCCGAGCAGGCAGGTCACCTGACCCGGCGCAATGTCAAGCGCGACATCGTTGACCACCGGGGCCGCGCCAAAGCTGCGCGTCAGGTGCCGCACCTCGAGGCGGGCCGGGATGGCAGGGGCGAGGACGGCGCGATCGAGCAAGGGCTAATCCGATGAATTTCGTCGGATAAGCGGATAACAGGCCGCAGCTTGTGCTGCAAGGGGAGGGGTCAAAGGGGGGGCTGTCTGCCCCCCCTCACCCCCCCGAGGATATTTGTCCAGAGAAGAACGAGTCAGAACGTGGCGTTGGTGGCGCCGCCGTCGAGCAGGATGTTCTGGCCGATGATATAGCCCGCGTGCTGACTGCACAGGAAGGCGCAGGCGGCACCGAATTCGGCTGGGGTGCCGTAGCGGCGGGCCGGAATCGTGGCGGCGCGCTGAGCGCGGGCGGCGTCGAGCGTGATGCCCTGGGCCCGGCTGGCACCGGTATCGAGGGCAAGGGCGCGGTCGGTGTCATGGATGCCGGGCAGCAGGTTGTTGATGGTCACGCCCGAGGGGGCGACCTGCCGCGCGGTGCCCGCGACATAGCCGGTCAGGCCGGTGCGCGCGGTGTTGGAAAGGCCAAGCTGGGCAATCGGGGCCTTGACCGACTGCGAGGTGATGTTGACCACCCGGCCCCAGCCGCGCGTCATCATGGCCGGCAGCAGCGCCGTCATCAGGGCGATCGGGGTCAGCATGTTGGCATCAAGGGCGCGGATGAAATCGTCGCGGCTCCAATCTGACCACAGCCCCGGCGGCGGGCCGCCGGCGTTGGTGACAAGGATATCGACCTGACCGGCGGCGGCCAGCACGGCGGCGCGCCCGGCCTCGGTGGTGATGTCGGCGGCAACGGCGGTGACCTGCACCCGATGGGCGGCGCGGATCGCGCTTGCGGCCGCCGCGAGCGTCGCCGCCCCGCGGGCGTTGATCACCAGATCGACCCCGGCCTCGGCCAGCGCCTGGGCGCAGCCAAGGCCAAGCCCCTTGCTGGCGGCGCAAACCAGGGCCCGTTTGCCGCGAATTCCGAGATCCATCTGCTTGGTCCTTCCGGTTGCCTTGGGACGCAAGGCTAGCAGGCTGCGGGGCGACGCGAAAGGGCGCAGGGCAGGCGGGACGGTTGCGCCCCGATCAGCAGATGTACGAAAAACCGCAAAAATTGCCGCAATCGGATGGAAAGGCTTGCCGCGGCGCATATCTATGCCCTGATAGAGACGATCTGTTGAAAAGGCTCGCCTGACCATGACCGCTGCCGGATACCTCGCTGTCGATGCCGTTCCGGGCCATGCCTGCCTGCTGTTGCGGGCACAGGATATTGCGGTGACGGGCGGTGCCAATCTGGGTGACTGTCTCGGCGCGCCGGATGCGGTCTGCCTTGGCGACAGCTATGCCCTTGATCCGGCGGCGGTGGCGCTGCGGCTGGTGGTGGCGCATGCGGCTGTGGGCGAGGTGCAGCAGGTAGCCTTTGGGTCCGATCTTGGGATGCCTGGCGATGCGGTGCATCTGGTCGCGCGCTACAACCTGATGGGCGAGGATGGCCTTGCGGTCGAGCTGCTGATCCTGCGGCTGGATGGGGCAGCGGGTGGGCTGTTCGCGCTGCCGCTGTCACCCATCGCGGCGCAGATCGGCTATACACTGCTGAAGGTCGATGACGCCCCGGCCGAAGCGCCGCTGTCCGATCTGCTGTGCGTCTCGTTCGCGCGCGGCACCCTGATCACCCGGGCCGACGGCAGCCAGTGCCCGATCGAAGCGCTGACCCTTGGCGCGCGCATCCTGACCCGCGACCATGGCGCGCAGCCGCTGCGCTGGCTGGGGCACGCCACCTTGCGCGGGGTGGGGGCGTTTGCGCCGGTGGTGATCACCCGTGGCACCATGGGCAATACCGGCGATCTGATCGTCAGCCAGCATCACCGGATGTTCATCTACCAGCGCGAGCGGCACGCCGGGTTGCCGACCGCCGAGATATTGGTGCAGGCCCGGCATCTGGTCGATGGCGACCGGGTATTCCTGCGCACCGGCGGCTTTGTCGATTACTTCAGCCTGGTGTTCGACCATCACGAGATCATCTATGCCGAGGGGATTCCGGCCGAAAGCCTGATGGTCAACGAGGCCACCCTGTCGCGCCTGCCGCCCGCGCTGGCCGACGCCGTGAAGGCCCGCTTTCCCGGCCTGAGCCAGCACCAGCATTTCGGCACCGAGGCCGGGCGGGTGGCGCTGGAGCCGGGCGCCCCCAAGACCTGAGTGGACGCCGCCGCCGGCATCAGCTAAACGGCGGCGATGCAGAGCAACCGCCCGCCCCTTCCGCCCGAAATTGCCCGCCGCCGGACCTTTGCGATCATCTCGCACCCCGACGCCGGCAAGACCACGCTGACCGAAAAGTTCCTGCTGTTCGGCGGCGCGATCCAGATGGCGGGGCAGGTGCGCGCCAAGGGTGAGGCGCGGCGCACCCGCTCGGACTACATGAAGATGGAGCAGGAGCGCGGGATTTCGGTCTCGGCCAGCGCGATGTCGTTCGACTTTCGCCACTACCGCTTCAATCTGGTCGATACCCCCGGCCACTCGGATTTCTCGGAAGATACCTACCGCACCCTGACCGCCGTTGATGCCGCGATCATGGTGATCGACGGGGCCAAGGGGGTGGAGTCACAGACCCGCAAGCTGTTCGAGGTCTGCCGCCTGCGCGATCTGCCGATCCTGACGTTCTGCAACAAGATGGACCGCGAAAGCCGCGACACCTTTGATATCATCGACGAGATTCAGCAAAACCTCGCGATCGACGTGGCCCCGGCCAGTTGGCCGATCGGCACCGGGCGCGAGTTTCTGGGCTGTTACGACATCCTGCACGACCGGCTGGAGCTGATGGACCGCGCCGACCGCAACCGGGTGGCGGCGACGATCGAGATCAAGGGGCTGCACGACCCGGCGCTGGCCAGCCACATCCCGGCCGATCTGCTGGCCCGGCTGCGCGAGGAACTCGAGGTGGCGGCGGCGCTGTTGCCGAAATTCGACCGCAAGGCGTTTCTTGAAGGCACCCTGACCCCGATCTGGTTCGGCTCGGCGATCAACTCGTTCGGGGTCAGGGAACTGATGGACGGCATGGGCGAGCTTGGCCCCGAGCCCCAGGTGCAGAAGGCGCGCGAGCGCGGCGTGGCCCCCGAGGAGCCCACCGTGACCGGCTTTGTCTTCAAGGTGCAGGCCAACATGGACCCGCGCCACCGCGACCGGGTGGCTTTTGTGCGGCTGGCCTCGGGTCACTTCATCCGTGGCATGAAGCTGCTGCATGTGCGCTCGAAAAAGCCGATGGCGGTCACCAACCCGGTGCTGTTTCTGGCCGCCGACCGCGAACTGGCCGAAGAAGCCTGGGCCGGCGACATCATCGGCATCCCCAACCACGGCCAGTTGCGCATCGGTGACGCCCTGACGACAGGCGAGGAATTGCACTTCAGCGGCATCCCCAGCTTTGCCCCGGAACTGCTGCAAGGGGTGCGCGCGCTGGATCCGATGCGCTCGAAGCACCTCGAGAAGGCGCTGATGCAGTTTGCCGAGGAGGGGGCGGCCAAGGTGTTCAAGCCGATGATCGGCGCAGGGTTCATCGTCGGCGTGGTCGGGCAGTTGCAATTCGAGGTGCTGGCCAGCCGCATCGAGCAGGAATACGCCCTGCCGGTGCGCTTCGAGCCCAGCCCGTTCCATTCCGCCCGCTGGCTGTCCGGCCCCAAGGCTGCGGTCGAGCGCCTGATCAACGTCAACAAGGGCCATATCGCCCATGACAGCGATGGCGACGTGGTGTTCCTGACCCGCCTGCAATGGGATATCGACCGGGTCGGGCGGGATTTCCCCGAGGTCAGGCTGACGGCGACCAAGGAGATGATGGTGTAGCAAACCGTCTGCAAAAAATCCGAACCAAGCGCTCATCACTCCCTTGCGGTCGTTCTTCGCGGGCACCAGCGAGAAACGACCGCAAGGGAGTGATGAGCGGGCATTGGCCGAGTCAAATCAAAGGCAAACCGCTTCGGATAGCGCCGCCGCGCGCGCAACCGGGCGGGTTTGGCAACCGGGCTCAGCCGGCCCTGTCGGCGCGGCGCGGCAGGGCCAGCAGCGCCACCGCGGCCAGGCCGACCAGCATCACCAGCAGCGCAGCGGGGGCGGCATCGTCCAGCCGCTCGAGGCTGGCCTGCTCGTAAACCCGGGTGGACAGGGTGTTGAAGTTGAAAGGCCGCAGCAGCAGGGTCGCGGGCAGCTCCTTGACGCAATCGACAAACACCATCAGCAGCGCCGTCGCCACCGAGCCGCGCATCAGCGGCAGGTAAACCGCCGTCAGGGTGCCGCCCGCGCCGCGCCCCAGGGATCGCGCCGCCAGCGGCAGGTTGGGCGAGATGCGCCCGAAAGCCGCGTCCACCGCCCCTTGGCCAATGGCGAAAAAGCGCACCACATAGGCCAGCACGATCGCCGTCGCGGTGCCGGTCAGCAGCAGTCCAGGGTCATGGCCAGTCAAGCCAAGGACCACATCCGCCAGCCGGTGATCAAGCGCCGCCAGCGGGATCAGCAACCCCACCGCCAGCACCGCCCCCGGCGCGGCATAGCCCAGGCTGGTCACCGGCAGCACCAGGCGCGGCAGGGTCCGGCCCGACAGCCGCACCCCGTAAACCAGAAACACCGCCCCCGCCACCGTCAGCGCCGCCGCCACCCCGCCCACCAGCAGGGTATTGGCCAGCGCCTGCGCCAGCCCCGGCGACACCCAGGCCCCAGGATTGCGCAGGCCATGGCTGGCCATCACCGCCACCGGCAGCACAAAGCCTGCGGCAAAGGGCGCGAGGCACAGAACGGTGGCCAGCCAGGCGCGCGCCCCGTGCAGCGCGGCCGGTGCTACCGGACGGCTGCTGCGGGTCGGGCGGTGAAACCGCGCATGGCGGCGACTGATCCGTTCCAGGGTCAGCAGCACCACGATCACCGCCAGCATCACCCCGGCAATCTGCGCCGCGCCGCCGGCATTGCCGCCGGTCAGCCACACCGCAAAGATGCCCGAGGTCAGGGTCTGCACCCCGAAATGCGCCACCGTGCCATAGTCGGCCACCGTCTCCATCAGCGCCAGCGCCACGCCCACCGCAATCGCCGGGCGCGCCAGCGGCAGACCGACTCGCCAGAACAGCCCCCAGGGGCCGGTGCCAAGCGCCCGCGCCACCTCGTAGAAGTCACCCGATTGCTCGCGAAAGGCGGCGCGGGCCAGCAGATAGACGTAAGGATAGAACGCCAGCGCCAGCACCACCACCGCCCCGGTGCGCGAGCGCACTTCGGGAAACCAGTAGTCGCGCGCCGAAGTCCAGCCCATCACCGCGCGCAGCCCGCCCTGCACCACGCCGGAATAGTCGAAGAAATCAACCAGCGCATAAGCGCCGACATAGGCCGGCACCGCCAGCGGGAACAGCAGCGCAATGTCCAGCGCCCGGCTGGCGGGAAAGCGATACATCGTCACCAGCCAGGCAGCCCCGGTGCCGATCGCAGCGGTCAGCAACCCGACCCCCGCCATCAGCACCGCGGTGTTGGCGAGATAGCGCGGCAGCACGGTGGCGATCAGATGCGGCCAGATGTTCTCGACCGGGTGAAACGCGATCCACACCACCGCGACGATCGGTGCCGCCACCAGCGCCGCCAGCACCAGCGCCCCCAGCGACCACGGGTCGGGACGCCAGCGCGGCAGCCACCGACTCGCCGCCCGGGGAACTTGAGTGTTTTGCTCGGTCATGCCCGCAGGGGTTACAGGAAAGCGGTTTAACTGTCCAGAAAAGCCGGTATAGTCGGCCCGCGACCCCGAACCCTTCAGCCCAGCCGGACCGATATCCCCGATGCGCATCGTCTATCATCTCGGCGCCCATTGCACCGATGACGAGCGGCTACTCAAATGCCTGCTCAAGAACCGCAGCCTGCTGGCGGCCGAAGGCATCGTGGTGCCCGGCCCGGCGCGCTATCGCAACCTGATCCGCGACACCTCGATCAGCCTCAACGGTGCTGCCGCCAGCCGCGACACCCAGGCGCTGGTGCTGGATCAGATCATGGACGAAGACGTGGCCGCGCGCCTGATCCTGTCGTGGGATTGCTTTCTGGCCTTTCCGCAATGGGTGCTGCGTGGCGCGCTTTATCCGACCGGCGGTGACCGGCTGCGTGCCATCACCCAGATCTTTCCCGAGATCGAGGCCGAGTTTCACCTTGCCATCCGCAACCCCGCCACCTTCCTGCCCGCCCTGCTGCAAAAACAGCGCGGCAAAAGCTATGAGGCCTTCATCGAGGGCACCAGCCCGATCGCCCTGCGCTGGTCGGACCTGATCGAGAACATCCTCAGCCATAACCCCGGCGTGGCCCTGACGGTGTGGTGCGACGAGGATACCCCGCTGATCTGGCCCGAAGTGCTGCAGGCGGTGTCGGGCCACGCCCCCGGCACAGCGCTGGAAGACAGCGACGCCCTGCTGGCCGCGATCATGACCCCGGAAGGCTTTCGCCGGATGAACGACTACCTTGGCAGCCATCCGCCCCAGGATGTGACGCAGCGGCGGCGGATCGTCACGGCGTTTCTCGACAAGTTCGCCCGCCCCGAGCAGATCGAGACCGAGATTGATCTGCCCGGCTGGAGCGCCGACCTGGTCGAGGCCCTGACCCGGCAATACGAACAGGACGCGGCGCTGATCGCCCGGATGCCGGGTGTCACCTTTCTGGCACCCTGAGCGCCGCGCTCAGGCCATGCCGAGCGCGGTCTTGTAAAGCTCGAGGATGGTTTCTTCTTCGGCGATATCGTCGGGGGTGCGCTTGCGCAGCGCCACCACCTTGCGCAACACCTTGGTGTCGTAGCCCCGACCCTTGGCCTCGGCCATCACTTCTTTCTGCTGATCCGCGACATCCTTCTTTTCGGCCTCGAGTTGCTCGTAGCGCTCGACGAACTGGCGCAGCTCATCGGCGGTGACATTATAGCTGTCGGTGGGGTCGCTCATCGGGGGCCTCGCAGGGGGGTGAAAACTGCCGCCGTCCTAACCCCGCCGCCGCGCCAGAGCAAGACCAGCCGCACCCTTGCCAGCCCGGCACGGCTGCGCTAGGCCGGGGCAGCCGCAACCACCGCTGCCATGGGGGCAAAGCCATGCCGTTTCTGATCCCGATCGGAGCCGCCTTGTCGCTGGCGGGGGTGGCCGGGCTGATCTGGTGCATCGTGCGAGCGGTGCAGGCGCGCCGCGCCGGACTGGCCGACGCCGACCTGCGCGCCCGCCTGCAACGGCTGGTGGCAGTGAACCTGGGCGCGCTCGGGGTCTCGGCGCTTGGCCTGATGCTGGTGGTGATCGGCATATTGCTGGGCTAGCGCCAAAGCCGTCACCTTTGATTTGACCCGGCCAATGCCCGCTCATCAATCCCTTGCGGTCTTTCTTCGCTGGCACCAGCGCGGAAAGACCGCAAGGGATTGACAAGCGGCTGGTTCGGATTTTTCTGCCAGCGGCTTCGGATCGGCGCAAGGGTCGGCATCCGGCGCCAGGTCGTCTGACAAGTTTCAATCCGCATTCAGCGCGTCAAAACCGCGCCCGATGCTGATCAGATCGTCGATCAGCGGGGCCACGCCCCAGATCTCCGGGGCCGTAGCCGCCAGGGCGTGCAGATCGTGGCGCAGGATCAACAGGCCGCGCTGATCGGCCCAATGCATCGGCCCGCCAACATCGCGGGGAAATCCGTGCCCCACGATCAGCGCGGCATCAATGTCCGACGGGCGCTGCACCACGCCCTGCCCGACCAGCCGCGCGCCCGCGTTGGCCAGGGCCGCCAGCACCGGCGTCAGATTAGCCAGCGCCGCCCCGGGCGAAACTGCCGCCGCACCGGTCGGCTCGGGCAGAAGTTGCGGCCAGCCAAAGCCTGCCAGCGCCGCCGCGACATCCTGCCCGCCCGCCGCCAGATGCGCCGCCGCCGCCCGCCCCGCCGCCAGCAACCGCGCGCCAACCCCGCCCGCCCCCTGCACCCGCAGCGCGCTCAGGCCGAGGCGGTGCAGCAGCGCCAGCACGGTGGCCACCGCCTCGGGCGCGGTGGCGGGCCAGACCACCACTTCGGCCAGCCGCCCGCCAGGCGCGACCAGCAGCAGCCCCAGCATGTCGGCTGCCCGCGGCCCAGGCGCCGCCTCGCCCGGCCCCAGCAGCACCAGCACCGCGCCGGACCGGGTGGCGTCGCACAAGGTCGCCAGCGCCACCGCATCGGCCACCAGCACCAGATCGACCTCGGCCAGCGCCGCCACCTCCAGCGCCGGCGTCAGCCGCGCCCAGTCGGCATCACGGGTGGCGGGCGACAGGGTGCCGGCCTGCACCGCCTGCTCTTGCGATGCGGCAATCTGTTCCAGCGCCGCCACCAGGGCCGCGCGGTCGGCATCGACCAGCACCACCGGATAGCCCGCCTGCAACAGCGCCAGCACCAGCGCCGGGTCGGCACCCGCCCCCATCACCCCCAGCCGCTGCACGGCGCGCGGGGCAACCCGGGCCTCGGGCATCCGCGCCAGCCGACGCTCGGCCAGGAAGGCATGGCGCAGCGCCGCCGCCTTGGGCGAGGCCGCCAGTTCGCTGAGCGCCGCCGCCTCGAAATCGAGCCCCTGATCAATTGGCAATAGCTGCGCCGCCTCGACGCAGTCGATGATCCGCCCCGGCGCGCGCAGCCGGGTGTCGCGCAGCGCCGCCCGCGCCGCCCGCACGGCCGCAAGGTAGGCTACCGGATCACGCATCCCGTCGCGCCGCGCGCGGGTCGGCACCGGAGCCCCCGCCGCCGCCGCCGCCTGCGCCATGGCCAGAGCCACGGCCTCGCCATCCTGCGCCACCACCCGGTCGAGCAACCCCAGCGCCAGCGCCTCGGTGGCCGGGATCGCGCGCCCGCTCAGCAGCAGGCGCAGCGCCGCTTCCGCCCCGATCAGGCGCGCCACGCGCTGCGTGCCGCCGGCCCCGGGCAGCAGACCCAGACCGACCTCGGGAAACCCCAGCCGCGCCCCGGCCATGGCCAGCCGCAGATGCGCCGCCAGCGCCAGCGCCAGCCCGCCACCCAGCACGGCGCCATGCAGCGCCGCCACCACCGGCTTGCCGCAAGCCTCGACCCGGTTGCAGACCTCGGGCAGCGCGGGCGCAAGGGTCGGCTTGCCAAACTCGGCCAGATCGGCCCCGGCGGAAAATATGCGCCCCGACGCCCGGATCACCACCGCCGCGATGCTCGGGTCGGCCTCGGCGCGGTCAATTCCCGCCATCAGCCCTGTGCGCACCGCGTGATTCAGGGCATTGACCGGCGGATTGTCGATGATCAGTTCCAGCACGGCCCCGGCGCGGTGCTCGATCACGACCTCACGCTGTGGTTGCGCCATCATCGGCCCCCCGTCTGCCGCCGGGCGCATGGCCTCGCCCCGCCTGCACTAGACAAGCTGGCACCGAAGTTGGCAAGGACTGTTCGCCCGGCCGAGCCTGGCCGACCTACACCGGCAGGTTATCGAAGCAATCTTCGGCGTCGTCGTCGTCGTCCGGCACCGGTTTGCGGGCGGGATGGACCGGCACAATCCCGATCAACGCCTGCATGTCTTCCAGCAGGGCGGCCAGCCGGGCCTGCGCCTCGGCGACACCGTCAGCCGGTGGCACCTTGGGGCAGCGGTCAGATGTGGCAGTCATGGGCATGGCAATTGCTCCCTTGGTTCAGGTGGCACATTTGCGGCAGAACGGCGTGTAGGGCAGAACATCCAGCCGCGCGTCACTGATCGGGCCGCCGCATTTGGTGCAGACCCCATAGTCGCCCGCCGCTACCCGCTCGAGCGCCGACTCGATCATGCGAATCTCTTGCTGGGCCGAAACCCCCATGGTTTCCCAGACTTCATCGTCCGAGCGCTCGACCGCCAGTTCTTCCCAATCCTGTTCGCCGTGCTGATCAAGACCTTCCTCGACCTGCGCCAAGCGGGCGGTCAAGTCGGCGTGGCGCGCCTGCAGCGCGGCCTTGCGTCTGGAAATGGGGGTCATGGTTGCCTCCTGTCTGATCACATGGCAGGATAAACCGATGCGCCCCATTTGCCTTTGATGCAAGTCAACCCCGCCGCGTCAAATTTGCCTGCCAGCCTGATCCGGATTGCCGCGAGACCGCCATGCACCCCGATGTGACCGCCTTTTTCGACCCCGCCACCAATACCATCACCTATCTGGTGCAGGACCCCGCCGGGCGCGCCTGCGCGGTGATCGATTCGGTGCTGGATTTTGATCAGGCCTCGGGCCGCACCTTTACGCGCTCGGCCGATGCGGTGATCGCGGCCATCCGCGCGCGCGACCTTGATCTGCACTGGATCCTCGAGACCCACGTCCACGCCGACCACCTGTCCGCCGCGCCCTACATCCAGGAACAACTGGGGGGGCAGATCGGGATCGGCGAGCGCATCACCGTGGTGCAGCAGACCTTCGGCAATATCTTCAACGAGGGCACAAGGTTTCAGCGCGACGGCTCGCAGTTCGACCGGTTGTTTGGCGATGGCGACAGCCTGTCGGTCGGGCAGGTGCGTGCCACGGTGCTGCACACCCCCGGCCACACCCCGGCCTGCCTGACCTACGTCATCGGCGACGCGGCCTTTGTCGGCGACACCCTGTTCATGCCCGATTTCGGCACCGCGCGCTGCGACTTTCCCGGCGGATCGGCCGATGCGATGTTCGATTCGGTGCAGAAGATTCTGGCCCTGCCCGATGCCACCCGGATTTTCGTCGGCCACGACTACAAGGCCCCGGGGCGCGAGGTCTTTGCCTGGGAAAGCACGGTGGCCGAACAGAAAGCGCGCAACATCCACATCGGGGCGGGGCGCAGCAAAGCCGATTTCGTCGCCCTGCGGCAGGCGCGCGACGCCACCCTGGCGATGCCGCGGCTGATCTTGCCGTCGCTGCAAGTCAACATGCGCGCCGGGCAGATGCCGGAACCCGAGGCCAACGGCACCAGCTACCTCAAGCTGCCGCTCAACCGAGTTTGATCGCCAGCCCCTTTACAGCGCCGCGCGCTTGTGGTTGCACGGGTGCGAACGCGAAAGGGGCCGCAGCATGATCGAGCCGGACTGGGTCTGGGGTTTTGTCGGCGGGTTGATGATCGGCGCTGCCGCTTCGCTTTACCTGCTGGTCAATGGCCGCATCATGGGGGCCTCGGGGATCGTGGGCGATCTGGTCGATGGCTCGGGCCGCGCCACCGCGCCCGAGCGGCTGGCGTTTCTGGTCGGGCTGATCGCGGTGCCGCCGCTCATGGTGCCGCTAACCCACGTGGTCGATACCCATATCACAGACAAGCTGTGGGTGATCATTGCCGCCGGCCTGCTGGTCGGCGTCGGCACCAGACTGGCCAATGGCTGCACCTCGGGGCACGGGGTGTGCGGCATCGCGCGGCTGTCACCGCGCGGCATTGCCGCGACCGCCCTCTACCTGCTGGCGGGCGGGCTGGTGATGTTTCTGGCGCGCCACCTCGGGGGGATGATCTGATGCAACGGCTGATCATGGCGGCGCTCGCGGGCGGGCTGTTCGGGGCGGGGCTGCTGGTCTCAAACATGGTCGATACCGTCAAGGTGCAGGGCTGGCTCGATGTGTTCGGCGACTGGGACCCGACGCTGGCCTTCGTGCTGGGCGGCGCGATCCTGCCGATGGCGCTGGCCTGGCGGCTGGCCGAGCGGCGCAAGGTCGCGGCCCTTGGCACCCCGATCCCCGCGCGCCACGACCCCCGCCTTGACCCCGCGCTGGTGATCGGGTCGCTGCTGTTCGGGGCGGGTTGGGCGCTGGCCGGGTTCTGCCCCGGCCCGGCGCTGGCCTCGCTCACCTTCGGCGGCTGGGGCGGGCTGGTGTTTGTGGCGGCGATGCTGGCCGGCATGATCGCCACCCCCGCCCTGCGCGCCCGTTTTGCCCCTGCCCACCCCTGAGGAGACCCCGATGGACATCCGCGCCCTGACCCCGAGCTACGCCGTGTCGCCCCAGATCACCCCCGAAGACTTGCCCGCGATCAAGGCGGCGGGCTACGGCGTGGTGATCGACAACCGCCCCGACGGCGAAATCCCGCCCGCCCTGCACACCGCGGTGATGCAGGCCGCAGCCGAGGCTCTGGGTCTGCATTTCGTGGTCAACCCGGTGATCGGCGGCGCGCTGACGGCGGCCAACGTTGCCGCCCAACGCGCCGCCATCGCCACCGCAAGTGGCCCGGTGCTGGCCTATTGCGCCTCGGGCAACCGCTGTTCGCTCGTCTGGGCGCTGGCGCTGGCGGGGCAGCGCCCGACCGACGAGCTGATCGCGATCCCGGCGCGCTTCGGCTATCAGCTCGAGGGCCTGCGCGGCCAGCTTGACGCGCTGGCAGGCAAGAGCTGAGCCCCACCCTCCGCCGCCGCCTCGGCGGTCAGCCGCACCGCTGATCCCGGCCGGGCGGATACAAGGTCAGGTGCCGGTCAGGCGCGGGGTCTCGACCGCCGCAGCGACCGCCGGAGCCGGGGCTGGTGCGCGCACCCCACCCGCCGCCGGAAGGGGCACTGCCGCCGCCGCCTCGGCGGTCAGCCGCACCGCCCGCATGCCGCGATTCTGCCCCAGCTTGCCTGCGCCCAACCGCCGTCCGCCAATACCTTCCAGACGGATCTGGTCAAGCGCGGCCCGTGGCAGCGGCACCACCTCGCCCGGCTTCAGCCCCATCACCGCCGACAGCGGGATCGTCATGCGGTAAAGCACCGCCTCCAGGGCGCAGCTTGAGGCCATCACCTGCGCGCCGAGAGCGGCGGAAAACACCATCCCTGCCGCCGCTTCGGGCACCGCCTGTGCCGCCTTCTGCGGCCGCCGCCCACGCCCGTCGGCGGGCAGCGCCAGCAGCACCGGGCCGGTTTTGGCACCACCGCCAAGGCTGACCTCGGCCTGCACCAGCCGGTAGGGCACATCCTCCAGCAGCAGCCCCAGCGGGCGCGGGTCATCCAGAAACGAGGCATAGCGAAAGCCGCCGGCCCAGATCAGATCGTCCGCCGCCAGCAACGCCGTCTCCAGCCCTTCAAGGGCGCGGTCGAGAAATTCGGCCACCATCGCCCCATCGGTGCGGGTCGGTTTGCGCGCCGCCAAAGCGCCGGTGGTCACCTTGCCCGTGGTCTGCGCCTCGATCAGCCCGGCCAGCACCGGCGGCGCCAGCATGATCACCCCCAGCCCGTCACCCGGCCCTTCCAGCACCGCGATCAGCGCCTGCTCGGGCGGCAGTTCCAGCAATTCGGTCAGCGACAGGCGCTGCACCGCGATCTGCGCCACATCCAGCCGCAGCGCCATGCCATCGCGCGCCGCGCGTGCCAGCGCCAGCGGCCAGGCCTTGTCCACCCCGTCGCACGGGGGCTCGACCGCGCTGGCTTCCACCTTTCGCCTGAGAACGCCCTTTGCCACCTTGAAACCCCGCCGTGCCGCGCCCGAACGCCGCCCTTCAAGGCCTGCCAGAACTTTGTTGCCAAAGGGTTAGCGGCAGTCGCCTCAGGCGGCTTTTTCCAGCCGCAGCGGCACGGTGACGCGGAACGCCGCCCCGCCCTGCCCCGGCAGATAGGTGATGGTGCCGCCCAGATTGGCCATCACCTCGCGGCAGATCGCCAGCCCCAGCCCGGCCCCGCCGGCCCGGGTCTCATCGGTCAGGCGGGCGAATTTCTCGAACACCAGCGCCTGCGCCTCCTTGGCGATCCCGGCCCCGTTGTCGATGAAATCAACCGTCACCCGACCGCCCTTCTGGCGCACCGCGATGCGCAACTCGGGGCGCTCGGCGCCGCAATACTTGCGCGCATTGGAGATAAGGTTGATGAAAACCTGGGTCAGCCGGTCGGCATCGGTGTGCAGAAAGATCGCCTCGGCGGCGCTGTCACGCTGCACCGCGAACACCCGCTCGGGCCGGGTATTGCCCGCCGTGCGCAGCGCCTTGTCGATCATCTCGGGCAAGCTGGCAAGGCCAAGATTGAGCTGCACCGAACCGTTTTCCAGCACGCTCAGATCCAGCAGATCGTCCAGCAGCCGGGTCAGCCGGATCGCCTCGTCATGGATGATGCGGGCATAGTTCACCACCATTTCGGGCGGCAGATCGGCCTCCATCAGAATCTCGGAAAACGCCCGGATCGAGGTCATCGGGGTGCGCAGCTCGTGGCTGATCTGGCTCAGGAACGCGTCCTTCTGCACCGAAAGCTGGGTCAGCTTCTCATTAGCCTCGCGCAGGGCGCGGGCGGTGCGGGTCAGCTCGTCCTGCTGGGCCTCGAGGCGGGTCGAATATTCCTTGATCTGGGCGGTCTCGTTGGCCACCGCCATCAGGTCTTCGACCGAAACCCGGGCCCGGCCCACCAACTGGCTGATCATCGCATGCGAGGTGGCCGCCCCCACCGATCCGGCCAGCCGCCGTTCCAGGTCTTCGACGAATTTCGGCGTCGCGTCAGGCAGATAGCCCACCTTGCCCTGACCCCGCGCCGCGCCCTCGAACAGGCTCTGCGCGGCCTCGTCACCCAGGATGCGCTGCGCCATCACCAACAGCGCCTCGGGTTCGGCCCGGCCCTGCGCCCAGCCCCGCGGCCCGGTCTGATCGGCCTCGAACACATTGACGAAAGCCGCGCCCTGCATCCGCTCCATCGGGCTGGGGAAGGTCAGGATCGAGCCGAACGTGAACGCCGCCGTGTTCAGCACCAGCGACCAGAACATCGCGTGCAGCAAGGGGTCCATGCCGGTCACCCCGAACAGCGCCTGCGGTCTGAGCCAGCCGATCCCCAGCGGCCCCTCGGCCAGAACCTGTGCCGGGATCACCGCATCCGGCCCGAACGACGGCAGGAACAGGGTATAGGCCCAGACCGCAAAGCCGAGGCACAGCCCCAGCGTCGCCCCCACCCGGGTTGATCCGCGCCAGAACAGGCCACCCAGCATGGGCGGCAGAATCTGCGCCACGCCCACGAACGAGATCAGCCCGATTGCCGCCAGCGCCGCCGAGCCGCCCGACACCGCAAAATAGGCGTAGCCCAGTGCCAGCACCCCGGCGATCGACAGCCGCCGCGCGCGCAGCACGATGCGGCGCACGTCGCCCGAGACCGCATGGGCCGGGCGCAGATGCAGCCACAACGGCATCACCACGTGGTTCGACACCATCGTCGCCAGCGCAATCGCCGCCACGATCACCATCGAGGTTGCCGAACTGAACCCGCCCAGAAAGGCCAGCATCGCCAGCCCGCCCCGGCCCTGGCTGAGCGGCAGCGTCAGCACGAACAGATCGGGGTTCGAGCCGGCCGGCAGCAGCGCCAGCCCGACCACCGCGATCGGCACCACGAACAGGCTCATCCCCATCAGGTAAAGCGGAAACGCCCAACTGGCGGTGGCGAGGTGGCGCTCGTCGGCATTTTCCACCACCAGCACCTGAAACATCCGCGGCAGGCAGATCACCGCCGCCGCCGACAGCGCCATCAGCCCGACCCAGCGCCCCGGTTGCAACTGCCAGTCGGCAATCGGCGAGGCATTGATCCGGGCAACAATATCGCCCGGCCCGCCCGCCAGCCCCCAGACCACGAACACCCCGACCGCCAGAAACGCCACCAGCTTGACCACCGCCTCGACCGCAATCGCGGTCACGATGCCGGTGTGCTGCTCGTTGGCGTCAAGCTTGCGGGTGCCGAACAGGATGGTGAACAACGCCAACCCCGCCGCCACCCAGATCGCGGTGCTGTCCTTGTCGGGCGGGGTCAGCCCCTCCGACGCCGCCGTGGCAAACACCCCGAACGACAGCGTGACCGATTGCAGTTGCAGCGCAATGTAGGGCGTGGCGGCGACCACCGCGATCACCGTGACGATCACGCCAAGCAGGTTCGACTTGCCGTAGCGGCTGGAAATCAGGTCGGCAATCGAGGTGACATGCTGCTGGCGCCCGATCCGCACCAGCTTGCGCAATACCCACCACCAGCCCACGAACACCAGACTTGGCCCGAGATAGATTGTCAGGAACTCGAGCCCCGAGCGCGCGGCATAGCCGACCGCGCCGTAAAACGTCCAGGCCGAGCAATAGATGCTGAGCGACAGGGTATAGACCAGCGGCGAGCGCAGCCAGCCTGCCTCGCCCTGCGCCGCCCGGCGCTCGACCAGAAAAGCCACCAGAAACAGGAAGATCACATAGGCCAGGCAGGCCAGCACCAGGATGTTGAACGGCATCAGTCCTCGCCCTCGGCTGCGGCTCCGGCCCCGGTTTCGGTTTCGGTCTTGTTGGCTTCGCTGCCAAGGCCGCGCGCCATCAGCGCCGCCGCCACCACCAGCCCGGCCCAGACCACGAACAGATAGATGCCGTCAGGGGCGGTGTCGGGTGCCGAAGTGGCGGCGGGGGCCCAGAGCACCGGCAACAGCACCAGGAACGTGCCAAGTACCGGCAGCAACCGCGCGAAATCACGCAACCGCCGCACCCGGTAGCTGCGGCGGGCCAGAAACAGCGGCGTGCGCGACGGCCTCACCCTGGCACCAGCGCGCTGGCCGCCGCCACGATCTCGGCGTTGGCGAAGGGCTTGGCCATGAACCGGCTGACTCCGGCCGCCTCGGCCGCCGCACGGTCGCGCGCCTGGCCCTTGGCGGTCAGCATCAAGACCGGCAGCGCTGCGGTGGCCGGATCGGCCCGCAACGCCGCCAAAATCTCCAGCCCGTCGGCCCCCGGCAGCATCAGATCGAGGATCACCAGATCGGGCCGCAGCCCGCGCACCATGGCCACCGCCTGCGCCCCGTCGCCCAACGCGCTGACCTGCCAGCCGTCGCGCTCCAGGATAAAGCGCAGCGCCTCGGCGATGTTGGTCTCGTCCTCGATCAGCAAGACATGCCGTGCCACGCCGCTGCCGCCTCCCCCCGCGCGTCGAGTCCACCCGGGCGGTGGCCTGCGCCGCCCCGACTATCGGCAATTCCACCCGGTCTGTCAAAACCGGATTGCCGGTTACGCCACACTCAAGATGATCGAGGGCTCGCGCCGTGCCGGGCAGGCGGCTTGCGGGCAGATCCGGCAGGTGCTGCCGACCGCCAGCGCCGCGCCCGCCGCGGTGCCCGGATCAGGCCAGACCAGCATCGCCGCCTCGCGCAATTCGGGTCCGCCAAAGCCCTGCGGATAGCGCGGCTGACAGAACGCCTGCACCCGAAACTGCTGCCCGCCGCGCCCTCCGGTCGCAATGCGGGCGGTGATCGGCGTCATCGGTCGCCCCAGGGCCGCGTAAAGCGGCCACAACGCACAGGCCGCGCCAAATCGCGGCGGCATGAAACCCGGCACCGGCTTGCGAAAGGTCAGGGTGCCCGCGCCGTCGCAGATCACCAGCCCGACCGCAGCCCCCGGCAAGGTCGCCAGCCGCCGCATCACCGCCAGGATCGACGCGCCGAACATTCCGGCCAGCGCCGCCGGGTCGGGCCCGACCTCTGGCCCCAGCGGCGCCAACGCGGCCAGCAACGGCGCTAGCGGCAAGGCCGCCACATCCGCCGCCGCCTGCGCCACCCAGTCGCCCGCCAGCGCCCGCGCCGCCCCCGAGGCCAGCTCGGCCAGCGCGCCCGCCATGCCCGCGCCCGCTTCAAGTTCGGCCAGATGCCAGCCCCGCGCCGCCAGCCAGGCGTCGAATTCTTCCTGCGGCGAAGCGATGCCCGCCTCCGCCGCCTGATCCGAGCCGTCAAGATAGGCCACCAGCGCCTCGGCCCCTGCCGCCAGGCGCTCGGAATCGCCATGCAGATTGCGGTGGAACCGGGCCCGCCACTCGGGCTCGATATCTTCGGTCTCGGCCAGGATCGCCGCCGTCGAGCGCACCGCACTGACCGCCGACAGCACTTCGTGCAGGGCCTGGCTCAGATGCGGATCATGCGCGATCCGGTCGTTCAGCGCCGCCACCGCCCGATCAAGCTGCGCGCCCCGACGGTAGCTCTGCGCCAACACCTCGGCCCAGCCGGGAAACCGCGCCACGAACTCGTCGATCCGCTCGATCTCGGCCCGCAGCTTGCCCGCAGCCGCGCCCGCCTCGACGGCTGCCGCCGCCCGCAAATCCTCGATCAGCGCGTTCTCGGGGCCAAGCGCCAGCGCCGCCGCGTCGATCCCCAAAGCCGGGGCCAGCCGCGCCAGAACCGCCGGCCCGATCCGCCGCCGGTCATGCTCGATCAGATTGAGATATGAGGCCGAAATCGCCACCGTGCGCGC
>Ga0210033_1000900_pt1 | contig 28195 bp, 22 predicted proteins | sample CryGeymeta201501_FD_185465 | JGI IMG/M metagenome (GOLD analysis project Ga0210033, IMG submission 185465) | Groundwater microbial communities from Crystal Geyser aquifers in Utah, USA - Crystal Geyser metaG 2015-01 (SPAdes) (version 2) | ecosystem: Environmental > Aquatic > Deep subsurface >... | reverse complement strand
GAACCCCGCTGCTTGAACTTCTTCCCTTTCATTCAGGAATATTGCTGTGTCTAGCATCTACCTCCACGAGTCCGACGGCCACAAGTCGATCCTCCTTCAGAACTTTGACGCTGGCGCCGGTATTCAGGCGAACCAGCACGTCATCATTCACGGCAAGGAGGCCGTCATCCTCGATCCGGGCGGCCACAAGGTCTACAGCAAGGTGCTCGCCCAGACCTTCAAGGAGATCTCGGGCGCGAAGCTCAAGCACATCTTCTTGTCGCACCAGGACCCCGACATCGTCGCGGCGATCAACGGCTGGCTCATGACCACCTCGGCCGACGCGCACCTCTCGCGCCTCTGGAAGCACTTCGTCGCCCACTTCGGCCTCGATCGCATGGTCATCGACCGCATCCACGACCTGCCCGACGAGGGTGGCCTGCTCGATGTTGGCGGGCTCAAGCTCAAGATCATCCCCGCGCACTTCTTGCACTCCGCGGGCAACTTCCAGCTGTACGACCCCGTCTCCAAGATCCTCTACACCGGCGACCTCGGCGCTTCGCTGGGCAACGAGTACCGCGAGGTCCCCGACTTCGACGCGCACCTCCCCACGATGGAGGGCTTCCACCGTCGCTACATGGCGAGCGGCAAGGCCATGTCCATGTTCGCGACCATGGCGCGCCAGCTCGACATCGAGATCATCGCGCCGCAGCACGGCGCGCTCTTCCGCGGCAAGGCCATGGTGAAGCGCTTCATCGACTGGGCAGACGGCTTCGAGTCCGGCCTCGATCGCATCGACGCGTACGTCATCCCCCGGTAAAGAGCGGCGTTGCCGACGGGCGCTGCTTTGACCCGTCATAAACGGCCCGGCGAAGGATCTTGTCCATCGCCGGGCCGAGCTGTTTGGGGCGCCGTCGCGGATGGACTTGACATCGTCTAATGATATCTAAATGTCTACTGAGCTTCGGACGTAACTGCGTTTTGCCGTTGTCTCACTTGGGTGAGGTCTCGCGCCGGCCAAAGTGTTCTGAAATAGAGCAGGCGCCTATGAACGCGGCGTCCGCGTTTTTGCGGATAACTCAATCTCTGTCTCGCTCCGTTTCTCTTGTCATCGTCGGTCGATGAGCTCGTGCGCGGACGCGATGCGCCAACGCCCCTCCCTTCCAGAACTCAGGAGTTTACGATGAGTGACCCCAAGAACCGCGCCCAGATCATCCAAGACACGCTTGAGGCGCTTGTGTCAGGAACGCCCGACGTGACCGGCGCTGCGCTCGTGACTGAGGACGGCCTCATTATCGGCAGCGTCCTGCCTGCGGACGCGGAAGAGGACAGCGTCGGCGGCATGGCGTCGGTCCTGCTGAGCCTCGGCGGCCGCGTGGCCTCCGAGCTCGACCTCAGCGACCTCGAGCAGGTCATGATCCGCGGCGCCAAGGGCAACGCCCTCATGGTGTCGGCGGGCGACGGCGGCCTCCTGCTCACGCTCATGACGCATCGCGCAAAGCTTGGCCTCGTCTTCCTCGACGTGCGGCGCGCGGCGGTCACCCTCGGTGGCCTGATCTAGCCCACCCGCTCCCTTCGCGGCTCGCTCCTCCACCCCTCAGCGCAAGGATTCCACACATGTCGAGCATCTATCTCTACGAAAATGACGGTCACAAGTCCATCCTGCTCCAGAACTTTGACGCCGGCGCCGGTATTCAGGCGAACCAGCACGTCATCATTCACGGCAAAGAAGCGGTCATCCTCGATCCGGGCGGGCATAAGGTCTACAGCAAGGTGCTCGCCCAGACCTTCAAGGAGATCACGGGCGCGAAGCTCAAGCACATCTTCTTGTCGCACCAGGACCCCGACATCGTCGCGGCGATCAACGGCTGGCTCATGACCACCTCGGCCGACGCGCACCTCTCGCGCTTGTGGAAGCACTTCGTCGCGCACTTCGGCCTCGACCGCATGGTCATCGATCGCGTCCACGACCTGCCCGACGACGGCGGCGTCCTGGAGCTGGGCGGCGTCCAGCTCAAGATCATCCCCGCGCACTTCTTGCACTCCGCGGGCAACTTCCAGCTGTACGACCCCGTCTCCAAGATCCTCTACACCGGCGACCTCGGCGCCTCCGTGGGCAACGAGTACCGCGAGGTCGCGGACTTCGACGCGCACCTCCCCACGATGGAGGGCTTCCACCGCCGCTACATGACGAGCGGCAAGGCCATGACCATGTGGGCCACCATGGCGCGCCAGCTCGACATCGAGATCATCGCGCCGCAGCACGGCGCGCTGTTCCGCGGCAAGGACATGGTCCAGCGCTTCATCAGCTGGGCCGACGGCTTTGAGTGCGGCCTCGATCGCATCAACGAGTACGTGATCCCCCAGGGGTAGCGCGAGCGCGAGCCCCGGGGTAGCCGTCAGCGACGCGAGGCACCGCCGTATCCACCGGCGGTCCTTGCCTCTCGCCGAGCGGCCCATCCCCCGAGGTGTTCGCATGTCGCGCGTCTCTCTGTTCTCTGGTGTCTGGCACGTCGACGGACCGACCGTTGTGCCTGGGTTTTCCGCAAAGAGCGGTCGCGGTTTGTACGCGGCTCGCCCGCTCGAGGCCGGCGCGGTGCTCGATCGCGCGTGCTCGATCCCGCTCTCGGGCGATCAATGTGACGCGCTGGAGAACCTGCTCCCGCTGGGCGACTTCTACTTTCGCCACCCGGAGAACCCCGACGAGGGGCTCATCCTGGTGGGGCTGCTGAGCTTGTCCAACCACTCGGACAAGCCAAACGCCCTCATTCGGCACCAGCACCACGAGGGCCTCGGGTGGGTGGCGGAGCTGGTCGCCACGCGGTCCATCGCCGCGGGCGCGGAGGTGACGCACCGCTACCGCTGCGGGCCGTGGTTTGAGATGGCCGAGGAGGAGCTCGCGTAAGGGGGCTCGCTTCGCTCGTGGACGTGCAGCATTACGTTGCTTTGACCGCACGCTCTTGTTCCGCGACGCCACCACCCTCATGCTAGGCTGGGCGAGCGCCGAATCCCTCCGGCGGTGCGTTGTGGTGGTTGTATGTCAATGCTCTCTCTGTTGGCTCTCGTGCTCCCCGCGCAGGCGATGACCGTCAACCTGCCCCCTAGCGGGAACCTGTGCAACGCGCTGAACAGCGCGGCGCCAGGCGACATCATCAACCTGAGCGTTGGCACGTACACCGTGCAGAACTGCAGGGTCTCGCGCATGTACAGCTCGTCGGCGATCCTGGTGCGCAAGGACCCCGCGGCGGGGCTCGGCGACGTGGTGCTTCGCGCGGGCAATGGCCCGAACCAGGTGCTCGACCTGGACGGGGGCGTTCACGTCAAGCTCTCGAAGCTCACGCTCCACAACGGTGATCGCCACGCCATCCGAACGTACAAGTCGACCTTGGAGCTGGAGCAGGTCGTGTTTCGCCAGGATCATCCGCTCAACGCCGGCAATGGCGGCGGCGGGATCAAGGTGAACGGGCCAAGTACGATCACGGCGGTCGACACCTTGTTCGCTGACTTTCAGCTGGGCGGCAGTTTGAACGGCGGCGATGGTGGTGCCGTGCTCTTGGACCATCAAGGCGCCTCGTTCAGCTGCGTTCGCTGCACCTTTCAGAACCTCGTGGCCAACAAGGGCGGAGCCATCTCGCTGCGCCGCGCGGCGATGATGAGCGTCACGGATAGCAGCTTCGTGAACGTGGCCGCGGACGGCGGGCGCTACGAAGCGTTTGGTGGGGCGGTCCACCTGGAGGGCAGCGGCACCACGGTTACCATCAGCGGCTCAACCTTCAGTGGAACCTCGGCCATAAGCAGCGGTGGGCGCTGGGCCCATGGTGGCGCGATCTACGCAAGAAATGGCGTGAACCTGTCGCTCGACAACGACAGCTTCTCAAACAGCGCTGCGGAGCGCGGGGGCTTTGTCTACCTCTACCAATCACCGACCACCTCCATCACCAACAGCACCTTCACAGGTGGAACGGCGACGGAGGGCGGGTGCGTGAGCATGTTGAGCAACTTCGGCAGCGACCGCCTAAGCGTCACGGGGAGCGTCTTCGACAGCTGCGCCGCGACCGGGGGTGCGGGCGGCGCGCTCTACGCCACGGGTCCGGGCTCGGTCACCCTCGACGACACGGACTTCCTCAACAACTCCGCGGCGATGGACGGCGGCGGCGCTTGGCTGCAGCTCGCGGGCACCACCGCGATCACCGGCGGCATGTGGTGCGGAAACTCGGGCGGTGCCGGCGGTGCGCTCTGGATGGGCTCCGGCAGCCACACCGAGGTTCAGCGCGCGATCTTCAACGCCAACTCGGCGCGCTCCCAGGGCGGCGCGCTCTACATCGTGGGTGGCGATGGCTACATCGTGCAGAGCTACCTCACGGGCAACAGCGCGCCCCAGCCTGGCTCAGCGCTGTGGAGCAAGGCGTTGCCGTTCCGGGTAGAGAGCACGCTCATCGGCTGGCAGTCCGGCGGCCCAGCCTATGGCGGCGCAGGTCAGCTCATCGAGGACTACAACGCCTTCTACAACAACGCGGCGGGGGACACCGGCTCGGGCCCCAACGACCTCGTGGGCGATCCGCTGCTGGTGCAGCGCGATGGCACGCCCGTCACCGACCCCACGGCGACCTGTAGCCCCATGGACCTCGCGCCAAAGTTCGGCGTCAGCCCGCTCTTTGACGCGGGCAACCCCAACGGCACCAACCCGCCCTACACCCTGCTCGACGTGGACAGCACGCCGAACATCGGCCCCTTCCCTGGCGAGCGCTCGAACCCCTCCGATGTCGACGGCGACGGCATCCTGAACACCGCCGTGCTCGCGGGCACCGACCCGCTCGTCGACTGCGATGACAACGACCCGGGCGTCGGGCGCCGCACCGCGTGGTACCCGGACGCGGACGCCGACACCTTTGGCGCCAAGGGCGCGTTGGCCAAGTACGCGCTGGCAAAGGTCGGCGGTGCGACGACCTCCACCTGCCCGGAGACGGTCCCCACCAGCTACGTGCATGACCACACGGACTGTGACGACACCAGGCTCGCCGTGAACCCGAACGGCACCGAGGTCTGCAACAGCCTCGACGACAACTGCAACGGCGTCGTGGATGAAGCGACGGCCGTGGACGCCAAGCTCTGGTACGCCGACGCGGATGGCGACACCTTCGGCAAGCTGACGGACGCTGGCACCAAGGCCTGCGCCAAGCCCTCGGGCATGGTCGCCACGCACACGGACTGCGATGACACCGAGGCGACGGTGCACCCCGGTGCGCCCGAGCTCTGCTCCACGCCTTTGGACGACAACTGCAACGCCGTCATCAACGAGAACACGGCGGTCGACGCCTCCCAGTGGTGGCCGGACAACGACGTAGACACTTACGGCGACACGACGTCCACCGGCAGCAAGGCCTGCGTTCAGCCCGCCGGCTACGTCGGCGACAACACCGACTGCAACGACTCCTCAGCGGTGCTCAACCCCTCGACCGCCTGGTACCCCGACGCCGACGCCGACACCTTCGGCAGCCAGGGCGCGGCGCCGCAGATTCAGTGCGTCCAGCCGAGCGGTCGCGTGCTCGATCACAGCGACTGCGACGACACCCAGAGCGCGATCAACCCGAACACCGTCTGGTACCGCGACGCCGACTCGGACACCTACGGCTCGCCCTCGCAGACCGTACACCAGTGCGCGCAGCCGAGCGGCTACGTGAGCAACGCCCTCGACTGCAACGACGCGGACGCCTCCTTGGGCGGCACCGAGCTGTGGTTCCGCGACGCTGACGGCGACGGGTACGGCGACCCCAGCACGCCATCGAGCGTCTGCGGTGATCCTGGCGCCGGTTGGGTGGCCGATCAGCACGACTGTGACGACACCACCGCGAGCGTGAGCCCCGTCGCCGTCGACATCTGCGGTGACGGCGTCGATCAGAGCTGCGACGGCCTCGGCGGCCCCGATGGCGACGACGACGGCGATGGCCTGACCTTCGCCCAAGAGCACGCGCTCAACGCCGACGACTGCAACCTGGACACGGACTACGACGGCGTCTCGGACGCCATGGAGTACGGCCAAGCGGGGCGCGACACCGACGGCGACCGCGTGCCCGACATCTTGGACGACGACGACGACGGCGACGGCGTGCCCACCCGCGTCGAGCGCGGCAACGAGCCCACAGCGCCGGACACCGACGGCGACGGCGTGTTCGACTACCGCGACGGCGATGACGACGGCGACGGCGTGTGCACCAACGGCTTCTCGCCCGCGAACCCGCTCGCGTCCACCTGCGTCGACTCCGAAGATCGCGATGGCGACGGCAGTCCGCGCAGCGATGACCTCGACGGCGACGGCGTCCCTGACTACCTCGACGCCGATGACGACGGCGACGGCGTGCCGAACGCGGCCGAGCGCGCCTTTGGCACCGACCCGCTCAGCTGGGACACCGACTTCGACGGCTTGTCCGACGGCGCGGAGTGGGACGACTGGGTCGTGCAGACCTGCACCGATGGCCCCGATCAGCTCGGCTTCAACGGCATCGCCTACTACGACGGCATCCCCTGCCGCCTGTACGAGGGCCCGCAGGACTACGACGGCGACGGCCTCGCGGACGTGTTCGACGACGACGATGACAACGACGGCATCCCAACGCTCATCGAGGGCGACGGCGACATCGACGCCGAGAACGCGCCGAGCTGCCCCCTCGACGGCCCGCCGCCTGTGGACGCCTGCGCCTGGTCGCCCGACGGCGTCCCGAACTACCACGACGACGACTCGGACGGCGACGGCCTCCCCGACGCTGTCGAGCTCCTCGACGACGCAGACGGCGACGGCGTGTACGACTCGCAGGACTGCCACAACTGCGACGGCTGCGCGGGCGATCCCGACGGCGACACGCTCGGGAACTGCTTTGAGGCGAGCCTCGGCACCAACCCGAACAGCGCCGACACCGACGGCGACGGCCTCACCGACCTCGAAGAGCTGGGCGGCGCCAGCTCGCTGGAGACGGCCCCGGACACGGACGGCGACGGCGTGGTGGACGCCGTGGACCCGGACGACGATGGCGACGGGCTCCCGACGGCGCGCGAGCTCCCGGATGACACCGACGGTGACGGCCTCAGCGACCGTTTGGACGATGACGATGACGGGGACGGCGTGCCCACGGCGGACGAGGACACCAACGGGAACGGCGACTGGCTCGACGACGACGGCGACGGCGACGGCGTACCCGACTACCTCGACGCCACCAGCGGCGACGGCCCCCTCGCGGACAGCGACGGCGACGGGCTGACGAACCAGGTCGAGCTCGCTCTCGGCTACGACCCCTACAACGCGGACAGCGACGGTGACGGCCTGAACGACGGCGTTGAGGATCCCGACGGCGTCGGCCCCGACACGGACGGCGACGGGCTCGCGGACGCGCTGGACGCGGACGATGACGGCGACGGCGTGCCCACATCCACCGAGGGCACCGAGGACCCGGACGGCGACGGCGTCCCCAACTACCTCGACACGGACGACGACGGTGACGGCATCGCCACGCGCTACGAGGGCGACGTCGACCTCGATGAGGACGGCCTCCCCGACTACCTCGACCCGGTGGACGACCGGGCTGTGGTCGTTCCGCCAGCGCCGACCGAGCCGTCGCTCGGGGGGTGCTCCTCCGCTGCCGCGCCTGCTCCGTGGGGCGTGCTCATCGGCCTGCTGGCGCTCGGTCGGCGAAGGCGCGCAGCCCGCTAGGGGCGGCGCCTACCCGAAGCGGAAGCCGTGGACCTCGGAGCAGTCGAGCAAGGTCTGGGCGAGGCGCCGCCCCGCGTCGCCGTCGCCTTGCAGATCGTAGCTCGCGACGAGGCGCTTTCCGTCGAGGTCGATGTGCTTGTGAATGACGCGCATCCCGCTCAGGCCGATGACGTCGTCGAGGACCGGCATCGCGTCGCGATCGACCTCGACGCGCACGCGCCTCAGGCGGCGCACGTTCGCGATCTTGTGCTCAAAGAAGCCGAGGGGGAGGAGCACGACGAGCACGAGCGCGGCCGTACCCGCCGCTTCGACCGGGCGCTTTGCGCCGCAGGCGATGCCAATGGCGGCGACGACCCAGAGCGTGGCGGCGCTGGTGAGGCCGGTCACTGTGCCTCGCGCCTGCAGGATCGTGCCCGCGCCCAAGAAGCCGATGCCCGAGATGATCTGGGCTGCGAGCCGCGCGGGGTCAGCGCGCATTCCAGGTTCGACGCTGGCCGCGAGCCCCTGGGAGAGGTCGGTGATCAGCGCCGCGCCGACGCAGATGAGGATGTTGGTGCGCAGACCCGCTGGTTTTCCCTGGCTCTCGCGCTCTAGGCCGATCAGCCCGCCGAGGATGGCCGCGAGCACCAAGTGCCCGAGCAGGTCGAAGCGTGCGAGCGGCACGAGCGCGTAAAGAACAGTGAGCAAGGTGCCCCCTACAAGATCGCAGGCTAGCACGTTGGCAGCGCGTCATTGGCGCGTCGAGGAGGAGCGGGCGGCGAAGCTGTGACTCACGCGGGCGGCGTCGGCGCGGGCTGCGAGGCCCGCAGCGCGCGTGTCACTGCGTCCAAGAACGCGTCCATCGCAAGGGCTTCGCGAGGACGTGGGCGCCTTGCCTGTGCGCTTGGCGTACGTCGAGCTCGTCGCCGGCCCTCGGCGCTGTCCGACGTCGTGCCGCGAAGGGCGAGCGTTTCGACCGTTCTCCACGTGCTTGCAAAGGGCTATTTGCGAGAACATGGCGAGGCGGGCGCAGGCTCATGGCCGCGACGGAGGCACCATGCCGAGGAAGGCGCGCTTGAGCGCGGCGGCGAGGTCGTCGTCGTCGAAGGGCTTCGCCAAGAAGAGGACGTCGCCACCCAGATGGAGCCGCGCGTCTTCGTCGAGCGCGTAGCCCGACACGCACACGATCGGCAGGTCGGGCCGAAGGTTGCGCAGCGCGCGGTAGCACTGAGCGCCGTTCATGCGCGGCATCGACATGTCGAGGACCACGCCGTCCACGCCGCTGGGGTCGGCGGAGAACAGCTCGATCGCTTCGAGGCCGTCCGCCGCTTCGCTCACGGTGTAGCCAGCGCGCTGCGCAGCGCGCACGGTGACGCGGCGCACGATAGGCTCGTCGTCGACCACGAGCAGGTGGGGGGTGCCCACAGGTGGTCCGACGGGCGGGCGCTCGTCGACCACGATCGAGGGCGGGGCGGCTTGTAGCGGCAGCAGCATGGTCAGCAGGGTGCCGCCGCCGGAGCGGCTCTCGACGAGCGCGGTGCCGCCGTGGCTCTTGAGCATGCCCCAGACCATCGCGAGCCCGAGGCCGGTGCCCTCTCCCACGCGCTTGGTCGTGAAGAAGGGGTCGAATACGCGCTGGCGCACCGCGTCGTCCATGCCGCAGCCGTCGTCGCGCACGCGAATCGCCGCGTACTCGCCTGGCTCGATCGCGAGGTGCGCCGCTTCGAGCGCGTCGACCGACTGTGCCGCGACCGTGATCGCGATGCATCCGGCCTCCGCGATGGCGTGCGTGCTGTTGATGCACACGTTCATGAGCGCTTGGCCCAAGTGGCCGCGGTCCGCGTCGACGTACACGCTCGGGTCGAGCTCAGCGGTGAGCTGGATGGACTTGGGGAGCGTGCGGCGGAGCACCTGCACGGTCTCGGCCACCGTCTCCGACACCGAGAGCCGTCGCTTCTCGTATTGGGCGCGCCGGCTAAAGCCGAGCAAGGAGCGGGTGAGTGCGACGCCGCGGTTCGCTGAGGACACGATGGCGTCGAGGTCCTCGACGTCGTCGCCCTCGGCGGTCACGCGCATGGCGTTGGCCATGCCGAGGATGCCCGCGAGCACGTTGTTCATGTCGTGCGCGAGGCCGCCAGCGAGCGTTCCGATGGCCTCCATGCGCTGGGACTCGACGAACTGGTTGCGCAGCTGCTCGCGCTCGATCTCCGCGGATTGGCGCTCTGCGACCTCGTACCGCGCCTCGGCGAGGGCGTTCTCGAGGGTGAGCTGACGCTGGTGGTCGCTGGCGCGCAGGCGCTCGAGGTCGTGCACCACCGCGCGGTTCGCCCCGAAGGACAGCACGCTCACACCGACCGCGGCGCTGATGGTGACGAAGTGCTGCAGGAGGTTCGGGACGCTGAGCGAGGTGATGGCGGCGCCCCACGCGCCAGCGCCGATGAGGACCGCCGCGACAAACCAGCGGCTCTTGAGCTGCATGGCGCCATACGCCCACAGGATGAGCGCGAGCCAGACCTCTTGCGTGACGTCCGCGTTCGCGACGAGCGCCGCGAGGATCGTCACCTCGGCGCACAGCCACAGCGTCAGGGAGAGCGCGCCAGCCCACGCCGAGGGCACGCGCCTCGCGCGAATACTCCACCACGCGAGCGCCGCGGCCGCCTGCGTGCCAAGCGCGAGCGCGGCGACCATGGGGTGGTGCTCGTACCACGACACGATCGTGAGCGCACCGACGGACAGCACCATCGCGGGGGTGCCGATGGACATTCGCTCGAGCAGGATCGCATCGAGGCGCTCATCCACGATGCGGTCCGTCGTGTCAGTGGCTGAGATCATGGGGCAAAGGGCTCTGCGAGTGCGTCAGCGATCGATGAAGAGCGGTGCCCGCCCAGGGTGATAATCATACCATCGACGCGGCCAACAGGCGGAGGGGGCTCCGCTGGTCTTGTGCTCTGGGGCGTGGTCTGCTGCGAACCGACGGCCCCCCCCTCGCACGCGCCGGCGTGCGGCGCGATACGCACCTCACCCAAAGGAGACGCTCATGCAGACCCCGGTAACGCACCTGCTCTCGGACACCTCGCTCGTCGGGGCGGTGGTCGCCCTGCGCGACGGCGGCGCGACCGCGCGGCTCGTCACCACGCCCGCCATGGCGGTCGACGACCACGGCCTCGTCCACGGCGGCTTTGTGTTTGGGCTCGCGGACTACGCGGCCATGCTCGCGGTGAACCACCCCAACGTGGTGCTCGGCAGCGCGGACGTGCGCTTTGTCGGCCCGGTGGGGGTCGATGTCGAGGTGCTCGCAGCGGCGCAGGTGCGTGAAGCGCAAGGCCGCAAGCGGGTCGTCGACGTGTCGGCGCGCTGCGGCGAGCGCGTCGTCTTCACGGGCACCTTCACTTGTTTTGTGCTGGACCAGCACGTCATGGAGTCGCGATGAACGGCGGTGAGCTGATCGCTTCGGTCTTAGAAGCGCAGGGCGTTCGCACGCTCTTCACCTTGGTTGGCGGGCACATCTCGCCCATCCTCGTAGGCGCCAAGGCGCGCGGCGTTCGCGTGGTGGACGTGCGCCACGAGGCCTCGGCGGTCTTCGCGGCGGACGCGACGGCGCGCATGACCGGCGTGCCCGGCGTCGCGGCGGTCACGGCGGGGCCCGGCCTCACCAACACCATCACCGCGGTGCAGAACGCGCTCTTGGCGGAGTCGCCCGTCATCGTGCTCGGCGGCGCCACGGCCACCGTGCTCAGGGGGCGCGGCTCGCTGCAGGACATCGACCAGCTCGCGCTCATGCGCCCGGTCACCAAGTGGGCCACCACGGTGCGCACGGTGCGCGGCTTGGTGAAGGCGCTCGAGGAGGGCTTCCGCGTCGCGCAGGAGGGCGTGCCCGGCCCGGTCTTCATCGAGTGCCCCGTGGATCTGCTCTACGACGAGGCCACCATTCGCGAGTGGTACGCCAAGGACACGCCGCGCGGCAAGGACGTCGCCGCGCGGGCGCAGCGCGCCTACCTGCGCCAGCACCTCTGGCGGCAATTCCTGGGCTCGCAGGGTGCAAAAGCGGGCCCCCGCGTCGAGGTCATCGCGCAGGAGCCGAGCCCGAGCGAGGTGAAGCAGGTCGTCGAGGCGCTGCGGCTCGCCCGCAAGCCGGTGCTCGTCATCGGCAGCCAGACCATGCTCCACGCCGACGAAGCCGCCAACATCGCCGCGGCGGTGCGGCGCTTGGGGGTGCCCACCTTCCTCGGCGGCAGCGCGCGCGGCCTGCTCGGGCGCCACGATCCGCTGCAGCTCCGCCACAAGCGCAGCGCGGCCCTGCGCGAGGCGGACCTCGTGATCATCACGGGCTTCCCGATGGACTTCCGCCTGGGCTACGGCAACGCGGTGAACCGCCGCGCCACGCTCGTCACGGTGAACCGCGACCGCGCCCAGCTCACCAAGAACCGCAAGCCAACCCTCGGGGTTCACGCCGACCCCGGGCGCTTCTTGCAGGCGCTCGCCGCCGCCGCCGCCTCGCCGAACGCCGCGTGGGCCCAGTGGTCGCTGCAGCTTCACGACCACGAAGCCGCGCGCGACGCCGAGATCGCGGCGCAGGCCCTCGTCGAGGTGCCCTACCTCAACCCCCTCGCGCTCTGCCAGCAGATCGAGGCGGTCATGGCGGACGACGCTGTGATGGTGGTCGACGGCGGTGACTTCGTCGCGACGGCCTCGTACATCGTGCGCCCGCGCGCCCCGCTCTCTTGGCTCGACCCCGGCGTCTTCGGCACCCTCGGCGTCGGCGGCGGCTTCGCCCTCGCGGCGGCGGCCTGCCGGCCAGGCACCGAGGTCTGGCTCTTCTACGGCGATGGCTCCTCCGCCTACTCGCTCGCCGAGCTCGACAGCTTCGCCCGCCAAGGCCTCGCGGTCATCGCGGTCATCGGCACCAACGGCACCTGGGCGCAGATCCTGCGCGAGCAGGCGGTGGTGCTCAAGGACGACGTCGCCTGCGTGCTCGCGCGCTCCGCCTACCACACGGTCGCGCTCGGCTATGGCGCGCACGGCCTGCTGGTGGAGCGCATCGAGGACCTGCCCGCCGCGCTGACCGAGGCCAAGCGCTTGGCGGCCGAGGGCAAGCCGGTGGTGATCAACGCGATGATCACGGACGTCGGCTTTCGGGAGGGCTCGCTCTCGATCTAAGCGCGCTCCACGTGGAACGCGCTACCACTCGCCGGTGCTGGGCATCGAGGCCCAGGGCTCGCGCGGGGGGAGCGCGGCGCCCCGCTGCAGCAGCTCGACGCTGATGGCGTCTGGGGAGCGCACGAACGCCATGCGCCCGTCGCGCGGCGGCCGCAGGATCGCGACGCCGCCGGCCTGCAGGCGCTCGCACGCGGCGTAGATGTCGTCGACGGCGAAGGCGACGTGGCCGAAGTTGCGCCCGCCCGGGTAGGGCTCCGCTTGGCCGTAGTTGTAGGTGAGCTCGAGCTCGGCGGTGTCCCCCTCGGCACCGCTCGCCAAGAAGACGAGGGTAAATGCCGCTTCGGGGTAGTCGTTACGGCGCACCTCGCGCAGGCCGAGCAGGTCGACGAAGAAGTGCAGCGCGGCGTCGAGGTCGCGCACGCGGATCATGGTGTGAAGGAAGCGCATGGTGAAAGCTCCGCGAGTTGTGCTAGATCACAGACCATGAAGCTACACCTCCTCGCCGTACTTGTCCCGCTGCTCACCGCTTGCGGTGGTGGCTCGTCCTCAAACGCCTTCTACGCGCGCTTCGAGTCGCTCGGGCCTTCGCCGATCAACGCGTACGGACCGGCGATGATCGCTGACTTTGCAGGCGAGCTCTTCTACAGCGTTGGTGACGGGCTCTACGTCGTGGGCGAGGAGGCGCCACGCCTCGCTGGCGTCACGCTGCTCACGGCGCTCCCGGACGCGCTCATCGTGCAAGCGAACGGCGAGCTCTTGCGCAGCACCGACGCCCAGACCTTCGAGACCGTGGGCACCGAGCCCGTCACAGCGCTGGTGGCGGTGGGAGACGCCCTCGTCGCCGGGCGCCTCTCGGGCTCGGGCACCGGCGCGCTGCTGCGCTCCACCGACGCCGGGGCCACCTGGACCTCGCTCGGCGACCTCACCCTGGACAACGGCGTGGAGGGCGGCTCCGAGGGGCTCGTGCTCTCGGCGGCGGTAGACGGCCTGGTCTGGGCGCAGCTCTCGGGCGACGCGGACCTCGGCGACAACTGGCAGTACGAGGGCGCCACCTTCGAGGTTCGCGGCGAGGCCGTCACGCGGCTCTCCGACGTGTTCGGCGCCCCTGCCTTCCCCGCGGGCGTCACGCCGGACGGACGCGTCATCGTCGACGTGCACGCCGACGCGGTGAGCGGGGAGCTCAACCGCCCCACGGACGAGCTACCCATCGCCATCGTCCGCACCTATCGCCCCGGCATGAGCTTCGAGGGTGAGCAGCTCCTGAGCTACGCCATGCCGCAGATGCCCGAGGTCACGCCCGTCCCGCGCGTGCTCGGCCTCGACACCTCCGGGCGCCTGCTCACCACCCTCGACCGCACCCTCGCGCGGACCGAGCTCCCGCTCACCCTCGCCAACGACCAGCGCGACCAGGTCCTCGCTGGCCCTGGCTGTAAGGAGCGAGACAGCTTCGACGGCTTCAACGGGAGCGACCGCCCCGACGTCAGGGTGAGCAACACCACCGCTGAGCCCGTCACCGTCTGGGCGATCGACCAGCAGTACCGCTGGCACGCGCAGGCGGAGCTCGGCCCCGGCGCCTCCGACAGCGTCAGCGGCTTCGGGCTCGTGGAGGGCGCCTTCTTGATGGTGCTGCGCCAGAGCGGCGACTGCGCCTACGGCCACTTCGTCAAAGCAGGCGCGGGCCCCATCGACGTCACGATCGAGTAGGAGTAGGGGGACGGGAGGCTAGCTATAACACCTAGCCCATCTCACCAGTTGCAGCCAAACCTCGACGTCGGCGGGGTATAGGGCGGAGGCGCCACGACGGGCTCCGGCGTCTTCGGCGGCGTACACGCGACGCGTCGGAACACCGTGGGTACGTCCGTCCACTCGGGTGTGTCGGCGTTGAGCACCGACATGAACTCTTGGCGCTCCGCGTCGAGCGCCCCCGAGAAGTGGTCAACGAGGTAGTCGGGCTCCACTTCGGGACAGGACTGGCTGGTGTCGACGGTCCACGACGTGCCCTGAAACACGACGAAGTTCCCGTCAAAGCTCCCTGTCGCGGGCTCAAACACGGCGCGTCGATGGTGAGGCGCGCCGCAGGCCGGCGGCTGCTCATCCTTGGCGTCGCCGTCCCAGTACTCCGAATGAATCGTCCCCGACAGGACGCCAGATTGTTCGCTGATCTCCAGGCGAAAGCGGTACCACTGGTGGACGTGCTCGTAGTAGACGTGCGCCAGCCACAAGCCGGTGATCGCGTCCTCGCAGTCGGCCGCCGGCGGGGGGAGTCGGTCGCGCTGCGCTTGGGTGGTGCCGAACAACAGCGGCAGGACCAGGGCGAGGGTGAGGGCGCCGAGCCGCGACGGGGGACGCCGCCGCGACTGGGGACGGGAGGCAACCTGTAACACCTAGGCCTCTTCCAGCGCGTCCATCCATCCGCGCACGGCGGGGTCGACCTTCGCTCGCGCGAGGAGCTTGCTGCGCAGCTGGCTGATCCGCCCGCGCGACACGCCCATGAGCTCGGCGACGCCCCCCTGGGTGGTGGCCGAGGTCTTGAGTAGCCACCAGACGGCGACCCAGGCCGCGGGGTTGCCCTTGGGGCCGCGCACGCGGTCGAAGAGTTGGGCGCGCTCCACGCCTGTCACCTGCGAGACCGCAGCGAGCGCGTCCTCCACATCGGGAGGCTCGGGGCGAACGACGGGCGCCGGTCGCGTGGGAGGTGGCCGCATAAAGCGCTTTGGATCGAAACCTTCCGGCGGCGCGATGCGACCGACCCGCACACCGTCCACATAGGCCTCGTAGGTCGCGACGGACCCGTACAGGCCGAGCAGCTCCTCGGTGGTCAGCCAATCGGGGCGCGGCGCGAGGCCGACGTAGGCGGCGTGACTGGTCCACTCGGCGGCGTCGACTGAGGGCACGAGGGCGCCGCGCACCGGGTTGAGGTGCAGATACGCGAGCAAGTGCTGCCAATAGGCGTCGTCCTCGACGAGCTCATTTCGGTAACGGCCGCGAAACATGGGGCCGTCCCAGCCGTCATTCAGCCGGTTGACCTGCTGCGTGTAGCCCGCGCCGAGGTAGCGCATGGCGAGCGACAGGTTGCCGCGCACCGACTCCAGCATGAGGTGGTAGTGGTTCGGCATGAGCGCGTAGCCGTGGACGCGCACATCGAACAAGCGCGGGAGATCGGCGAGCAAGCCCATGAAGATGGCGCACTCGTTGTCCGTCCGAAAGATCGCGGCGTGGCGTGCGCCGCGGTTCATGACGTGGTGGCGAGCGCCGGGGAAGTCGAGTCGGGGGGTGCGTGGCATGGCGTAGGTGTAACAGGTTGCCTCCTGGTGCGTCGGGCAAAAGCCCTGGTGGAGGAAGATGAAGTAGAAGCATCGAACACCACTTTAGTAGCCCTGTGGGTACGAGTCCCACGCGGGAAGGTTGACCACCACCCGGAACCGAGTGTTGCGGTGCGACCGGCGACGGTCGTAGCGAAGCGTACACAGGGAGCGTTCGAGCTGCGTTATTGAGCCTCGTAAGAAGCAATATGGGGGCCGCCGTCGTCGGGAGTACGGTAGGCAACACCGGGAACGCCCAAGGTCATGGTGAACTCGGCCCCATCGGGGTCATAGAGCGGGGCGCGGACGCGAAGGCTGCCAGGGAACCCGAGAGACCTCTCTTTCTCCTTCGTTAATTACCGCGTAGGCACAGCGGAGATCCGGGCCAGGTCGTCGACGTGTTCACGTCCGATGTCGGCGAAGCGAACACAGACGTGGGCGAGAGGTACGTCGGTCAAGGGCAACCAAGGCCGGCGGATGGAAGGAGAGGAGTCGGAGCGCCCCATAGTACCGCAGAAACCAGGGAACCGACCCATTGGGACCTGGCGGAGGGATGGGGGCGCCGGAATCACAGAACCGCAGGAGGGATCGATGGCCGGACCACCAACGCCGGGTACCATCTCAACGAAACAAGCGCGGATAGCGACATTGGCGAAGCAGATGAGGGGGACGCTGCTTCGTGCGTTGTCCCACCACATGGACCACGAGTGGCTCAGCGAGGCGTTTCGGCGCACGCGACGCGACGGGGCGAGAGGCGTCGACGGGGTGTCCAGTGCGGACTACGCCGCCGACCTAGAGAGCAATCTCCAGTCGCTCTTGAATCGCGCGAAGTCCGGGCTGTACCGGGCTCCACCGGTTCGTCGGGTCCACATTCCGAAGGGGGACGGTCACAAGACGCGTCCGATCGGGATCCCCACGCTGGAGGACAAGGTGCTCCAGCGTGGGGTGAAGATGCTCTTGGAGCCAGTTTACGAGCAGGACTTCTACGACTTCTCGTATGGCTTCCGACCGCGTCGCTCCGCTCACGATGCCCTGGAGGCCGTCCACGACGGGCTCTGGGACATGGGTGGCGGATGGGTGCTGGATGCAGACATCCAGGGCTTCTTCGACGCGCTCGACCACGGGCACCTTCGGGAGCTGCTGCGCCGCAGGGTGGTCGATGGGGTGGTGACCCGTCTCATCGGTAAGTGGCTCCGAGCGGGCGTGATGGAGGAGGGTGTGGTGCTCCACCCCGAGTCCGGAAGCCCGCAAGGAGGCGTTATTTCGCCGCTCTTGGCGAACATCTACTTGCACGAAGTGCTCGACACATGGTGGGTCGAGGAGGTGCTGCCGCGCTTGCGCGGCCGCGCGTTCGTGGTCCGCTATGCCGACGACTTCGTGATGGTCTTCTCGGAGCACCAGGACGCTCAGCGCGTCCTGGACGTGCTGAGCAAGCGCCTCGGGCGCTTTGGCTTGACGCTACACCCCGAGAAGACCAGGCTGATCCCCTTTCGTCGCCCAAGCTCGGCGTCGCAGGAGAAGCGGGAGACCTTCGATTTCGTCGGGTTCACGCTGTTCTGGGGCCGCTCGCGCAACGGTCGATGGACCCTGAAGCGGAAGACCGCCAGGGGCAGGTTCAGTCGCGCGCTTCACGCGCTCAACGAGTGGATGTCCCGGGTGCGCCACGTGCCGATAGCGCGGCAAGCAGCCCTCCTGGCTGCCAAGCTGCGAGGGCACTTCAACTACTACGGGACCGCGCGTAACTCTGGTTCAATCGCCCTATTTCACCATGAGGTGAGACGGCTGTGGATGCGCTGGCTAAGCCGACGCTCGCAGCGCGCGGTGTTGAACTGGGAGAGGTACGCGAAGATCCTACGGAAGTACCCACTGCCGAAGCCGACCATCCGGTCGAGGCCGACGCAACTTCGACTAGCGAACCTATGATTTCGAGGAGCCGGATGCGGTAGTCCCGCACGTCCGGATCTGCAGGGGGGCCGGGCCAGCAATGGCCCGGTCTACCCGACTCCCCAAAAACTGTCCCCCAAACTTGTCGGTGACCCCCTCAAGATCTGAACGCTTCGCAGGCCAAGCTGATGAGGCGCGGGCTCGTCCTCGCGCTGAGGAGGGCGCTCATGTTCGCTTGGTACGTCTCGGTCGCGCTGGCTGGCGGTGGGCTGATCCCCACCGAGTGGGTGCGCCCGCCCATCGTGGTGCTCTGCCCGGGCGCGCCGGTCACGTGGCAGCAGGTTCGCGACCAGCTCGACGCCTGGGAGGCGCATGGCGCGCCCTACCTGCCGCTGGTGCAGCCCAAGAGGTGCGACAACCCGCGGCAGCGCGACCGCGCGTTCATCGTCGGCAAGCGCAGCGCGTGGGCGCCGTGGGAACCGAATGTGCTCGGTTATACCTACCACAGCCCCGACGCCAATGAGGGCTTTGCCCTCGAGGATTGGGCGCGCATCGAGCTGCGCAGCGACGACCTCGGCGTGCTCCGCCACGAGCTCGGGCACCTGTGGTTTGGGCACGTCGAGGGACCGCACGTCATGAGCCCGTACAAGTCGGAGGCGGACCCCGACGGCTGGGAGGGCGTCCCCGAGGCCTTCGCTAAGCTGCGTCGGCCCGCGCAGGCCCCCGTCGCGTTGGGGCGGGTAGCCCGCCAAGAGTCGGCTTGGTACGACCAGCCCGATTAGAGCCGACCCCTACCCCCAAAGCGCCCGGTCGCTCGCCCGGAAGGCCGTCTCATACAGCCTCATGGTCACGGCGTCGCGCAGATCGACCTGCCCGCGGCCCTCGGTGCGGACCGGGGTGTCGCCTTGCAAGAAGACGCGGCCCTCGGCGGTCTCCAGCTCGGCCTCGTCGCCGACGTGGCGCCAGCTGAGCTCGACGTCGCCGCGCCGCCAGCGGAGGCCCCCGTCGATGAGCACGAAGCCGTCGCGCTCGGTGAGCGCTTCGTAGGACTCAAGGCTGAGGAAGAGCGTGGGCTTGACGATGTAGGGGCCGCCGTCCTCGGGGCACCAGGTGTCGCAGTGGCCGCAAAGGTTGCAGGCGTCGGCGGTGTTTCCGATCTGGTGCCGCTTGGCGACGAGGAGCGGCTCGCCCTCGCGAAGCTCGAAGCGCGCGCCCTCCCAGCTCAACGCGCCAGGTCGGTGCTCGCCGGTGGGCAGCGGCACCTGGAAGTTGGCGCCGTTCGGGCACACGGGGATGCACTTGTCGCAGGTGAGGCAGTCCATGAGGACGAGCTTGCTGCCTACCTTCTTAGGGGCGGAGCGGTTCTGGTCGCGGTGATAGCGCGGGTCCGTAGCCGCCGTGGCCGCCAAGCCCCGCAGCGCCGCTCGCCCGCCGTCGACCCCGCGCAGGGCGTCGACGCTCTGAACGCCCGCCGCCGCCATCGCCTGCTCCAAGCCGCGCAGGTGCTGCGTCATGCGCGCGTAGCCCTTGCCCTTGAGCAGGTCGGTGCAGGAGGTGACCGGCCCAAGCCCCGCAGCGACGAGCTCGTGCAGGTTCTTGGCGTCGACCCCCGCTGAGAACGTGATGGGCAGCTCGGGGAAGGCGTCGCGGAAGCGGTCCGCGAGCTCGACGGCGAGGGGGTAGAGCGGCGCGCCGCTCGCGTACATCTCCTGCTCGGCGAAGGGGGCCTCGGCGCTGCGACAGACGAGGGTGTTGCTGAACTTCACGCCGAACTGCAGGCCCTTCTCCTTGGCCTTTGCGATGAGCCGCGGGATGAAGTCGACGAGCTGCGCCCACTTGAGGTCCGCCTCGAAGCTGTGCGGCAGCAGCTCGATCTGGTCGTAGCCCTGGCCGTCCAAGATGGCGCGCACGCGGTCGTAGCCGAGGAGCGTGGGGTTGAGCTTGATGACCGTGTGCCAGCCCCAGTCGAGGGTCTGCGCGGCGATGGCCTCGATCTCGTCGGCGGGGCAGCCGTGGAAGGTCGAGAGCGTGACCGAGTCGGAGATCGGACCGGGGCAGGGCACGTTCGCCCAGCGCTGGAGCTCTGGCGGGAGCTGCGCCCGCAGCGCGGCGAGGAGCTGCGAGGCGTCCTTCATGGTGTCGAGGTAAGCCTTCACCTTCTCGGTGCGCAGCCCGGCGAGGTCGTAGCCGACGCTGGTGTCGAAGCGCATCTGCGGCCCGGACCACAGCCCAGGGCCGTGCTCGGAGGCGAGCATGTGGATGATCAGCCAGGCTTTGGCGTACTCAGCGGCCGACTGCGGCACGCGCAGCTCCTGCGACCACTCGACGTTGTAGCCAATATGCGGCGCGAAGATGCACGGGCGCGGCAGCACCAGCTCATCGAGCACCTGCACCGTCTTGAGCTCCATGAAGCGCGCCCCCGAGAGCCACGCCATCACGATGTTCTGCGCGAGCTGGGTGTGCGGCCCCGAGGCCGGGCCGGTTGGGGTGGCGATGCGCTGGCCGAGGTGCTCGACGGAGGTGTCGCGCCCTGGCGTGGGCGTCCACCAGCCGCGGCGGGGCAACAAGAACACGTCGCCGCCAGCGGCGAGCTCGCGGTCGAGGCGGGCGACCAGGGCTGCGAAGTCAATGGGGAAGAGGTCGGGCGTGCTCATGTCGTGCTCCGGGCGCGGGGCGCCAAGCATAGCAGAGGAGCCCCGGTCCGGCGGCGGTCCGCTAGCGAGGCGGCGGAGCGGGGGTGATGCGCTCCAGCACGCGCCCGTCGGCGGCGTAGCGGGCGATGCTCACCACCCTCCCGTTCACGGCGATGGCCTCGACGCGAACCACGGGCTCCCACAGGTCGCCAACTTGCGCGAAGGCGATGGTAGCAGGGAGCGTATCGGCCGCGACGTCGCGCTCAGAGCCGTCGGGGCCGACGAAGTGCACGGTGCCAGGATGGAGCGAGAGGAGCGGCTCGCGGACCGCGTTGCTCGGGGTAGTCACGGCAGCCTCCTCGACAGCGGGTGGAGACGACGGCGGCGCCGGCTCGGTGGGAAGGGCCGGGCGAGAGCTACAAGCGAGGGCCAACAAGAAGGAGATCATAAAGGGCCACATAGCAGCAGCGAGCGCGCTTGTCGTCGACGTGAGGCGCGCCGGATCACCTTTTTCTGGACTTTAGGTCGTCGATGTCCTATACATAACCAAGACGACTTAAACGCGACCAAAGGAGCAGCCCATGCGACCCAGCGTCCTCGCTACCGACGGCTACAAGTTCAGCATGGCGGAGGCGGGCTGGCCGCTTCGTCAGGAGACCTTCTACTACTCGCACCGGCGCGGCGGGCCTCACTTCTTGCCCTTTGACGTCGAGGAGATGGTGCGCGGCCTCTTGCCCGACACCTCGGCGCTCGGTGGCGTCGAAGAGCGCCACTTCCTCGACAGCGCCTATCCCATGGGCGGCGCGTTCTGGTCGGCGGTGCGCGGTCCCAACGTCGCGGAGAAGGTGGTGATTCGCGCGGCTCCAAAAGGCAGCTGGTTCTTCGATCGCGAGCCGCTGTTCACGGTCACCGGCCCGTCGGCGCTCGTCTCGTGGCTAGAGCCGCTCGTGCTGCAGCTTCACTACCGCATCCAGCTCGCCACCGTCGCCAAGCTGGAGCCCGAGCGGCTGCCCGAGCTCCTCCACGCCGTCACCTGCGAGGCCCAGCGCGACATCGCGCTAGAGACCCTCGACGCCGTGGGGGTCACGGCGCCACCCGTTCGCGTCGACAGTGACGCGTACTACGCCCATGTGCTCGAGCGCGTCACGCAGCTCGTGGAGGTCGTCGGCGATCCAAGCCGCATCTTCGAGGTCGGCCTGCGCGCCGCCACCTGCGTGGACCAGCACCGCATCGCGCTCCAGGCCTGCAAGAAGGCGGGGGTGACGGCCACGAGCCACGTCCTGCTCGCCAAGGAGCTCGGCCTGCGGCCCGTCGGCACCATGGGCCACGAACACGTACAGCGTTTTGGCAGTGACGCCCTCGCCTTTCGCGCCATGCGTGACCGCTTCCCCGGCCCGAGCAGCTTCTTGCTCGACACCTTCGACACGGTGCGCTCGGGGCTACCCGAGGCCTACGACCTCATCGCCGAGGCTCCGCACCGCGGCGACTCGGTGCGCTTCGACTCCGGCGACAAGGTCACGCAGTACCTGGTCGCGTGCTCCATGGCCAAAGCGCGCGGCCTCACGCCCCGCTTCATCCTGGAGGACGGCTTCACCGTGGACATGACCCGCGAGTTCGAGCGTCTCCGCGCGTTCACGGGGGTCGCCGCTGATCATCAGCTGTACGGCTTCGGGGGCTACATCGTCAAAGCGCCTGGCGACCCGCTCACCCGCGACCGCGTGGCGGCGGTGTGGAAGGTCTCGCAGAGCGGCCCCGCCGCCACCATGAAGTTCGGCGACGAGCCCGGCGCCGGCAAAGAGAGCCTGCCCGGCCGCCCGCTGCTCTTCCGCCCCTTCCTCGGTCGCTCGGGCTACGCAGGCCCCACCGGCGTCGTGCTCCAAGAGGGTGAGGCGCCGCCGAGCGACGACGGCGTGGTGCTCTCCGGCCTGTCCGAGCTGCCCATGCGGCTCAAGGCCTCTCCGGACGAGGTGCGCGCCTGGGCTAGCCGCCAAGCGCGCCCCGCCTACAGCCGCGCCACTCAGGCGCTCGTCGACCAGCTCACAGCGGACCGAGGCCGCGCCCTCGGCAGGAGGTGATCATGCCGGTGCTCAACCCACAAGGACTGCTCCAGGAGCGGATCATCGCGGTACGCGGTTATCACGAGGCCGCGAACGTGCCCCGCGCGGAGCTCGACGTCTCGGGCGGCGTGGACTCGGCGGTGATGCTCGGGCTGCTCGCCCACGCCCTCGGCCCCGAGCGCATCACGGCGGTCTACCAAGGCATTCGCTCCAGCGAGGCGTCGCTCCTGCGGGCGCGCGAGGCCGCCGCCGTCTTCGGCGTCGCCCTGGTCGAGGTGGACCTCACGAGCCTGGTTGATCGCTTGGTCGACGCCATGGTCGAGGGCCTCGCCACCGCCGGCTTCGACCGCAGCGCGATCGAGGCGCGTATGCGCGCAGAGCCCACCGTGCTCGGCTCGATCCGCTCCTGCGTGCGCGCGCCGGTCGGGCGCGGCTTCAACCGCCTCACGGGCGGTGGTATCCGCCACGGCACTGGCAATGAGTGTGAGGACCGCTGGCTGCGCTTCTACCAGAAGGGCGGCGACGGCGAGGTCGACACCAACCCCATCGCCATGCTCTCCAAGGGTGAGGTCTACCAGCTCGGCCGCACCCTGGGCGTGCCGCGCTCCATCCTCACGGCGCTGCCCACGCCCGACCTCTGGGGACAGGGCGAGCAGCACAGCGATGAGCAGGAGCTCCAGGACTGGCTCGGCGTTCCGTTCACCTACAGCCGCGTCGACCCCGACACCGGCGCTTACACGCAGGTCGGCACCATCGAGCGGGTCAGCCGCTTCGCGGACACCCACGACCTGTTCGGCGCAGCGGAGCTCGACCCAGCCTGGGCCCTGCCCGGCGTTAGCCTCGCAGACAGCGCCGCCTTCCTCGCCGCCGCCCGCCGCGTCGAGCGCCTCACCCGCCACAAGGCCAACCCGAACTGCCCCGCGCTGGGCAGCCGCGCGTCGCTCGTCTCCGCCGGGCTGCTCACCAACGAGCTGCCGCTTGCTTAGGTCAAAGGAGGATCGTATGCGCACACACCTGCTGATCATCGACCCCCAGAACGACTTCTGCGCCCCCGACGGCGCGCTCTTCGTGCCCGGCGCGGACGCGGATATGCGGCGGCTCGCGACGCTCGTCGAGCGGCTTGGGGACGCGCTCGATGGCGTTCACCTGACCCTCGACAGCCACCACCGCCTCGACATCGCCCACCCGCTCTGGTGGCGCGACGCCGCTGGCGAGCCGCCGCCGCCCTTCACCAGCCTCACCGCCGCGCAGGTCGCGGAGGGGCGCTGGCGCACGGCGCGACCCGAGGACGCCGCCACATCCTCCGCCTACCTCCAAGATCTTGAAGCGGGGGGGCGCTACCCGCACACGATCTGGCCGGAGCACTGCTTGCTCGGAGGCTGGGGCCACAACATCGAGGGCTCCCTCGCCCACGCGCTGCACGCCTGGGAGGGAGGCCTGCGGGCGGTGGACGTCGTGCACAAGGGCCTCAACCCAGGCACCGAGCACTTCTCCGCGCTCCGGGCCGAGGTCCCCGACCCCGAGGATCCCGGCACCCAGCTGAACGGCGCGCTCCTCGACCGCCTCGCGCTCGCGGACAGGCTGCTCGTCGCGGGCGAGGCGCGCTCCCACTGCGTCGCCAGCACCGTGCGCGACCTCGTGGAGCACCTCTCCGCCGCGCAGCGCGCCCGCGTCGTCCTGCTCACCGACGCCATGAGCGACGTGCCCGATCCCCCTGGCACCTCGCTCTTCTCCGATCGCGGCGCGGCCTTCGTCGCCGACATGCGCGCGATAGGGGTTCAGGTCGCCACCACCACCGACGCCCTGACCTAGGAGCCGAACGTGAGCACCTCGCACCGCCCCGAGCAGACCGAGGCCGAGTTCCTTCGGGACTACCAGCCAAGAGCGTACCCGAAGCCCTCCGTGACCGTGGACCTCGTGATCTTCACCATCACGGACACGGACCTCAAGGTGCTGCTCATTCAGCGCAAGGACCACCCGCACCGCGGCTCCTGGGCGCTGCCAGGCGGCTTCGTGGACGTGGGCGACGGCGTGCGCGACCAGGGCGAGAGCGTCGAGCAGGCCGCGCACCGCGAGCTCGCCGAGGAGACCAGCTTGCCGCCTGGCACCTGCTTCTTGGAGCAGCTCTACACCTTCGGCGACCCCGGCCGCGACCCGCGCCTGCGCGTCATCTCCGTCGCCTACTACGCGCTCATCGGGCCGGACAAGGCGCCGCTCGTGCGCGCAGGAGACGACGCCGCCGACGCGCGCTGGCTCTCGGTGCAGCACGAGGTCCTCGGCAAGCTGCCCCTCGCCTTCGACCACGCCAAGGTGCTCAGCGTGGCCGTCGAGCGCATTCGCGGCAAGATCGACTACACGCCCATCGCCTTCGAGCTGGTGCCGCCCACCTTCACCGCGCCCGAGCTGCGCGAGGTCTACGCCGCAGTCAAGGGAGACACCTACTCATCGCGGACCTTCAACCGTAAGTTTCAGCGCATGGTCGCCGACGGCGTCCTACACGAAGCGCCCGGCAAGCGCATGACCGGCGGGCGGCCCGCGAAGGTGTACCGGTTTGAGCGGGAGGGCTAAACTGAGGATGGGGTCGAATCGAGCGGTCCCCCGATCAGCCTTGGGTTGAATCGAGCGGTTGAGCGACGTTCGCGCACGAGACAACGTAATTCGTGGCGTTCTATCGTTGAGGCCACGGCCGTTGCGCGGCCAAGTGCTCGATTCACCGCGATCCTCTTCGGTAGGGCGCTCGATTCGACCCCATGCTGTTGGAGCCGCGCCGTCGTTGGCCTCCTCGCACACGGTGCGTCGCGAAGCCGGGTAAGCGCGGGCCTCTTAGACCGCTCGACGATACACGCGCGGCCATGATCTCCTTTGCCAACGTCACCAAGCAGTACGGACCGCAGGTCCTCTTCGTTGAAGCTTCCTTTCGCATCGATCCTGGCGACAAGATCGGGCTCGTGGGCGCGAACGGAGCCGGCAAGACCACCATCTTCCGCCTCGCGCTCGGGGAGGAGCAGCCCGACGAGGGCTCCGTCGACCGCCCGAAGCGCCTGACCATCGGCTACTTCCGCCAGGACGTCGGCGACTGGAAGGGCCGCACGGTGCTCGCCGAGACCATCGCCGCCGCCGGTGAGGTCGCAGAGCTCGGCGCGGAGCTCGCGGAGCTCGAAGCCAAGCTCGAGGACTGGGAGGCGCCCGACTACGATCGCGTGCTGGAGCGCTACGGCGAGGTGCAGGACCGCTTTGCTGGCCTCGGAGGCTACGATCTCGAGTCCCGCGCCGCTGCGGTGCTCGCGGGCCTCGGCCTCTCCCAGGAGCAGATCGCCGGCGACGTCGGCCTGCTCTCGGGCGGCTGGAAGATGCGCGTCGCGCTCGGTCGCGTGCTGCTCCAGCGCCCCGAGGTGCTGCTCCTCGACGAGCCCACCAACTACCTCGACATCGAGTCCATCCTGTGGCTCGAGGCCTTCTTGCGCGAGTACCCGGGCTCGGTGGTCATGACCTGCCACGACCGCGAGGTCATGAACCGCGTCGTGAAGCGCATCATCGAGATCGACGGCGGCGAGGTCCGCACCTACTCGGGCAACTACGACTTCTACGAGCAGCAGCGCGACCTCGACGCGGTCCACCGCGAGGCCTCCTACGATCGCCAGCAGGCGATGCTGGCCAAGGAGATCCGCTTCATCGAGCGCTTTAAGGCGCAGCCCTCCAAGGCCTCGCAGGTGCAGAGCCGCGCCAAGAAGATCGACAAGATCGAGCGCGTCGAGCCGCCGCGTCGGTTGGTCGAGCGCACCTTCGAGTTCCGCACCCCCGAGCGCGCGGGTGACGAGGTCATCAAGGTCCGCAGCTTCTCGAAGTCCTTCGGCGCGAAGGTGGTGCACGACGGCCTCGATCTGCTCGTGCAGCGCGGCGAGCGCTGGGCGATCATGGGCGAGAACGGCGCTGGCAAGACCACGCTGCTCAAGGCGATGGCCGGCGCCTCCAGCCCCGACAGCGGCGAGGTCCTGCTCGGCGCGAACGTGAACATGGCCTACTTCGCTCAGCACCAGATGGAGCAGCTCGTCGGCGAGCGCACCATCCTCGAGGAGCTCCAGACCGTCGGCCCCACCGCTGGCATCGGCGTGCTGCGCAACCTGGCGGGGGCCTTCTCCTTCTCCGGCGACGACGTCGAGAAGCCGATCTCCATCCTCTCGGGTGGCGAGAAGGCGCGCTTGGCCCTCGCGAAGATCCTCTTCCTAGCGCCGAACCTGCTCGTGCTCGACGAGCCCACCAACCACCTCGACCTCACCACCAAGCGGGCGCTGGTCAAGGCGCTCTCCAAGTACGAGGGCACCATCGTCTTCGTCAGCCACGACCGCTCCTTCTTGCGCGCCCTGTCGACGCACGTCCTCGAGCTGGTCATGGTCGACGGCAAGCCGCGCCCTCGCGCATACCCTGGCACCTACGACGAGTACATCCTGGCCACCGGGCACGAAGCGCCGGGGATGCGGGTCTGATCGACTGGGCGGGCGCTCACGCCCGGTCCAGGCTCGCCGCAGTCCTACCGGCGAACTCCGCGAACATGCGCCGAAGGCTCGTGGGCTCTGTCAGCGCGCGGTGCGCGCCAGACTCCGCGCCAGCTCGTGCGGGGCTGAGCACCAAGGCCGCAGCGCCATAGAGTTGGCGCTCTACGAGGCGCTCGCAGAGGGTCTGATAGCGCGAGGCGTAAGACGCTCCGCGAAACTCGGGAAAGACGCGGTAGTGTGGTTCGTCCACGCGCACCGGCTGCATGGACCTCGCGCTCTCTTCCAAGAGCATCAGCCACCCAAGGAAAGGCGGATGGGGATCGCGCTGCAGGTCTGGGTTCAACAGCGGCGGCGAGGGCTCGGCAACGAACAGGGGGCCAGCACCGTCGTCGGGCCCCGCATCGGTGTACGCGCCGTGGTGGTGAGCGACCCAAAGGTCCGCCGCCGCGCCGATGACCTCCTCCGAGCGATTGTTGAAGTTGTTCCCAAACGATCCAACCTGCGACTTGAACTCGAACACAGCGAGCAAGCGGCGCTTGTGAACGACGAGGACGTCCCAGTTCTTCGTCGCGCGAAAGTACCCAGGGAGCACGACCTGAGCGCGCCGCGTGTGAACAGCGTCGTCCGGCAAGCCGCAGTGCGTGGCAACCCGTCGCACCAAGGTAACGAAGCCGTCCATGTTCTTGCCTGCGAGCACCGCGCCGCGTGTCCCGCCCTGAGCGTCGCTCGTCGCCGAGGAGCGCGAGGCCCAGAAGCTCTTGACGGCGGCCGTGGCGAGGTCGTCGAAGTCAGGCGGCAGAATCTGTACGGACAATGTTCTTCCTAGGAGTTCGTGCTTCATCGGATGCGGCGCGTGCGACGGCCTTCTCCGTGTCGGAGAGGCCAAACGCCAGCGCGACTGCGTTGTCGATCACGTCGATGTCGAGCGTGTCATGGGCGGAGCGCAGCGCCGCTCGCTGACGCTCGCTAAGGTTTTCCCAGCGTGGAACGCGTATTCTGCGGAGATACT
>Ga0210033_1000885_pt1 | contig 28482 bp, 15 predicted proteins | sample CryGeymeta201501_FD_185465 | JGI IMG/M metagenome (GOLD analysis project Ga0210033, IMG submission 185465) | Groundwater microbial communities from Crystal Geyser aquifers in Utah, USA - Crystal Geyser metaG 2015-01 (SPAdes) (version 2) | ecosystem: Environmental > Aquatic > Deep subsurface >... | reverse complement strand
GGGGTCGCCCCTGCGGGGCTCCCGAGCATGCTCGTTCTTGGGGTGGACCGGAAGGATCGAGCCGAGAGCCCCGAATCACTCCAACCGAGAGCCCCGCAGCGGCGACTCCCATTATAGCCCCTGGCGACGGGCGCGCAGCGCCCGAGCCTGGGGTCTTCGATGGTGGTTCTCGACCGCCAGCCTTATGGATGGAAATCAGTTCGGCCGGGACAGCTTCGACGCCAGGAGCGCTCGCACCGCGGAGTGGCGCCGGCCCACGGGCGGCGCTATGCTCCTGGGCAACGAGCCTGCGCCACGATCGGCGGCGCCGGCGAAGCTGAGGTGGCGATGCGGGTCTTGAAGGCACGAGCGGCGGCGGTGGCGGTGGCGATGGCGCTGACCGCGGCGGGGATGGCGGCCCATGGCGAGCCGCGGCTGCTGCCCGTGCGAACGTCGGGCGTGATCGAGCTGGTGCCGGGCAGCGCGGGCGCCCGGCTTTCGGTGATCGATCCCGTCGGGGTGGAGCCGACGATCGTGCCCGGTCTGGCCGCGACGGAGCCGTGGCGGAGCGCGGACGTGCCGGCGTGGGTGCAGATCGCCCCCTACCGGGACGCGGTCGCCATCGGCGGCGGCAGCCTCTACGACGGCGTGGATCGACTGTGGGCGGGATTTGTTCCGTCGAGCGACGGGGAGCTGGTGGGGCGTCGGTTTGCGGTGCCGGCCCGCGGCGCCATCCTGGCCTTCGTGCGTGCGGACGCCGACCTGTCGGGGCCGATCGTCACGGTGACGGCGCGGGGGTCGACGGAGCCCGCGGTGGAGCTGTACGCCGACGGGACCTGGGCGGCCAGCGGGCGCTACCTGGTGTTTCTGGTGCCGGAGATCGGGGCCGCGATCGCCGACCTGGCGCTGGCCAACGACGGCTTCGTGCAGCTGGTGGGGGATCTGTCCCGGCGGTCGCGGTGGACGTTCAACCCGCCTTCGGTCGATCCGGGCGAGCGGTCGGTGGGGTTGGTGAGCGGGGCGGTGTTTGCGGCGCAGACGTCGATCGTGGTGCGGGCGCTGGAGGACGGCACGCACCTGGAGCTGGTCGATCTGACCGACGGCGACGACACCCTCTCTGTCGACCTTGGCGCGGGTGAGCTCTTCGTGACGTCGTGGCCTGGCGATGCGGTGGCTGCGGGGCGGCTCAGCGTGGCCGCGACGGCCATCGACCGTGACGTGATTGAGCTGCGGGCGGACCGGCCGGTGCTTGTGCACGCGGGCGCGTTCGAGCCGTCGCAGGCCGCGGGGGTGTTCCCGTCGGCTCCCACCGGTCCAGCGCAGCACACCGCCATGTTCTCGACGGGGCCCGGGCTGGTGCACTTCGCCGCCGAGGCTGCGACGCCGATCACCGTGCGGCCGCTCGCCGCGCACGGCGCCCTCCCTGGCCCCTGGAGCGTCACCGAGCCGATGTGGCAGGGGGACGGCTTCGCCTTCGCGACGGCGCCCCTGGAGGGCGCCGAGGCGCTCTGGCTGGCCGAGGCGGGGGCGCCGTTCGTCGTGACCACCGAGCCGCTGGACGGGCTGGTCCCGACCATCGCGCTGCCGCTGGATGTGGGGCCTGCCCTGGCGCCGGTGGCTGTCGCGGGGGCCTGGGCGCAGGTCTGCCCGGCCGAGCCCATCACGCTCGACGGCACGCGCAGCTTCGACGCCGATGGGCTGGGCGAGGGCGACCCGGTCGTGGCGTGGAGCTGGGATGTGGACATCGCACGAGACAGCGACACCACGGGCGGGCCCGACGACGACGTCGACTCCGCCGCGCCGGCGCTCACCTGGCGCTACGTGACCGCCGGGCGCAAGACCGCGCGGCTGCGCGTGACCGACAACGACGGCCAGACCGATCTCGACGATCTGATCATCGAGGTGCGTGTGCCGGCCGACCCCATCTGCGGCGGCGACGTGGACGGCGACGCCATCGGCTCGGCGCAGGACAACTGCCCCGAGACGCCCAACACCGATCAGCTCGACCGCGACAACGACGGACTCGGGGACGCCTGCGACAGCGACCTCGACGGCGACGGGGTCAACAACGCCGTCGACGCCTGCCCACGCACGCCCGACCCCGATCAGACCGACACCGACGGCGACGGTCTGGGCGACGCCTGCGACGACGACTGGGACAACGACAGCCTCGACAACGCCTTCGACAACTGCCCTCTGGTGTTCAATCGCGACCAGGCCGACCTCGACCGCGACGGAGCCGGCGACCAGTGCGACCCCGACCGCGACGGGGACGGCCTGCCCGATCTCCTCGACAACTGCCCCGGTCTGCCCAACCCGGATCAGGCCGACCTCGACGGCGACCGCTTCGGCGATCTCTGCGACGGCGACGACGACGGCGATCTCGTGCCCGACGACGCCGACAACTGCCCTGCCCTGCCCAACCCCGATCAGGCCGATCGCAACCGCAACGGCGCGGGCGACGCCTGCGAGCTCGACTCGGACGGCGACGAGATCCCCGACGCGATCGACAACTGCCCGACCCTCCCGAACCCCGATCAGGCCGACCTGGACAGCGATGGCACCGGGGACCGGTGCGACGAGGACCGCGACGGCGACTTCATCCGGAACGGCTCCGACAACTGCCCGCTCGTGTTCAACCCCGATCAGGTCGATGTCGACCGCAACGGCCTCGGCGATGTCTGCGAGCCCGACCGCGACGGCGACGGCCTGCCCGACTACGCCGACAACTGCCCGCGCGTCCCCAACGCCGACCAGCACAACCTCGACCGGGACAGCTTCGGCGACGCCTGCGACGACGACGCGGACGGTGACAACCTCCGGGACGACCAGGAGGCCAGCCACGGCACCCGCGCCGACGACCCGGACACCGACAACGACGGCCTCTCCGACGGCCTCGAGCTCGTCCTGGGCACCAACCCCACGCTCTGGGACACCGACGGCGACAACATCTCGGACGGCGCCGAGTTCGCCGCTCGCACCGATCCCCTCAACGTCGACACCGACGGCGACGGCGTCTCCGACGGTGCCGAGGACGGCTGGGACGAGGACTCCGACCTCGACGGCGCGATCAACGCCCGCGATACGGACTCGGACAACGGCGGCGTGGCGGACGGCGAAGAGATCCGCACGGGGCGCAACATGCTGGACCCGACGGACGATGTGCCCGCTGTGACGGGGCGCGTGGCCGGGGGCGAGGGGTGCGCGTCCATCTCCGCCGGGCGGGGCTTGACACCTTACCCGACTCCTACATACCTACTCCTGATGGTCGCCTTGGGAGCCCTCGCACGAGCAGGGCACCGCACCGCCGGGAGAAAACGTGACCGCGAACCCCACCGCTGAGGCCCGGGTACAAGCCCTGGGCCGACAGATCCTCGATCTGATGGAAGGGGAGTCCCCGTCCATCTTCAAGCGCGATTTCTGGAATGGCCAGATCATGGACTGGAGCATGAAAATGCCGGCCTTCAAGGTCGAGATGTTCCGGTTCGTGGACGTGCTGCCGGTATTGAACGACAGCACCGAGGTCGCTCGACACATTCAGGAGTACTTCTGCCGTCCTGACCAGGACTTTCCCTCCGCGCTCCAGTGGGGGCTCAAGACCCTCTCGCCCGGCTCGATGATGGCCCGCCTGGCGGCCAGTCAGATCGAGAAGAACGTCGTGTCCATGGCCCGTGGCTTCATCGCCGGCCAGGACGCCAAAGACGCCCAGTCCACGCTCAAGAAGATGTGGAAGAAGGACACGGCCTTCACCGTCGACGTGCTCGGCGAGAAGACCGTGAGCGAGGCCGAGGCGGACGACTACCAGCGGCGCTACCTCGAGCTGATGGAGCACCTGTCGGCGGAGGTCCGCGACTGGAAGGCGAACCCGGTGCTTGAGACGGACGCCTGGGGCGCGGTGCCGCGCGTCAACATCTCCATCAAGGTCTCGGCGCTGTATTCCCAGATCGACCCGAGCGATCACAAGCGGTCCATCGAGGTGCTCTCGCGCCGCCTTCGCCCCCTGTATGAGCGGGCCCAGCAGCTCGGCGTGTTCCTCCACCTCGACACCGAGCACTACGAGTACAAGACGCTGACCTTCGCGGTCTTCAAGAGCCTGCTGACCGAGCCGGCCCTGGCGACGATGCCTGGTGGTTGCGTGGTCCAGGCCTACCTGCGGGACAGCTACGAGGACACGGTCGACCTCATCAACTGGGCGCGCAAGCACGGCAAGGTCATCACCATCCGACTGGTCAAGGGCGCCTACTGGGACTTCGAGACGCTGCACGCCCAGCTCGAGGGCTGGCCGGTGCCTGTATACACGGACAAGCCCGAGACCGACTGGAACTACGAGCGCATCACGCGGCTGATGCTGGAGAACATCGACGTGATCCGGCCGGCCATCGCCAGCCACAACGTCCGGTCGCTCGCCTACGCCATCGCCACGGCCGAGCAGCTCGGCCTGCCGAAGAACGCGCTCGAGTTCCAGATGTTGTACGGCATGGCCGAGCCGCTCAAGGCCAGCGTCAAGAAGCTTGGCTTCCGCCTGCGCGACTACGTGCCGGTGGGCGAGCTGATCCCCGGCATGGCCTACCTCGTGCGCCGGCTGCTGGAGAACACCTCCAACGAGAGCTGGCTGCGGGCCAAGTTCGCCGAGGGCGCCACGGTCGAGAAGCTCCTGGCGGCGCCGACGCCCGGCGGTCGCCAGACCACCCACAGCGGCTACCCCGCCGCCGGCGTCCCCCGCTGCGAGCCCGCCGGCAAGGGCGCGTTCTGGAACGAGTCCCTGACGGACTTCGCCGAGCCCGAGCACGTGGTGGCGATGAAGGCTGCGCTGGAGCGCGTGCGCGGCCAGCTCGGCGGCCAGTGCCCGCTGGTGATCAACGGTGAGGATGTCTGGCCGGGCCGGGCGCTCAAGTCGGTGAACCCGGCCAACCCCGACGAGCTCATCTCCACCGCCGCGGCCGCCCGCCACGAGGACGCCCAGCGCGCCATCGACGCCGCAGCGGCCGCCTTCCCGGCCTGGCGCGACACGCCGGCGGCCGCCCGAGCGAGGATCCTGTTCGACACCGCCGAGCTGCTGCGCAAGGAGCGCCACGAGCTGAGTGCGCTGATGGTGCTGGAGGCCGGCAAGCAGTGGCGCGAGGCCGACGGGGATGTGGCCGAGGCCATCGACTTCCTCGACTACTACGGCCGGGAGATGGTCCGGCTCTCCGGGGGGCACCACATCGACCTGCCCGGCGAGTCCAACCATTACTTCTACCAGCCGCGCGGCATCGCGGCGGTCATCGCGCCGTGGAACTTCCCGCTGGCGATCCTCTGCGGCATGACGGCTGCCGCGCTCGTCACGGGCAACTGCGCCATCATGAAGCCGGCCGAGCAGACCCCCACCATCGCGCTGCGCTTGATGCGGGCCTTCCAGAAGGCCGGCATGCCGCCGGGCGTCTGCCAGTACCTGCCGGGGGTGGGCGAGGAGGTGGGCGCGTACCTGGTGGAGCACCCGAAGGTCGACATCATCGCGTTCACGGGGTCGATGGACGTCGGGCTGTCCATCCTGCGGGCCTCGGCGGTGGTGCGCCCGGGCCAGCGCGGGGTCAAGCGCGTCATCACGGAGCTCGGCGGCAAGAACGCCATCATCGTGGACTCGGACGCGGACCTCGACATGGCGGTGGCGGGCACGGTCAAGAGCGCGTTCGGCTTCCAGGGTCAGAAGTGCTCGGCGTGCAGCCGGGTCATCGTCCTGGCCCACAACCACGACACCTTCGTCGACCGCCTCGTCGAGGCCACCCGCTCCTTGACGGTCGCCCCGGCCGAGGTGGCCGCCTCGAAGATCGGCCCGGTCATCGACGAGGTCTCCCAGCGCCGCATCCTCCGCACGATCGAGGCCGCCTCCGAGACCCTGGAGGTGGCCCTGACCCGCACGGACCTGCCGAGCAAGGGCTACTGGGTGCCTCCGACGATCTTCAAGAACGTCCCGGTCGAGCACACCATCGCCCAGGACGAGATCTTCGGCCCCGTGCTGGCCGTGATGAAGGCCCGCGACTTCGACGAGGCGCTGTCCATGGCGCTCTCGACGCGGTTCGCGCTCACCGGCGGGCTGTTCAGCCGATCGCCGCTCAACATCGAGCGCACCCGTGAGGAGTTCCGCGTTGGCAATCTGTACATCAATCGCGGTACAACGGGTGCGCTGGTGAACCGCCAGGCGTTTGGCGGGTTCGGCATGTCCGGGATCGGGTCCAAGGCGGGCGGACCGGACTATCTGCTGCAGTTCATGGAGCCGCGGGTCGTGACTGAGAACACGATCCGTCGCGGGTTTGCCCCGGAGTCCTGAGCGACTGCACCAGCGCGCGACCTGAAGATAAGGCCGCCGCCCGGCGCGAAGCGCCGGGCGGCCGGCCACCGTGCGATGGAATGCACCAAGCGCTTGATCACCCGGCCTGACACCTCCTCCTCGATCGCCGCGGGCCTCCTCACGGGCCTGCTGTGCGCCGTTGTGCTCGGCGGCGCCGATGGCCTCTACGGTCTGACCCGCGCGGCGGACCAGTCCGCGGGCCTCGGCGATGCGCTGACCGCGATGTACTTCTCGGCGGGCCTGTACTCGCCGCTCACGCTCCTGCTCGGCCTGCTGTTCGGGGTGGTGATGGGCGAGGCCGGCGTGGAGGTCGGTCCGGCCGGAGCCGCCCGGGCGGCCCGGAGGCTGCTGACCGTCCGCGGCGCCGCGGCCGCAGGGCTCGCGGGCGCGATCTGGGCCTCATTGTTCGGTCTACTGGCGACCTACCTCACGATGTTTCGGGTGAATCGAATGTTCATGGTGACCTTCAAGAACCAGACGCTGTCCTCCCTGCTGCTGGCCGGCGTCACCCTCGCGCTCATCGCCGCGATGGTGGCGGTCACGGTCTGGGGGGCCGGCCGCACGGCGCGCGCCGTCGACAAGCTCGCTGGGCTGACCCGCCTGGGCCTGCTGCGCTCGCCGGCCATCCCGGTCGGCCTCGTGTTGGCGGCGGGCGTCGCGGCCGCGTTCGTGATCCCGCGCCGGTTCGAGGAGACCTGGGACGCCCTCGACCTGCGCCTGCCCGTCATGCTCCTCGTCCTGACCGCGCTGACCTGGGCAGGCACCGGCCTGCTCGCCCGGCTGGCGATGCTCCAGCGCCCCCTCAAGGTGAGGCTGGCGGCCGGCGGCACAGCCATCGTGCTTGGCCTCGGCGGCCTCCTGCTGCCCACGCTCCAGGCCTTCGGCGCGTCGCCCTCTCACGCGGCGCTCGGCTTCGCCCTCGGCGACAAGACCATGCTCACCCGCTTCGTGCTCAAGGGCGCCCAGAAGGCCTCCGACCACGACGGTGACGGCTACGCCTCACTCCTGGCTGGCGGCGACTGCGACGACACCAGCGCCGCCATCTCCCCAGCCGCCGAGGACATCCCCGACAACGGCATCGACGAGGACTGCTCCGGCTCCGACTTCCACCTGCCTCCCCTGCCCGCCGACCCGCCCGCCGATCCCGGCGCGGGGCAGGGCGGCGCGAGCGGAGACAAGCCTGCCGGCGACCCGCTGGCCGACAAGCGCAAGCCCTACAACATCGTCTGGATCATGGTCGACACCCTGCGATGGGATCGCGCGGGCTACGCCGGCTACAGCCGACCCACCACCCCCAACAGCGACAAGATCGCCGAGGCTGGCACCATCTTCGAGGACGCCTACTCGGTCTCGGCCAAGACGCCGACGGCGATCGCCCCGATCATGGCCAGCCGCTATCCCTCCGAGATGCCCCGGTCCTTCCACCACTTCATCAAATACGACAGCGACAACGTCCTGCTCGCCGAGGTCCTGCGCGACAACGGCTACCTGACCGCGGCCAGCTCTGCGCACTGGTACTTCCTGCGCAAGTACGGCATGGCCCAGGGCTTCTACAGGTGGCGCACCTACGAGATCGACTCCGACGAGATGGAGAAGATCCCCACCTCCGAGCAGGTCACCGACCAGGCCCTCATGATGCTCGACCACCTCACCCGCGGCGAGCTCCCTCCCAAGGGCGACGACGACGAGGACGAGCCCGACGCCCCCTCCGCATGGACCGGCAAGGACGGCCAGGCCCGCCCCTGGATGCTGTACGTGCACTACCTCGATCCCCACAAGCACTACATCGACCACAAGGGCTTCGAACCCTTCGGCAAGTCGGGCTCGGATCGGTACGACGGGGAGATCCGCTTCGTCGATCACCACCTCGGTCGCCTCTACGCCGCGCTCGACAAGGCCGATCCCGGCCTGGCCAACACCATCCTCGTCTTCACGAGCGATCATGGCGAGGCGTTCGGCGAGCACGACATGCACTTCCACGGATGGGATCTGCTACAGCATCAGATCCACGCGGCCTTCTTCGTCCGGTTCCCCGGTGGTCCTGCCCAGCGCATCGCCTCTCACGCGACCCTGATGGACCTCACCCCGACCCTGCTCGACGCCGTGGACATCCCGCTCGCCCCGAAGATGCGCGGCACCTCGATGCTCGCCACCGTGGCCACTGGCGCTCCCATGCCCCCGCGCCCGATCTTCACCGAGATGCCGCCCGGCCCCTACAACGTGCACTTCCGCAGCCTGACCATCGGCAACCTGAAGCTCATCCACCGCCTCAACGGCAACGTCTACCGCCTCTTCGACCTCGACAAGGACCCCGGCGAGCTCGGCAACATCATCGACAAACAGCCCGAGGACGCCAGGCGGATGAAGGAGGCCTACCAGGTCTTCAAGGCCCGCAACATCGAACAGCTCGAGGCCCACAAGTAGCCGTCACCGCTCAAGCACGATCGGGATCCGCTGCAGCAGCCCCGGCCCCGCCCCCTGCCGGTCAAAGAACGCGAACACCGCCTCCCCATTCGACGACGCCGTGGACCAGAGCCCCAGCTCCGCCCGGTCGCTGATGTGATAGCTCCACGTCAGCGCCCCGCGTGCCTCATCGAACACAAAGAACCGGTCGTACGTCGCCCCGAACAGCACCGTCGGCTCCTCGCCGCCCTCGACCCCGAGCAGGTCGAACTCCGTCGGCACCTCGAACGACCAGATCCGGTCCCGGTCCGGCGCGACCGCCGGGTCGATCCCCCGAAGCCGCAGCACATGCCCCTCGACTCCGGCCATCGTCGGCTCGGCGCGGGACTCCGCCACGATCAGCCTCTGCGCGCTGTAGACCAGGTCACCGCCAAACCCCGACCGCTTGAGTCTCCAGAGCACCTCCCCGGACCCGGACGCCACGGCCCAGATCTCGCCGGTGGCGAACGCCCCGATCAGCGCCGGGCCCACCTTGGTGACCGGTTCATCCCACCGCTCGATCGGCACCGTCCAGCGCACCGCCGATGCACCGCCGTCCTCGCCGAGCGGAACCGCCTGGAGCTCGCCCCGTGCGGGCTCGCCCGGCGTCACCCTCCGCAGGATCAGCTCGGCCCCCTCCGGCCGGTCGACCACCTCCACCAGCGCGCGGCCGTCCGCATCGAGCCGCCGTCGCACCGCTCCCGTCGGCCCGTCGAGCACGACGACCTCGGCGTTGCCCACGTTGACGACGAGCCCGTCGCCCTGGGTGAACGCGTCGTAAAGCGGCCGGCCAGCCGCGTCGGTGAACGACCAGCGCTCCACCCCGTCTGCGCGCCCCAGAGCGTGGAGGGTCCGACCGTCCTTGAAGGCCACCACCGTCGGGGTCAGCCACAGCCCGGGCTCGCGCTGCGTCACGACCTGCTCCGAGGTCCATCGCCACGCGCCGCTCTGCGCGTCCACACAGGCCACCCGACGCACCGCCGGTGTCCGCTTGCCCACCTCCGCGTCGACGAACACGCAGTCCGGCATGGCGTAGATGTGCACCTCACGAAGCTGCGCCGAGACCTCCACCGTCCAGCGCGGCCCGGCCGCGGCTTCATCCCCGGTCGACTCGCCCGCCAGCGGCACGACCGTGGGCGGGCGCAGAGGCTCCGTCGCGCAGCCGGCGGCCCATACCGACAGCCCCATCGCTACCCACACCCTCAGCCCTCGCGCCTGCCTCGCCATCCCGCCCTGCCCCATGTGCTCCCCCGTCCGACCCTGCACTCTACTCCCCTCCCCTGCTGCCACACACCCCGACGCAACAAGCCGCCGACCAAAAACGTTCGCTTGACGTCAGCAGCGGTGTGGTTACTGTATCTACCTGTTCGAAGGTGGAGGGTGAAGGAGGTCGCTTGACCTGCAACACCTCGTCTGCCAGTCAGCTTGTCTGACGCCTTTCGGGGGCGCCACGGTTTCGACGTGGATTGAGAAGCTGGCGCTGCGTGCCGGGGACCAGAGGCCCCGTTATCAAGCTGGAACCCTATAAGTGCCAACGACAACGTTGCATACGCGATTGCTGCCTGATCCAGGTTAGGAAGCATGAGCAAAGGAAGGTTCTAAACACCCTTCCCGCCCGCTCACATTCGTCTGTGATGTGAAATCGGGCGTCAAACAGCAGACTAGCCACCTGAGCCAGTGTATCGGGCCCAGGACGCGAATAAGTAGATGCGCCCCTTCTCTGACCGTTTGCCGGTGGACCAACAGAGCGGGGTATTAGACCACCGACTATGCACGTAGATGCGTCACGTGGACAATTTGCGGACGCGGGTTCGACTCCCGCCGCCTCCATCACAGAAAGCCAGCCTCCTTCGGGAGCGCTGGCTTTTCTGCTCTGGGCAGCCTCACGGGCCTCGGGCGGCTCGTGCCGAGCGCAGGGTGGCCCGCTCGCCGACCCGGCAATTTCTTCCGCTCTCCGACCCTCTTCCGCACAATCTGCGAGATGTCAGATCGCCGGGCCGCCCTGCTGCTCGGCGAGCGAGGCCCCTGCGCGAAGCTGTCGCTCAAGGAGGTGCCGGACGGCGGACCAGGCCGGGCTCCGGCGGGTCTACATGCGCATACGCCGCACGATGTCGAACGCGCTGACGACACCGACGAGGATGTCGTTTTCGACCACGAACACCCGATGGATGCCGTGCTCGACCATCTGGTCGATGACGGTGGCGGTGGCGACGCCGAGCGTCACAGCCCACACATCGGGCGTCATCACCTCGCCGATGGGCACGTTGCTGTCCTTGCCGTCGCTGAGGTGACGCACGATGTCACTGTGGGTGACGACGCCGACGAGCACGTTCCGCTCCCCCACGACGGGGATGCCGCTGAAGTGCGCCTCGGTCAACACGCGGGCGACCTCGGCCACGGTGGCGGTGGCCTTGACGCTGCGGGGGTGCGGGGTCATGAGATCCTGAGCCGTCTCGGGCCACATGGGGGTGAGCACGAACCCGAGCGCGGGCTCGTGATCGACATGAATGTGCGTGATCCTGGCCATGGTACACCTCGACCGTGGGGCGCGGGCTGGCGCCGTGGAGCGGCCATGGTCGATGGCCGCCCTCGAAGGTCGAGCAAGGCTTGTACCATCGCCTCAGGCCAGAAGCGCGGGGATCGGCACGACCACCACATCGCACCGCGCCGCGCGCAGCACGTGCTCGGAGGTCCAGCCCAGGAAGCGCTCCCAGGCGTGACGGCGATGGCCGAGCACGACAAGGTCGGCGTCCATGGCCTCGGCGTGACGGACGATCGCCGTGGCCGGATCGCCCGCCACGAGAATGACCGTGACGTCATCCTCGCCTCCGGACGCGGCGAGGAAGGCCTTGAGGCGGGAGTCGGCGTCGGTGCGCAGCGACGTGCGGTAGCGCCCCCACTCGGACGGGTCGAGGGTGGAGAGCGGCGGCGCCTCGCCCGGATCGGCGTAGCAGTGCAGGACCGTGAGCTCGGCGCCGTCCGCTGCGGCGGCCTTTCGCCCGAGGTCGAGCGCGGTCGACGACGCCTCGTCGAAGTCCACGGCGACCAGCACGCGTCGCGCGCGGCTCGCGACCGCGCTCTTGACCACCCGGACCGGCAGGTGCGACAAGCGCACGAGCCGGTCCGTGGTGGAGCCGAGCAGCAGTCGCCCGAGGCCCGTGTGACGGCCACCAGACACGACGACCTGGTCGCACCGGAGCTCATCGGCCACCTGGGCGATCCGACGAGGCGGCCACCCGAACTCGACGCGCACCGCCCCCCGCGGCAGCTCGATGCCCCGCTCCGCGATCCACGTCACCACCTCGGCCGCCCGCTCGCGCTTGACCCTCAGCTCGGCCTCCACAGGATCGATGCCCAGCAGGCGCCCCCAGGGCAGCCGCGCCGTCTCCTGATCGACGATGTGGAGGACCGTGAGGCGGGCTTCGTCGCGACGGGCCAACCGCGCCGCGGTGAGCAACGCGGCCTCGGACGCCTCGGAGCGATCCACGGCGACGAGGATGTGAGTCATGATGCCCATGCGCGCCCTCCTTTGGGATGAGGGTGCGGGTGTGAGACCCCGAACCACGCCCCCACCGAGGAACCGGCGACCACGCGCCGATGGCTGACCGCACCGCCTGTGTCTCGTGCGGCACCCTCTGGTGTTGCATGGTGCGTTCCCATCACCCACATCTGCAGGCACACGCGAACGGCCGCCAGGCCGCAGCGGACGTGGCGACCTTGAGCCCAAGCACGCGCGGCCGCCTTCGGGCGGCCGCGTCTTGCGTCGTAGGGCGGCGCTCAAAGGTGAGCGCCGCGTGAGCCTTGATCAGGGCTCGCCAATCGAGAGGCGGTAGTCCCCAACAGCCCCACTGATGAAGCTGTCCCAGGACTCGACGAGGATGAAATAGGTGCCTGGGGCCAGTGGGCCCGCGGCGAGAGAGTCGGTCTCGCCCTCGAAGCCTTGATCACCGGTGACGATGTTGTCGCCATCGTAGCCGCACAGGCCCGCGAGCACCTGGGCCTCGTCGCAGAGCGTCATCCGCATGTCGAGCTGCGCGACGTTGCTCACGACCGAAGCGCCGATCGACATGGAGACAGGCAGGGTGAAGACATACCAGTCCTGGTCACCGAGAACGCCGATCTCCGCGTCCACGCTGAAGACCTGCGGAGGGGTGATCTCCGCGTACGGCACCACGTTGGCGGTGGCGGGGTCGTCGTCGCCGTCAGGCATCGGGGGGAGCTCCTCGGTGACGTTCAGGATGAAGTCGCCCGCGGCGCCGTTCCAATCCTCGATGGCGAGGTAGTAGGTGCCGGGCGCATCGAGGGTGATGGTGATCTCGGGGTACAGGTTGCCTGCGCCGTCGTCGTCGTACGCGAGGTTGCCGCCGCCCAGGCCGTACGCGCAGTTGTCGGCGCGGAGGGCGTCCTCGGCGCAGAGGAACGCGCGACCATCGAAGTCCGCGGCGCCAGCGCTGCCAAACGTGAAGGTGACGACACGCGGGTCGGTGACCTCGATGGAGAACCACTGGGTGGGGCTGTCCACGGAGACGGCGCTCGGGTTCGAGGTCCAGGGGCGGATGCCGATCGGCGTCGCCATGGGCAGGTTGCAGGTCGCGTCGCCCGCGCCAGAATCGGTGCAGCCGTTGGCGCAGGTTGCCTCGGCGGCGAACTCCAACCCATTGCAGACGCTCAGGTTATCGCCATCACAGGTCGCCGCGCCGAAGGTGCAGAGCGGGGTGTCAATGAGGATCTCGAGGCGGTACGGACCCGCCCCGTTTGTGAAGGTGCTGTAGTACTCGACGCGGATGAAGTAGGTGCCGGCCTGCAGGAACTGCGGGCCGATCTTCGAGAAGAGCCCTTCGCCGCCGTCGTCATCGTTGGCGAGCTGCATGTCGGTCGAGTCGTAGAGCCACATTTCGCTGTCGAAGTTGACCGGGTTGAGGCTCGAGGCACGGGTCTCCGCCGTGACCACTGCGTCCGCGTCGAGCGTGAAGGAGTACCAGTCGTCGTCGCGGTCGGTGGACGTGCTGTCGATCGCCCCCTCGATGGCGTAGAGGCTGTCCAGGGCCAACGTGCCCTGGTCGTCGGCGACATCGCGGGTGTTGTTGGGCTCCACCTCGTCCTGGGCGATGCACCCGGCCACGCCACCGTCCTCAGCGCAGCCGAGGCCGCAGGCGAAGACGTCGAGCGCTGTGCCATCAGCGTTGCAGAGCTGGACGTTGGCCCCAGCACACATCTGGCGGCCGGGGAAGCAGGCCAGAGATCGCGCCGAAACCTCCAGGATGTAGTCGCCGGGCCGTTCCGCGTCGAGGCGGACGAACCAGGTGCCAGGCTCCAGCACCGCCCGCAGCTCGGCTCCGAACGTGGAGCCCTGCGCGTTCTGACCGCGGTCCAGGATGGCGATGTCGAAAGGACCGGCGCCGTCGATGCCCGTCACTGTGACGGTGACCTCCGAGAGCGTGTCGAGCGTGAAGCGGTAGTTGTCCTCCGAGGGGCCAGCGAAGCCGAACTCGTCCGGCGCGCCGGGCTCGATCCGGCCGCGCGCACGGAGCGTCGTGGCGTTGTTGACAGCACCGAGCGGGTTGGCCAGCGAGATGTCATCGTTCGGCTCCGACTCGTCGACGATGCCGGTCAGCGGCGTCAAGGATGCCGCGAGCGTGAGGTCGCGCATGGCGGCGGCCGTGGCGCCCACGTTGACCGCGCGGATGATCCACACGCCCGACGTGGAGCCGCCGAGCGTCTCAACCCCGCCCGCGCCGTCGGCGTTGACCGCGTCGAGGAACTCGAAGATGTCGTCTCGGGCGAGCTGAGGCCCGCCAAAGACCTGCAGCTCGACGTCGAGGTTGGCCTGCGGCGTCGCCATCAGGGACGCGTCGCCGTACTCACCGATCTCAACCCAGTAGTACGCCTCCGCCCCGGCGTCGCCGAGGGTGGTGTTGGTGGCGGTGGCGGTAGGGTTCGTTGTGGTCAGCGGACCGTTGCCGAGCCGCGGCAGCGCGGCGATCGACTCGATCGTGATGTCCACGGCCTCGACCGGACCCGGACTGGCGAAGAAGCTGTTCTCGAGGAAGTAGAGGTAGTACTGGCCAGTGCGCGTGAAGGCGACGGTCAGGCTCCGCTCGCCGGCGCCGCTGGTCTGGGCGACGATCTCAAGGTCGCCGTTGGCCACGGCGATGATGGGATCGGAGTCCGTCAGGCCGGTGTCCACGGCGATGCGCGCGACCATCGGCTCGGTCACCTGGACCGAGAACAGCAGGCTGCGCGGGTTGAAGCCCTCATCGTAACCCAGGGCGACCCCGGCCCAATCGGCCGCGTCGCCCACGCCGAAGTCGGCGACGTTGTCCAGGGCGACGGCGGCTGCAGCGATGCTGTAGGGGCCCTCTTCGGCGCCGGCGAATCCGTCGACGACGGCGTAGTACTCACCGGGCTGCAGAATCACGGTCACCGAGGACTGAAGGCTGCCAGAGTCGTCGTTGAAGCCGAGCTCGTCCTGGCCGGCGTTGAGGATGGTCAGGGTGGTGTCTGGATTGTTGCCGGGCTGGGGGAAGGTCACGACATTGACGATGGAAGGCACGGAGACGGTGAAGCTCCAGGTGTCTAGCACGGCCGGCTGAGCGCCCAGCGTCAGGGTGCCGCGGCCAAACGTGGGCGCCTCGGTCAGCGTGCCGAGGTCGGTCGGCTCGCCGATGTTCTGGTTGGGCTCGACCTCCTCGACCCATTCGATGGCGTCGAGCGACGCGGACACGGTCAGGTCGGAGCTGGCGGCGCCGTCGTGGGCGACGCGCACAAAGAGCTCACCGCCGAGCAGCGCCTCGATCGTGGCGGTGCCACCGGCGTTGTCCGCCTCGAAGTCGGGCTGGTAGCCGAAGCCATCGCCGAGCTGGGGGGTGGTGAACAGCTGCAGGTCGAGCCCCACCGCGGTACTCGCCGTGGACTCGACGAGCAGGTTGCCGAGCGCCGTCACGTCGAGCCGGAAGAAGCCCTCGGCGCCCGCCGTGATGGACTCGGTGATGGTGGTGCTCGTGTGGGTGGTCGTCAGCACGGGATCATCGCCGAGCGTCCACAGGGGCAGCGCCTCGACGTCCAGGTCGGCCGTGTAGGTGACGCCATCGCCGAGCAGGCCGCTGTTCTCGATGAGCTGGAGGTAGTAGCGACCGGGCTCGGCGAGGGCCACCGCGAGGCCGCGTGCATCACCGTCGAGGTTCGAGACCGCGAGCACGTTGTAGCCGTCGTCGCGGACGACGAGGACGGGCTGGGCGAAGCTGTCGAGCCCCGCCGCAGTCTCGCCCTTGAGCACGATGGGTTCGGTGACGTCAACGATCCAGTTGGACTCACCACCGAGGCCAAGATCCTCGTCGGCGACGTGGATCGTGGTCCCACCAGCCACCGTACCGCCGTCCTGCGGGACGTGCTGGAGGCCGGTCATGCTGAAGGTGGAGTCGGGCCCGGCGATCCAGAAGTGGTCGGCGGTGATGAGGAGACCACCCGCCGGCACGATGTGCCGCCCGCTGGCGAACTGCCCGAGCCGCTCGCCGTAGTCGACGGTCGACAGCCAGTACAGCCCGTTGGTATTGGCACCGTTGGACTCGAAGTTGATGTCGACGAGCGTGCCCGCCGGCGCGTCCAGCAGGAGCTGGGGGATCTCGGCGAGGTCGCCGTCCCAGGTGAAGGCGGTGCTGTTCTCGCTGGCGGGGGTGGGGTTCGCCACCGCGCCGAGGCCGAGGATGTACGTGAACGTCTCCCCGCCGGCGGGGGCACCGAAGGCGCCGAAGAACGGATTGGTCAACCCGAAGGCATCGAGGAGGTCGGTCTGGAAGCCGATGGTGATGGCGTAGGTCCCGGACACCGGCGCGATGAACTCGCGGGAGGCGTTCCGATCATTGTAGGACACCATCAGTCGCTGGAACACGAGAGGATCAACCTCGTCATCGGCAGGCACGTACTCCACGAACGCAGCAGTCTGCGGCACACCGATGCCCCAGGTCTCCATGTGAATACGCGTGCCCTTGTTCAGGACGATGGTGTAGGTGTCGAAGTCCGCCACCAGGAACTCGGCGCCGTCGGCCTGGACGACGCTGGGCGCGTCGATGGTGCCACCGATGCGCTGGATCTCACCTTCGGCGCCGAGCGTGACCTCCGTCGCGACGCCGCTGCGCTGGGTGACCACCGTGTCGTTGGGCTCGGCCCCCTCAAAGGCCGTGATGTCGGCGAAGGGGTCGACGGGGAGGCACTCGGTGCCGTCGAACATCGTGCCGGCGCCGCAGGGGGGCGCGGTGGTGTCGGCGACGCAGGTGCCGTTCTCAAGGGTGGTGCCAGCGCCGCAGACTACAGGATCGGCCTCGAGCACGCACTCGGTGCCCTGCAGGACCGTGCCGGGGCCACAGTTCGGGATGCAGGCGCCGTTGTCTTCGGCGGTGCCAGCGCCACAGGTGAGCTCGGGGGCGTTGGGGTCGACGACGCACTCGGTGCCCTGCAGGACGGTGCCATTGCCACAGGTGGTGACCTCGCCGTTGTTGCCGGCGGTATCGGGCACGCACATCGCGCCGTCTCCGCTGAGCACGGTGCCGTCACCGCACACGATCGGGGTTCCGGCCGGGAGGCACTGTCCGTCGATCGCCTCGGTGCCGGTCCCGCAGGTGACACCTGTGGTGACGGTTCGCACGGTGTCCTCACCGCAACCCGCCACGATCGAGCTCGCCCCGAGCAGAACGACGCAAAGCGCGCTGAAGAGGTATTTCCTTGTTAACATGATCTCATCTCCTTACTTGATGATCTCTCGATAAAGAGCCAGAACACCGTAAGCGCAACAGCATCGCCGAGGTGGCCGGCAAGGCTTGCGCAGCAACCCCGAGGTCGCAGGTTGGCTGGCGACAGTGAACACCGTTCAATCCGACCTCCGGCGCCGGTGCGGCGAGCGGCAACCGCGCAAGGGCGGCCCCCGTCGACGTGTCCTCCGACTGTCGAGAGGACAAGCACAACCGTGAACACGGAGCTCCACGCGGCCGACGACCAGAAATGTTGCGCGCAACTTTTGCGCACCAGGTTTCGGTTGTCAACATAGCGATGTCGCTGGTCGGTATCCAGCCCTGACTGAACTTTCTTTACGCGCACCAGCGCAGCGGGGCCGGCGCGTGTCCTCGCCGCGCCCTGCCCTGCCAGCCTCACGTCGGTGTCGTGGCCGCTGAGCCGCTTCGGCCGCGGCCTCGCCGCTGCCCAGGCTCTGCGCGCGGTGGCGATCGATGGACCGGTGTGGCGATGACGATCAGGCGTCGTCCCGGGGACCTTCGACGGGCACGGTGAAGTAGAAGCGCGCCCCCTTGTCTTCCTCGCTCTCGGCCCAGATGCGGCCGCCGTGCCCCTCCACGATCTTGCGCGTGATCGCCAGGCCGAGGCCGCTGCCGCGCTCACCGAACGTGCCCGACCGGCTGACGACGGCGAATGGCTTGAACAGCTCGCCGAGGTAGTCGTCCGGGATCCCCACGCCCTGATCGCTGACCTTGACCGTGATGAAGCCGTTGGACGCGCTCAGGTGGATGGCGATGTGGGAGTGGGGGTGGGAGAACTTGATCGCGTTGCCGATCAGGTTGTTGAGCACCTGCTGGACCTTGAGCGCGTCGATGCGGACAGGCGGGATCTCCCCTTCCACCCAGAGATCGACCTCGAGCTCCTTCTCCTCCGCCAGCACACTGTTCAGCTCAAGATTCTGCTCGATCAGGGCCTGCATCGAGGACGACTCGAGATGTAGGTGCAGCTTGCCCAGCTCAATCTTGGAGATGTCCAGGACGTCGTCGACGAGCTGCCGCATGAAGCGGTTGGAGCTCAGGATGCAATCGATGTACTCGAGCTGCGTCTCGGTCAGGTTCGTCTTGCGGCGCAGCAGGAGCTGCCCGTACAGGTGGGTCACGCCCAGCGGGTTGCGCAGATCGTGCGCGATGACGCCGAGCATCTGGTTCTTCTGCTCGTTGAGCTGCTCCAGCTCGCGATTCTTGGCCGCGAGCTCCTGGGCGAGCTTCTCCAGCTGATTGGTGGCGCGCTTGCGCTCGATCGCGTAGCGGATCGTCCGATCCAGCAGCTCGGGCTCGGCCTGACCCTTGATCAGATAGTCCTGCGCACCCAGCTGGAGCGCCTCCATGGCCAGATCGCGATCCGCCACGGCGGTCAGGACGAGGATCGGCTTGTCGGGGATGAGCGCGGCGAGGGCAGCGAGTCCTTCCAGGCGCGTCGCGTCCGGCAGGAGCAGGTCGAGCAGCACGACGTCGCAGGTTGGCTCACGCAAATGCTCAAGCGACGCGGCCAGGCTGTCGGCCAGGGCCACCTCATACCCGAGGTTGACCAACACAAGCTGCATCGCGCGCGCCTGAGTCGGGCTGTCCTCGACGATCAACACCCTGGGCTGCTCACTCACCATCCACCCATCCCCCCAACGACGGACTCGGACCTCGGAGCAAACCTAGCACCTCGGCCGCGATCGCGTCCAGTCCAACAACGCGATGCGTCACGCCCGCCGTCACCGCCGCCCTCGGCATCCCGTAGACCACTGAACTTGCTTCACTCTGCGCGAGGACGACCCCGCCACGGGCGTGGATCGCCCGGAGCCCATCGACCCCATCCTCGCCGATCCCGGTCAAGATCACCCCGAGCGCGCCCGGCCCATACGCTGTCGCCACCGACTCGAACAACACGGTCGCTGAAGGGCGGAAGCCACCCACCGACGGCCCATCCGTCAGGTGGATCCATCCGCCGACGCGCACGCCCAGGTGATGCCCGTCGGGGGCCAGGTATACGGTGCCAGCGACCAGGCGCTCTCCATGTTCTGCGACCTTCACCCGCACCTGGCACGCACCATCCAGCCAGCGCGCCATGCCACCCACGAAGCCCTCGGTGATGTGCTGGACGACCAGCACGGCCACCCCCAGCGTGGCCGGCAACGCCGACAGGATCTTCTCCAGCGCCGCCGGTCCTCCGGTCGAGGCCGCCATCGCCACCAGACGCGGCCGCTGCCGCCGCCGCTCGTCCAGCCCCATGACCACCGGACAATGCGCTGGATCGGGCGGCGAGGGCGGCAGCGACGAAGGTCCATAGCGGCGCACGACCTTCACGGCCGCCATCGCCCGGAGCGATCGGACGAACCGACGGTGAGCGTCCTGCGCCCCCTCGCTGCCGAAGCCAACCGGCTTGGGCAGCGCGGTGAGCGCACCAGCGGAGAACCCCTCCACGGCGCGTGAGACGTGCGCGTCGTTCAGGCTCGCTGAGACGAGCACCACCGGCGTCGGACACAGGCGCATGATCTCGCGTGTGGCGGCGATGCCGTCGATCCTCGGCATCTCGATGTCCATCACGACGACGTCGGGCTGGAGGGCGCAGGTCATCGACACCGCCTCGGCGCCATCGGAGGCCTCGCCCAGCACCCGCATGTCAGGCTCCGCCGCGACCAACTCTCGCAGCAGGACGCGGGCGCTCGGGCTGTCGTCCACGATCAAGACGCCCAGGCGCGCGCCGCTCACAGCAAGCGACGCAGAGCAGCGAGGAGCGCGGTCTGGTCGAACGTCGCCTTGACGAGGTACGCGTCCGCGCCCGCGTCAAGACCCTTGCTCCGATCTTCGTCGTTCGCGAGCCCCGTCACGAGCACGACGGGGATGTGGCGATGGCGCTCGGAGGCCCGAATGGTCCGAGTCAGCGCCAGCCCATCCATCCGTGGCATCTCCACGTCGCTGATCACCGCCTCGACCTCCATCCTCTGCAGGAGGCGCCACGCCTCCTCACCATCGACGGCGGTGGTGACCTGATAGCCTGCCGCCTCGAGCAGCATACGCACCACAGCCCGCGTCGTCACGGAGTCGTCGACGATCAGCAGGTGCGCGGACTGGGGGGGAGGCTCCCACCCGCCTCCCGGCTGCCCGCTCTGGCCCCACTCCAGCACCGTTCGGATCACATCGGCGGCCTGGAGGATCAGCACGATGTGGCCGTCGGGCATGACCGTCGCGCCGTTGAAGTGCCGAACCCGCTTGAGCCGCGGCCCCAGCCCCTTGACGACGATGTCCTGCTCCCCAGCCAGTCCGTCGACCGTCACACCGAGACGATGAGCGTCCGCCTTGACGACGACGACGGACAACGCGCCCCCCGTGAACGACGGGGGCGGTTCGCCGAGGCCGAGCACCCTGGCGAGGCTGACGATCTCCAGTGCGCGGCCATCGATCTGCGCCACGCGCCGGCCGTCGACCTCGCGCATGGCAGCCGGGTCGACCCGGAGCACCCGCTCGACCTGGGGAAACGGCACCGCGATGGCCTGCCGTCCGCTCGACACCAACACCGCGCGGATGGAGGACGCGGACAGCGGCACCGCGATGCGGAACACCGCGCCGCCGCTCGGAGGCGACGCGACATCGATCGTGCCGTGCAGCCGCTCCACCTCCGCGCGCACGATGTCGAGCCCCATGCCTCTTCCCTGCAGCGCCGTCACCTCGGCGGCGGTGGACAGGCCCGGGTGGAAGATCAGGCTGGCGACCTCCTCCGCCGATGCAGGCACGGCCACATTGGCCCGACGCGCGCGCTCAGCGACCTCGCGCGCGTCGATGCCGCGGCCGTCGTCGCTGACCTCGATCTCGCACTGCCCGCCGTGGAGGCTGAGCCGGATACGCACCACCCCGCGACGCAGCTTGCCCCTCGACTCCCGCTCGGCAGGGGTCTCCAGCCCGTGTCCCACCGCGTTGCGTACGAGGTGCCGAAGCGAGTTCCGCAGCGCCGTCGCGACGGTGCGGTCGATCTCGATCTCGCCGCCCACCACCTCCAGCGCGACCTCCTTGTCGAGCTCCCTCCCCAGATCGCGCACCATCCGGACGAGCCCATCGCAGGCCTCGCCGAACCGCACCAGCCTCAGCCGCTCCACCTCCCCTTGCAGGTGGAAGAACTGCTGATCGAGCTCACGAAGGTGCTCGCCGAACGCGCGCTCAAGCCTCTGGACGGCCTTCCGAGTCTCCGCCGTCGCGCCCGCGGAGCTCGCAACGTCGGACGCCCGAGGCACGAACCTGCCGCGATCGACCGGCTCCAGCATGGCGGCGATGGCGGTGACCTGCTCGAGGTCTTCGACCAGTCGCTGGCGGATCAGTGACAGCCCGGTGACGCGGAACGCGAGGCCATCCAGACGATCCGCCGACACGCGCAGGAATCGGGTGGAATCCCCCCCGTCCGGCCCCGCAGGAGACGCCACAGCTTCTTCGACGACCGAACGCGTCGCTGAGGCGATCAGGTGCGGCGCGCTCCAATCCACCGCCGACAGCCAGCGCTCCAGAGCACCGCCTTGCAGCACGAGACCCGCCGCCAACACAACGCGCGCGCTGTTGAGCCGATCGCCGGCCTGCACAAGGAACGCGCTGACCTCGGGCGACAACGGCGCCTCCCCCCTCGACAGACGCCCCAGGAGCTCCTCCAGGTGATGGCAGGCCTGCTCGACCAGGCCAACGTCCACCGACCTCGACGCGCCCTTGAGACTGTGCGCGGTCCGCAGGAGGTCGCGGAGCAGCTGCGCTCTGACGTCATCCTGCCGGGCGTCCTCGAGCGCGAGCGCATCCCGAGACCACGCGGCCGTCAGCCCCTCGAACTCCTCGAGGTAGGTCGCCATCAACAGGCGGATGAGCTCCTCGCGGTTCACCCTAGGCCTCGTAACGGCTGAGCAGGCCGTCGAGCGTCTCACTCAGCATATTCAAGACATGCGCGGAGGCCTCAAGCTGTCGGATCGACTCCACGGTCTGCTGCGTAGCGTGATCGATGCTCTTAATCGCTGCGCTGATCTGCGACATCCCGATCGCCTGCTGGCCAGCCGAAGCCGCGATCTGCGCCGCCGTGCTGGAGGCGTCGCTGAGCATCTCGGAGAGCGTCGCGATCGTGCCACCCGCGTCCATCGCCGTCGCGAGCGCGCCGTCGATGGACGTGACGCCCTCGCGCGAGGCCGTGACGACGTGGTTGGTCGCCTGCTGGATCTCGGTCAGGATCTGGCGAATCTCTCGCGTGGCCTTCTTGGACTGGCCCGCCAACACCTTCACCTCGCGCGCCACCACGGCGAAGCCGAGCCCGTATTCACCGGCACGCGATGCCTCAATCGCCGCGTTCAACGCCAACAGGTTCGTCTGCTCGGCGATGTCGTTGACGGTCTCTACGATGTCACCGATCGTCTGGGCCCGCTCGGCCAGCGCCAGGATACCCTCGGTCACCCGCTGGCTCTGGTCGCCGACCTGCACCATGCCCTCGAGCGTGTGTCCGACCGCTTCGCGACCGTTCTTGCCCACCTCGTCGACCTGAGCCGAGGTCTCAGCGACCTTGCGCGCACGGCCGGCGGCCTGAGCGGCGGTCTCCGCCACCTCGTTGACCGAGGTGACCGTCTGGGCCACCGATGCGGCCTGCTCCCGCGCGCTGCTCGCCTGCTCGGCGGCCACCGCGAGGAGCTGTGCGGTGCTCGCCGCCAGCGTGGAGACGGTGCTGCGCACCGTCTCCATCAGCTCGGCCCGCTGGACCTCGGTGCGCATGTCCTGAACCACACCCACGAAGATGCGCTCGCGCCCATCGCGCAGCTCCGTCGTCCGCAGGGTGATCGGGATGGCGATGCCCGTTCGATGCACCGCGTCCAGCCGACGCGCCTGCCCAAGGATCTTGCCGTGACCGGTGTCGAGATAGCGCCGCAGGTACTCATCGTGCTGCTCGCGGTGCGGCGAGGGCGTGAGCATGGAGATGTTCTTGCCGACGACCTCGGCGGCGTTGTAACCGAACAGCCGCTCAGCGGCCTTGTTGAACGTCAGGACCAGGCCGCGCTCGTCGATGGTGACGATGCCGTCGGTGGTCGTGTCCACGACCGCGCGTAGCCGGCCCTCCCGCTCGGCCTGACGCTCTCGTTCGATGAGCTGCCGGACGAGCCAGACAACGGCGGTGAACAGCACGACCGCCAGCGCCGAGAGCAACAACTGCACGAGCTGAAGCCGCTGGAGCTCGTCCTGGAGCTGGCCGATCTCCGCCTCACGGGCCTCGCCCATCGAGCGCCTGATCTCTGCGCCGAGGGCGTTGAGCCGAATGCGCTTGCGGGCACGGCCGATGTCGTGTGGCGAGTCGATCAGGTCGTTGAGCAGCGGCGCCAGCTGCAGACGCCACGTCTCCTCGACGGTGTCCAGATGACGCACCGCCGCAGGCTCGTCCGCAGGCTCCAGGCCGAGCGCCGGGTCACCGTTGCGCAGCAGATCGATGTGGCTGCCGAGCTGCTCGGCGCGCTGGTGGATCAAGGCCGCGGCGGCCGGCCGCTGGGCAAGGTCCATCGACTCGAACTCGGCGACGTCGAGCAGAAGCGCGTCGACCTCGGTAGACACCGGCACGGCCTGCTCGCCCCAGGCCACCTCGCTCTTGATCGAGGTGATCAAGAGCGCGTTGATGGCCGTGGGCGCCAGCGCGACCAGCACCATCGCGCAGCCGACCAGCAGCAGCCGGAAGCCCAGCGTTCCTCGCCATCGAACCTGCTTCGTCTCCATCCGCACGCCCTCGCCTGGCAACGCCGTCAATCAGCGCGCTCCACCACCATGATCGACCGTGAGGCGACCGTCGGCGAGCAAGCGCTCACCGCACAGGATGAGCGCCCCATCCACGGCCAGACCGCGCGACAGCGACGCCCCTCCCTCCATCCCTGGTTCTGCCGTGATTTCGTCGTCCGTCAACTCCACGAGCCCCTCGACCTCCCGAACGGCGAAGCCAAGCTCCGGCATCCCCTCTCCGACGACGATCACGCGCTCACCTCCCTCCACCAGCCGCGAGGGACGCCCGAGCACCGCGCACAGGTCGAACACGGCCAGCACCTCGCCGTCGAGCACCATCAGCCCCGTGAGCACCTCGGAGGCGAGCGGCACCACCGTCAGGTCCAGCACAGGCATGACCCGCCAGACGAGCGACGCGGCGATCCCGAATCGCTCGCCGCCTGCGCTGAAGATCACGTAGCTGGTGCCCGGCCCGGCTTCCGGCGCCGTGGCATCACCGCTCGCCGGGTCCGGCTGGCCGCTTGCGCCGATCCGCGTCATGGGTCGCTCCTTCGTCGGGCCGGCCGCTTCAGCATGAACTGTCGAAGGTCATCACCGGACGAGGCCCCCTCCGCTGCGCCAGCACCATCCTGCCGGATCGCCAGATCCCCTGCCACCTCCGGGCCGCGCCCCCGCAGCATCCCGACCAGCGTCTGGGCAACGGCGTTCGAGGGGTCAATGCAGCTCGCCCTCCGCGCCGCCGACAGCGCCTCCTCGTTGCGCTCCTGGGCCAGCAGCACCAGCGCGTGCATCAGGCGCATCCGCACCGACAGCGGCCAGCGGATCAGCGCGACGCGGCACGCCGTGTCCGCCGCCTGCAGGTCCAGCTCGCAGAGCGCCTGCACGCGAAGCTCCACCGCGTCCTCGGCGTCGTGCTCCGCCATCAACGCCGCCGCGTGGGCGTAGTCTCCCTCCTCCATCGCTGCCTGCGCCGCCACCAGGGCGACCGCCATATCGGGTTCCGAACGCGGCGACGTCAGAGGCGTGGGTCGCGCGACCCGGCGTCGCCACCACGAGCCCCCCCCGGCTCGACGCACCACGGGCGGCTCGGCGCTCCACCCTGCCGCGCTCGCCACCTCCACCCCGCGCCGGTAGAACAAGCCTTGCGGAAATCGCTCTTGGACGAGCCCCTCGACATCGAGCAACGGGGGATCGGTCGCGGAGGTGATCAGCCACCCTCCGTCGCACAGCGCGCCGGTCAACGAGCGGGCCACCGCCATCACAGCGGGGCGGTCCATATAGATGAGCACGTTGCGACAGAGGACCGCGTCGAAGTCCACCAGACCTTTAGGCTCCCATCCACCCTGGAGCAGGTTCTGACGCGCCAACCGAACTCGCTTGCGAATGCGCGCGTCCAGCAAACGCGAGCGTTGGTCCCACTCCGCCATCAAACGCAGCGCCCGACCGCCCTCCGGGGACCGAAGCGACCAATCTCGATACACCCCTTCGCGGGCCTTGCTGAGAAACGCCTCGGACACGTCGCTCCCCACCACGTCCACCCGGTCGGCGAGCCCCATCTCGTCCACCAGGAGCGCCAGCGAGTACACCTCCTCGCCTGTTGCGCACGCGGCGCTCCACAGCCGCGCCCTGCCTCCTTGACGACGCTCCAACGCCTGCGGAAGTACCACCTGTTGCAAGAATTCGAAGTGGCCCGGCTCACGAAAAAAATAGGTCTCCCCGATCACGAGACGCTCGACCAGGCCATCCCGCGCTGTGGCGTCGCGCTCGATCGCACGAATGTAGACGTCCGGCTCCACGCCCAGCTCGCTGACGTGATCGCGCACCGCACGCTCCAGCCGCGTCGTCCCGCCCCGCTCGACCTCAAGCCCCGTCTCCGCCGTCACGATCGCCGCTATCCTCTCAAGCTCAGCTCCCTCGAACGCCCTGGTCATACCGCCCCACAACCGCTCACACCCTGGGTGCCTCCTCAGAGCCACCTGCGCACGCGACACAATCGCCTTCGGGTGCATCCACCCCCTTCAAACCATGCCTGAGCGCTCGCCGCAAGCTGTATTCCAGCTCACCCTGACACCGTGTATCGACGTGAACACAGAGGGGGGCAAGTGTCTTGAGATGTAGGACAAACGTCCACCCTGACGGGCTTCGTGATGAAAAAAGATCGTGCCTGGCGGGATCTGTTCGTTGACAGGAGGGCTCCGACGGCTTACCCTTCGACAAGGTTATCAAGCCAGCGCTTCAAATTCAGAGCGATTCAAAGCTCGCAGCCACACTTGCATCTGGGGCACAACCATGAGCCAGCCAATCAATCGACTCGCGCGGATCAGCTGCCTCGTCCTCATCACCTCCGGTCTGATCGCCCTGAATGCTTGCGGTGACGCCAGCACGACTGACGAGTTCGACACGACCGCTCAGGCGAGCAACTGCGATCGCAACGGCGGCCGCGGCAGCGATGACGGCGACCACCACGGCAACCGTCACGACCGCGACGACGACAGCGACAGCGACGATGACAGCGACCGTCACGACCGCGACGACGACTCCGACGACGACAGCGACGACGACAGCGACGACGACAGCGACGATGACGATGACGGCGACGACAACGGCCCGACGGTCGGCGACGGTATCCTCGAGTGCACCCAGCGCGGATGCTACACCGACGCCGAGGCCGACTTCAACTGCGACGCCTTCTCGGTCTCCGTCGAGTCCTGCAAGGATCTGTCGAACGTCGTCCTCGACTTCGGCGACGGCAACCATCAAAAGTTCGACAGCCTCAGCGGCTACACGGGCACCTTCGCCGGCACCGGCGACAACGAGGGCCTGACGATCGTCGGCGTGTGGATCAAGTCCGGTCGCTACCAGAGCGGCGACGGCCCTGGCTACGGCTACCGCATCGACGCTCCGACCTGCGAGCCACCCTCTGATCCGGGCCCCCTGCCCGATCCTGGCACCGTGGCTGGCGATGGCGGCACGGGCACCCTCCCCGGCGGCACGGGCACCCTGCCCGGCGGTCTGCTTGGTGGTGGGGGCATCCTCCCTCCTCTCCCCTGACGTCCCTGGCCGCGATGGGCGGCCACAGACAGCGCCCACCCTGATGTGCCGGCGTCGGCGTGCCCGACGACCGGCACGTTGCTTTTCTTGCGGCAAGCTAGAGCGCTGATTGGTTTGACTCCCGTCGGCTGAGCTTCGCCCCGTGCCCACGGGGGTCCCCGTCCTCGTCGCCTGTGCTAACAGCACATGCTCCTCGGCCGGGAACCCCCGTGAACACGGGGCTCGCTCATCCTCGGTCCGTCAAACCGATCAGCGCTCTAGCCAGGCGGCAGCGCCCACTCAATTGGCGTCTGGCCCCGCTCGCGCAGCCACTGGTTGATCCGCGAGAACGGACGCGAGCCGAAGAAGCTGTAGTGAGCGGAGTACGGCGATGGGTGCGATGACCGGATGATGCGATGAGGTGGCGTCGTGATCATCGGCGCCTTCGAGCCCGCGTCGTTGCCCCAGAGCACGAACACCAGGCCCTCGCGGCGAGCGACCAGCTCTTCGATCACCTTGTCCGTGAACGTCTCCCAGCCCTTGCCCGCATGGCTGCGGGCTGCGCGCGCGCGGACGCTGAGGACCGTGTTGAGCAGCAGCACGCCCTGCCGCGCCCAGCTTGACAGGTCGCCGTGAGTCGAAGGCGCGACGCCCAGGTCCGCGTGCAGCTCTTTGAACACGTTCTCCAGTGAGGGCGGCAACCCGATCCCCTGCCGCACCGAGAAGCACAGCCCGTGAGCTTGCCCCGGTCCGTGATACGGGTCCTGGCCCAGGATCACCACGCGCACCTGGTCGAACGGTGTGAGCCAGAAAGCGTTGAACATCTCTCTGCCCGGCGGACAGACGCTGTGCAGGCGCATTTCGGCGGCGAGGAAGCCCCTGAGGTCGCGCATGTACGGTTTGTCGAACTCCGGCGCCAGGACCTCCAGCCACGACGGCTCGAGGTTCGGCGTGCGAGCATTGGGTGGGGTGGGGGCGATCTCCATTGCGGCTCCTGTGTGGTCAGCGGGTGCGGCCAGCAGACCTGTGCGGACTCGCCGGGTCAAGTATTGTGTCCCGTCCCCGTCTCGGCTTCCCTGCCACGACGCGACATGCCACAATCAATGGGGTGCAGATCCGCCCCCCCCCTTATGCCTGACATGGCATATTCTCGTTTGATTTCAATTGTTTACGTCGCTCGGCGCCACTGCGCTCGTGAACTCCTCGGGGAGTCATGCG
>Ga0210033_1000882_pt1 | contig 28519 bp, 19 predicted proteins | sample CryGeymeta201501_FD_185465 | JGI IMG/M metagenome (GOLD analysis project Ga0210033, IMG submission 185465) | Groundwater microbial communities from Crystal Geyser aquifers in Utah, USA - Crystal Geyser metaG 2015-01 (SPAdes) (version 2) | ecosystem: Environmental > Aquatic > Deep subsurface >... | reverse complement strand
AATTTATCGTCCAAAAGGGCAACAACAGCCAAAAGATAACGAGCCACCCATTTTTGGTCCTTGTAAATTATTAGATTTTGAATTGGAAATGGCTTTTGTTACTTACAATGGAAAACCATTAGGTGAATCTATCACTACAGCTGAAGCAGAAGAATATATTTTTGGAATGTGTTTGTTTAACGACTGGAGTGCTCGAGACATTCAAAAATGGGAATATGTTCCGCTAGGTCCATTTTTAGCGAAAAATTTTGGTTCTTCTATTTCTCCATGGATAGTTACATTAGATGCTTTAGAACCTTATAGAACGAATGGCGTAGTTCAAAATCCAGCAGTATTTGATTATCTAAAATACCAAGGAGATAAAAATATTGATATTAACTTACAAGTAGCTATACAACCCGAAAATACAACTGAAACTGTAGTTTCCAACTCCAATTACAAATATATGTATTGGAACATGAACCAACAATTGGCCCATCACACGATTAATGGTTGTAATATCAAAGCTGGCGATATGATGGCTTCAGGTACCATTTCTGGTAATGATGAATCTGCTTATGGCTCGATGTTAGAAATTTCTTGGAAAGGAACTAAATCAGTAAAAATGACAGATGGCACTGAACGTAAATTTATTGCCGATAACGATACTGTTATCATGCGAGGTTATTCCGAAAAAAATGGAATAAGAATTGGTTTTGGAGAGGTTAGCACTAAAATATTGCCTTCTAAATGAAAGTACCTACCTTAATCCTCCTTTAAGGGAAAACCCTCTCCCCTTGAGGGGAGAAAAAGAGGGGTGATTTTTTTAGTAAGTTTTATTAAATATTTCTTCCCAAGGAATATTAGACATCACTAAACCAATAACCAAAAAGTAGATAATAAAATAGATAATCATAAAACTGGATAAACAAACGCCAATAATGGCACATATTTTTCCTGCTTTCATATTTCCTAAAGAACTTTCGGTATAGGAATGAGGAGATAAGTTATAGATTTTAATCGCTTTTCCAGTCAAAAATAATGCGGTAATTCCAATTCCTAGACCAACAATGCCAATACACCAACAAGTAACTATTGATAAAATTCCCAGCACTAAAATGGTAGTAGAATTTGGTAAATCTTGTTTCATATTCATTGAATCTAATGATTGGTTTTCCATTTATTAAAATGTTTCATCGGATGACTCAGAGTCATCCGATGAAACATAAATTTAAAAATTTCCAAAACCTTGCAAAAGACCTGTACCCAAGGCAGCTCCAATTATTCCAATATAGATAATAAGAAAAATAATATAAACACTAGATAAACATAGTCCGATAATAGCACAAGTTTTTCCAGCTTTTACGTTTTTATACGAACTTTCTGAATAAGATTCAGGCGCACTTAAATACAATTTAATTGCTTTGTTCCCCATAATTAAGGCAATAATACCTAAAGTGATGCCAATAATTCCATAACAAAAGCAAAATACAATTGACAAAATACCCAACACCAATACACCGGTTGCATTTGGTAATGCTTGTTGATTTTGAGTTGTGTTTAAAGATTGATTTTCCATAAGTTTTTTTATTAAAAAAGCCCTGACAGTATCGTCAGGGCTTAAATGTAATATATTTTTTATAAGAAAAAAAATTAACTCATATGTTTTACATTCAAGTAATACATTACAATGAATGCAGCAGAAATAACTATTCCTGCAACACTAGCTCCAATTCCACTATAAACAATACCCATAATTAAAGAAACTACTGTTGATCCAGTGTAAATCATGAACCCTTGTTTTTTCAATTTCCACATTTTAAGAACTCCTACTAAACTTACAATAGTAGTTAAAAAACCTACTATAATATAAGCCCAAGTCATAGAAGCACTTGGTGTAGCAGCAGCTATTGCTTCATCCATGCCTTCCATGCCTTCTAATCCAGACATTCCTGAGGTTATGGCGGAAGCCGCTCCCATTACTGTAATTACCCCTACATAACCTATTATTGCAAAACCTGCTGCAATAAAAGATAAAATACATAATACTGTTAAGAATACTGGTCTTTTAGCAGCTCCAGTTCCTGTTGTTGTTTCTTCACTCATAATTTAAAATTTTTAGTTAAACAATTAATTTAATTAGTTAGTGGTGCAATTTATAAAGATTATTAATATCCAACAAATTTTATCGAATATAAATTATTAACAATCTATAAAATATCGCATATTGTCGAATTATCGACTACATATCTGACGGTATTTAGGAACCGTTCACACTGTTAATAAATAAGGTAAGGTTTCCATCTGCATCCTAACTATAAAACTTCCGACTTCCAACTTCGGACTTTCAACTTTTAATAGTATTTTCGCATTTCTGAAATAAGAATAATAAAAATTAAAAAAACAAGGATATGAGTTACGATGTAATTATTGTTGGAAGCGGACCAGGTGGCTACGTGGCTGCAATTAGAGCTTCTCAATTAGGCTTAAAAGTGGCAATTATAGAAAGAGCAGAATTAGGCGGAATTTGTTTAAATTGGGGTTGTATTCCTACCAAAGCGTTGTTAAAAAGTGCCAATGTTTTTGAATACATTAACCATGCATCCGATTATGGGATAACTGTTAAAAGTGCTGACGCTGATTTTCCTGCTATTGTAAAAAGAAGTAGAGATGTTGCTGAAGGAATGAGCAATGGAATTCAGTTTTTAATGAAGAAAAATAAAATTGAGGTAATAAAAGGAACAGCAACATTAAAAAAAGGAAACAAAGTAGCGGTTGAAGGTGAGGATAAAAAAGTAACTGAATACGCTGCCAAACACATTATTATTGCAACTGGTGCTCGATCTAAGGTATTGCCTAACTTGCCTCAGGATGGCAAAAAAATAATCGGATACAGAGAAGCATTAACACTCCCTAAATTACCTAAAGAAATGGTAATCGTTGGTTCTGGAGCAATAGGTTCTGAGTTTGCTTATTTCTATCATGCAATGGGCGTTGAAGTTACTTTGGTCGAGTTTTTACCCAACATTGTTCCATTGGAAGATGAAGAAGTTTCAAAACAATTAGGTAGGTCGTTTAAAAAAGCAGGAATTAATGTAATGACTGATTCTTCGGTAGAAAGTGTTGATACAAAAGGTACTGGATGTAAAGTGAAAATTAAAACAAAAAAAGGTGAGGAAATAATAGCGTGTGATATTGTTCTGTCTGCGGTTGGTATTAAAAGAAATATTGAAAATATTGGTTTAGAAGAGGTTGGTATTATTACCGATAAAGATATTATTATCACCAACGATTATTACCAAACCAACATTCCTGGCTATTATGCCATTGGAGATGTTACCAAAGGTCATGCTTTAGCTCATGTTGCTTCTGCCGAAGGTATTATTTGTGTAGAAAAAATTGCTGGAAAGGAAGTAGAACCGTTGGATTATGGCAACATTCCAGGTTGTACGTATTGTTCGCCAGAAGTTGCTTCAGTTGGTATGACTGAAAAAATGGCGATTGAAAAAGGCTACGAAATAAAAGTAGGTAAATTCCCTTTCTCAGCATCTGGCAAAGCCAGTGCTTCTGGACACAAAGACGGTTTTGTGAAACTCATTTTTGATGCAAAATATGGTGAATTATTGGGCGGGCATTTAATTGGTGCAAATGTTACCGAAATGATTGCTGAATTAGTAGCAGTGCGAAAATTAGAAACCACTGGACATGAATTAATAAAAACCGTGCACCCTCACCCAACTATGAGTGAAGCCATTATGGAAGCTGCTGCTGCTGCTTATGGTGAAGTGATTCACATGTAATATTATCGTTATTGCGAGGGAGGTACGACCGACGCAATCTGCCTAACGATAGACAGATTGCTTCAGCACCCACGCTCAATTACTACGCTTGGGCTTCGCAATGAACGTTAATAACAAAAAAATCCCTTTGTCCATTCAGATAGAGGGATTTTTGTTTAAACTTGCTACTGTATAGTAGAATATTTATGTGCGGAATCGTAGGAATCATATCTTCAAATGAAAAAGAGCTAAACAAAATAGCTGCTGCTACATTAACTTTAGCCAAACGTGGTCCAGATAATAGAAGCACAATTAAATTTCCAAATTTAGCACTCGGTCATGCCCGCCTTTCAATTATTGATACTTCTTCAGCTGCAAACCAACCTTTGTCTGATGTTACTGAAAGATACACGATAATTTACAATGGAGAAATTTTTAATTTCCTTGAACTAAAACAAGACTTAATAAAACAAGGAATACCCTTTAAAACGAACAGTGATACCGAAGTAGTATTAAATCTTTACATAAAATATGGTGCAGCTTGTTTGGAAAAGCTCAATGGTTTTTTCGCTTTTGCCATTTATGATAAAGATAATGAATCACTATTTATCGCTCGTGATCGGATGGGAATTAAACCTCTCCTTTATTATTTTGATGGAGAACAATTTATTTTTGCATCAGAATTAAAAGCCATTTTAGCCTTTAACATTAAAAAGGAAATTGATACCGTTAGCTTGTTTAACTATTTACAATTTAACTATATTCCAAGTAACAATTCCATTTTAAAAAATGTGAACAAACTAAAACCTGGTCATTTTATTTTTATTCATTCGATACAAAAACTTCCTAAAACTATTGAGGAACATCTTTATTATGAAATTCCTTATCAAAAAGAAAAGACAACACCTATCAATGCTGCTAATTATGCAGAAGCACAAGAAACACTTCGGAATTTATTAGAAGATTCAGTCAAAAAAAGACTAGTTGCCGATGTTCCTGTTGGCACATTTTTAAGTGGAGGAGTAGATTCTTCCATAATTAGTTTATTAGCAAAAAAGCACAAACCTGATTTACAAACATTTTCTATTGGATATAAAGATGAACCTTTTTTTGACGAAACCAACTATGCTAATGCGGTAGCCAAAAAAATAGGAAGCAACCATCATGTTTTCTCTTTGTCAAATAATGATTTGTACGAAAATTTGAATGATATACTCGATTACATTGACGAACCATTTGCAGATTCTTCAGCAATTGCTGTTTACCTGTTAAGTAAATATACCAAAAAACACGTTACAGTAGCTTTATCGGGAGATGGAGCAGATGAACTATTCTCTGGCTACAACAAACATACTGCAGAATTTAAAGCTCGCAACCCAGGAATTGTAACTTCTTTTGTTAAAATGGGTTATCCAATTTGGAGAAATTTACCGAAATCAAGAAATTCAAAAATTACCAATATCAATCGGCAACTTTATAAATTTAGTTTAGGAGCAAAACTTTCTCATAAAACAAGGTACTGGACATGGGCATCAATCATTAACGAAGAAAAAGCCAATTATTTATTAAAAGAAGAATTGATTTTTAATCCTCAACGGCTTAGTGACACTGCTTTTGAATATAAAAAACGCAAGGATGAATTGCTAAAAGATATTCATAAAGATGGTGATATAAATGAGGTACTTTATACCGATGTAAAAATGGTATTAACCCAAGATATGCTTCGAAAAGTGGATGCCATGAGTATGGCAAATAGTTTAGAAGTGAGAACACCATTTTTAGACCATCGTTTGGTTAATTTTGCGTTTTCTTTACCACCAGCATTTAAAATTAATTCGGAGATGAAGAAAAAAATTCTGCAGGATACGTTTAGAAAAGAGTTGCCCACAGAAATTTACAACAGACCAAAACATGGGTTTGAAGTGCCGTTGATGAGTTGGTTTAGAAACGAATTGCGAGCAACCATTGAAGATGATTTATTAAATGATGATTTTATTGAAGAACAAGGTATATTTAATGTTGCAGCAACCAAAGCCTTAAAAAATAAATTGTTTTCTAATAATCCTGAAGAAACTCAAGCAACCATTTGGGCATTAATTGTGTTTAATACCTGGTGGAAAAGAATAATGAAATAATAAAACAATGTGGGAAAGTGAAAGGGACAAAGGAAAATGTGAAATATGAAAGATAAAATGAGAAGGATAAAAAGAGAAAATGTATAAATTTAGAACAACTAATTTCCAATCTCTAATTTCTAAACCCGAAACTCTAAACCCGAAACTCGAAAATTTGAAGAAAAAAATTAAAATACTCCGTATCATCAACCGTTTTAATTTAGGAGGACCTACTTATAATGCTGCTTATTTAACCAAATATTTAGAACCCGAATTCGAAACATTATTAGTTGGTGGTGCTAAATATGAAGAAGAAGAAAGCTCAGATTTTATTTTAGAAAAATTAGGAATTAATTTTATTGTCATTCCTGAAATGCAAAGAAGTATTAATTTGAAAGATGACCTAAAAGCCTATCGAATATTAAAAAAAATAATTAAAGAGTTCCAACCAGATATAGTTCATACCCATGCGTCCAAAGCTGGAACTCTTGGTCGATTGGCAGCAAAAAAATGCAAGGTTTCTATTATTGTTCATACCTTTCATGGACACGTATTTCATTCCTATTTTGGTAAAATAAAAACTTCATTTTATAAAAATATAGAGCGTTATTTGGCTAAACAATCGACTAAAATAATTGCGATAAGCGAAATTCAAAAAAAGGAGCTTTCTCAACAACATAAAATATGTAAAGCAGATAAAATAACGGTTATTCCACTTGGCTTTGATTTAGATTGTTTTCAAGAAAACATTGAAGAAAAAAGAAAATCTTTTCGTAACAACTACTTAATAAAAGAGGATGAAATAGCAATTGGAATTATCGGAAGGTTAGTTCCCATAAAAAACCATCAACTTTTTATTAATACTATTAATGAAGTGAAAAAAAGAACTTCAAAAAAAATAAGAGCTTTTATTATTGGGGATGGTGAAGAAAAAAATCAACTAATTAGTCATTTAAAACGTATAGGACTTGATTATGTGGAATGGAATAAAGATAAATTTGCTACAACAGTAACTTTTACTTCATGGATAAAGAACATTGATTGGGCAAATGCAGGATTAGATATTATTGCTTTATCTTCGCTTAATGAAGGAACGCCAGTGAGTTTAATTGAAGCTCAAGCGTCTAATAAACCAATAGTTACTACCAATGTTGGTGGAGTTGAAAATATAGTGTTAAAAAATGAAACTGCTTTTATTACCGAAACCAATAATTTAGAAGAGTTTACTAGTAGATTATTAAAATTAGTGGATGATGATGTGCTAAGAAAAAAAATGAGTGAAAAGGGATGGAGTTTCGTAAAAAATAAATTTCATTATACTCGTTTAGTAAATGACATGAGGAATCTTTATCATACTTTGCTAAACAATAATAAAAAATAGATGAATTTTCTCATAGATTTTAATAGATTTGTTAAATTGTTAAAGAAATTAAGAATGAATTTGAATAAATTTAAAAGTAGTTTAGTCTTTATGGCATTATTTTCATTGCTTGCATGCAATTATAACTCAAGTGTGATGATGAAAACAGGTAAAGGCTATGCATTTAATAATCCTCCAACAGAAACATCAGCAGAATATATTGTTACACCAAGCGATATTGTTGAGTTTAAGTTATATACAAACGACGGAAGTGTTTTAATAGATTTTACAGCCATCAAAGAAGGTCAGGCAAGAATTTCGGGAAACGAAAATTCAACTTATTTAATTGAGTTTGATGGATTTGCTAAACTTCCGATAATTGGTAGAACAGAGTTAGTTGGGAAAACTGTAAAACAAGTAGAGGTTTTACTAGAAGAACTTTATTCAAAATATTACATTAAACCATTTGTATTGGTTAAAGTGGTTAATAAAAGAGTTACCGTTTTCCCTGGTGGTAGTGGTGAGGCACAAGTTGTTCCTTTAGTAAACAATAACATGAGACTTATTGAAGCGTTAGGTGCAGTTGGTGGTTTAACTAAGCTAGCAAAAGCAAACAAAATAAAATTAATTAGGGGTAATCTAAAAAACCCTCAAGTGTTTCTGTTTGATTTCACAACCATTGAAGGGTTACAACAATCTGATTTTGTTTTACAAGCCAACGATATTATTTATGTTGAACCTCGATCTGATTATTTACAGGAATTGATTAGAGATATTGCACCAGTATTAAGTTTAATTACTAGTACCATTACCTTAATTGTTGTAATCAATAGCTTAAATAAAAAGTAAGTTGCATTTTTATGAATGACGAATTCAACAATAAAGAAAACAAAGAAACGGTATCTAATTTTAATACCGAGTTAGATATAATTCTTTTATTACAAATTTTTAAAAGAAATTTGTTTTTATTTGCTGCAATCATCCTTGCTTGTGCTGTTATATCTTTTATTTATCTAAGATATACCATTCCATTATATCAATCGCAATTGGTACTTCAAGTAGGCTCAAAAAATACCGCCGACCAAGTATTAAAAGTTGATAATTTTCAGGAACAAGAAGACGTAGCCAAAGATGTAGAATTATTGAAATCTAAGTTTTTACTTAAAAGAAGTTTGTTAAAACTTCCTTTAGAAGTGAGTTATTTTAATAAAGGAAAATTTTTAACTTTTGAGTTGTATAAAAATTCCCCACTCGATGTTAACTATGATATTAAAGATTCGAGTATAATTGGTTTGCCCTTTTATATCGAATTAACCCAAAATGATAAATTTAAACTTTTTGAAAACGAAACATTTCTTGGCGAATTTATCAACAACCAAGATATCAAATTATCAAAAGTTGATTTTAAAATTAGTATTGATGGATATGAAGAATTAAAAAAATCACAATCAGATATCAAGGGAACATCTATATTCTTTACCATAAATGATATTGAAAACCTGACAAACAATTACATCTCAAAGTTAAATGTTTTCCCATTAAACCCAATGGCAAAAACAATTAGCATTTCTTTTCAGGATAATAATGCCACAAAAACAGCTGATATTATTACTGCTTTGGCTAACGAATACATTGTTTATGATATAGAGGAAAGAAGTAAAAGTTCTAAAAAAGTTATCGAATTTTTGGACGATCAATTAGATAAATACTACAACAAAGTAAAACTATCTGAGAATAGTATTGAAGAGTTCCAAAAAACCAATAAACTATCCGATATTGATAAATTCTCTTCCTTATACATTGAAAGGGTTAATAAACTGGAGAATCAGTTGGTTGATATTGATTTGCAAAAAAGTGTTTTGGAAGAAATTAACAATTCAGTTAAAGGGAAAATAAAAGAGATTAATGTTTATAATTTATTACCCATTCTTGCTGGTACAGAATATGAGATTAGAATTACTTCGCTAATTACTGATTTGCAATCATTGCTTATTCAACGTCAAAAAATGCTAACAGAAGCAACCAAAGAAAGCGATTTAATAAAAATTCAAGATCAACAGATTGAACTTCAAAAAGAAGTGTTGTTTAAAACCATCATCTCATTAGTCGAAAAATTAGAAGCCAGAAGAAAAGATGCCATCAATAAAATAGATGAAATACAAAATAAATATCTAAATGTTCCAGCAAAAGAATTACAATACGCAAGACTGCAAAGGGTGTTGTCGATAGATGAAAAGTTTTTCACCCTTATCATGGAAAGAAGAACTGAATATTCTATTTCAGAAGCTGGTTTTGTTCCGCAACATACAATACTTGATAAAGCAGCAGTTCCTGGCATACCATTTTCACCCAATAGAAAAATGATTATGGCTACAGGTGTTTTATTGGGAATAGTAATTAGTTTGATTATTTTAATTCTGAAATATGTATTAAAGAATACTATTTCTACCATGGATGAAATCACCAAATTTTCAAATGGTGCAGTTGGAATATTAGGAACAGTTCCTACTTATAACAGAGAAATTCCTATTTCACAGTTGGTCATTAATCGAGATCCGAAATCGGTTATATCGGAGGCTTTTCGAACCATTCGAACCAATCTCCAATTTATTTCTAAAAGTGAAGAGAGTAAGTTAATGGCGATTACTTCAACAATTTCAGGAGAAGGAAAAACATTTTGTGCCATCAATTTATCGGGTATTATTGCCATGTCGGGAAAAAAGGTAATTATTTTAGATTTAGACATGCGAAAACCAAAAATTCATTTAGGATTTGGTGTAAAAAATGACAAAGGAATGAGTACAATTTTAATAGATAAAGATCAAATTAAAGAGTGTATCCATCACAGCGAATTAACCAATCTAGATTTTATCACTTCAGGACCAATACCACCCAATCCATCTGAATTAATTATCAGTGGAAAATTAGATGAAGTTATAGCAGAATTAAAAAAAGAATACGATTTAGTGGTGTTGGATAATCCTCCTATTGGATTGGTTTCTGATGCTATGGAAATGCTTAAAAAAGCAGATTATCCTATTTATGTTTTCAAAAGCGAGTATTCCAGAAAAAATTTCATCAATAATTTAAATAAATTGATTGTAGAAAATGGAATTAAGAAACTTTCAATTGTATTGAATGGAGTGGATTACAGTAACAAATATTACAGCTATGGTTATAATTACAATTATAGTTATGGCAATAAAGATGGTTATTACTATGATGATACTCAAAAAGAAAAGCTAACAAAAAGAATATTTAAAAAGAAAAAATAAGAGGGAATGCAGTTTGAAAAAACCAATTTTGAAGGGCTACTGGTAATACAACCAAAAGTATTTGAAGATGAAAGAGGTCATTTTTTTGAATCTTTTAATAAAGAAATTTTCCAAAAAAACGGACTAGATGTTGAGTTCGTTCAAGATAATCAATCCCTATCCGATAAAAATGTGTTGAGAGGATTGCATTTTCAAAAACCTCCTTTTTCGCAAGGTAAATTGATTAGAGTAATAAAAGGAAGTGTGTTGGATGTAGCTTTAGACATTCGCAAAACTTCTAAAACTTTTGGGAAACATTTTAAATTGATTTTGTCCGAACAAAATAAAACCATGCTTTACCTCCCTATAGGATTCGCTCATGGATTTTTAACACTTGAGGACAACACAATATTCTCCTATAAATGTACCAATTTTTATCACAAAGATTCCGAATGCAGTTTAAGATGGAATGATTCAACATTAAACATCAATTGGGGAATTGAATCTCCAATATTATCCGAAAAAGATAAATCAGCTCAACTATTTAACCAATTTAATAGTCCATTTTAGTGCAATTACTTTCATTAAAACACATATTATTTTTTTTAGGAGCCTTGTTCTTTTCTTTTCTGATAAACAGTATTATGTTGAGATTTGTAAAAACCTTAGGAATTAGAAATGATAAAGAAACAGTAATAAGATGGAGTGATCAGGTGAAACCTGCCCTTGGAGGATTAAGTTTTTACATCATTTTTTTGTTATCTATAACGCTTCACTCCTTCATTTTTTCTTATTCTGGAAGTGCAATTGATTTTCAAATTACTGGAATTGTTGGTGCAACATCTTTAGGTTTTTTAATGGGATTGTCGGATGATGCCTACAATACCCGACCCATTTTAAAATTTTTAACTCAGGTTTTATGTGCTTTTATTCTAATTTATTCTCATACTTATATAAACATTTTTGAAAATGATATTTTTAACTATCTATTAACTGTTATTTGGGTGGTAGGATTAATGAACTCAATCAATATGCTCGATAATATGGATGGAATAACAACTATTGTTGCTATCATCATTAGTTCTACTATTGTTGCAATTATGTTAATGAATAAAGAAACAGATAGTGTTGGAATGACCATTGTTATAGGTTTATTGGCTGCGTTATTAGGTTTTTTATACTTTAATTGGAATCCTTCCAAAATGTATATGGGCGACACTGGTAGTCAATATTTAGGAGTCTTGTTAGCCGCTTTAAGTATAAAATATTTATGGAATCCAGTCACTACCGAAGAATTTTCAATTTCCAGACAATTTTTAATACCAATCATATCTTTTATTATTCCTATTGTTGATACAACTACTGTTGTAATTAAAAGAATAAGTAACGGTAAATCTCCATTTATTGGAGGTAAAGATCATACCACTCACCACTTATCATATTTAGGTTTAACAGAAAAACAAGTAGCGTTAGTAGTTACTTTAATATCACTTTTTTCTTCATTAATAGTGATTTATGTAATATCGAACATTAAAGTATGGAACCACCTTTATACCACAATTTTTATTACCTATTTTTTGCTTGTTTTTGGTGTTTTATTTGCAATCGCTAAGAAAAATACCAACCATTAATATTTCAATGAATATAGTAAATGATTGACGTTAACGAGGATTTTATTGAAGTAATAGGTTCAAGAGTTCATAATCTAAAAAATATTTCGGTAACTATTCCAAGAAATAAGTTTGTTGTCATAACTGGTGTGAGTGGAAGTGGTAAATCATCATTAGCATTCGATACGATTTATGCAGAAGGACAAAGAAGATATTTGGAAACATTTTCTGCTTATGCTCGAAATTTTTTAGGTACGATGGAACGACCTGATGTTGATAAAATAAGTGGACTAAGTCCTGTTATTTCCATCGAACAAAAAACAATCAGCAAAAACCCAAGATCTACTGTAGGAACAATAACCGAAGTGTACGATTTCTTTAGGTTGTTATTTGCCAAAGCATCCGATGCCTTTTCGTATAATACAGGTGAAAAAATGGTAAAATATACCGTTTCTCAAATCATCGATTTAATTATAGAAAAGTATCCAGAAAAAAAATTAATTCTTTTAGCACCTATTGTTCAGGGACGAAAAGGTCATTACCAAGATTTGTTTAATCAAATACAAAAACAAGGTTTTTTAAAAGTTAGAATTAATGGTGAGATAAAAGGTATAACTAAAGGAATGAAATTGGATCGATACAAAACTCATAATATTGAAATGGTAATTGACCAACTCATTGTTAATGAAAAAGATAAAAAACGAATTTCCGATTCGGTGTATTTGGCAATGAAGCATGGAAATGGAACGTTGATGGTTTTTGATGTAGCAGAAAATCATTATTTTTTGTTAAGTAAAAATCTAATGTGTCCAACTACAGGAATATCATACGATGAGCCTGCACCAAATTTATTTTCTTTTAACTCACCTTATGGAGCCTGTAAAAAATGTAATGGTTTAGGTTTAGTATCTGAGATAGATTTAATAAAAATAATCCCGAATGCCAATGCAACTATTAAAAATGGAGGAATAGTTCCTTTAGGTAGCTACAAAAATAATTGGACATTTAAACAAATAGAAGCAATTGGTAAAAAGTTCGGATTTACATTAAATACTCCCATAAAAGAAATTTCTGAAGAAGCAATCAACTATATCCTCAATGGATCTTCTGAAACATTAACATTAAAACAAGAAATAGCCGGAATTGAATCGGATTACAGCATAGAATTTGAAGGAATTGTAACTATTATTATTCGACAGTTTGAAGAAAATGAAAGTTTATCGATAGGTAGATGGGCAACAAATTTTATGAATAAAGTTCCTTGTCCACAATGCGGTGGAAGTCGTTTAAAAAAAGATGCACTTTTTTTTAAAATTGATAACAAATCAATTGCTGAAATTGCTAATATGGATATTTTATCCTTATTTAATTGGACGACACAATTATCTGAAAAATTAACAGCCAAACAACAAATAATTGCCAAAGAAGTTTTAAAAGAAATTAATAGTAGATTAAAATTTTTATTAGATGTTGGCTTAACTTATTTGTCATTAAATAGAAGTTCAAGTTCATTGTCTGGTGGAGAAGCTCAACGGATAAGGTTGGCAACTCAAATTGGTTCTCAGTTAGTAAATGTGTTGTATATTTTAGATGAGCCAAGTATTGGATTGCATCAAAGAGATAATCAAAAATTAATTAATTCATTAAAAGAGTTAAGAGATCTTGGAAACTCAATAATTGTTGTTGAGCATGACAAAGGTATTATGCTTTCTTCCGATTATATTATTGATGTTGGTCCAAAAGCAGGTTTGTTTGGTGGAGAAATAATATCTCAAGGAGAACCAGTGGAATTTATTGAAAATAATACCGAAACAGCCAACTTTTTGAGCGGTAAATTAACAATAGACGTTCCTAAAACAAGAAGAGAAGGGAATGGGAAATTCATCAAATTAATAGGAGCTAGCGGAAATAATTTAAAAAATGTAACCTTAAAACTTCCTTTAGGAAAACTAATTTGCATTACAGGAGTTTCGGGAAGTGGAAAATCTACCTTAATCAATGAAACATTATATCCTATATTAAATCAATACATCTATCATTCTGTTAAAAAACCATTGGCTTACCAATCCATAAAAGGAATAGAAAATATTGATAAAATTATCGACATTGACCAATCTCCAATTGGAAGAACGCCTCGTTCAAACCCAGCTACTTACACTGGAGTTTTTACAGATATACGGTATTTATTTAGCAATTTACCCGAAGCAAAAATTAGAGGATACCAACCTGGTAGATTTTCTTTTAATGTAAAAGGAGGAAGGTGCGAAATATGTAAAGGTGCAGGAATAAAAACAATTGAAATGAATTTTTTACCCGATGTATATGTAGAATGTACCGATTGTAACTCCAAAAGGTACAATAGGGAAACATTGGAAGTGAGGTATAAAGGAAAATCAATCAGTGATATTTTAAATTTAACCGTCAATCAGGCTGTTGAATTTTTTGAAAATATACCTGAAATTATTAGAAAAATAAAAACATTACAGGAAGTAGGTTTAGGATATATAACTTTAGGACAGCCATCTACCACCTTATCTGGTGGAGAAGCTCAACGTGTAAAATTAGCTACAGAATTATCAAAAAAACAAACAGGAAAAACATTTTATATTTTAGATGAACCTTCAACTGGACTCCATTTTCATGATATTAAAGTATTATTAGAAGTAATTAATAAACTAGTTGATTTAGGAAATACTGTGTTAATTATTGAGCATAATTTAGATATCATAAAAGTGGCAGATTATATTATTGATATTGGTCCTGAAGCAGGAAATGAGGGAGGTGAAATTGTAGCAGAAGGAACTCCGGAGAAAATAATCCGTAATAAAAAAAGTTATACAGCAAACTATTTAAAAGAAGAATTAATATAAATTAAGATAAAATTAAAATAAAATTAAAATAATTCACAAGTTTAATAAGAAAGATCTCGGCTGTGCCGAGTGAGCAATAGTAGTATTGTTTTTAACAATTTCACCATTCATCAATTTAAAAAACACACCTCTAATTTTGTAATCTTGTTGCTTTTGCAACATCGAACAAAATTTTCTCCTCTCAAGAGGAGAAAGCTAACGCAACAAGGTAATCGTTCCTTTTTCCTTTAGCACTTCGCCATTGGTTTGGTAGAAGTTAATCACGTAAAAATAAGTGCCTTCGGGCAAGTTTTTTCCATTGTACGTACCATGTCAATCGTTATTGTAATTCGTTGTTTCAAACAATTTAACTCCCCAACGATTAAAAACGAACACCGAACAACCGTCAATTTTACCAATATTAGCAATAAACCATGCATCATTTTTACCATCACCATTGGGTGTTAGCAAATTAGAAATGATAATACTCAAATTACCACCTATTACTATGGTTTTACACAACGTATTAGCACAAATTGGAAAAGTGTTGTAAGCCATCAAACATAACTCAAACGTACCACCAAAAGTAAATTCGTAAGTAAAATTCCCACCAAAAGCGGAGCTCAAACCCACCTTAAATTTTCGAAAAGCTATTTGGTTTCGGTATATTATTTTTTCTATTGATACTAAAGAAACATGAGATTCAAAATTCATTACACCAACCAAAAAGTGTAACCAATACTATTCATTAATTGTATTAACTAACTTATTAAGTACTTTCTGATTTTTAACAGAATAAATAGAATTGAGTACGATTTCTTTTTCTTTGGTGGTGAGGTGCCAACTCAGTGAAATGTTGTTTTCTGAGTTGTCTAGCTCAAAATCAAATACATCAATGGGTTGTTCTAAATTATCACCTAGATATTGCAACATATCATCTTGGTTATAATCTTGTATTGGAAAAAGATTTTCGTATAAACTTCCAACAGGGCTAAAAAAAGTTTCTGTAATGCTTCGTAAGGAATTGTCTTTTATTTTTAAATTTTTCTGTTTATCTCTAAAACTAATAATAATAATTCCACTGGTATTGCTATTAATCCATTCTTTAAAAGTATAGATGAATCTATAAGTGGTTATTTTTCCAAAATTATCCCGCATACCAGCGTCCATAACTGTAATTTGTGGATTACTTGGCAACGATACGCGTGGCATAATAATGGGAAATGTAGCACTCATTCGTAAAGCACTGGTAAATCTTAAATTAGATGCATCTTGTTTTTCGAATAATCTACTAAATTCAAAATTTTCTACAATAGGTTCAGAAGTTACTTTTCCAATAGGATTGTTATTGGTTAAATAAGAAATTGGTTGAGCTGATATTAACATTCTTCGAGCATCATTAATTACAGTAGGTGATAAAATCATGATGGGTATTTCTGAATTGTATTCCGGAAGATGGTAATCACGAAGTCTTTTGTTTAATGCATTATCGGTATTAATTAATAATTGCCTTTCAAAAGAATATCCTCTATCTTTCCAGTAGGTGTATTTTCCATCGTAATATTTTTTTGTTCTTAAAAAAAAATCATTGGTAGCAATACTAAATGCGATGGGATTTAACAAATCCTTAGAAATATTAGTAAGGTACTCGGGAGCATATATTGATTTCTTCAGCGTCTTTTTTTGTAAGTATAGCTCCCTAAAATAAGCAGCACCTATCATCCCTCCAGATGAACCAGTAATTAAATGTGTTTGATGAAACAATTTTTCGTCAGTTAGTTTTTCAATAACTTGTAGCATATAAAAAGTCCACATCGTAGATCTAGTTCCACCTCCGCTTGTATTAATAAAAATAATTTTTGGTTTTGTTGCTGAGCTATTTTTTTTCTTCCAATTATCAAGTATTGCTAGTGAATTTTCATAATCTTTTTTATTGTGGCTACTGCTTAATTTTTTTAAATTTTTTACTGAATAATCAGCATTTTCGATGTTATAATTAAGTCCATAAGCCATATTGGAGTAGGTAAAAAATTCACTTTTAGATAAAAAATTAATGAGTATAAACACGCCAACAATAACGATGGTAGTCCAACCTTTTAACCAGGTATAAAAGGCACTCATTAAAATAAAAAGCATTGTAAAAAAAAGAATAATACTCGCACCTGCAGGAATAATAAAGAATGGGATTTCACTAAATAAACCGAAAATAAATAAGGAAATAAAAATAGCAATTTCAAAGAAAGATGCATTTAAGTGATTTTGTTTAATGATGGATTTAAGCATCGATTCATCGTAATGTGAGATGTCTCTAGCATGTTTTATTTTTATGGGATTATGGAGGTAGGTTTCCACATGCCATTTATCTTTACTTTTTAAGATGCTAAAAATATTTTTGTCTCTAGAAAAAAGAGAATTTATGACTGTATTATCTTCTTCAAAAGGGTCTATTCCTAATTTTTTAAAAATGGATTTATTGGTAGATAAAAAATAGGTGATAGAGAGAAGTATGTTAATGGCATATCCTATTATAATTGCGGATATATAAAATAGTATTTTAATAGTTGGTGTATTCTCATTTATTAGATGATAGTTTACAACTAGAATAATATAATAAATTAAAAAAATTATAGGTAATAATGAATTATTGATACAGAATTTTAAAAAAGGACTCTTTAAAGCAGCGATAAATGGAAATCGTTTACTATTAATAATATAACTACTAATGTTAAATGTCATCACAAACCCACCGATAGCAAAACCCATAATGCCGTAGGACCAAAAGCTAACTGAATTTAAATATTCTGGTGCAAGAAATAAGAAGGAAATACCAAATTTACCAGCAAAACTGTTACTTAAAAGTCCAAAAAGGATAAGCCAAAGGAGAATTAATAAGTGATTTCTTTTTAAGTTAACGAGGAGTAGCTGTAATGGAAAAAAGAAGATGATTTTACGAATCATTTTTACATCATTATTAATTGTTAATCATACGTATATATACTCAAACTTAGCAGCTTTTCGGAAAAAAAGATGTTTAGTTTGAGTAATACTCGAAACCAAAGTATATTCATTTTCCGAAAACCCATTTGGTTTCGGTATAAATGATGTTTTGTTGTATTCGAAAAAAAGAAATTTATCGGAGAACATAAATCCTTTTAACGAATTCCTTTTAGTGTTTCTTTTTTTCAAATAATTTTCCAGCACCTTCAATAAATTTTCTTAAAAGATCAAAGTATAAAGTTATTGCTAGGGCAATTGACATTAACCAAATAATAACAAGATTGACCCAAAAGGTATCAAAATATTTTCCAAAAATTCTTTTTTCTGGAGCATAAAAATGAGCTCTAAAACCTGTTGGACTGAGGTATATAGGGTCAGCTTTTTGTATCAAGTGTCCATCTAATTCTAAAATTTTATTGAGGGAGTTTTTATCCTTCACATAATCTGATAAGGCATCATTTGTATAATTATTTTTCTTTTGTATAAACAACTCTTTTGCTTTATTATCTTTATTAAGTTTTGTTACCAAAACATCTCTATCATTATATGCTTTTCGATATTTTTTTAAATAGTAGTCATTTAAACTGTTAAGGTAAAACTTAGTTTCTTTAAAAACTTTATCACTTATTTTATCAATATATAGGCTTTCTATCATATTAAATTCAACATTTTTATTCCGTTTTACTTCAACATTAATCTCATTTCTAAGTAAATTTAGGTTGTTGATTATTTTATCTTTTTCTTCTACTTTACCAATATTATTTTCAACACTACTTAATTTTTCTCTTAGTTTTCCTAACCAATAATTTTTTCTAAACTCAATTGTTTTAAATCTTTTATCGATTTTAAAAAACTGCTTTTCAAACTCATTGTCTTTAAATTGATGAACAGCTAATGCTTCAAAAGCCCATCTAGAAGTCATTACTTCACCAACTATTGGAACCATATCTTGAACAGTGACAGTTGGATTTAGTTTATCGAATTTTACCATTACACCACTCAATAAAAGTTGTGGAATAACTAAAAAAGGAATTAAAATATAAATAGTAACTGCTGAGTTAAAACTGGAAGATATATTTAATCCTAGCATATTTGCAAAGCATGATGTTGTAAATAATACTAACCAGTAGGATAAATACATGCCTTTAACTTCTAAGATAAGGTTGCCTACAATAACAAATGACAATGTTTGTATTGCAGAGATGAGAAACATCACTGAAATCTTAGAAAATAAGTAACTACCTTTACTTAAATTCAAGAATTTTTCTCTTTTTCTAATTTTTTGATCTTTAAAAATTTCTTCGGCACTTACTGTTAATCCTATAAAAAGTGCAACAATAACAGACATAAATAGGAAGGCAGGGAAATTTTCATTTTCTCTAAAAACATAACCAAGTTCATTACTTGTGTCGGAATTGAAATAACGGAGTAAATAAGATAAAATAAAAGCTAGGAATGGGGCTTCTAAAAAGTTGATTAACAAGTATTGCTTGTCTGTTAGTTTAGAAAGAATATCTCTGGTAATAAAAACTTTAAATTGATTGATTTTATTTGGAATGTTCGAAATAATTCTAAGAGCTTCATCTGTTCTGCTAAAATCTTTAACATTTTGAGCAACAGTTTCATTGTAATTCTTATACCATTCAACTGGATTAATCTTCCTGTTTTCAGTTGGGTTACCATATTCATCAACTACTCTTGATTCAATGATATTAAAAATTTGTTCTGAATTTACATTTCCGCAGGTTAAACATTCACTTTCATCACTGTTTACATGATGTACCAATTTTTTAAAATAAATAACTGCATCAACAGGGTTTCCATTATAAATAGGGTAGCCACCAGTATCTAAGATGAGTAAATTATCAAACATTTTAAAGATATCGGATGAGGGTTGGTGTATCACAACAAAAATCAATTTACCCTTTAATGCCAATTCTTTGAGTAAATCCATTATGTTTTCAGAATCTCTTGAAGATAAACCAGATGTTGGTTCATCAACAAAAAGTACCGCTGGTTCTCTTATCAGTTCAAGTGCAATATTCAAACGTTTTCGTTGACCGCCACTAATGGTTTTATCCATTGGACTACCAACTTTTAAGTGTTTTGCTCCAAATAAACCGATACTAGTTAATACTTCAGAAACACGCTCATTAATCTGAGTTTCATTTAAATTGTCAAAACAAAGTTTTGCGTTGTAATAAAGATTTTGATATACGGTTAGTTCTTCTATCAATAAATCATCCTGAGAAACATACCCAATTACTCCTTCAATTTTATCGGGTTCGTTATGGATGTCAACACCATTAATGGTAATACTTCCGGTAGTTGGTTGGTATAACCCATTTAATAAATTTAATAAAGTAGATTTTCCAGCCCCGCTTGCTCCCATAATTCCTACCAATCTACCAGATTCTTCAGAAAAACTGAAAGGATACATACCATAGTTGCCTCCTTTAAATTGGTAAGTAAGGTTTTCTACATTAAAAATTATTTTTTCAGCATTTTTATCTACAATAAAAGAGCTAACAATATCGCTATAATAGATGGGTTGTACTTTTGAACTCCTTATAGAAGAACCTGGTGTTAGAATGCTAGAACGATGAGTACTAAGTAAAATTCCATTTAAATAAAGTTCGGCATCTCCAAAGTGCCGCACAAAAAATAGGTTTACGGTATCAATTTTTAGTATTCTCAGTTCGCCAACGATTCCTTCAGAATAAATGTGTTTACTTTCTAAGAGTGTGTTTTCTTTATTGGTATTCACTACAAGAATATGAGGAGAATCGATTACTTCTTTTTCATTGTTTTTAATAAACTGATGGGAAAGGTCGAATTCTGCTTTTGGGATGTTAAATGTTTCAGAAACAGTGGTAACAAACTCCATTTCTTGTTCTGAAGGAGTTTTGGTAACATAAATAAATTCCAATAATCGAATGAGAACAATTATCTTTTGTTTTTGAGCAAGTTCTTCATTGATTTGAGTACATATTAAAAGAACTTTAACAGAATTAACTGAAGTCCTTTTATTTTGTTTACCGTCTTTTGATTTTTTTGTTTTGGCTTCGATAAATTGATCATAGAGTTTTAAATACTCATCAACCAATTGTTGATTAAGTTGTTGCTTTAAAAATGAAGCAACAATCTTCCTACTATTGTCGGAAATATCTTCGGCTTCAGACACAATGGAAAATAATTGCATCAACGCTTTTAATATTCTTTCACTCATAACTTAATTTCTCTTTGTTCAAATTTTGGTGTTAATATACAAAAAAAGGCATTACTTTAATAATGCCTTTTAAATATTTTCTCTAATTTAATTAGCGTTTAAAACCAACCAACAGAACAGCACATCCAGATGCTAAACTATTCGGGTCTAACTGAGCTTCAATAATACAGTCGATGGTATTGGTTATAACAAAATCCCAATATGCAGAGTTACTATATTCTTTATTGGTAAAAAGCACATTTCTTTCTTTATCATAAACAGTAAAAATTAAATTACCATCAGATAATCCACTACATGCAGCAAATCGATAAGTACTTCCTCCATAAAGTGTCATGTTAAACTCAGCAATTTCATCATCCAATAATAAAGACCTATAATCTTGTCCATCGGAAATAAAATTAGCTTTTATGTGTTTGTCGCATAAAGAAGCAATGGTATCACATTGAGCGAATGAAGTTGAGTAAGTAATAAACCCAATTGCTATTGTAAGTGTTTTAAGTATTAAGTTCTTTTTCATGGTGTCTTTTTAAATCAATTAACTAATAATATCAATTCTAATTTTCATTACTTTTTCAGTAATTGCTTTTAATTGTTCTGGCGAAATAACTACATCAGTTGTGCTATTAATTGTTGTTGTTTTTTTCGCTGCATCTACAGTTGGTTTTATATAGGTATAAGTAATTTCTACTTTCTCATAAATCTCATTTAATTCCATTAAGTTATCAACTAAAGTAGTAAATTCTGGTTGACTATAATAAGGGGTTAGTAGTTTGATTAGGTTGTAAAGTGTAGTTTTTTGTTCACCAATTCTTTTAATAATATCTTTATTATTAGTCATTTTAGCAGTAGTTGTGGCGAAATACAAACTTTCAATCCATCCACCAGCTAAAATCAAACCTCCTATATCATTTTGTTGATTATTTTTTAAATACCTATCGCTAGATTTGTAAGCATCAGAAACAAGAACCAGTAGAGAATCTTGATTACCAATGTTTTTTTCAAATCGTTCAACTAATTCTAAATCAAAGGCATTACTTACACCTAAGTTATCTCCAAGAGATTTTACAGCAGTTAAGTACGAAATGGCATCTTGAGTTTGATCATACATCGTAACATAACCTAAATCAGCACCGTAAATTCCAAGATTAACTGCCTTTTTAAAATTGGTTGAGTAATTTGTTGCTTTTGATGGCTCGTTTAAAACATCTTTATTGTAATTAGCACCAGCATTTTTAATTAACATTGCTGTCTGAAATGGTGAAGGAATACTAAATACCTTACCATCAATCTCCATTAATTGAGTTTTATTAGTACTATCTGCTACTGCATCTTCTGTTTGATTGTCACTAGCTTCATCACCTCCACAACTAACAGCAAAAATAGCTAGAACTGATAATGTGAAAATTTGATTTCTTAAGTTAAAATATTTCTTTGTCATTGAGATTTGTTTAGAAATTTTTCTTTGCGTACAAATAAACAAAAAAAACTTGAATACTAAAAACAAATTGTTTCGATTAATTAACAGTTTTTTAGGTTAATCACTAAATATTTTTGTATGAAACATAAAATACCTTAATATAAAAAAGGAAATGATAGCGATAATTAAATTAATTAGTGCAGCATTATAATCTTGAAATATTAGCTTTCCGATAAAGAAAAGAGTGGAATAAGTAAAGGCTGTTGCACTAATCCAACACAATAATAATGAAGATATTTGCGATTTTGTTTTAGGAATGGCTAGTTTTTCTCTAACACTATTCCAGGCACCTTCAGGTTCAACTTGTAAATAGAATTTTTTTAAGGTTTCATCCTTTTCAGGTTTTGTTAAAAATGTAACTACTATCCACACAATTGTTGTAAATAAAGTGGTGCATAATAATATTCCTTCGTTGTCTATAAAACTATTTTGAATTTCATTTGGAGCAACTTCAACATTAAATAGCGGTGCTATCATAAATTTACTTAATGTATAGCCAATTATTGGAGCAATGGTAGCAGAAATTTCACTCCATATATTAATTCTACTCCAATACCAACGGAGTATTAAAACAGCTCCTAACCCTGCAGAGGATGCTATTAAAAAACGAGCAGCACCATCAATTGTATCAATAAAAGTGGTAATAATTAAGGCAATTGCCATGATTATAATTGTAAAAATTCTTCCAACTTTCACCAATTCATTTTGATTAATATCTTTTCCATTTTGCTCTAATTGTCGTTTGTACAAATCGTTGGTTAAATAACTCGCACCCCAATTTAGTTGGGTAGAAATAGTACTCATATAAGCTCCTAAAAAAGCAGTAAACAATAATCCTCTTAAACCAGTGGGCATAAAATCTCTCATCGCCATTACAAAACCATTTCCAGATTGGCTTAGTGTTAAATCAGGGTAAACGACCAATGCACACAAACCAACAATTATCCATGGCCAAGGACGCAAAGCGTAATGTGCAATTTGAAAAAATAAAGTAGCGAATACTGCATGTTTTTCATTTTTAGTACTCATCATCCGTTGAGAAATATAACCACCTCCGCCTGGCTCGTTACCAGGGTACCAACTTGCCCACCATTGTACTGCAATAAATGAGAAAAAAGCTCCAATCGTCAGACCAAAAGTTCCAATAGCACTTCCAGTACTATTAATGTTGGGAAAAAAATCAAATCTCCAAGCAGGAAGTTTTTCTTTTAAACCTGTAATTCCACCAATTTGATCTGAATTAAGCATTACCACTGCCAAAATAACACAACCAGTCATTGCTAAAATAAATTGAAAAGCGTCTGTAATAGCAACTCCTAATAAACCAGAGAGTGAAGAATAAATGGCAATTAATAGCATTAATACAGCAATGTAAATAAAAGCTGTTTGGTAATCTATATCTAAAAAGATGATTAAAATTTTTATCATAGCTGCGTTTACCCAAGCAATAATTATGGTGTTAAAAAATACTCCAAGATAGATAGATTTAAAATTTCTAAAAAACTGAGCAGCTTTACCCGAATACCTGAGTTCAATAAATTCCAATTCGGTAAGAACATTAGCCTTTCGCCACATTTTAGCAAAGAAAAAGGTGGTCAACATTCCTCCAATCAACATATTCCACCACAACCAATTTCCAGAAACGCCATTCTTTTTAACAACTTCGGCAACCCAAAGTGGCGTATCGGCAGCAAAGGTTGTGGCTACCATTGAAATTCCGGCAATGTACCACGGTAAATTTCTGCCTGCTAAAAAAAAGTCGGTTAATGAGCCACTGGCTTTGTTTTTATATTTTAAACCTATAAATAATGATATTCCTAAAAATACTACAACAATTACCCAATCGATAAATTCTAAAATCATAATCTAAAATTAATTATCCGAAAAATAATAATATTTGAGTATTGAATATTACATTCGGAATTTGGTTATCAACAATTTATTTTGAATTAAAATGAAAAAACTTTTTCTTTTGTCTCCCGAAATAACATTTTTAAATCATGGCTCATTTGGAGCTTGTCCTAAAATTGTTTTTGAGAATTATCAACATTGGCAACTTCAATTGGAAAAGGAACCCGTTCAATTTATTACTAAAATTGGAATACAAGCTTTAAAAGAGTCGAAGTTGGCTTTCTCAAAAATTATTAACTGTAATACTGACGATTTCTTTTTTACTCCTAATCCTACCACTGCTATTAATACAGTAGTTCATAGTTTAGATTTGAAAAATGGAGATGAAATTCTTTCAACTAGTTTAGAATATGGAGCAATGGATAGAACTTGGAATTTTTATTGTCAAAAAACTGGAGCAAAATATGTTCGACAAGAAATACCTCTACCAATAATGAGCAAGAAACAATTTTTAGTTGATTTTTGGAAAGGCTATTCGGCTAAAACAAAAGTTATTTTTATTAGTCATATTACGAGTACAACAGCTCTTATTCTACCTGTTAAAGAAATTATCAATAAAGCAAAAGAATTAGGTTTAATAACTATCATTGATGGAGCTCATGTGCCTGGACACATTCCTTTAAATTTACAAGAATTAAATCCTGATTTTTATACTGGTGCCATTCATAAATGGTTTTTGGCCCCTAAAGGATGCTCCTTCTTATATGTCAATAAAAAATTTCAAAATAGTGTAAAACCACTCATTGTTAGTTGGGGGTACGAAAGCGAAACACCAAGCAATAGCCAATTTTTAGATTACCACGAATACAATGGCACAAAAGATTTTTCTGCATATCTTACCATTCCCTCCATTATCGAATTTAGAGCAAAAACAAAATGGGAAGAAAAAATTAAAATCTCGAAACAATTGATTTTAGATTGGTATCCTAAATTCTGTGAATTACTACATACAGAACCAATCTGCCCTTTAACTAATGAATTTCTAGGGCAAATGTGCAGTGTTCCAATTCAAACATCAAATTGGGTGGAACTAAAAGAAACACTTTTTAACAAGTACAAAATAGAAATACCCATCACCAAACAAGACAATAATTTTTACATTAGAATTTCTATACAACCTTATATTACTTATAATGAATTGTTGTATTTATACAACACACTTAAAAGTTTAAAGGAAGAAGATAATTTATTATTTTAAATTTCAATTTACTTTTATTCAATAATTAGCTATTTAGCGAGTTAAATACAATAAATTTGTAGATAAGGAAAATAAAATAACAATGGCTCATCAAATCGACATACAACAAATTCAACGCTATTCTAAATTAGAATTGATAGCTAAACAAGTTGTTGAAGGATTTATTACAGGATTACATCGAAGCCCTTTTCATGGTTTTTCTGTAGAATTTGCCGAACACCGTTTATACAATACAGGCGAATCGATAAGACATATAGATTGGAAATTGTATGGCAGAACAGAAAAACTATTTTTAAAACGTTATGAAGAGGAAACCAATTTAAGGTGTCAGTTAATTATCGATGCTTCTTCATCCATGTATTTTCCTGAGATAGATTATGATAATGCAGCGGTGTTTAATAAAATTAAATTTTCTGTTTATGCGGCTGCAGCCATCATGAATTTATTGAAAAGACAACGAGATGCTGTTGGTTTGAGTATTTTTTCAGATGAATTAATTGTTCATTCTCCAACTAAATCGAGCATTGTACACCATAAAGTATTGATTAACGAATTAGAAAATTTAATTAATCAGCCTAAAATAAAAACTAAAACTTCTGCCATAAAAGCCTTGCACACCATTGCAGAAACGGTTCACAAACGTTCGCTAATTATTTTATTTAGTGATATGATGGAGAATGTAGCTCAATCTAATGAATTGTTTGAGGCTTTGCAGCATTTAAAATACAATAAGCACGAAGTTATCTTATTTCATATTGTTGATAAAAAAATGGAAGTTGATTTTGAATTTGAAAATAGACCTTATCAATTTATTGATTTAGAAACTGGGGAAGAAGTGAAGGTTCATCCGAACGATATTCGCGAAAATTATAAGAATCAAGTTGCGAAAAAGACCGAAATGCTAAAATTAAGGTGTTTGCAATATGGAATTGAATTTGTTGAAACTGATATTAATCAAGGGTTTCATGCGTTATTACAAACCTATTTGATTAAAAGAACAAAAATGATGTAAAAATTTTTGTTTTTTTTCAATGAAATATAAAACAAACATATATATTTGCAGCCCTCTTAAAGGGAAAGTTCTTAAGAATTTTTGGTCTGGTAGTTCAGTTGGTTAGAATACCTGCCTGTCACGCAGGGGGTCGCGGGTTCGAGTCCCGTCCAGACCGCCAACATCTGATGTTAGAAGTAAAAGCCTTGCAATTTTGTAAGGTTTTTTTCGTTTATTGCCTCTGGTAATCAAGGAAACAGGTTGTTTGTTTACCTCGAAATTAGACCAAAAAAAGTTTCATTTGTGCTTCAGTTCAAACAATTATTTTTAATAAAGACAACGGTAACAAGCTATCTGCTAGTTCGGTTCTGGTTTCATCAGAATGAAATCTCGAAAGAGAACAAGACAAACCTTTATGGTTGGAGAATCAGAAAACCAAGAGAAGTATTAACTTTCTCAGGGTTTTTGCTCTCATATATGTAATTTCAAAATAGACATCAGGAGACAAATAAAGCCTAAAGGAGACAGAAATGTTTCAGTTTTTGCTTCAGCCCGAAACATAAATGTTTCAGTTTTTAATAGAAATAATCTAAAGATAGGTTGCGTTGAAGATGGACGATTAATAGAATGCTAGACACAGCCTTCAATTGTACGGTTCAAAATAGAGGTATTGAAACGATGCTAATGACTACTGAAAAGACATTAAAAACATCAGCCTATATTAATGTTACACACTTAATACTGTAATTTCAAGCTGTGGTGGATTCACCCCAAGTAGTTTAAACTCGTTATGAAATAGTTCTACAAACCTTTCCTGGTCTGATTCTTTGAGTATCCAAGCATCATGTATAGTAGCAACTGGTATGTCTTCTTCAGCACATTGACGTGTAATACCATCGATGAATAGTTTACTTTCTAGCCTAGCAGCTAAAATATTTGGAACACAAAACATCTTTGTCAACTCAGCAACGAATGGTAAAGTAGATTTATGAGTTCTTTTCAATTCATTCAATAAATTAAACACATCTCTATATTTGGAACAAAACAGTTGGTGAATTCTCCAACGTGCGGTACCCTTCTCTTCATCATCTTTATATGGATAAACTGAAGAATAAAACAAATGCTCGAAGAGTAAATCTTTTAAATCACTTTTTGTTAAACCAGATACATACATAAGCCCAGAATAAAAGCAGCCAGCAGCACAATCCTCATAAAATAACCTAACACTAGGGTTGTTTTTATAATTCAAAATGATTGGTAATATTGGTTTAAACTCAGGAACCAACACTTCTATCAACTCAGGAAAATAAAATGCAATACTTAAGAGGTATGGTTGGGCTGATTTAACATCAATCAATACCAATGGGCTGTCATCATTCTTCAACCTCAAAAATGGGCGAAGCACACTTGGCATATTATTTAGGTGTGAATGCAGTCTTGAACTATATTTGTCTCTGCTGATGAACCTTCTTAATTGATTGTTGAACTGATCAGTAGAGCCCAATAAATAGTCATAATCCAGTTCCTTATCGCTTTCAATACCAGTAATTTGTTCAGTAGTAACATCTAAGTATAGCTGGTCGATAAACTCAACAGTGGACAATAACCAATCATATTCCTGAATGAGTTTATTTACCTGTCTGTCATACTTACCATAGTAGTATCGCTCAACCGATTTTAACACATCTGGGTGAGTGATGAACTCTACACGGTATTTCCGTTTGGTTTTTGGATTCGTAACTGGATTTTTAATCCGATATAGCATGGTGCA
>Ga0210033_1000881_pt1 | contig 28527 bp, 24 predicted proteins | sample CryGeymeta201501_FD_185465 | JGI IMG/M metagenome (GOLD analysis project Ga0210033, IMG submission 185465) | Groundwater microbial communities from Crystal Geyser aquifers in Utah, USA - Crystal Geyser metaG 2015-01 (SPAdes) (version 2) | ecosystem: Environmental > Aquatic > Deep subsurface >... | reverse complement strand
GTTTGCCGGCCGCCAACAGCACCGAGAATGACCGCAAGACGCCGCACCCGGTGATCGCCCTGATTACCGAATGGACCACGCTTGAGGGCGCCGTCGAAACCCGCGACGAGGGCTCGGACAAGGGCGGTACCATGCGCCTGGGCGCGCAGCAATGTCGGCTGGCGCCGGGTACCTTGGCGCACCGTCTGTATGGCCGTGATGTCGTCGTCGAGCGTCACCGCCACCGCTATGAGTTCAACAACCATTACCGGGAATTGCTGAGCCAGCATGGTCTGGTGTTCTCCGGGCAATCGATCGATGGCAGCCTGGTGGAAATGATCGAACTCGCTGACCATCCCTGGTTTGTTGCCTGCCAGGCGCATCCCGAGTTCACTTCCACGCCGCGCGAAGGGCATCCGTTGTTTGCCGGTTTCGTTCGCGCCGCGATGGACCAGCGCGCCCGCAGCAAGACCCCAGTTGCCGCTCTGTAGGGTGGGTGCAACCCACCGTTCAGCGCCGAACCATGGTGGGTTGCACCCACCCTACATCTGATCGAGCCGACCACGACGATGAAGATTTGCGGATTTGACATCGGCCTCGAGCGGCCATTTTTCCTGATCGCCGGTCCCTGCGTGATCGAGAGCGAGCAACTGGCGCTGGATACCGCCGGCCAACTCAAAGAGATCACCGCGCGGCTCGGCATCCGGTTTATTTACAAGTCCAGCTTCGACAAGGCCAATCGCTCATCGGGTGACAGTTTTCGCGGTCCCGGGTTGGCTGGCGGCTTGAAGATTCTCGCCGAGGTCAAACGTCAGATCGGTGTGCCGATACTTACCGACGTTCACGAATACACACCGATGGACGAAGTCGCCAGCGTGGTCGATGTGCTGCAGACGCCGGCGTTTTTATGCCGACAGACCGACTTCATCCACAAAGTGGCCAGCACGATGAAACCGGTCAATATCAAGAAGGGGCAATTTCTGGCGCCCTGGGACATGCGGCATGTGGTCGACAAGGCACGCGCCACCGGCAATCAGCAGATCATGGTCTGCGAGCGCGGCGCCAGTTTTGGCTACAACAATCTGGTCGCCGATATGCGCGCTCTGGTGGTATTGCGCGACACCGCTTGTCCGGTGGTGTTCGACGCCACCCATTCGGTGCAATTGCCCGGCGGTCAGGGCAGCACCAGCGGTGGTCAGCGCGAGTTCATTCCGGCGCTGGCGCGGGCGGCGATCGCCGTTGGCGTCGCCGGATTGTTCATGGAAACCCACCCCGATCCCGAGCGCGCCCTGTCCGATGGCCCCAACGCCTGGCCGCTGGATCAAATGGAAGCCCTGCTGATCAAGTTGCAAGCGCTTGATCGAGTCGCCAAGGCGCTGTGATCCCCAAGCAAAGCCAGGTGACGCAGGTTGGGCTTCAGAGCACCGATGCCCAACAGACGCCAGCGGAACGCGATGTGGGTGGATCACGCTAAGGCGAATTTTGTTGAGGTGACCGGCCGTCGCCGTTAAAAACCGCTTCGTTCACCGCCAACCTATAGGCGTTTTGGTGGAGTTTGTTGGGGTTCACTACGTTCACCCCAACCTATGCACTACGTTCACCCCAACCTATGCACTACGTTCACCCCAACCTATAGGCGTTTTGGTGGAGTTTGTTGGGGTTCACTACGTTCACCCCAACCTATGCACTACGTTCACCCCAACCGATGCGCTTGAAGTGGCGCCGGCCCGCTTCACGCTGGTCGATAGAGCTCGGTGCCTTGGGCGCGAAACTGCTCGGCTTTTTCGGCCATGCCGGTGCTGAGTGCCTGTTCGGCGTCGTCAACGCCATGCTCGGCGGCGTAATCGCGCACGTCCTGGGTGATCTTCATCGAGCAGAAATTGGGTCCGCACATGGAACAGAAATGCGCGAGTTTGTGGGCGTCCTTGGGTAGGGTTTCGTCGTGGAATTCCTGGGCTTTTTCGGGGTCGAGGCCGAGGTTGAACTGGTCGGCCCAGCGGAATTCGAAGCGGGCCTTGCTGAGCGCATTGTCACGCACCTGCGCGCCCGGGTGACCCTTGGCCAGGTCGGCAGCGTGGGCGGCGATTTTGTAGGTGATGATGCCGTCGCGCACGTCTTGCTTGTTGGGCAGTCCGAGGTGTTCTTTGGGGGTGACGTAACACAGCATGGCGGTGCCGAACCAGCCGATCATGGCGGCGCCGATGGCGCTGGTGATGTGGTCGTAGCCGGGGGCGATGTCGGTGGTCAGGGGGCCCAGCGTGTAGAACGGCGCTTCCCCGCATTCGACCAACTGCTTGTCCATATTTTCTTTGATCAATTGCATCGGCACGTGGCCGGGTCCCTCGATCATCGTTTGCACGTCGTGTTTCCAGGCGATCTTGGTCAACTCGCCGAGGGTTTCCAGTTCGGCAAACTGGGCGCGATCATTGGCATCGGCGATGCAGCCCGGACGCAGGCCATCGCCGAGCGAGAAAGCGACATCGTAGGCTTTCATGATTTCGCAAATGTCGTCGAAGTGCGTGTACAGAAAACTTTCCCGATGGTGTGCCAGACACCACTTGGCCATGATCGAGCCGCCACGCGAAACGATGCCGGTCAGCCGCTTGGCGGTGAGCGGAATGTAGGCCAGCCGCACGCCGGCATGGATGGTGAAATAGTCCACGCCTTGTTCGGCCTGCTCGATCAGGGTGTCGCGGAAGATTTCCCAAGTCAGCAATTCGGCGCGGCCATCAACTTTTTCCAAGGCCTGATAGATCGGCACCGTGCCGATCGGCACCGGCGAATTGCGCAGGATCCACTCGCGGGTTTCGTGGATGTGCTTGCCGGTGGACAAGTCCATCACCGTGTCGGCGCCCCAGCGGATCGCCCAAACCATCTTTTCGACTTCTTCGGCGATCGAGCTGGACACCGCCGAATTGCCGATGTTGGCGTTGATCTTCACGCGGAAGTTGCGGCCGATGATCATCGGCTCGGATTCCGGGTGGTTGAGGTTGTTCGGAATGATCGCGCGACCGCGTGCCACCTCATCGCGCACGAACGCCGGCGTGATCAATTTGGGCAGACTGGCACCGAACGATTCGCCAGCGTGGGTGCGCAAACCGGTGGCCAGGGCGGCCTCGATCTGCGCATTTTCGCGAATCGCGATGTATTCCATCTCGGGCGTGATGATGCCGCGTTTGGCATACGACATCTGGCTGACATTGGCCCCTGACAGCGCCCGACGCGGCTTCTGCGGGTGCGGAAAACGGACTGGGTCGAGCTTGGCATCGGCGGCGCGGCGGCGGCCAAACTCCGACGATTGGCCGGGCAGGGTCTCACTATCGCCGCGCTCGGCAATCCATGCCGCACGCATGGCGGGCAAACCGGCGATCAAATCGATGGTCGCCTCTGGATCGGTATAGAGGCCGGACGTGTCGTAGAGCACAAAACCCGGATTTTGCTCAGCGCCGAACAAGCTCGGCGTGTCAGCCAGCGTGACCTCGCGCATCGGCACGCGCAGCTCCGGGCGCGAGCCGGTGACATGGATTTTGTGCGATCCCGGAATCGGCCGGGTGACCGCGGCCGACAACGCCTGGGTATCGCGAAATACATCCTGGGGTAGCGCATTCATGGAACTTCGTCCTCAAGGGCTGGGAACGAAGCGGGTGGCGGTGCCGCAAAAATCGAGCGGCTTCGCAAGCTTCCCTACGCCGGTATCAACCGGATCAGGTTCCAAGGGTATGTCTCAGCCCGAATTCACCGGGCACCCCCGCTTCAGGCCGCCATTGAACCACGTAATGGGGCAGCGTGGGAATGCGCGCAGGCCGACCAAGCGCGATATCGGGACGCGGTAGCCGCGCCGGTTTATGGCGGCATTTGCGCGATTCGAGTGCCGTCAACGCAGCGGTCCATTGGCATCGGCGTGTCTGCGGTCCAACTGGCGGCTACCGGTGACGGCAACCTTGAACAATTCGCACGGCTGCCCACGTAGCGATTATTTCGCTCACGCAACGCTTATGCTGCACGCCCCGATTCCCGGGCGAGAGGGCAAGTCATGATGATTTTGAAAGGTGTGGGTGCGGTGGGCGCGGTACTGGCTTTGCTCGCAGTTAGTGCTACCGCATCAGCAGAAGACCTGGTGTTTGATCTGAAGAATCATTCGAGCTTCGATGTCACCGAGTTCTACGCATCGCCCACTGGCGTCGATGATTGGGAAGACGACGTCCTCGGGCAGGACGTGTTGGCCGCCGGGGACGACGTCGAAATTACCATCGGTGACGGCCGCACCCAGTGTCGCTACGACCTGAAGTTCGTGTTCGACGATGGCGACGAAGTCGAACGCAAGAAGGTCGATTTGTGCGAGACCGGCAGTTACACGCTGCGCGATTGATCCGGATCCCGCGACCGGATCCCGCGACCGGGTGGCAAACCCGGCAGCGGCTTAGGCGTCGCGCAGAAATAACTTGCGCAGATTGCGCCGGACTTTCGTTCGCCTGCAAGGCGCACAAAGTGGAGCATAGTCGGACTATGTGACGCTTTGTGCAACGACGCAGGCGGGCGAAAGAACCAGCAAGATGGGTAAGTTATTTCTGCGCGACGCCTTAAGCCCGGCTTCGCTAAAGACGCTGCCGTCAAGCTGGCCGCAGCGCCGTGAGTAGGCTGCAAGGCGCAGCGTCGAGCGCGATTTATGCAGCGATGGAGCGCCAAGCAATTGACGTACTTCCTGAAGTCGCTATTCTGTACTCCCCCATGCATCACTTGGAACTTGGACATGAACATTCGTTTGCTGTCATTCATTGCTGCGTTTTCGCTGGCGTTCGCCGCTGTTGCGGCTTTCGCGTCCAACTCGGAAGACGACCTGCAGAGCTCCGTAATTGCGGATTCCACCGAGTATTTGACCGGCATACAGCGGACCGTGGAATTGGCGCTACGGGGTGAATATGGTCGCCTGCGGCGGGGTGCGGACCGTCGACTGCTGTCGGCACGTGACCGCATCGCGGGCTTGTTGAAGGGCCACCCCACCACTACTGAGTTGGGACCCAAGGACCGGATTGACTTGGTCAATGCCGAAGAAGTGATCAAGGCGATCATCAAGAACGATGACAAAGACCGCCTCGTTTGCAAGTATGAAGCGGCTACCGGTTCCCGGATGGCGACCAAGGAATGCCTGACCGTCGCCGAACGCGAAGCACGTGCGAAGCGGGCGCGCAGAAATACGATTGAAGCCAGGCAACACGTTTGCTATGTATCAGTCACAGGGGGCGAAGGACAAACTTGTATCAAGTAGCCGCGCTGATCCACTCTGCAAAGAGCGCAGTTTGCACTTGAGCCGACGATTACAGCAGCGACTTCAGTCGATACAGCGCTTCGAGGGCATCGCGGGGACTCAAAACGTCGGGGTCAATGGCGGCGAGCGCGCTGAGGGCGGCGGGACGGGTATCGAACAATCCGAATTGCTTTGGCACGCCGGGGGCATCGCTGAGAGTGGCTGGCAGCGGCTTGGATTCGGGACGATTTTCCAGCGCTTGAAGTTGCGCGCGAGCGGCGGTAATGACCGCTCTGGGGACACCGGCAAGTGCGGCAACTTGCAGGCCGAAACTGCGGTCGGCGGGGCCTGCTTTCACCGCGTGCAAGAACACCAGTTCATCACCGTGTTCGACCGCGTCGAGGTGGACGTTGACGATGCCGTCGATGTTGTCGGCCAGTGCGGTCAGCTCAAAATAGTGCGTAGCAAACAAGGTGTAGGCGCGATTGCCGGTGGCCAGTTGCACGGCGATGGCGTGGGCCAAGGCGAGGCCGTCATAGGTGGAAGTGCCGCGGCCGACTTCGTCGATCAACACCAGGCTGGAAGCGCTGGCGTGGTGCAGGATGTTGGCGGTCTCGCTCATTTCGACCATGAAGGTGGATTGGCCGGCAGCCAGATCGTCGCCACTGCCAATGCGGGTGAAGATGCGGTCGATTGGCCCGATTCTGGCGCTCTCGGCGGGGACGAAACTGCCGATATGCGCGAGCAGTACGATCAACGCGGTCTGCCGCATGTAAGTGGACTTGCCGCCCATGTTGGGGCCGGTGATCAGCAGCATCCGGCGTTGCGGATCGAGCAGACAGTCATTCGGTTCGAACGGATGCGGTTGCACTGCTTCGACCACCGGATGACGGCCCTGGCGAATGTCGATGCCGGGGCGATCATCGAGCATGGGACGATTCCAGTTCAATGCCCGGGCGCGATCAGCGAGCGTGCTTAGCAGATCCAGTTCGGCCAGCGCCGCCGCCAGTGATTGCAGGCGCGCAAGCTCGCCCCCCAACTGATCGAGCAGCGATTCGTAGAGCCATTTCTCGCGCGTCAATGCGCGCTCGCGGGCGGACAACACCCGGTCCTCAAATGCTTTCAATTCGTCGGTGATGTAACGTTCGGCGCCCTTGATGGTTTGCCGACGGGTGTAGTGCAGTGGCGCCTTGTCGGCCTGGCCGTGGCCGATTTCAATGTAGTAGCCGTGAACGCGGTTGTAGCCGACCTTGAGCCCGGCGATGCCGCTGGCTGCGCGTTCGCGGTTTTCCAGATCAAGCAAAAACTGGTCGGCGTGTTCGGACAACAATCGCAACTCGTCGAGTTCACTGTCGAAGCCCGGACGGATGCAGCCGCCGTCGCGGGCAACCACCGGTGGCTGGTCGACCAGCGCGCGTTCGAGCAGCGTCAACAGTTGCGGTGGCGCCTGCAGTTCGCCCGCCAGTTCGCCAAGGCGTGGGCTGTCGAGTGCCGCCAGCAGCGTGTGCAGGCGCGGCAGTTGCGCCAGCGCGGCGCGCAGCGTGCTCAAATCGCGCGGCCGGGCCGAACGCAAACCAATGCGGGCATTGATGCGCTCGCAGTCGCCGACACCGCGCAGGAGTTCGCGCAGGGCCGGATCGGCGCGGGCGTCGACCAGGCTTTCAATGGCCTGCTGGCGCAGCGCCAACAGCGGCCGCGAGCGCAACGGCCGTTGCAACCAACGCCGCAGCAGACGCGAACCCATCGGGTTGACGCAAGCGTCGATGATGCCGAACAAGCTGTGTTCGCTGCGGCCAGCGGCGTGGCTATCGAGTTCCAGGTTGCGCCGGGTAGCGGCATCCATCGCCACCGAGTCATCGACATTTTCTACGGTCAAGCCGTCAAACCGCGGTAGCGCACTGCGTTGGGTATCTTTGAGATAGGCGAGCAGGGCACCGGCGGCGCCCAGCGCCAGGGTTTGCTGATCGCAGTCGAAAGCGCTCAAGTCGCGGGTGCCGAACAAGGCGGCGAGTTCGCGACGTGCGGTGTCCAGATCAAAATGCCAAGGCGGTCGGCGGCGCAGACCGGGCAGGGTCTGCAAACACTTCGGCAGCGACTGGGCTTCATCGACCAAGGTCTCGACCGCAGCGAGGCGGGTGATTTCGGCCGCCAGTGCCTCGGCGTTGACGACTTCGAGCAAGACAAAACGCCCGGCGGCGACATCGGCGTAGGCCAGTCCAAAGCCGCCATCGCCCGCCAGCACAGCGAGCAGCAAATTGTCGCGACGTTCTTCGAGCAGACTTTCGTCGGTAACGGTGCCGGGGGTGATGACGCGCACGACGCGGCGTTCGACCAGACCCTTGGCGAGTGCGGGGTCACCGATTTGCTCGCAGATGGCGACCGATTCGCCGAGCCTGAGCAACTTGCCGAGATAGGACTCGATGGCGTGATAGGGCACCCCCGCCATCGGAATCGGCGCGCCCGCCGACTGGCCGCGCTGGGTCAGCGTGACATCGAGCAGCCGCGCCGCTTTGCGCGCGTCGTCGTAGAACAGCTCGTAAAAATCGCCCATGCGAAACAACAGCAACGTCTCCGGAAACTCGGCCTTGGCGCGCAGGTATTGACGCATCAGCGGCGTGTGCGCGGCAAATTCGGTGGGGTCGGCGTTGGCAATGGACACGGTGCGGCCAGAGTTCGATGGGGTGACGGGCAAGGAGCGCGGCCGATCTTTATACGGCGTGGCGCGGCGTTTGGATAGTGCAAGACGTGCCCAGCATAGCGACCGGCGGTTTCGACCAGTGGCTGACAAACGAGCCGATCCGCCAGCGCCAAAGCGCTGACTTGCGGCCGCCCTGCGCTGGCAAAAACCGACCGTGGGGTGGGTGACAATCCACCGAAACTGGCGCCCGCAAATTGGCCGGTTGCGGTCGCCCTGCATTTGGGTGTTGCCGGACTTCCACCAATGATGTAATAATGCGCTATCACATTGGTTTGGAGCTGTTATGGCGTCGGTTGCTACCTCGATTGCGGTACCCACAGCGTTTTTGCGTGGCGCTGATTTGGGTGCGTTGTGTGCCGCGCTGGTGCCAATCTGGGCGAAGCGGTCGCGGCCACTCCGCTGGCAATCGGCGCCGCTGCCGCCAGCGAACGGCGTTCGCCGATGAAGCGGCGGGCACTGTCGCTGGATGCCACGGCGGAGATTCCGGCACACAGCCTGGCGCACGCTTTTCTCAAATTGCGGACCGCAGCAGAGGTGCAAAAGCTGTTGGTGGACCTGTGCACACCGGCCGAGTTGGAGGCGCTCACCGACCGTTGGCGGGTGGTGCCGCACTTGTTGCAGACGCAGCCCTATCGAGAAATCCATGAGCAGACCGCCGTCAGCGTCACCACGATCGGTCGCGTCGCGCGCTGTTTGCTGGTGGGGGCAGGTGGCTATCGGTTGGCGGCCAATCGCCTGGGTGTCAAATCAACCGAAGCCAAACCGTTGGCTGCGCGACGCAGCGGCGCTGGCAAACGCACGACTACCACTCCAAAACCGACACGGCGTCGATCCAGCCAGGGAAAGCAAAAATGAAAACGCGTGATCGCCTGCGTATTGCGGTGCAGAAGTCCGGTCGGCTGTCGGAGGCTTCGCAGAGTTTGTTGCAGCAGTGCGGGCTGGATTTTCGGCAAAGTCGCGACAAGCTGTTTTGTTTCGGTGAGACCCATCCGGTGGATCTGTTGCTGGTGCGCGATGACGATATTCCCGGGTTGATCGCCGACGGTGTTTGCGACCTGGGCTTTGTCGGCCTGAACGTGCTGGAAGAACAACAGTTGGAGCAGATCGCGCAGGCCGGCAGCAGTCGTCTGCACAGCCTGCGTCGGCTCGGTTATGGCGGCTGTCGATTGTCGATTGCCCTGCCGCAGGAAGAAGTCTTTGCCGGTCCGGAAAGCCTGCGCGGTCGCCGCATCGCGACCAGCTATCCGCGCCTGCTGGCGCGTTATCTGAGCGACCAGCGGGTTACCGCGGAGATCGTCGTGTTGTCGGGCTCGGTAGAAATTGCGCCGCGTTTGGGCAGCGCCGATGTGATCTGCGACCTGGTTTCTTCGGGCGCGACTCTGGTCGCCAACCAATTGAAGGAAGCGGTGGCGATTTTGCAAAGCGAAGCGGTATTGGCGGCTGCCACCACGGTGTTTCTGGATGCGCGCCAGCCGATGTTGGAGTTGCTGCTGCGGCGACTCGATGGCGTGTTGGCGGTGCGCGAGACCAGGCTGCTGTTGCTGCGGTCGGCGCGTTCGCAACTGGCGCAGGTGCAGGCGGCGCTGCCGACGGCGGCGTTGACCACGGTGCTCGGCATCGATGACCAGGCCGACAGCGTTGCTTTGCAAGTGTTGGTGTCGGGAGGTTTTGGCTGGGCCGATCTGGAAGCGATCCAGCACGCCGGGGCGACCCAGTTGGTGGTGCTGCCGGTGGCGAGGATGCTGGCATGATCGTGCTCGATTGGGCGGCCTTGAGCGCAGCCGAAAAAGCCGAGTCGCTGCGGCGTCCGGTGCAGCGCCGCCAGGCCGAAGTCGCCGCCGATGTGGTGCGCATCATCGAGCAAGTGCGTGCCGATGGCGATTCCACGCTGCGCGCATTGACCCGCCGTTTCGACGGTGTCGAACTCGCCGATTTGCAGGTGAGCCCTGCCGAAATCGCCCAGGCTTGCGCGCACTTGCCCAGTGACTTGAAGGCCGCGATTGGCGAGGCTTACCAACGCATCCGGGCGTTTCACGAGGCGGCACTGCCACCGTCGGTGGCGCTGGAAACCGCGCCGGGGGTGCATTGCGAGCGCATCACCCGGGCGATTGCCAACGTCGGTCTGTACGTGCCCGCGGGCTCGGCGCCGTTGCCATCCACCGCCCTGATGCTCGGCGTGCCGGCGCAAATCGCCGCTTGTGCGCAAGTGGTGTTGTGTTCACCGGCGCAGGCCGATGGCCAAGTCGATGCCAGCGTGCTGTACGTCGCGCAGCTTTGCGGAATCCAGAAAATCTTCAAATTGGGCGGCGCCCAGGCGATTGCCGCGATGGCTTATGGCACTGCCAGCGTGCCGCGCTGCGACAAGATTTTTGGTCCCGGCAATGCTTGGGTGACGGCGGCAAAATTGGCGGTCGCGGCGGATTCCGAAGGCGCGGCGATCGACCTGCCGGCGGGGCCGTCGGAGTTGCTGGTGATCGCCGACGACCGTTGCGTGCCCGCGTTCGTGGCGGCCGATCTGTTATCGCAGGCCGAGCACGGGCCGGATTCTCAAGTCATGCTGTTGGCCACATCCAACGCCATCATCGAACGTGTGCAGGCGGCCATGCTCGAGCAGCTCAGCCGATTGCCGCGCGCGGCGATTGCCGAGCAGGCGCTGGCCAACAGTCGGGCGATTGTGCTGACTTCGGTGGCCGAGGCGATCGACTTGGCCAATCGGTATGCGCCGGAACATCTGATTTTGGCGGTGGACCAGGCCCGCGCCTGGCTGCCCCGGGTGCAGAGCGCTGGCTCGGTGTTTCTCGGTAATTTTGCGCCGGAAGCGATTGGTGATTACTGTAGTGGCACCAACCATGTACTGCCCACTTACGGCGCGGCGCGCGCCTACAGCGGGGTTTCGGTGCAGAGCTTTCTCACCTTCATTACCGTGCAGGAATTGAGCCGCGACGGACTCTTGGCGATTGGTCCGTGCGCGATCCGCTTGGCCGAGGCCGAACACCTGCACGCGCACGCCCAAGCCATCGCCATCCGGCTGGAGTCGCCGCGATGAGTGTGCTCGATCTGGCGCGCGCCGATCTGCGCCATCTCAGCGGCTATTCGTCGGCGCGCATGGAGGCCAGTGGCGGCGATATTTGGCTCAATGCCAATGAGTCGCCGTGGCCGAATGCGGGTGTCGCAGCGGCGCTCAATCGCTACCCGGAACCGCAGCCGGTCGCCTTGATCGAAGCGCTGGCGGCGTTTTACCAGGTGTCGGCGGATCGGGTTTTTGTCGGGCGCGGCAGCGACGAGCCGATCGACTTGCTGACGCGGGCGTTTTGCCGCGCCGGTCAGGATCAGGTGATCGTCAGCCCACCGACCTTCGGCATGTACGCGATGGCGGCGCGGGTGCAGGGCGCCACCGTGTGTGCGCTGCCGTTGTTGGCGGCGCATGGTTTTGCCTATGATTTTGCTGGCGTGCGGGCTGCGGTCTCTGCCGCGACCCGACTGGTCTATGCCTGCACGCCGAACAATCCCACCGGCAATGGTTTGCCGGTAGCCGACCTGCTTGACCTGGCCTCGGCGCTGCGGGATCGCGCCGTGTTGGTGGTCGATGAGGCGTACATTGATTATGCCGAGGGACCGAGCCTGATCGCGGCGCTGCCGCGCTTTGACCATTTGGTCGTGCTGCGGACCTTGTCCAAGGCGCATGGTTTGGCGGCGGCGCGGATTGGCGTTGCGCTTGCCGATCCGGCGGTGATTGATTTGCTACGCCGGATCATGCCGCCCTATCCGTTGCCCAGTCCCTGCGTGGCGGCGGCGTTGCAGGCGCTGTCGGCACCGGCGTTGGCGGCGACGCGGGCGCATGTTCAGATCATTCGCAGCGAGCGTGCGTTGTTGGCAGCCGCGCTGGCCGCACGCGACGACGTGCGCGCGGTGCTGCCGTCGCAAGCGAATTTCGTCACCGTCCGCTGGCGCGATGCCGAAGCCGTATACGCGCATTTGCAGGTGCACGGCATCCTGGTCCGCAGCCTGCGCCGCTATCCCGGACTCGAAGATGCCTTGCGCATTTCGGTCGGCAGTCCGCTGGAAAATCGGCGCCTGCTGGCAACCTTGGCAGCGCGGGTGGTGCCTTCATGAAGGCGCTGAAGAAAATATTGTTTGTTGATCGCGATGGCACCTTGATCGAAGAGCCGGCCGATCAGCAGATCGATGCGCTGACGAAATTGCGTTTGCTGCCCGGGGTCATTCCGGCGCTGTTGAAACTATCCGCCGCGGGCTATCGCCTGGTGATGGTGAGCAATCAGGACGGCCTCGGCAGCGCCAGCTTTCCGACCGCCGCTTTCGAACTGCCGCAGTATTTTTTGCTGGATCTGCTGGCGTCGCAGGGGATTACCTTCGATGCCATCCACATCGACCCGCATTTCGAACACGAGAACGCGCCGACGCGCAAACCTGGCATCGGCATGTTGCTCGACTATCTGCGTGCTGGCGATCTGGATTTTGCCCGCAGCGCGGTCATCGGTGATCGCGAAACCGATCTGCAACTGGCGCGCAATCTCGGCGTGCGCGGCTTTCGGTTAGGCCCGGATCAATGGAATTGGCAACAGATCGCGCACCTGCTGGTCGATCAGCCGCGCACTGCCCAGGTCGAGCGGGTGACCAGCGAAACCCGGATCAAGGTCAGCGTCGATCTGGATCGGGAAGCCCCGGCCGAAGTCGCCACCGGCATTGGTTTTTTCGATCACATGCTGGAGCAGCTCGGTCGCCATGGTGGCTTTGCACTGACGCTGGTGTGCGCGGGCGACCCCCAGATCGATGACCACCACAGCGTCGAAGACTGCGGTCTGGCCTTGGGTTCGGCGCTGCGCCAAGCCCTTGGCGATAAACGCGGTATCGCGCGCTACGGCTTTACCTTGCCGATGGACGAGGCGCTGGCGGAAGCCGTATTGGATTTGTCCGGTCGCGCGCTGTTGGTTTTTGATGGCCACTTCGAGCGGCCGATGATCGGCGAACTCGCCACCGAAATGGTGCCGCATTTTTTTCGTTCGCTGTGCGATGGGTTGGGGGCCAATCTGCATCTCAAGGTGCGTGGTGACAACACCCATCACCAGATCGAGGCCTGTTTCAAAGTGGTCGCCCGCGCCTTGGGCTTGGCCATGCGCCGGGTCGGCGAGGGCGTTCCCAGCACCAAAGGCTCGCTATGAACGCGCGGCGGTCACCGCTTGATGTGGTGCTGATCGATGGTGGCGGTAGCAATATCGCTTCGGTGCAGGCGGCGTTTGCGCGCAGGGGCGTCAACGCTGAACTGAGCCGCGACCACGAGCGCATCGGTCGCGCCAGTCATGTGGTTTTGCCAGGCGTCGGCGCGGCGGCACCGGCCATGCAGCGGTTGCGCGCGCTCGGGCTGGATCGGTTGATTCCGACGCTCACGCAACCGCTGCTCGGGGTTTGCCTGGGCATGCAATTGCTGTTTACCTCGTCTGAAGAATCGAATACCGCCTGCCTCGGGCTGATCCCGGGTCGCGTGCAGCGCTTGCTCGAAGCCGATTGTGGGCGGGTGCCGCACATCGGTTGGAATCAACTGCAAGCGCTCACCGATGCGCCGCTGCTGGCCGGTTTGGAGGCGGCGGCTTATGCCTACTTTGTGCATAGCTATGTGGCCCCGGTTGGCCCGGCAACGGTGGCGACTTGCGACTACGGCGGTGCTTTTTCGGCGGTGGTCTCGTGGCGCAATTTTCATGGCGTGCAGTTTCATCCCGAGCGCTCGGCGGCGGTCGGTGCCCGCATTCTGGCGAATTTTCTGGAGCTGGCTTGATGATCCGGATTCCGGCCATCGATCTGCGTGACGGCCGCGTGGTGCGCCTGCGCCAAGGCGACTATTTGGCCGAGACGCGTTATCCGCAGGCGCCCTCGGCACTGGCGGCGGCGTACGCCGAAGCGGGTGCCCGCCATCTGCATGTGGTCGATCTGGATGCGGCGCGCGATGGTGGTGCTAGCCAACGCCAGTTGCTGGCCGGCATCGTTGCGGTGCCGGGACTTTCGGTGCAGGCCGGTGGTGGCGTGCGCCGTGCCGATGATGTGCAGGCGCTGCTCGATCTCGGCGTGGCGCGGGTGGTGATCGGCAGTGTGGCGGTGCGCGCGCCCGAGCAAGTCATTGCCTGGGCCGAACGCTTTGGTGCCGAACGCCTGGTGATTGCGCTGGATGCGCGCCGTGATGCCGACGCGGTCTGGCGATTGCCGGTGGCCGGTTGGACCGAAGCCAGCACGGTTGCGCTGCCATCACGATTGGCGCTGTACCTGAGCGCCGGTTTGCGCGATTTTCTGGTCACCGATATTGATCGCGACGGCATGTTGTCGGGGCCCAATCTGGATTTGTACGCGACCCTGGCAGCGCAGTTTCCACTGGCGCGCGTGCAGGCCTCCGGTGGCGTCGCCAGTGTTGCCGATGTGCGCGCGTTGGCAGCGCAAAAGTGCGCCGCTGTGATCATCGGTCGGGCCCTGCTCGAAGGCCGCTTCAGCATGACACAAGCGCTGACATGTTGACCCGGCGCATCATCCCCTGCCTGGACGTGCGCGATGGCAAAGTCGTCAAGGGCGTGCGTTTCCGCGACCACGTGGTGATCGGCGAGATTTTGGATCTGGCACTGCGCTACCGCGACCAGGGCGCCGACGAATTGGTGTTTTATGACATCAGCGCCAGCCCGCAAGGGCGACCGGCCGATGCGCAATGGGTGGAGCGGGTGGCACGTCAGATCGATATTCCGTTTTGCGTCGCTGGGGGCATTCGCAGTGTCGCCGATGCGCGGCGCATTCTGTTTGCCGGTGCCGACAAGATTTCGATCAACACCCCGGCGATCAGCAATCCACAACTGATCAACGATCTGGCCGAAGCGTTTGGCGTGCAATGCGTGGTCGTTGGCATCGACAGCCAGCGCGTCGCTGGCAGTTGGCAGGTGCACCAGTTCACCGGCGATCCTGACCGTTGCCACAGCGTGCCGCTGTCCACGCTGGACTGGGTGCAGGAAGTCGTGCAGCGGGGTGCCGGCGAGATTGTGCTCAACTGCATGAGTTTTGATGGCGTGCGCAACGGTTACGATATCGAGCAACTGCGCGCCGTGCGCGCGCTCTGCCCGGTGCCGCTGATTGCTTCGGGTGGTGCTGGCACGGTGCAGCACTTTCTGGACGTGTTCACCCAAGCCGATGTCGATGGCGCACTCGCCGCCAGCGTGTTTCATCAGGGCTCGATCCCGATTGCCGAGCTGAAAGTTTTTTTACAACAACACGGAGTACCGATACGACCATGAGCCGCGTACCTGTCGATGTTGACAGCCTGGATTGGGACAAGGGCGACGGCCTACTGCCGGTGATCGTGCAGGACGCCAGTAGCGCCCGCGTGCTGATGCTGGGCTACATGAATCGGGCCGCACTCGAACTCACCTTGAGCAGTGCGCGGGTGACATTTTTCAGTCGCCGCCGCGGCCAACTTTGGGTCAAAGGCGAAACTTCTGGCCACTTCCTGCAACTGGTCGATGTGCAGATCGACTGCGATCACGACAGTCTGCTGGTATTGGCCAAGCCGATAGGCCCGACTTGTCACCGCGATACCGAGAGTTGTTTCGACCGCAGCGACGGCAGCACCAGCGCGGAACCCACGGCCAGCGAGTTGGCGCGGCTCGATGGCACCATCGGCGAACGCCTGCGACTGCTGCCGGAAAAAAGTTACACGACCGAATTGATCCAGGCCGGGCCGCTCCGGGTGGCGCAAAAAGTCGGTGAGGAAGGCGTCGAAGTGGCGCTGGCCGGGGCCGCGCAATCGGTCGAACGGGTGGTCGCGGAATCAGCCGACCTGATCTATCACCTCGGCGTTTTGCTGCACCTGCGCGGCAGCTCGCTGGCGGCCGTGCTGGCCGAGCTCCGCGAGCGGCGGCTGGGCGCATGAACCGCAGTTGGCGCACGCTCGATGCGCAGCCAACGCGGATCATCGCGCATCGCGGCGCCTCTGGCCTGCGCCCCGAACACACCCTCGAAGGCTATCGCCTGGCGATCAGCCAGGGCGCCGATGTGATCGAACCCGACCTGGTGCCGAGCGCCGACGGCGTGCTATTCGCCCGCCACGAGCGCGTCTTGGGTCGCAGCACGGATATCGCCCAGCGGCCCGGTTTGGCAACGCGGGCGCGGGTCGATGCAGCGGGCGCGCACGAGTGGTTCGCCGAAGATCTGAGCAGCGCCGAGTTCGATCAGTTGCGCGCCCGGCAGCCGTTTCCGGGACGCGATCCCGGATTTGATCGACAGTTTGCGATTCCGCGATTCACCGAAATCCTCGCGCTCGCCCGCAGTCACTGGCGTCAGGGCCGTGTGCTCGGCGTCTATCCCGAAATCAAACATCCGCTGGAACTGTCAGCGCGCGGCATCGACAGTACCGCGCTGTTGATCGACTGCCTCCAGCAAGCCGCCTGCATCGGCGCCGCCAGCCCAGTCTGGGTGCAGTGCTTCGAATTGGCACCACTGGCGCGCGTTCACCAGGCCGGTGGCAACCCGGTGTTTGCGCTGTTCGAAGCCGACGCGATTGCGGGCTTGCCGTGGCTGCGCGCGCTGCACCGGCAAGCGCCTTGGCTGGCCGGCGTCGCGCTGCCCAAGTCCGCCGTGATCGGCGCGGCCGGTAACGGTGATTTGCTTGCCGCCGCGCACGAACTCGGCTGGCAAGTCCACCTCTGGACCCTGCGTGATGATTCCGTCATGGCCGGCATGGCAACCGTGCAACAGGAATATCAAGCCCTGTTTGCCCTCGGCGCCGATGCCCTGTTTTGCGACTTCCCAGCCAGCGCCGTCGCCGCCTTGGCAGCATTCTGAATTGTGGCGCTTTCCTTTGGAGTGCGGCGGCTTGCCGCCGCTGTGCTCTGGTGATGTTTGCGGTGGATGCGCTGCGCTTATCCACCCTACAATTCAGCGCCAAGCGATTTGCCCTGATTTTTTAAGCCGCGCCGTTCCGGCTTTGGCAGCACCTTTTGCGGTAGCTTTTTTTGTGGAGCGGCGAGAAGCGTCGCGATTCTGCTTCGATAGCGCCATTGCGATGCTTCTCGTCGCTACTAACAATAGCCAGCACCGCCGTTGAGGAGCGCCGCTTGAAAAATACGGCGAGCTCCTGCAAGCTCATCGCCTGGTCGATGGTGTTGCACTTCAGGCTTGCCATTGCCCCATTCATTCAGCGTGAGGATTTCCGAACGAATGCCTGTCACCTCCTGTTTTTTTGGCATCTACATCCGCAGGTACCATGCTGACCACCCTCCCGCGCACTTCCACGCCGAATATCAGGGTAGCTAGGCCTTCGTTTCCATCGAAACCGGTTTGATCCTCGAAGGGCATCTTCCGGCCAAAGCTGCCCATATTGTGCGTGAATGGACTGCGGATCATCGGGGCGAACTCTTGGAAAACTGGACGCGTGCCCGCAAACTGGATCCCCTCATCCGTATTGCAGGAGCCGACAATGATTAAGCTTGTGAAGACCCAATACCTCAGCCCGGCGGTGTTGCGGCTCACCTTCTCGGATGGAACGCAAGGCGACTATGATTTTGCCCCGATGCTGGCAACGGCAACCGTGCTGACCCGGCCACTGCAAGACCCCGAATATTTCAAAAGCGGTTTCCTTGCGCTGGGTGCGCTGTGCTGGAAAAACGGGCTCGAATTCAACGCAGCCAGCCTGCACCAGGACCTGCACGCCGTCGGAAAGCTGGTTTCGGCTCAACAAGCCGCATGAAGTGCGTTGGCGGTCGAGTCACCGTCCCGCTGACGGATAACCGGCGCAGGATCTGATCCAGCCGACGATTTCTGCTTTCTGTCGTCTGTCGTCAGTCGTCAGTCGTCAGTCGTCAGTCGTCAGTCGTCAGTCGTCAGTCGTCAGTCGTCAGTCGTCTGTCGTCTGTCGTCTGTCGTCTGTCGTCTGTCGTCTGTCCTCTGTCTTCTGGTCCATCAGGCGCGGCCAATCAGGTCGCGCCAGTGGGCGCGGGCGGCGGCGACGGTGCTGGCTGATTGTTGTGGGGTGAAGACTCGATCCAGCGGATAGGCGTGGCGCAGTTCGGCGAGGTCGGACCACAGGCCGACGCCGAGTCCGGCCAACATGGCGGCGCCGAGTGCGGTGGTTTCCAGCATGCGCGGGCGTAGCAAGGTCAGGCCGGATAGGTCGGCTTGCAGTTGCATCAGTAGATCGTTGGCGGCGGCACCGCCATCGACGCGGAGTTCGGTCAACGGCGCCCCGAGATCGGCGGCCATCGCGTCGAGGATGTCGCATTGGCTGTGGGCGATGCCTTCGAGTGCTGCGCGTGCCAGATGGGCGCGGGTCGTGCCGCGCGTCAGGCCGTGGATCATGCCGCGTGCGTCCGGTCGCCAATGCGGTGCGCCGAGGCCGGCGTGGGCCGGTACCAGGGTGACGCCGCCGCTGTCGGCGACACTGGCGGCGAGGGTTTCGACCTCGGCGGCCTGCTGGATCAGGCCCAGTCCATCGCGCAGCCAGGCGACCAGGGCACCAGCGACGAAGGCGCCACCTTCGAGCGCGAAGTGGGTCTCGTTGCCGATTTTCCAGGCGACCGTGGTGAGTAGACCGTGCTGGCTGCGACGCGCTTCGGTGCCGGTGTTGAGCAGCACAAAACTGCCGGTGCCGAAGGTGATCTTGGCTTGCCCGGCATCGAAGCAACCCTGACCAAACAACGCCGCTTGTTGATCCCCGGCGATGCCGGCAATCGGCAGGCCATCGGGTAATTCCGGCACGCCATGCACCTGCGCGCAGATGCCGGAGCTGGGCACGATGCGCGGCAGCGCGACGTCGCTGACGCCGAATCTGGCGGCGAGCAGCGGGCTCCAATCGCCGCTGGCAAGATCGAACAACAACGTGCGGCTGGCGTTGCTCGGGTCGGTCAGCGATTGCCCGGATAGTCGCCGCAGCAAATGGCTGTCGGCGGTGCCGAAGGCGAGCGCGCGGCCGGGATATTTTTGTCGCAGCCAGGCAATTTTGCTGGCCGAAAAATACGGATCGATCGGCAGACCGGTTCGGGCGCGGGTATCCGCCGAGAGCGATTTGAGCGCTTGGCACCAGTCGCTGCCGCGGCGGTCATGCCAGACGATGGCTGGTGCCACCAGCGCGCCGCTGTCGCGATCCCAGACGAAGGTGGTTTCGCGCTGATTGGTGATGCCGATGGCCGCCAGTCGCGCCGGATCGATGCCCTCGACAACCGTTGCCAGGGCGCGGCGCACGCTGCTCCAGATTTCATCGGCGTTGTGTTCGGCGAAGCCCGGTTGCGGCGCATATTGTGGAAACTCGACGCTGGCGCGGGCGAGCACCTGCAGATTGCGATCAATCAGCAGCGCGGTGTTGCCCGAAGTGCCTTGATCGATGCCGATCAGCAGATCGGCGCGATCGCTGGCGCGGTGGTGCGATGGTGCGTTGGCGTTGACCATGGCAGTTTTCCCCGGCCGCTGCGGCAGCGGCTTAGGCGTCGCGCAGAAATAACTTGCGCAGATTGCGCCGGACTTTCGTTCGCCTGCAAGGCGCACAAAGTGGAGCATAGTCGGACTATGTGACGCTTTGTGCAACGACGCAGGCGGGCGAAAGAACCAGCAAGATGGGTAAGTTATTTTTGCGCGACGCCTTAGCGTGCGTGCGTGTGCATGGTGGCAAGAATCCGGCAAGAGTGCGCGGCGGCGGCTTCGATCTTGTCCAGTCGCAGTTCGCTCACCCAGACTCTTTGCAACATCCACGAGCCACCGACGCAAATCACATTCGGTTGATCCAGATAGAGCCCGGCGTCTTCTTCGTTGATGCCGCCGGTCGGGCACAGCGCCAGATTCGGGAACGGCCCGGCCAGGGCCTTGACCCGCGCCAGACCGCCCAGGGCGACGGCGGGGAAAAGTTTGACGCAATCAAAGCCGAGCTCGAGCAAGGTCATGATGTCGCTGGGGGTGGCGACGCCGGGAATCGCCGGTAGCGGGCTCTTGGCCAGCGCTTCGGCCAGTCGCGGCGTGGTGCCTGGCGTCACCAGAAAATCGGCACCGGCGTCTTCGCTTTGACGAATGTGGGTGGCGTTGAGTACGGTGCCGACGCCGACGGTGATCTGCGGCAGTTGCTGTTTGATGGCGGCAATGACGGCCAGGGCGGCCGCGGAACGCAGGGTAATTTCAATCGTGGTCAAGCCGCCAGCCGCCAGTGCGCGCGCAATCGCTAAACCCTGTTCGACACTGTGGATGGTGACCACCGGCATCACGCCGGCCTGGGTGAGTAGCGCACGCGCGGCGCGGGAATCGTTCGACATGGCAGGTTCCTTGATAATTTGACGGCTTAATGGTGCCGCTTTGCGCGGTGAATGGTGTTGGCGTTTGGCTGATTGTACGTAGGGTGGGTGCAACCCACCGAATCCGGTGGGGCGACAGTGGTGCGTTGCACCCGCCCTACTTGGGCTGATTTTTCTGGCATGGTTTCGAGAACAAGATGACCGATCAAGGCAGTTCCATTACCGCGCCGGCTTCGGCATGCGAGCAGAGCGCACGGCGGGCACGGAACAATATCCGGCCGCTGCTCCAGTGATCCACGGCGGGCGGCAGAGCGGCGCTACGCGCTTGCCACTCGCTGGCATCGACCACGGCTTCGAGCACGCCCAGTTCGCTATCGAGGCGAATCCAGTCGCCTTCGATCACACGGGCCAAGGCGCCGCCGTCGAGCGCTTCGGGCCACAGATGGATGGCCGCCGGAATCTTGCCAGAAGCACCAGACAAGCGGCCATCGGTGACCAGCGCCACCTTGCGGCCTTGATTTTGCAGCATGCCCAGAATCGGCGTCAGGCTGTGCTGTTCGGGCATGCCATTGGCGCGTGGTCCCTGAAACCGCAGCACGGCGACAAAATCCTTGGGCAAGTCGCCGGCGCGATGCCGCCGCGCCAACTCGCGCGGATCCTCCAGCACCACCGCCGGCGCCTCGATGCGCAGTTGTGCCGGTTTGAGCGCGGAGACTTTGATCAAGGCGCGGCCCAGATTGCCGGTCAGCAAACGCAAGCCACCCTGGCCAGCGAACGGGCGCGCCAGCGGTCGCAGCACGTTGTCATCACCACTGATCGCGGGCGCGTCTTGATAGCTGAGTTGCTGATCGCGCCAGTGCGGCGTTTGCGTGTACGCGTGCAGGCCGCGGCGACCCGCTGCCACGCCGATCAGGTCGGCGTGCAAGTGCCCACCCGCGATCAATTCTCGGAGGATGAAAGCCAAGCCACCGGCGGCTTCGAACTGATTCACATCGGCCTCGCCATTGGGATAGATGCGGGCGAGCAGGGGGGTGATCTGCGCCAGGTCGTCGAAATCGTTCCAGTCGATCACGATGCCAGCGGCGCGCGCCACCGCGACCCAGTGGATGGTGTGGTTGGTCGATCCGCCGGTGGCGAGCAAAATGACGATGGCATTGACGATGGCGCGTTCATCGATCAACTGGCCGATCGGTCGGTAGTCGTCGCCGAGCGCAGTGATCGCCAGCGCGCGTTCGACGGCGGCGGCGGTGAGGGCGTCGCGCAGGCCTGAGTCCGGCGCGACAAATGCCGAGCCCGGCAATTGCAGTCCCATCGCTTCGAGCAGACACTGATTGGAATTGGCGGTGCCATAAAACGTGCAAGTGCCGGGCGCGTGATACGAGGCGGCTTCGGCGGCGAGCAGTTGCTCGCGCGTCGCAAGACCCGCGGCATAGCGTTCGCGGACGGCGGCTTTGGCGGAATTGGCAATCCCCGATGGCATCGGTCCGGAGGGCACAAACAGCACCGGCAAATGCCCGAAGGCGAGGGCGCCGATCAACATGCCGGGGACGATTTTGTCGCAGATGCCCAGGCACAGCACGGCGTCGAACATGTCGTGGCTGAGCGCCACCGCGGTCGCCTCGGCGATCACGTCGCGACTGAACAGCGACAACTCCATCCCGGCGCGACCCTGGGTGATGCCATCGCACATCGCCGGCACGCCGCCGGCCATCTGCGCACTGGCGCCGAGTGATCGCGCGTGCTGGCGGATCAACTCCGGATAGCGCGCGTAAGGTTGGTGCGCCGAAAGCATGTCGTTGTAGGCGCTGACGATGCCGATGTTGGCTGTGGTGCCATGCTTCAAGGCGGTTTTGTCGGTGCTCGCGCAGGCGGCGAAACCATGGGCGAGATTGCCGCAGCCGAGCGCACCGCGTGCCGGACCCGGTAGACGCGCGGCTTCAATGTGGGCGAGGTAGTCCAGTCGCGAAACGCGACTGCGCAGCGCAATGCGTTCGGTGATTTCGATCAGTTTGGGATGCAAGCGGGGTTCCATGGGAAGCACTCCAGAAGCCTTGGTGGATGCAGTGACGGCGTGGCGATCATGTCTGGAAGTAGGGTGGATAAGCGCAGCGCATCCACCTTGCCACGGTGAGGAATGGTGGATGCGCTGCGCTTATCCACCCTACACCAGCCACTTCTGTCGTCTGTCTTCCGTCTTCCGTCTTCCGTCTTCTGGCAGGTGGATGCGCTGCGCTTATCCACCCTACACCAGCCACTTCTGTCGTCTGTCGTCTGTCTTCCGTCTTCTGGCAGGTGGATGCGCTGCGCTTATCCACCCGGAGGATGCTGCAAGCACGGGGGTTCATCCTGACGGTCACGGACACCAGTGCACGTGAAGCGCGCTGTTGCCGCCATAGATTGCGCTGCGCACCGGATGCGCGAAGGCATCGTGCTCGGCCAGCGCGCGCTGGTAGACCCGGCGTTTGCCGGCGCCGGTGATCAACAAGAACCGCGCGCTGGCACGACTCCAGGCCGATGGTGTCAGCGAAATCCGCAGCGGGTAGTGGCCAGCGCCGACACAGCCGCTGGCATCGATGGCGACATAACTTTGTTGCGATTCGAAGGCCGCAGCCAGGCCCGGTGCGCGCGGAAACAAAGACGCGGTATGGGTGTCGCTGCCCATGCCGAACACCACCGTGCTGATCGGCAAGGCGGCTGCAGTCAGCCGGGCATTGGCTTGGCTGACGCAGGCGGCGAGGGAGCTTCCGGCGATCACCAGCGGCCAGATCCGTGCGGCTTCGGCCGGGGTATCGACCACGGCTTGCACCAATAATGCCGCGTTGTTGCCATCACTTCCGGGCGCCACCAAGCGCTCATCGACCAGCGAAATCACCACCCGCGACCAATCCAGTGGTTGCGCCGCCAACTGCCGGTACACCGGCGCTGGGGTGCTGCCGCCGGACAGCAACAGCAGCACCTCAGGCGCCAAGTTGAGATCTTGTTGCAGCCTGCTGGCGATCGCCTGCGCCGCCGCCGTCGCCCAGTCGGCCGCGTTGGCGTGGGCATGAAATACCGGTTGTTTGTGCGCGGGTGGCGGCAGGCGATTGGCCATCAGCGGTCGCCGTGGCGTTGATCGTGGATCGCCGCAGCGGCCACCGCAGCGCCCAACAAACCGGGTTGCGGATGGACGATGGCCAAGGTCGGGACGTTTTGCAATGCGCTGCGAAAGCGGCCTTTGTCTTCAAAGCGTTCGCGGAAACGGCCGCGCTGCAACCACGGCAACAGGGTCGGCAACATGCCGCCAGAAAGATAAATGCCGTCCCAGGCGCCAAAATTGAGCACGCTGTCGCCGGCAATCGCGCCGAACACCGCCGCAAAGGTTTCCATCGTCTGCACGCACTGCGGATCGGTGCAGGTCGCCGCCCGCGCGCTGATCTGTTCGGGGCTCAACACTTCCGCCTCGCGACCGGCGAGCGCGCAGAGTGCCTGGTAGATATGGCGCAGCCCGGCGCCGCTGATCAGGCGCTCGTTGGAAACGCGGCCAAACGACTTCTGCAATTGGCCGAGCAGGGCCAGCTCGTCGCCATTGCACGGTGCAAAACCGCTATGGCCCGCTTCGGTCTCGACGACTTGATAGCGCCCATCGCGGCGCAGCAAAGCTGCCACGCCGAGCCCGGTGCCGGGTCCAATCACCGCCCACGTTGCGGCGCGCTCAAGCGGGCTGGTCAGCACGCCGACCGGACCCACCGGCACGATCTGCTGAGGGCCGATCATTGGCACTGCCAGCGCCATCGCTTTGAAGTCGTTGATCACTTCCAGCGCCTCCAGAGCAAGCTCGGAGCGGGTGCTGGCGATGCTGATCTGCCAGTGGTGGTTGGTCATTTGGATCGAGTCGCCATCGACGCGGCCAGCGACCGCCATCACCGCCTGCCGCGAGACCACGCCGAGCTCATGCTGATAGTGCTGCGCGGCGGCGGCCAGCGAGGCAAAATCACGCACCCGGTAGTCGCGGATGCTGCTGTCGATCAAGGCGGTGGCTGGCGCTTCGGCGCTCAACGCAAAACGCGCATTGGTACCGCCGATATCGGCGAGCAGTGTCGGCAGCGTGGGCAGGCCCGTTGCCACCGTCAATTGCCTTTGCGACCGCTGTTGGGGTAGCCGCCGGTGCCACAAATGGGCATAAACGCGTTGGCTTCGGTGGGGCCCCAGGAGCCGGCCATATACGGCAAAATCGGCGCCTGGGTTTGTTGCCACGCCGCAGCCACGGAATCGATCCAGGTCCACGCGGCTTCGATCTCGTCGTTGCGCACAAACAGCGCCGGGTTGCCGTGAAAGGCATCCAGCAACAAGCGTTCATAAGCGATGCGGCGACGCAAATTGATCGGCATCGATAGATCCAGCGGCAGCGGCCGCAATTCCAGCGCGCCCCATTCCGGCGCCGCCAGGCTGCTCATCAGATTCAATTCGATGTTTTCTTCGGGTTGCAGGCGGAACACCAGCCGATTGGGTGTGGCTTTTTCACGGCGGGGTTTCTCGAACAGCCAATGCGAGACTTCGCGGAAATGGATCACCACTTGCGAACAGCGATCAGCCATGCGTTTGCCGGTACACAACCGGAATGGCACCCCGGCCCAGCGCCAGTTGTCGATGTAGGCGGTCAACGCGACAAAGGTCTCGGTGTCGTGCTGGCCCGGCGTCGGCGATTGAAATCCAGCCACCGGTTGGCCGGCGACGACGCCGGCCTGGTAGCAGCCACGCACGCTGTTGGCCAACACCTGATCGGCCTGCATCGGTCGCAGGGCGCGCAGCACTTTCAGTTTTTCGTTGCGCACCGAGTCGGCGTCCAGTGCCGAAGGCGGCTCCATGGCAATCAGACAGAGCAGTTGCAGGATGTGGTTTTGCACCATGTCGCGCAGTGCGCCGTAGTTGGCGTAATAGCCCTCGCGGCCGTCGACGCCAGCGGTCTCGGCGACCAGGATGTCCACCGATTCGATCCAGCGATGGTGCCAGACCGCTTCCAGCAGCGAATTGCCGAAGCGCAACGCCAACAGATTCTGCACCGGTGCCTTGCCCAGATAGTGATCGATGCGAAACACCCGATCCTCACTGACGCAGGCCGCCACCTGATCCAGAATATGGCGTGCGCTCGGCAGATCCCGGCCGATCGGTTTTTCCAGCACCAGCCGCGACGGCGCATCCAGCAGCCCGGCGGCTTTCAACCCCTGCGCGATCGGGATATACAGCCCCGGCGGCGTCGACAGATAACTGACGCAATCGCGGCCTTTCAGCGCCGCCAGGCGTTCTGGCAATTGGCCCGGGTCGGCGAGGTCGGCGACGATGTATTCAACGCGGTTGAGCAGGTCGATCAACTCCGGCGCATCGGCCTCCAACTCCGGCAGGCGCATCGCCAAATATTGCCGAAACGTGGCCGTGGTGTAGTCCTGGCGGGCGATCGCATAAATCCGAAAGCCAGGCGGCAGCAGGCGGTCGCGCAGCAGGTTCAACAGCGACGGGAACAAATAGCGCTGGGCCAGATCGCCGGTGGCGCCAAACAACAGCAAGGTCTCATGCACGAGGCTCGAATCTCCAATGGGGTGAACGCAGCGAGTGGCCGCCACGTCAGCGCGTAATTATGCGACATCGCGGCCGCGCCTGACCGGCATGGCAATGGTTGTGGTGAATGTATTCGATTGCAGTGGCGTGCGAGCGTGGCGATCTGGCTGGCAGCGCGTCGGATTGGTGTCGTGATGTTTATCGACGCCGCCATCGGGCACAATGGACGCAGCACTAATGCCATTGGCTTCTCATCCCAGCAAACCCACAGCGATGACGCTACCCAGTCCAATCGAATGCGATGTGATCGCCGCCTTTCGCGCGCAATCCGCGGGCGCCTTGCTGGTCGATATCCGCGAGCACCCCGAACGCCGCAGTGGCTATGCCGCTGGCAGCGTACACGTTCCGCTATCGGCGGGCATCGGCGAGTTGCCATTGCCGGATCGCGGCGTGCCGCTACTGTTGATTTGCGCCAGCGGCATGCGCTCGCTATCGGCAGCACAGGCGCTGCGGCAGCAAGGTTTCGAACAGGTCTGTTCGGTGGCGGGCGGGCACCACGCCTGGCAGGCGGCGCAATTGCCGATGCAGATCGATGCCGCGACCGAGCCCGCCGCGACCGAGCGCTATTCGCGGCATTGGCGTTTGCCAGAGGTCGGCGTGGCCGGTCAACGGCAGTTGCTGCAAGCGCGCATGTTGTTGGTCGGTGCCGGCGGACTCGGATCACCAATTGCGCTGTATCTGGCAGCGGCCGGGGTCGGCCATTTGCGCATCGTCGATGACGACCACATCGAACGCAGCAATTTGCAGCGCCAGATCATCCATCGCGATGCCGATGTCGGGCTGTCCAAAGTGGTCTCGGCCGCCGCCGCCATCGGCGCGCTCAATCCGGATGTTGAAGTCGAAGCAGTCGCCGCCCGCTTGACCGCAGACAATGTCGATGCGCTGTTGGTCGGTTGCGATCTGGTGATCGATGGTGCCGACAATTTTCCCACCCGCTACCTGATCAATCGCGCCTGTCTGCGCCATCGCCTCCCCTGGGTGTATGGCGCGGTGCAACGCTTCGAGGGCCAGGTGAGTGTATTTGCACCGCACCGTGCGCCTGGCGTCGCGCCCTGCTATCGCTGCCTGTTTCCGGAAGCGCCCCGGCCCGGCGATGCCCCCAACTGCGCCGAGGCCGGCGTGCTCGGCGTGTTGCCGGGGGTGATCGGTTTGTTGCAGGCCAACGAAGCCATCAAGCTGGTCCTGGGTATCGGCCAACCCTTGATCGGCCGGCTACTTTGTTTCGACGGCCTGGCCGCGGGCTTTCGCGAACTCAAGTTGAGCGCCGATCCGGCGTGTGCCGATTGCGGCCTGCGGTAGTGCCCAATCGCTGATCGAGCAGGCTTGATGGTGGCGGGGTGAGCCAGCAAACCGTAGTTGCCAGACCTACTGGATGCGTTCCACGCGGGCCGGCTGGTTTCCGAGTTTGCTGCTGGTGCAGCGCGCTGGTTGCCGCAAGGCTTTGCGTCCCGACTGGTGCTTGGGTGATCGATCAGTCGGCGCAACCGCCGATGCGCTGCAATTCACGGTGGCCGCTGATGCGCCGGAACGGACCAGCAACTTCGCTATCGTCGAACTGGTAGTCGATGTCCAGACGGTCGCAGGCAAGTCGGCTCAGTGTCGCTGTGCCCACCTGCTGGCGATTGTTGGCGGGCTCACGGTTCAAGGCACCGCCGGTACTGCGGATGATCGCGAGCGTGGTCTGCTCGCCACTGCCAAGCGGGCCCTGCAGGGAGAACCAGTGCTGCTGGCTGGGATCATCCGCGGCGCCTTCGGGGTCGTAGGTGAACCAGGTGGCGAACAGCGTGTCGAAGGTCGGGATCGCCTGAAACATCAGGCCCTGGCCGCTGCTCGCCGGTTCAAACCAGGCACCGTTGAGCCCTGAGTCGAGGGACTTGGCGGTGCCCGCCACGACCGAGCTGGCGGGGTCGGCGCAGGCGACCCCAGGGGTCAGCCGCGACAACGTCACCAGCCCGGTGGCGCCGTCGTTTTCGTCCGCAGTGAACTGATAGCGAAATTGCGCGCGGTCGCAGCTTTCGAAGTTGAGGTGGGCGCTGCCCACCCGACGCGGGGCGGTGATGCCGACGCCAAAGCGGCCGCCGTCGTTGCTCAGAATGTCGATGGTGGCATCCGCGCTGGGATCGGCGAGCACGCCTTGCAGGGAGTACCAGCGCAGTCCGCTCGGGTCGTTGCCGCCGTCCGGGCGAAACGTGAACCAGGGCGCAAACAAGGTGCGGGCGCCGGCGATCCAATCGATCATCAGACCCTGACCGCTGCTCCACGGCGCATACCAGGCGCCACTGACGCCGGCCTGATCGGCGCGCACCGTGGGCAGTTGCTGACCGGCATCGACCAAATCCAGCACGCTCGTTCCCCAGCCGGCCCCGACCTGATGCGTATCGAGCCGCGCCCGCAGCCTTCCGCCGACCGCTCGCAGCTGTAGCGTCGGCGGAACCGCCGCACCGCGAACGCTTCGCGGCTGACATTCAAAGGTTTCGCAACCGCACAACTCGCCACCGCACTCATCGGTCTGCTCGCGCAGCACCGTGCCGGTGCTGACATCCAACTCGCGGTAGCGCAGATGGCTGCTCTCGGTCTGCAACACCGCCAGGCGTCGCCCGGCAAGCGGTGCGATCCCGGCCACCTGGCGGAACGCGTCGAGCGGAAAACGCCAGCGCTCGCCACCGCTGGCGCTATCCAGGGCCACCACTTCCCAGTCGCCTGGGAGCGATGTGGAGGAAAATTGCACGCTGTACAAGATCGTGTCGCCATCCACGACC